>Ga0207691_10000877_pt1 | contig 29932 bp, 24 predicted proteins | sample KBSM13metaG_FD_184327 | JGI IMG/M metagenome (GOLD analysis project Ga0207691, IMG submission 184327) | Miscanthus rhizosphere microbial communities from Kellogg Biological Station, Michigan, USA - KBS M1-3 metaG (SPAdes) (version 2) | ecosystem: Host-associated > Plants > Roots > Rhizosphere >...
CGCAGTAGGCCACGGCTAACCGCCCGGCTGCGCCGTGGTGGTGCGCGCCGCGAAGTACACGATGCGCAAGCTGGGGCGCGCGTAAGCAAGACGCACAGCGCAGCCGGGCGGTTAGCCGTGGCCTACTGCGCCTGCCCCAAGTATCGTGCTCCAATGCGGACATGGGCGGGTTTTTTGGCGTTCGGGTTGCTCTGCCTGGGCTGCTCGAGCTCGAGCGACAGTCCGCAGGGGAGCGGAGGCGGGGGTGGGGTGAGTGGTGTGAGTGGCGTGGGCGGCGCGCAACCGAGTCCACCCAACGTCTTCGTCACCGCGATCCTCACCTCGAACGTCGACAAGGTCGACGTTCTCTTCATGATCGACAATTCGCCGTCGATGGCGGACAAGCAAGAGATCCTGATGGCGGCAGTGCCGCTGTTGCTCGCGCGGCTCGTGTCCCCCCGTTGTCTCGCGAGCGACGGAAGCCCGGCGGGCAGTGCGGTCCGAGCCGACGGCACGTGCCCGAACGCCGGCACGGTGCCGGAGTCTGCTCCGGTTGGTGACATCCACATCGGTATCGTCAGCTCGAGCTTGGGCAGCCACGGCGGCAGCGTGTGCGCCGCACAAGCAGGTCTAGAGCTCGATGATCGCGCGCACCTGATTGGCACGCAGCGCAGTGGACTGAGTAGTTGGCAAGACAGTGGCTTTTTGGCCTGGGATCCTGCCGGAGCCCGCAACGCGCCGCCCGGCGAAAGCGATCCGGCAAAGCTCGTTCGTGACTTCGCGGCAATGATTCAAGCGACCGGCGAGCGTGGTTGTGGCTACGAAGCCTCGCTCGAATCTTGGTATCGTTTCTTGATCGATCCAGAGCCGCCGGCGACGGTTTCCCAAGTGGGCGGGCTGAGCGTGCGTCAAGGGGTGGACTCGGAGTTGCTCGCCCAACGCGCTGCGTTTCTCCGGCCTGATTCGCTGCTGGCGATCGTGATGCTGTCCGACGAAAACGACTGTTCGATTCGTGACGACGGCCTGGGTTGGATGGTCAGCTCCGCCGCCCGCATGCCGAAGGCGACCGCTGCTTGTTCGTCGAATCCGAACGATGAGTGCTGCCGCTCGTGTTCGGCGTCGGAGAGCTCGCCGCCCACGGGTTGTCAGGCGCTCAGCGCCGATCCGGGCTGTAAAGGCGACAGCGCGAGTCCGTCTGGCACGTGGGACGAGCTGCACGATGCCTTGAATCTCCGCTGCTACCAGCAGCGGCAGCGCTTTGGGGTGGATTTGCTCTACCCGACGGAGCGCTACGTGGCCGGGTTGACGCAGCCCACCCTGACTTCATCGTCGAACCCAGCCAAGACGGTGCCAAACCCTCTGTTCGCTGGCGGTGATGGCAAGTCCGGACGTGATCCATCGCTGGTCTTCTTGGCGGGCATCGTGGGCGTTCCGTGGCAGGACATCGCGACCGCCGGGTCACTGACGTCTCCCTCGCAGCTCGCGTACCTGACTTCGCGCGAGCTAACGGAAAAAGGTCGCTGGCAGCAGCTCGTGGGCGATCCGTCGGCGAGCCCTCCGGCGCCGCCGAGTGACCCGTTCATGGTCGAGTCGACCGCGCCGCGGCAAGGGTCGAATCCCAATCTGGCGAGTCAAATCGCGCCCGCGACCTCCAGCAATCCGAAGGCAAACGCCATCAACGGCCACGAGCACAGCATTCCCAACTTCGACGACCTGCAATACGCGTGTACGTTTCCGCTGAGCACGCCCAAGGTGTGCATGAGCGGCGACGCAGCGTGTGATTGCGCGCCTGCGAAAGACGGCAGCACTGACGCGCTGACGGTCGCCAATAGTCCGCTCTGTCAGCCGCCGGCTGGCGGCGTGCCCAGTACGACTCAATATCTCGCCAAGGCCTACCCGGGGTCTCGTCAGCTGCGGGTACTCGAGCAATTCGGCGAGAACGCCATTGCTGCCTCGATTTGTCCTAAAATCACCACCGCCACGGGTTCCCCGAGCAGCGATCCGAACTACGGCTACAACCCAGCGGTCATGGCGATCGTCGATCGCTTGCAGGAGGCGCTGCGCGCGAAGTGTCTGCCGCGTCCCATCGTCGCCGGCCCAGACAAGGACGGTGGACCCGCGCAAGCCATTGGCTGCAACGTGGTCGAAGTGCAAAAGTCCAATGACTGTGAGTGCGGACAGCCCGGTCGCAGTCCGCTGCCTTCGGCGCTGGCCGGCGCGGTGCTCAGAGAGCTGCAGCTCACCGGGAGCTGCGGAGGGTCGCCGGGGCAAAGCACGTGCGATGCAGCCAGCTTCTGCCTGTGTCAAATCCACCAAGAAACGGGCGACGATCTGAGCAGCTGCGTGGCCAACGCAGCGACGGACACGCCCGGATTCTGCTACATCGACGACAGCACGTCCTCAGCGCTCCGCAATTGCCCGCCGAATCAGCAGCAAGTGCTGCGCTTCATCGAGCAAGACGGCGCGAAGATCCCAGCAGAAGGCGCGCTGCTCTTTCTGGCCTGCAGCGGTGCGCAGGTAGTATTTTAGTCGCGTGGCCCCCGAGGAGGCCGATCGCGGCAATGCCTTCAATGGACCTTTTGCAGGTCGCCGGGCTTCCAGCTGCCGTCGAGCGCTGGTTCGAGCGGACTGTACAGGCGCAGGATCGCGAAATAACCCTTACCTGGCACGGTCGCGAGCCAGTTGGACTCCGTTCCGGCGGGCGCGCTTGGCCCGAGGTAAAGCGCGATCGAGCCGTCAGGCTGTCGCGCCGGGTGCTCGCGCGAGCCGAGCGATGGAAACGCTTTGCCGTTGGCGAGCCCCGACGAGTTTTCCGCGTCGTACAGCGTGAGTGACCAGAAATTCGCCGCGGGCACGTTGGCGGGCAGCTCGAGGCGATAGCTCGACCCGCCAGAAAGCGGGCCGCCACCGCTGTCCACACGAGCGACCAGGTACTTCACTCCTTTGCCGAGGGCCGGAAAGGCCATACCAGGGCTCTGCGCGTACTGGTTCGTGAAGAAATTCACGCGCGCGTCGAGCGACAAATACCCATCCGGAAGGCGATGCCAGGAGGGATCGAAGCTGTCCGGTTTGCCCGAGGCCATGGGGTTCTGCCAATGGCGATCGTAATAGATCTTGTAGGACGCGCCGCTGATGCTCTCTTCGAGGCCGAGCACGCGGCTGGCCTTATAGGCAGTGCGCGCCGCGAGGTCGAGCAGGCCGCGCGTGCGGGCGTCTGGCGCGAACGGCTGGCCCTTCACGATGCCCAGCGTCGCCAACATGCCGCGCCACTCCGCGTCCGCAAAATCCGGCCCTTCGCTGTCGACGAACAGTTTGAGTTGCTCGAACGCGCTGCCGTCGCTCGCCGGCAAGAGGTTCGCCGGCACGCCCGAAGCATCGGGAAATTCCATGGCTCTGGCGCCAGCCTTGGCTTTGAGCGGATAGATCTTTGCGCTCTCGATGAGCGCGACCGCGGGCGCGAGATCGCCGGCATCCTTGTAGAGTGAGTGCAGGAAAACGAGCACATTGTTCGTTGGCGAACGGAACACGAAGTAGCCTTCCGGAACGCGATCCTTGTAGCCCGGCGGCAGCACCAGGAATTTCCCGCCCCTGCCCTGATCGGGTCCAAAGAAGCCAACGTCGCCGCGGTAGTCCTTGCCCGGTGCTGGCGGACCGGGCAGCGGGCGCTGCCAGAAGTCGAGCAAGACCCCTTGCAGGCCGGATGCGGCCTCCAACACCAGCGGGCCGTCCCTGCCCACATCCAAGTAGCTCATGGCCACGATCACGTCGCAGTTGGGCGTGGTGACCAAGGTGTTCGCGTCGAGGCGCTTCTTCCAAACGGGCAAGACGTTGTAGCCCGCATTGAACAGCTTTTCCGAGCCGGCTTTCATGCCCAGCACGTTGAGCACTGGCATGGCCCACAGGTACGACTGGGTCGCTCTTTGAAAGAGCAGCTCGTCCTTCAGCGAGCGGACGGTCTCTGCCGTTGGGCGATTCTCTCGCATCGCGCTGTTGGCGAGCGCTTCGTAGTGGTCGGCGAAGCTCGCTCGAGCCGGTGCTTTGGCTGCCTTTGGCAGCTCGTGAGCGGGCGGGGCGGCTGGCTCGGGTGGACGGGCTGACTGACAGCCATTCGCGATCGCTAGCGTGAACGTGAGCAGAACCTCGGAGCGAATCGACAACCCAATCCGCAATGCTCGCATCTCGCGACCTCCTCCATTCGAGCCGCGGTGCTCGGCTCGAATGGACCGGATACTGCTCAGTCACCTGCGCAAAGTCCACTGCCGCAAGTGCTGCAACTTTGGCGTCAGCTCGCCCCAGCGCTGGCTCGCCGCGATCGAGATTGGCTGGGATGCCCATCCCGATATCGATGCCCAGTGACTGCAACGCTCAGGCGCAAGTCTGCAACGCCCGCCCGGGGCTAGCCGTCCTTCAGGCACGCCGCGAGCTCGCTCAGCATACGGTCGGCCAGCACCAGGCCGTCGCTCATGGCTTCGTGCTCGCCCGCGCGACGCGTCAGGCGGCCGTCGGGGCTGAGGCGATAGAGCGACTTTTTGCCCGCGACCAGCAAACTTATCTTGGAGGGATCGAGCGGTGTGTCTTGCAGCAGGTGCAAAGTGGCGGATTTTGCGCTGGCTTCGCAGCCCACCGCGCGTAGCACTCGCAACTCGGTCTTGACGCGCATCAGCTCGACCAGGCGCCGCGCGGCGATTGGCGGCGGGCCGAAGCGATCTTCCATTTCGCGCGCGAGCTCGTTCACTTCGGCTTCGTCGGCGGCGCTCGACAGGCGCTTGTACAAGGACAGGCGCACGCCGACCTCGTCAATGTAGTCCTCGGGCAGCAGCGCCTCGACGTCGAAGTTGAGATCGGGATCGACTTCGTGCACGACGGTTTCGCCGCGCAGCTCATGTGTCGCGTCTTCGAGCATCTTGCAGAACAAGTCGAAGCCGACGCTTTCCACGAAGCCGCTCTGTTCGGCACCGAGTAGATCGCCCCCACCGCGCAGCTCCATATCGAGCGTCGCGATGTGGAAGCCCGAGCCGAGCTCCGTGTAGCGCTCGAGAGCCTCGATGCGCGAGCGCGCTTCGTCGCTCAGCTGGCTCGCGGGCGGCACGAGCAGGTACGCATAGGCCCGCTCGTTGGCTCGGCCGACGCGTCCGCGCAGCTGATAAAGCTGAGATAATCCGAACAGATCCGCGCGATCGACGATGATCGTGTTGGCGCGTGGGATATCCAGCCCACTCTCGATGATCGCGGTCGCCACCAGCACGTCGTACTCGCCTTGCACGAAGTCGAGCATGGTTTGCTCGAGTGCGCTCTCGCTCATTTGGCCGTGGCCGACGGCGACGCGCGCGGTCGGTAGCAGCTGTTTGATGCGCTCGGCGCGTTCGTAGATGCCGTCGACGCGGTTGTACACGTAGAAGACTTGTCCGCCGCGATCGAGCTCACGGCTGATCGCCTCTTTGACCATGCCCGGGTCGAACTGCGAAACGACCGTGCGAATCGCGCGCCGATCCACGGGAGGCGTGGTGATGATCGACATGTCGCGCATGCCGCCGATGGCGAGCTGCAGGGTGCGTGGAATGGGCGTGGCGCTGAGCGTCAGCACGTCCACGGACATGCGCATCTGTTTGATGCGTTCCTTGTGGGTGACACCGAAGCGTTGCTCTTCGTCGACCACGAGCAGGCCTAGGCGTTTGAAGTGCACGTCCTTCGAGAGCAGGCGATGCGTGCCGATCACCACGTCCACCGAGCCCTCTTTCAGGCCTTTCAGGGTGTTTTGGTGCTCGGTCTTGGATTCGAAGCGGCTCATCGCGCGCACCGTCAGCGGGTAGCCCCCGAAGCGCGCGGCGAAGGTGTTGAAGTGCTGCTGCGCGAGCACCGTGGTCGGACAGAGCAGCGCCACTTGTCGGCCGCCCATGGCGTTGAAGAAGGCAGCGCGCAGCGCGACCTCGGTCTTGCCGAAACCGACGTCGCCGCACACCAGGCGATCCATCACGCGCTCGCTCTGGATGTCTTTCAGCACCTCGGAGATTGCCGCGGCTTGATCGCGCGTCTCCTCGAACGGGAAGCTGGCCTCGAAGGCGCGGTACTCGTCGTCGGGCGGGGTGAGCGGGTCCTTCTTCAGCGCGGCGCGTTCGGCGTACAGCTTGAGCAGCTCGTCGGCCATTTGGCGCACGCGGCGTTCGACGCGCGCCTTGGTCTTGCCGAAGGTCTGTCCGCCCAGGCGATCGACCTTGGGAGTGGTGTCACCCCCGGCGTATTTTTCGATCTGATTGAGCCGATAAACCGGCAGAAATAGCTTATCGCCGCCGGCGTATTCGACGACCAAGAGATCGACGTGGACGGCGCCGATCGCGCGCCGCTCGAGGCCCAGGTAGCGACCGACGCCGTGGTCGACGTGGACCACGAAGTCGCCCACGCTGAGCGCGCGCAGATCCTGCAGCATGGCGCGCGCCGAGCGCTTCTTCTCCGCCGGACGATGCGCGCGAGAGCCGAAGATCTCTTCTTCGGTGATCAGCACGAAGCCGGCCGCGGGGGCGAGCACACCGCGCGTCAAGGGCGCGGTCACGATCCGAACTTCGGCGCTGCGCGTGAGCTCACTCCCCTCGCGCCAGACGGTCACGGGCGCGCCGCGATGCGAGAGCAAGGCACTCAGGCGCTCGGCCTGCGTCTCGGTGCGCGCGCAAATCACGACTTCTAGTCCCGCGTCCAGGTACGCGCGCACGCGCTCCAAGAGCGGCTCGAGCGCGCCTTGCTTGCCGTGCTCGCTGCGCGCGCTCTTCACCGCGCGCGCGAGCTCGGACAAGTCGGAAAAGGCCAGCGTTGGTGCCTCGGGCGGCGCACTTTCCAGGTTTTCGAGCACGCTTTGGCTGGGCGCTGCGGCGATCGCCGTGCGGTGCAGCGCGAGCACGGAGCGCGCGCGCAGACGCTCTTCCAGCTCCTCTTGGCTCAGGTACAGCGCGCTGGCGGGGAAGTGTGGGGTGCCGCGGCGCGCCGCTTCACCGGCCAAGCCGCGCTCGATTTCATCGTGAATCGCGCGCACGACCGCGCTCGGATCTTCGACCACGAAGATGGCGTCGGGTGCCAGATAGTCGAACAGCGTCTCCAGCTCGAAGAAGGCGGGCAAGTAGCCGTCGCTGCCGAAGAAGGCGCGGCCGGTGGCCAAATCATCGATCAGCGAACGCGTCTTGGTGGACGGATAATTGACGGCATCACACAGGTTGCGCAAGAGCTCGCGAGCGCGCGCTTCGGTCTTGGGCGTGACGATCGCGTCGCGTGCGGGCGGAGCCACCACGCTTTGCAGCGCGTTTTGCGTGCGCTGGTCGTCCGGGTCGAAAACTTTCAACGAAGCTAGCAGATCGCCGTACATTTCCAGGCGAATCGGCGCCGGCAGCTGGCCCGGCCAAAGATCGATGATGCCACCGCGCAGCGCGTAGCTGCCTGGATCTTCGACTACGGGCGCGCGCAGGTAGCCGGCTGCGCTGAGCTGCTGAGACAGCCGAACGACGTCCAGCTCTTGTTCGACGGTCAGCACCAGCGTGGCGTCGCGCAACGCTTGGCGCGGGGGGACGCGACGCACCAAGGCACCAGCCGTGAGCACCAGCGGTGAGCGCTCGGAGCTCGCCATCAGCTCGCACAGGGCTGCCGTGCGTAGCATGGTCGCGCGGCGGTCGGTGTGCACCTCGGCGTAGGGCGTCGACTCGGACGGAGCGAGCACGAGCGGCACGGGCAGTGGCGTGCGTGGCAAATGCGTCAGCGGCAGACCCCTGCCGAGCGCCGAGAGGTCACCCGCGGCTTGCTGCGCGGCCTCGTTGCTCGCCACGAGATACACGATTTGGCGGGCACTCTGCGCTGCCAGCGCTTGGCCGACCAGGGCGGGGCCCGAGCCCTCGGCGCCCACCAGTGGCGTGAGGCCGCGCTGCGAAAGGCCGAGGCGAGCCGCAGCGGCGAGTGTGATGATCGTTCGATCCTCGGGCAAGCGAGGCAGGAAGGCGTGGCCTTCGAGAGTGGGATCCAAAGCCGACATGGGGCGCGCGCAGTCTTACTCCGAGCCCGCGCGTTGCAATGTATCGATCAAATAATTTCGCGCCAAGAGCGCGTACGGGCCCGACTCGTGCTGGCCGAGGTGTGCGCGGTAAGCCGCCGCCGCCGCGCCCGGATCGCCCAGGCGATCGAACAAATAGCCCCTGGCGAAGAATGCCGGATAGTCTGGATCTTTGCGCGACAGCGCGCTGATCACGCGCACGCGCGCCACGTCCGCCCCGCTCTCGGGTTCCGAAAGCGACGTGTGCGAAAGCTCGGGATGGAGCAATAAAAAGCGGTAGTAGAGGCGCCAATCGTTGAGCGTGGGCGCGAAGGGGAAGCTGCTGCGCTTGTCGATCAGGTCCGCCCAGTGCAGTTGAAACAGCACGCGCCGCGTGGCCTCATCGGCCGAAAAGCGACCGTCCTTGGCGAACCAGCCATTGTCCCGCGCGTGGCGCAGGAAGTCTCCCCCGAGCTCCTCGAGCTCGCTGTTCGGCTTGCCTTCTCGCTCGAACTGGGCGAGCGCACGCAAGAAGTATTGAGTTTGTACCGCTCGCAGGCTGAGCAAGAGCGACGCTTGCCCCTTGGCCGTGACGGCCTTCATGCGCTCGCGCAAGTCGTCGATGTCGTGCCCGGTGTCCAAGCCTTGGTTCAGCGAATGCCCATAGTGGCGAATGGCTTCACCCACCGCGCGCAGCTCGTACGGGAGACCCGTGGTTTCGGCCTGACTCGAAAGCTCGCGTTCGCGTTCGTTGCTGCGCAGCGCCTGCGCGCGATCGATGCGTGGTAGCGGCAGGGTCGCCGGGCGGCTCGCGCGAGGCAGGGCCAAGAGCGAAAAGGTCAAGACCATACCGACTGTCAACAAGCCGAGCTCATAGCCCTGCAAGTGACGACGGAAGCCGCGGCCGAGGGCGTGCTTCCCGGCCGGCGCGGGCGACTTCTTGACAAGGCCCGGGTCTCGTCTCAAGGGTGTGCTTCGGGCATTGGCATCCCGCCCTTGGAGTTAGTCGTGGAAGACAAGCGAGTACACCCCCGAGTGACGGTCGATACGCCTGTGTCGTGTGAAGTGCGTGCCGGCGTTCCGTTTGCGGGCTTGGCCAAAGACATCAGCATCGGCGGCATGTTCATTCAGTCGACCGAAGTCGTACCTTTCGGGACCGAGATTACCATCGTGGCGCGCTTCGCCGGTACCAAAGCCGATCTGCGGCTGCCGGCCATCGTGCGCTGGGCCAAGCCGGATGGCTTCGGTGTTCAGTTCGGGTCGCTCGGTGCGCGCGAAACCCACGCCATCAGCCAGCTGCTCAAGCGCTGAGGCATGGCCACGATGAACGTACCGTCGTCCCCCGAGCCCTTCTTCACCCGCTACATCCCGGAGCGTTTCTCGGGCCTACCTGGCTTCGAAAAAGTGTCGTCGCTGGGCAGCGTGGTATTTTCCGTACCGGATGTGGGTCGTTGGTCCTTCCAGCTGCGCGCCGGACAGCTGGCGTGCGAGCCCGGCCTCGCGAGCGACACGCTGGTGCGCATCACCATTCCTCAGACGAGCTTCGAGCCAATCGTCGTGCGCGGGACCGAGCGCCTGGCAGGGCTCGCGCTGTCACCGGAAAAGCAAATGCTCGCCTTCCGCGCGCTGACCTTGGACGCAGAACGCGTGGCGCAGATTCGCGCAGTCGTAGGCTCGGTGTCGTTCGCGGTAGTCGACGGCAAAGACAGCCACCGCGTGTACGTCACGCCCGGAGCCGCCGAGCCGAACCTGGCCCGCCCCGAATGTGAGATCTCCTGCGAATCCGAAGCCTTCTGGGGCCTACAAACGGGCACTCAGAATCCCATCGAGCTGCTCATGAGCGGCAAGATCAAAATCGCGGGCGAAGCGCAAGTCGCCATGGCCCTAAGCAGCCTGTTCGTCTGAGCCCGGTCCCCGGCTACGGTCATGGTCGCGGGCGTCGAAGGGGATCACGTCGATTCACCGGAGTGACTCCTTCCGACTTTTCCTACTCAGCACCGCTCAGTTCAACCTCAAAGCGGCTCCCAGAAGGCCGCCAAGATCGCCAAGATTTCCAAGACCGCCAAGCACTCTGGGCGTCTAAGTAAGACGAATGGACCCCGAGAGAGCTCGAGGAAATTTGGGGTTAGCGGTGTGAAGCGCGGGTTGCCATTTTATACTGCGAGGGCGGCCCTCTCGATGCCGACGGGTGCTTGGAGCGGAACGCAACGCTTGGCGTGCTCGCGGGATCGGCGACGGTCGTGAATAGTGCGACCTTCGACGCCAGCGCGAACCGCAAAATTTTCCGCGTGACGCTCCGGTGCGATCCGCCTTCTGAGACGCTGTAGGCACTTGGCGGTCTTGGAAATCTTGGCGATCTTGGCGACCTCACAGGAAGCCGTGTCATCGCCGGGCGCGCCGTCGAAGTCCCTCTGGAGCGGTGCTAGCGCGTTGCTCTGAGGTGCGCTGCTGGATAACGAGCGCCCCCTCTCGACCTAGCTTGGGAGTCGTCTCAGCCGTTCAAGAGCTCGTTAGGGCGGTTGCCAAGGTTACGGGGTGCCGGGCACGGCGGGTAGGGTGGCCCAGTTCAGGCTTTCACCCTCTTGGGTGGAGATCTGCTGCGCTTTCCAGCTCTTCAACGACATTAGCCAGATGCCGGGGCTCTTGTTGCGGTTGGAGAAGAAGGCCACGAGTCGGCCGTCGGGGCTGCACGCGGGGTAGCTGTTGGAGCCCTGATTTTGGGTGAGCCGCGCCATATTTTGGCCTTTTTCGGCGGCGATCACCAAGTCTTGGCGGTTGCCGCCCACGGCCACCGAGTAGACCAGCTTCACGCCGTCCTCGGTGTCGCAGAAGGCAGGCGAGGCCGCGGTGAAGCCGGCGGGCGAGACCGGCTTGCCGTCCACCCAGATGCGCTGCGAGCCCTGAGCGGGATCGCCTCCGACCCAGGCGAGCTTGCCGGACGGGCTCCAGGCCGGCCGCGTCGCAAGCTCGCTCGTCGACACGCGGTTCATACCGCTGCCGTCTGGGTTGCCGACGTAGATCGCGCTCTTGCCTTCACCGCTGACCGCGAGCGCCAGCTTGGAGCGGTCCTTGTTGAAGGCCAAGCTGTACACGGAGGTCTTGAAGGGCAAAACGAGTGGCTTGCTCGTGCCGGCGAAGTACTCCATCACTCCGAAGGGTGAATAGTTGTGGCTGAGCGAGTAGAAGATGTGGCCCGGGGCACCGAAGTTCGGGGCGATCGCGGTATCGCTCGGATCGGTGAAGGCCAAGAGCGAATTGCCGTCCGCATCCATCCGGAAAATGCGGCGATTTTGCGCCCATTTGCCGGAGAAGGTGAGCTCGCTGGCGAAGCTGCCGTTGCGGCCGGTGAGCGCGCCCAAGAGCGCATCGGTGATGCGGTGGCCGGTGATGCGCGCGTCGCCTTTGTTCACCACGATCGTCTTCTGATAAACCGGCTCTTTGCCGACATTCAGGAAGTAGGCGATACCGAGCACCTGGATCTGGGTGTCGTTCTTCTTCTGCGCGGCGACTTTGACGATCGCTTCGGCGCCTAGCTTCTGCCAAGCCTCGACGTCGATCGCATCCTCGAAGCCGTACAGGCCCTGCGGCGCTTTGCTGTCCGGGATCAAGTCGTACATGCCGGTCAGCTCGAAGTCGCGACGCACCACGCCGCGCACGATCACGTCCTCCAAATCCGGCGAGAGCGAGGGCAAAACGGCGATTTTGGGCAGCGGGACTTGGCCCGAGTTCGTGCCCGTGATCACGAACTCGCCGAGCACGCCTTCGTCCGGCGCGGCCGTGCCGGGCGCGGCCGCGGGCGCCTGAGCGTGCGCGGGCAGCGCCAGCGAGAGCCAGGCTACGGCGGCGAGGGCGCAGGCTCCGGCGCGGGTGCAGGCTCCGGTGCGGGAGCGGGAGCGGGCGCCGGTGCGGGCGTGGGCGTGGGCGATGAGTCGACGCATGATGCGTCCTTTCCGGAAAAAGTTGGGGACAGCGAGGAGCTGGCCTTCAGGTCGGGGTAGAGCGGCGGCGGGGGTGGCAATTGCTGGCCCACGAAATTGTCGAGCGCGGTTTTGACGCGCGCATCGAAGGCGGCGTTGTTGCTGGCGCGGCCCATGGTGGCTGCCAGAATCGTGCGATCGGGGCCGACCGAAACGGTCCCCGAGGCGCTCAGCCCGCGCACGACGTCGCAGGGCAGATTGGTTGGCGCTTGGAAGCGCGCTTGGAACCAGGCGATCAGCTTGGCGCGGTATAGGTTCGCGGCGCGCGCTTTCAGCGGATCGGTCTCCGTGCCCTCTTTCACGCCGTCGGCGGCGCCCTCGGTCGGCAAGTTCGCTTCCGGCTTGGGCGCGGCGTCGGTCAGCGGTTGATCCACTTCTTTGGCCAGCGCGGCATCCGGCGGTGGCGCCGCGGCGTCGGCCTTGGCGAGCGGCGTGGTCGGGATGGCTTCAGGCGTCTTCGGTGCTTTGGGTGAGGGCGCGCTGGTCTCCTCGAAGCGCTGTACGGGCGCTTGCTTGGTCCACATGTCGGGCAGCTTGGCCTTGACCTTCTTACTGCCGAGCTTGAGCAGCGGGAGATCGTCCATCACCGGTTTGACGGCGATCGGGATCTCTTCCTTCACTTCGGCCTCGTGCGCGACGACCCGGCTCTTGTTCTGGCCCGCGACGATCACCAGCCCGAGCAGGCCGCCTTCGACGAGCGCCGCCAAGAACACGGCCAACGCCAGCTCCTGCGGCAAGAAGGCGCGCACGGCCATCGCTCAGGGCGCCTTTTTGCCGCCCGGCTTGTGCTGGTCGTCGGGCGCGTTCTCGACTTCGATTTCCGGCTGAACCAGCAGATTGAGCGATTCCACCCCGCTGTTGCGCGCGGCGGCGACCACGGTAGCGACGATGCCATAGCGTGCGTCTTTGTCTGCGCGGATGTACAGCTCGCGCTCCTTTTGCACGCGCGCGTTGTCTTTCAGCGCTTGGTCGATGTGCGAAGTCACGTCTTCTTCGCCGAACAGCACCTTTTCGTCTTTGGTCACGGTGACCAACAGCCGGGCGTCTTTGACCGGTGTTTGCGCCGCGTGCACCTCGGGCAAATTGATGCGAAGGCCGGTGGTGAGCAAAGGAGCTGTGACCATGAACACGATCACCAGCACCAACATCACGTCGACCAGCGGCGTGATGTTGATGTCACGGAACCCGCCGCGACGGCTCCTGCGAGCGGGACCCATTCCCATGGTCAGCCTCGGCCGCGGGCGTCGCTGGGGTCGGCGATCAGCGTTTCCACCCAGACCTCGGCGGAAGCGTTCAGCTCGTCCAGCAAATCCCCGATCTTCTTGTCCACGTAGTTGAAGCCAATCGTTGCTGGAATCGCGGCAACCAAGCCGAAAGCCGTCGCGATCAACGCCTCACCGATGGCCGGCGCGACCACGGGCAACGACGCGCTCTTCTCGACGCCGATGCGCAAGAAGGCGTCCATGATGCCCCAGACCGTGCCGAACAAGCCGATGAAGGGCGCAGCCGAGGCGATGCTGGACAGCGTGGGCATGAGCGCCATCGTGCGCTGCTGCTCGGTCGCGATGGCACGCTTGGCGACGGCCATCAAAAGCTCGGAGGTCAGGTGCCGCTGATGGTGGCGCTTGGCCAGCTCCAGCACCACCCGCGCGCCCGGTGACGACTTGTGTTGAATCGCTAGCGCGATCAGATCCGACGCGCGCTCGACGGAAGCGGACGCCTTTTCGAACGCCCGGTGCGTGCTCAACAAACGGCCGATCTGGGCGGATTTCAAGAACCAGATCAGCCAAACCAAGCAGGACGCGACGATCAGAATCAAGAGCACGCCCAACACGACGCCCGACGCGCTCAGCATCAAACCGATCGGGTCGAGGCCTTTGGGATCGGCTGATAGCGCGGCAAAGGCGTTGATCATGGCGTCTTACTTGCCCAACACCACGTCGACGCGGCGGTCCTTGGCCCAGGACGACTCGTCAGTACCAGTGGCGTCGAGCTTACCGCGCGAGGTCGTGGCGATCTTCGCCGCGGACAGGCCTTGCGCCGCGATGCCTGTCTTCACGTTGTCGGCGCGACGGCCACCGAGCACCATGTTGTATTCCTCGTCACCGCGCGGATCGGCGTGACCGACCAAGCGCAGCTCGCGACCTTTGAGCGGGCCCGTGCTGAAGCAATCGGCGAGCTTCTTCAAGACGCTGCGGTCCTGTGCGCGCACGTTGGCGGAATCGTAAGCGAAGAAGGCTTCGGTGTCGGTGATGCCGCAAGCTCTGCGGATCTCGTCCGAGATGTTGATTTGTGACTTGCTCGGGTCGTCACCCGGCTTCTCCAACGCCTTCGGTTGCGGAGGCGGGGGCGGCGTCGGTGCAGCACTGGCCGTGGGAGCAGCGGGAGCCGGCGGCGGATCGGAGGCGCAGCCTGCGGCGATAGCGGTAGAGAAGAGAACGATTGCTGCGGCGTACTTCATGACTAGCTCCTTAACGCACACCCCTTCTTGGGGCGGGGCCTGGTATACCTCGATTGGAAAGCAGCCGCGCACAAGAGCGCAGCATGGGGCAGATGCGCAGCCAACGCGCAACAGGCAGCGTGTATTCCGATGTAGGCCGCCGCTTGCTTGCCGCGGGAAATACATCATTAAATATGCATAGTTAACCGCATAGCCGCGCGGCCTCGCCCGGTCAGTCAGCGCGTCGTCAGCAAGTAGGCCAGCAGACCGACAGCACACAGGCCAAAGCATCCAGCCAGGATCAGCTTGCCGATGCGGTGAGCGGGACGAGCCGCCGGGCTGCGGGTCGCGTGCAATTTGGCGAGCGCCACGATCGCGATTCCGGCCAGGCGCTTGTCCGCCGTGGCCGAGCGATCGCGGTCGCCTTTCATCCCGCGGTAACGCGCGGCGGCTTCCGCCAGCTGATCGCTGCTCCGACAGTATTCGAGGAACGCGCCGTGCGAGCGTTCGTCCTCCCAGCGATCGAGAACGCTCTTCCAGAGTGCTTCGAAGGCAGCGTCGACCATGGCTCAGAGCTTGAGCTCGCGCATCAAATGCTCGGTCAAGGCGAAGTAGTCACGCCGCTCGTAGCGCTCGTTCAAGATGTGAAAATCTCGTCCGGTGAGTCCCACGCAACCAAAGCAGTACGAGCAGTTGCTGAGCGCGATCGAGCGCACCAAGTAAGAGCTCGCCGAGCAATTGTCGCAATCGATGCAATGCTGACAATTGTTTAGGCCCCGCGAGCTGCGACAGTGCAAGCTGTCACTGCACTGCACGCAGCGAACGCAGAAATTGCAACGAATCAAGCGCTCGGAGTCGCTGCAGAAAGTGCATGAATCGCAGGCCACGCAGCGCTCACAGGCCACGCACGATTGATTCTCCCGGTCGCGGCCAATGCCCGCTACGAGCTTGCGGAATCGGGACTCGAAGGTACGCGCGCTGAGCTTCGTCTCTTTGGCCATGGGCAGTTGCTGAGCTTCAAGTCCGAAGCACGCGGCGCAGCTCCGCCGCGCGCGTGCGCGTCTCGGCATCCTCGGCGCCATCCTCGAGGCGTTTCAAGCGTTGTTCGAACACCGGCAATTGGATCGGAGCCTGCTCGTCGAGCAGCGCGGTGAGCACGCCGAGGGCCGCGCACACCTCCGCTTCGTCACTGTGCTCGAGCAGCTTCAACTGCACCGGTTGCTCGTCCGGAAAGCGAAAGCCGGCTTTGCGGTAAGCGTTCGCTGCACGCGTCACCTGAGCGGGACCTTCGCTGTCGAGCAAGCGAGCGAGCAGGTGTCGGCGCTCGAGCTCCTGATCGTCTACGGCGATCGGCGCTCCTACGATGCGCGCGGAGCGCTTACTCGCGACCGGCAGTGTTTCGGGCTCCGGCGGCGCTGCAGGGGCCGGTGGCACGCGCTCGACGTGGGACGCGGGCGGGCTCGAGCTCGCAGGTCGACGGGCCAGCACGACCTCCGGCAACGGCGCTATCGCGCGGCGGGCCGGACGGCGATGTTCGGCCTGGTCGGACTTGGGGTCCGTTCGCTTGCTTCGTCGGGACATGTGGAGTCGCGGACGTCCGTGGAACTAGCACGCCCGGCCGGCGGCTGGCTGTCAGAAAATGCCCCCACCGTGCGCTGCCCGCTACCGCTCGTTCTGCTGCATCCGGACTGAATAATCGCGAGGGCGTGCCGCGTTTCAGCGACAATCGGGCTATCGTGAGCCCGCTTTGGCTCGGCACGTTCGGTGGCTCGGTGGAGTTCTCTTGGTAGCGCTGGCGAGCTTCGCCTGTACGTCCACGGCACACACGCCACCCCAGTCGGCGCCTCGGGTCGTGCCTGCGTCGTCGAACGCCTTGCCCGAGGGAGCGCTAGGCAAAGTTCGTTCACACCTGCTCGACTTTCCGATCGAATTCACGTTGCCGGCCAAGGCGAGTTGGCAGCTCACGGAGGGGCCGAGTTGGCTCGTTCTCGAGCACCGGCCGAGCTCCTCGCAGCTCGCCCTGCGCACCTGGCGCGCGGATCGCCTGCTTCGGCGCGCCGAGTGCGAGGCGCAAGCGCGACTCGGGCGCAAGGCGATCCCGATCGTGCACGAGGAAGCCGTCGTCGATCGACATGCGCTTTTGGCGCCCGCAGACTTCGATAACGAGCTCGTGGTGGGCGTCGAGCCGAGCGCGCTCGGCCTCGAAGGCTACGCGCTGGTGATTGGTGCGAGCGTCGGGCGTTGCTACGCAGCGGTATTCACCACCCGTGTGAGTGGCGAACGTGCAGAGCTCGAAGTGGCGGCGCGGCTGGGGCTGGTCGTAGACCGTATTTTGAGTCACGTGCGCGTGCTCGCCGTGGACGAACGCGCACCGCGGCGACACCTGGTCGTGACCCCCAAAGCGGCGACGGAGTGACGCCTCCGAAACCTGCCAGCCTTCCCCACGCCATCATCGCGGCACGCAACTCGGAGACGATGAATTCGAGGTTCGATGACGTTGAAATCAGAAGCTGGCCGTTCCGTGCGACCGCGTGTCGTGGATGAAATCCCGAGACCGCGCGCGACGGATTTGGCCGTGCGTCTTGCCGAACAAGTGCGGCGATTGCGCATTCAGGCCGGGCTCACCCAGGCCGAGCTCGCCGCTCGGGCGGGGGTCACGGTCGAGACGATTGCTCGGCTGGAACGAGTCCTGCGGGGCCGGCTCTCGGCCAACGCCAATCCGTCTCTCGAGACCATGGAGCGCATCGGCACCGCGCTGGGGGTCGAGGTCTCCGAGTTGCTCTCCGCGCCCGGAAAGCAAAAGCCCAAGGATGACCGGCTTGCGTCGGTGCTACGCGGCGTGAGCGCAGCCACCAAGCGGCGCGTGATTCGTGTGGCCGAAGCGCTCGTGCGCGACGACCGCGCGGACACCAAGCTAGTGCCGCGCAGACGCTAGAAAGCCCGCGCTGCGCGCTGCAGCCGGTCTCGCACTTTGGCGCCGAGCGGTCCGACGACCAAAAGGTTCATCGACTCACGGCTGAACAGCCGTGCGGCGGCGCGCTTCACGTCCTCGAGGCCGGTAGCTTCGAGCAACGCTTGCCGCTCGCGCGGCGTGCGCGCCACACCGGTCAACTCGCCGAGGCCGTAGAAGCTGCTCAGCGCGGCTGGATCGTCGTCCTGCTCGGCGAGTTGCCAGACGAAGCGGCGCTTGGCTTTTTCGAGCTCAGCCTGGCTCGGGCCATCGTCGCGCAGCGCGCGCAGGACGCCGAAGATCTCTTGCAGCACGTCCTCGGCGCGCTCGGGTGCGGCGTCGGCCGCGACGTCGAACAAGCCCGCGTCCGCGTACGCCTCGTAGCTCGCCGATACGTCGTAGCAAAGGCCGCGCTCGTCGCACAACCGCTCGTACAAGCGCGTGGCCATGCCGTCGTCCAGCACGCGCAGCAAGAGCTCCGTCGCCGGCTCGTCCAGATCGAGCTCACCCGGCGCGCGAAAGCCGACCCGCACGGAGGCTTGGCTGCCTGTGTATTTGACGTGCGAAAAGCGCAGCTCGCTTTGGGTTGCGGGCGCCACCGCTTGCGGTTCTCTGCCGTTCGGCAGCGCGTTGAACACGTCCGCCACCTGGGCCAGCATCACTTCGGGATCGATTGGTCCGGCCACCGTCACTACGCTCGCTTCCGCCACGTAGCGAGCCGCGTGGTGTCGACGCAACAGCGGGAGATCGAAGCTTTCGAGCGTGCTGAGCGAGCCCGTGATCGGGAAACCCAGCGGATGATCGGGAAAAGCCAGCGCGCGCAGCAGGTGGTCGGCATCCACCGAGCGTCCCGCCTCGTCCAGGCTTTCCAAGATCTCCTCGCGGACGATGCCCTTTTCTACGTCCAAGCCGCTGAAAATCGGCTCGAGCAGAACTTCGGCCAAGATCCGCAAAAGCTCGCTCAGGTTCTCGGGCGGCGCGGCCAAGCTGAGCGCGCCGTGATCGACGTAGGTCATCGCCGAGAGTGCCCCACCGAGCGTCTCGAATGCGAGCGCCTGGGCGTGAGCCGAGGGGTAACGCGCGGTTCCGCGATGCAGCATGTGCTCGAGGAAATGACTGATGCCGTTGTCCGTCGCGCTCTCGAAGCGTGAGCCGATGCGGGTGTGGATGTCGATCACCGAGCGCCGCACGTGCGGCATGCGCACGGCGCTCACGCGCAGGCCGTTCGGCAGTTTGGCTTCGATGCGTGCGGGCTGGTCGCGCGTCACTCGTCGTCCCGGCTCGTCGACTTGGGCTCTTCCCCGAAGCGGGCGTCTACCTTCAGGCGGTCGCCGGCCTTTTTGCGCAGATCGGCGACGTAGTTGGCGAGCGCCTCGGTGGCTTTGGCGGCGCGCATGGGGCCCAGCAGCTCGGCCTTGTTCTTGTCGAAGTCCGCCCGCGAAACGGCGTTCTTCTCCTTGAGCTGGATCACCACTGCGCCCTCGCTGGTCTGGATCGGGACCTGCCAGACTTCGTCCGGATTCTTCAGCTCGAAGGCGCGCGCAGCCAGGGGCTCCTTCGGGGTCACTTGCGGCAACGGGTTGCCGGAGGAGGGGAAGGGCGCCGAGATTTCGACGCGCGGCCGATCCAAGGCGCTGAGCCCCGGCACTTCGGCGGCCTTGCCGTCGGGCTTCTTCGCAGCGGCGGGCAAGAGCCCCGTGAGCTGCGCGTCGAGCGCGTCTTCCAGCTTGGCGCCCGCCTTGGTGCGACGAATCAGCTCTTCTCCGAACGCCTTCACTTGTTCGTCGGCCGCGGCGTGGACGTACAACTTGCGCGCCACGTAGCGCCGGCCGAACGTCTCCAATTGCGCAGCCTCGAGCTTGGCGTCGACCGCGAGCAAATGCATGCCGCGCGGGGTTTCGACGATGCCGGACAGCTCACCGGGCTTGAGCGCGGCGGCGGCCTTGGCCACTTCCTCGTTGCCCACGCCGTAGCTTGCTGTCACGCAGCCGAGCTCGCCGCCCTGTACGGCAGTTTGCCCTTCGCTCAGCGAGCGGGCCACGCTGGCGAACGATTCGCCGGAGGCGACGCGCTTGCGCGCGCTGTCGAGCTTCTGGCGCAGGGCCGTGCGATCTTCGTCGTTCGCGCCTGGACCGACCTCGAGCACGATTTCACGAGTGGGCACGCAGCCGGCCGTGAAATTGCCTTTGTCGGTCTCCCAGGAGGCGTCGACCAGGGTCTTGTTCTCCGCGGCCCACTTGTCGATGGCGGCGGGGCTGGCATCGAGCGTGTACTTGGCGAACCAATCGCGCGTCAGCACCGCACTGCGGACGGTGACCGTGCTGCGCGCTTGCTCGAACAGGGCGAAGGCTTCGTTTTCGGACACGCGCACGGGCTCGCGGATCAGATCGCGCATGCGCGCGGCGATCAGCTCACGCTGTTGCATCTCTTTGAACTCTTTGGGTCCGCGATTGGCCAACACGCGGATTTCGCGCTCGTACAAGGTGTAATCGAACGGCTCGTCCGCCGTGCGCTTCACCCGCAGGTAGCGAACCATGGTATCGCCGCCGGGCTCACAGCCTCGGCCGTCTTCTGCGATCCGACACATGCCGAGCTGGGCGCTCAAGGCGAGCGAGTCTTGTGCCGGCAACGAGACGTGGGCGCGGCCGTTGAACAGCTCGGCCTCGACGTCACTTTCGCTGGCGCTGATGCCCAGGCGCTTGGCTTCGGTGAAGAGCAGCTCTCGTTCGACCAAGCCGTCCAGCGTTTTCTTACGCAAGTTGAGTTGCTTGGACGCGCGCGGGTTGATGTTCCGCATCACCAAGCCGTAGGACGCGTAGTACTCCTTGGGATCGACACAGTCGCCCTTGAGCTCGAGCGCGCATTCCCTCTTCAAGCTGGCGGTAGGCCCGTTCCTGCCGGCGCGAAACTCCAGCGCGAAGACCAGGATGATCGAAAATGCGATGCCCCCGACCAGAACCTGGGAGAAACCGCCGCCTCGGAAGATACTCAGCATTTGTCCAAAATCTTTCGCTGCGAAGCAGCCTGCGAGCCTCGAGACCGCAGCGTGAAGGGCGCGGCAAATACCACGCTCCCCCCGGCGGGTCCATGCACTCGAAGCGCGAGAATTTCTCGGCTAGCTCAGCGGCGCAACTCGGTTGGCGCGGTTTTTTCCAGGGAAAGCGCGTAGCGCAGCTCGGCGATTAGTTCAGCGTCGTCGGCCAATGCCTTTTCGAAGGCGACCTCGTGCCAAACGTCCAAAGTCTGGGAATTATCGCCGGGATCGCGCACTTCCACGCTGGTCGCGCTGACTTCGCGGTAGCCCCGGCCGAGCGCGTCATTGGCCATTTGGCGGGCGCGGTCGAAAATCGCCGCCGTGGAATCATTGGGGAAGTCGCCACCTTGCGCGCGCACCACGAAGCGGACACAGGGCACGTCCCCGAGCCGCGCGGCCACTCCGCTGTCCATAATCAAGTTGTCCCGGACGCGGTCGGCGAGGACGATCTGATCACTGAGGGTTCGATAGACCTCGAAGCCTTCGGCGAGCAGGAGCTTTTTCAGCTCACTCGGGGTGGGTGGCGGCATATCTGCGCTAGCAGCTGGAAAAACACCCGGAACCGTACGCGGAACCGATGCCGAGCGTCAAGATCGACGCGGCCACGCTCGCGGCCTCTCGCCCGCCTCTCGCCCCGTTCCCCGGGATCGCCGCCGTTCCCCGGGATCGCCGCCGTTCGCGAGCACCTCGTGCTAAGGTCGCGAAATTCCGTGCGCGAAAAGCCTCCCGTCAATCCTGAGTCCGAGGTACGAGCGCCACGTCGCCACACCGGCGGCGCCCGTTTCGAGGCCTCGGAGCGCGTGCTCATCCGCGGTCCGGCCTTCGAAACCCACGGCTGGACGCTGAACGTCAGTCGCGGGGGGATCCGCGCGATCGTCGAAGATCCGCTAGCGCAGGGCGTCGAATACCTGCTGACCGTCGGTGACGAGGAGACCGCCCTTCCGCGCCGGGCCGGTGTGGTTTGGCTGCAAGACGAGGCTGACGGTCAGATCGTCGGCCTCAAGTATTTGGACGAGGACGCTTCGGTACCTCCCAAGGACGGGTAGCCGGCCGTTCGAATGCCGTCCGCTGCAGAGCTACTGGGTCCCGATGGGCCGCTCGCACGTAGCCTGCCCGCTTACGAGGCGCGCCCCGCTCAGCTCGAGATGGCACGTGCCGTCGAAAGCGCGCTCGCCCAAGATCGCGTGCTGATTTGCGAAGCCGGCACGGGTACGGGCAAGAGCCTCGCGTATTTGGTGCCGGCCTTGCTCAGCGGCAAGAAGGTGATCGTCTCGACCGCCACGCGCGCGCTGGAAGAGCAAATCTTCTGGAAGGATCTGCCGCTGATCGAGCGTGCGCTGGGCGTACCCGTGCGCGCGGCGTTGATGAAGGGCATCTCGAATTATTTGTGTCGTCGCCGCCTGGCCGAATTTCGCGCTAGCGAAGAGAGTCTGCGGCCCCGTCATGCGCGCTCGCTCGGCATGCTCGACGATTGGCTGAACGAAACCGAGTCCGGAGATTTGGCGGAGCTCGCGGGTGTTCGCGAAGACGATCCGCTGCGCCGTGAAGTGAACTCCTCCAGCGAAACTCGGCTGGGCGCTGGCTGCACGTACTTCAACGAGTGCTTCGTCACGCGCATGCGGCGCGAGGCAGAGTCGGCGCAGCTGGTGGTGGTCAATCACCACCTGTTTTTCGCTGATTTGGCCCTGCGCGGGCCGCACCCCGCGCGCGTCATCCCCGACTACGATGCGGTGATCTTCGACGAAGCGCATCAGCTCGAAGACATCGCGACGGACTTCTTCGGCATGCGCGTGTCGCGCGCGCGCATCGAGCGGCTGTTGGGCGATGCCGAGCGGGCGATGACGCTGGTCGGCGCCGGCGATCCGTTGTTTGCCGTGGGCGCAAAGTCGCCCACGTTGGCCAACGCGCGGGTCGCGGCCGAAGCCTTATGGACGGAGCTCGGGCGAAAGGGGCACGCAGAAGAAGCGCGCTTCACCTTGGAGCGCGACGCTTGGAGCGGCGCTCTGCAGGAGCGCTATCACGCGCTCGACAACGCGCTCGAGGCCGTCGGCTCGGCGGCGGACGCGGCGGTTGGTCGCACTTCACTGGTTCCGGCGGGAGCCAAGCGCGCCGCCGGTGCTGCGCTCGAAGCGCTGCGCGCGGTGACTGGCCGCGCCGAGCTGGCCCGCGAAGATCTGGCGGCGATTGTCGCCGGTGCGCCCGGGCGAATCACTTGGTTCGACATGGGCGGCCGCTCCGCCTCGCTGAGCTCCACGCCCGTGGATCTGTCGCATGTGTTTCGCGCACGCATTTTCGAGAGCGTGCCTTCGGTCGTGTTGACCAGCGCGACCTTGTCGATCGCGCCCTCCAAGAGCAACCCCGACGCGAGTCCGTTCGCCTTCTTTCGCTCGCGTATCGGGCTCACTGGGGATGTGGTGCCCGTCACCGAGCTCGTGCTCGAATCACCCTTCGACTTCGCGCGGAACGCGCTCTTGTACACGCCCAAGGACTTGCCTGCGCCCGGTCACCCCGCGTTCGTCGTCAGCGCGAGCGAGCGCATCGCGGAGTTGATCGAAATCACCCGCGGGGGTTGCTTCGTGCTCACGACCTCACTGCGTTCGATGAACGCGCTGTACGCCATGCTGGCCAAACGGCTGCCGGGGCGGCGCGTATTCGTGCAGGGGGCGGCGCCCAAAGCGGCCTTGATCAGCGCCTTTCGCGCCGCGGGCGACGCGGTGCTTGTAGCCACGATGAGCTTCTGGGAAGGCGTCGACGTGCCCGGCCGGGCGCTGCGGCTCGTGGTGCTGGAAAAGATCCCGTTTTTGGTGCCGAGTGATCCGGTCGTGCAGGCGCGTTCGCAGGAGCTCGAGCGCGCGGGCGAAAATCCGTTTTTGCGTTTGCACGTGCCAGCTGCGGCGATCACGCTCAAGCAAGGCTTTGGTCGCTTGATCCGCACGCGCGACGACGCAGGCATCGTCGCGCTGCTCGATCCGCGCGTGCATCAGAAGGGCTATGGCCAGCGCTTGCTGGCCGCGCTCCCGCCAGCCGGGCGCACCGCGGAGTTGTCCGAGGTGCGGAGCTTCTGGGAGCGCGTTCCGGCGATCACTCGCGGCGCGAGCTAGCGCTTCTTCTTCGCTGCGGGCTTGCCGGGCTTGGACGCGGTCTTGACCGCCTTGGCCGCGGGCTTGGCGGATGCTTTGGCTGCGGGCTTGGCGGATGCTTTGGCTGCGGGCTTGGCCGGTGCTTTGGCTGCGGGCTTGGCCGGTGCTTTGGCTGCGGGCTTGGCCGGTGCCTTGGGCGTGGCCTTGGCGATCGGTTTGGGCGTTTCCTTCGGTGCGGCCTTCTTCGGCTTGCCCATCGGCTTGGACGGTGTGGGCTTGCTCGCCTTCACTGCCGGCTTGGTGGCTTTCGCGCTGGTCGCTTTCGCGGTCGGCTTGGCTTTGGCTGCGGGCTTGGCCGGCGGCGCTTTGGCTTTCGCCGCGGGCTTGGCCGGCGCTGCTTTGGCTTTCGCTGCGGGCTTGGCCGGCGGCGCTTTGGCTTTGGCTGCGGGCTTGGCCGGCGGCGCTTTGGCTTTGGCTGCGGGCTTGGCCGGCGGCGCTTTGGCTTTCGCCGCGGGCTTGGCCGGCGCCGCCTTGGCTTTCGGTGGCGCTTTCACGGCGGGGGTTTTCGCGGGCGCGGCCTTCGCGGTCGCCTTGGGCTTGGGCTCTGCCTTGAGCTTGGGCTCTGCCTTGAGCTTGGGCTCTACCTTGAGCTTGGGCTCTGCCTTGGGCTTGGGCTCTGCCTTGGGCTTGGGCTCTGCCTTGGGCTTGGGCTCTGCCTTGGGCTTGGGCTCTGCCTTCGCCGCGCGCGCGACGGCTTTGGCCAACGCCGGCTTGGCCGGAGCCGACACCTTCTCGGCGGCTTTGGTTTTGCTGGCCGGTGCTTTGGCCGCTTTCTTCACGGGCGCATCGTCGTCGTCGTCATCGCCGTCCAGGTCGTCGTCGTCGTCCAGGTCGTCGTCGTCGTCGTCGTCGTCCGCGTCATCGTCGCCCAGCTCGTCGGCTTCTTCGTCGTCCAAATCGTCGTCCAAATCGCCGTCTTCTTCCGTGTCGTCCTCGGTGTCCGGGCGACCGAGTGTGCCTGCACTTCGGCGATCGAGCGTCTCGGTGATCTTCTGATCGAGATCGGAAAATTCGAACGGCTTGTCGAGGTAAGCGTCGGCGCCGTACAGCGGCGAGGTCATCTCGTTCAAGTTCTCACCGATGCCGGTGAGCATGATCACGCCCGTGTGCGCGAGCGAGACCGCTTCGCGGATCTTGCGACACACTTCCCAGCCGCTCATGCCCGGCATCATCACGTCGAGCAGCACCAAGTTGGGCAGGTGCTCTTGTGCGAGCTCCCACGCTTGATCGCCATCGGAGGCTTCGAGTACGCTGAACCCTTTCGAGCGCAAGTGACTCGACAGCATGGCGACCATGCTCGGTTCGTCGTCCGCGACGAGCACGATGGGCTTTGAATCGTTTGGCATAGCAGCAAGAACTCCGGGGGGAAGAATCGGTGGAGAGGCGCGAATTCATTGCCATTCGAGACCAGCGCATGGTTTGCGGTCAAGCCCCCTGACGTGCGGCTCTCGACTCGGGCCGCGGGCCGTCCCAGCGAACGCTCGGCGCGGCTCCTCCCGGAGCGCCTTGTCCTCCGACCTGGCTGCCCAAGCCCGCCGGGGGGCGAGTGGTCCATTGCCTACACCGTGACCGCTGTGCGCCGTGCCCTTCGGGTGCTTAACTTGAGTCGGATGGCCTCCAGCGACGGCATCGCTCTGCTTCGGCATGCGGCACGAAGAGCCGGACGCCGGGCGCGCGCGGCCGCGGTTTTCGGCCGGATTGCGCTGCTTTTGCCCCTGCCCTTGGGCTATGCGGTGCTGGTCCTGACGCTGGTCAAGGCACTCCGCCTCGACACGGCAAGCCAGCGCGGCTGGTGGCTGCTCGGGCTGCTGCCGCTCGTCATCTTCCTGGTTGGTGTCGGCCGCGTGCTGTTTTCGCGTCGGCCGTCCTGGCAGGGCTCGATCGCGCTCGACCAGTTCCACGGTTTTCACGACCGGGTGACCAGCGCCTTGAGCTTCAGTCAGGTTCCGGTCGCCGAGCGCACGCCGTTGATAGAAGCAGCGATCGAGGATGGGGTGGCACTCGCTGGGAAGCTCGACCCCCGGCGCGCGGTGCCCGTCGGTCTGCCGCGGGAGCTCGCGGTGACGCTGGGCTTGCTGCTCGGGCTGGGCGCGCTGTCGGTGCTCGAGGTGCAAAAGCTCCGGCAGCTGCCAGCTCCGCCCTCTTTCGAACCGATGGTGATGAGCGCCGATGACATCGAGCTCTTTCGCGACGTCGCCAAAGAACTGCAGGTGAAGAACGACGACCCGAACGCGCTGGTCGCGGTCCACCGCTTCAACCAATTGGTGGAAGACATCGCCGAGCACCGCTTGGATCGCCACGAAGTTTTCCAGCGCATGGGCGACTTGGAGCGCGATCTGAAGGACAACTTGGAGCTCGATCGGGACGCGCGTGACGACGGCCTGAAGGGGCTCGCGCGTGAGTTGGAAAAGAGCGGTCTGAGCAAGGCTGCCGCCAACGCCCTCGACGAAAAACGGCTCGCAGATGCGGAAAAAGCCCTGCGCGAGCTAGCCGAGAAGTTGAAGAAGAAGGAAGGGCGCCCGAGCCCAGCCGAGCTCGACAAGCTTCGCCAAGCCCTGGAGAAGGCCAGCCAGAGCAGCGAACAGCGAGCTCGCAGCATCGACCAACGTCGACGCGAGCTGGAAGAAGAGCACAAGAGTTTGCTCAAAAAGAAAAAGAGCGACCAAGCCGATGCCGGTGCGAGCCCCGATCAAGACAAGAAGCTCGCGGACAACGAGCGACGCCTCGAGCATCTGGAGCGCGAGAAGAACCGCGCCGAGCGCAGCCAACGGCAGATGTCCGAGCTCGACAAGCAGCTCGCCCAAGCCGCACGCGATCTGATGCGCGACGCCGGCCAGAGCGCGCAAGATTTGGAACAGGGCGCGCAGGACATCAACCGCATGGCCAAGCAGGAGACGAGCGAAGAGCAAAAGCAGGAATTGCTCAAAAAGCTGCAAGAAATGCGGGAGTTGATGCGCCAGCAGGGCAAGGGCGGCAAAGACCAAATGCAGCGCCTGCAAAAGTTCGGTCAGCGCGCGCGCGGTCAGAGCGGCGCGGGGCAAGGCAAGCCCGGTGAAGGTCAGGGCGAAGGTCAACCGGGGGGCAAGAAGGATGGCCCGCTGCGCCGGGGCAGCGGCCCCGGCAGTGTGTCGATCGACATCCCAGTTCCGCAGAGCGGCAGCAGCCAAGGCCAAGGCCAGCCGAGCGGCGATAAGCCCGGCGGCTCGGATCCCGGTTCGGGTCCGAACTACGGCACCGGTCACGATCCGAACCTCGCGGGCAATGCCACCGACCTCAAGGGCAAGACCACGGACGTCACCGCTGCGGGTGCCGACACCGGACAGGGTGCCGCGTCGTCACAAGTGATTTACGGCGCGGCCGAGCGCGGCTTCGTCGGGCGCGGCTACAAGCAAGTGTTCACCGACTATCAAACCGTCGCCGAACGAGCGCTCAGCCAGGATCAAATTCCGTCTGGCTATCGCTTCTACGTGCGCCGCTATTTTCAGCTGATTCGCCCGCGAGAGTGAGCTTCGCGAGTCCCACCACGAACCGACGGACAGAGGAGACCAGAGATGACGGATGCCGAGCAGGCGCGCGAAGAAGTCGCCGAATTTCAGAAACGGATCGGGGCCTTGCGCGAGGAAATCGGGCGCGTCATCGTCGGCAACCGCGAGGTGATCGATGGCGTGTTGTCTTGCATGTTGGGCTCGTCGCACGCGCTCTTGGAGGGCGTGCCAGGCCTGGGCAAGACCATGCTCGTGCGCACGTTGGCCGACGTGCTGGGGCTCGAGTTCTCGCGCATCCAGTTCACTCCCGATCTGATGCCTGCGGACATCATCGGCACGGTCGTGCTGGAGGAAGGCGCGGGCGGCGCGCGACAGCTCGAGTTTCGACGCGGCCCGATCTTCGCCAACATCGTCTTGGCCGATGAAGTGAACCGAGCCACACCCAAGACGCAGAGCGCGCTGCTCGAGGCCATGCAAGAGCATCGCGTCACCGTGGGCCGCACAACGCACGTGATCTCAGAACCGTACTTCGTGCTCGCTACGCAAAATCCGCTGGAAATGGAGGGTACTTACCCGTTGCCCGAGGCCCAGCTGGATCGCTTTTTCTACAAGCTGGAGGTGCCGTTTCCGTCTCGGGACGAGCTGCATGCGATCATCGACCGTACCACCAGCACGCAACACGCCCAGGTCAAACGCGTGCTGACGCGCGAGCAAATCTTGCAGATGCAGGCATTGGTGCGGCGCGTGCCGGTCGCTCGTCACGTGCAAGATTACGCGATCCGCGTTTTGCAAGCCACGCATCCGACGGGGGAGGAAGCGCCGGAGTTGGTCAAGCGCTTCGTGCGCACGGGCGGCTCGCCGCGTGGTGCGCAAGCCATGTTGCTCGGTGCCAAGGTGCGCGCGCTGTTCGACGGGCGCTTTGCCGCGTCGATCGACGACGTGAAAGCCACGGCCTTGTCGGCGCTGCGTCACCGCGTCTTGCTCAGCTTCGAAGGCGAGGCCGAGGGCGTGGCGCCCGATCGCGTGATCGGCGAAATTCTCAAGAAATTGCCGGGATCCAAGGAATAACCCCGGCACATGGGCCTCCTGGATCTATTTCGAAGCGAGCCCGTGCCGCGCGCCAAGCGGCGCGAGCGTGCACTGTTCGACGACGAGTTCCAGCGCAAGCTCGAGATGCTGGCGCTGGTCAGTCGGCGCGTGTTCGCCGGAAGACTGCGCGCCGAGCGACGCAGCAAGAAGAAGGGCAGCGGCATCGAATTCGCCGACCATCGCGACTACGTCGCCGGTGACGACTTTCGCTCGGTCGATTGGAACGTGTACCAGCGCTTCGGCAAGCTGCTCGTGCGCTTGTACGAGGAAGAAGAAGATCTCAGCATCTACCTGATCGTGGATTGTTCGAGCTCGATGGCGTTCGGCGAGCACAAGAAGTTCGATCAGGCGCGTCGCTTGTGCGCGGCTCTGGCCTACGTGGGGCTCGCCAATTTGGACCGCGTCACGGTCGTCGGTGTGAGCTCGAAGGTCATCTCGCGCATGCCGACCACCCGCGGCAAAGGGCGCATATTCAAGGTGTTCGAGTTCCTGTCCGAGCTCGAGCCAGGCGGCGTCACCGATCTCGGAACGGCGCTGCAGACCTTCGTCGCCCAGCACAAGCGGCGTGGGCTGGCCGTCTTGTTCAGTGATCTGTACGACCCAGCGGGCTTCGAGGCGGGCATCAACGTGCTGCGCTTCGCCAAGTTCGAGCCGTACGTCGTAGAGCTGGTCGACCCGGCCGAGGCTCGGCCCTCGCTCAAAGGTGACGTGCGCATCTACGACTGCGAGACGGGCGAGGAGCGCGAGCTGACCGTCACCGATGGCATGCTGGACAAAATGGAGCGCGCCGTGAACGACTACCGCGCGAGCATCCAGCGCTTCTGCGCGCAGAAGCAAGTGCCGTACTTCCCGGCGGACGTGAACACCCCGTTCGACGAGCTCGTGCTGCGCGTGTTCCGGCGCGGAGGCTTTCTGCGCTGATGACGTTGTCGGGCTTGCCTCTGACACAGCTGCTCATGATCGCCGGCGGCGCCGCCAGCGTGACGGTGCTGCTGTACATTTTGAAGTTGCGCCGGCGCGCAGTTCCGGTGCCTTTTGCGCGCATTTGGGACGCGGTATTTCGCGATCAAAAGGCCACCGAGCTGTTCTCCAAGCTGCGTCGGCTACTCTCGCTGTTGTTTCAGCTGGCGCTGCTCGCGCTGCTGATCTTCGCGCTGGCTGACCCGAAGCCGAAGCAGAGCTTGCTCGAAGGGCGGCACCTCGTCATTTTGGTCGATGGCAGCGCTTCGATGAAGGCGGTCGACGTGAAGCCGAGTCGGATCGACTCGGCCAAGGCCGAAGTGAAGAAGCTCGTGCGCGGGCTCGGTAGCGCCGATCGTGCGCTGATCGTTCAAATGGGCGCGTTGTCGAGCCCACTGTCGACGATGAGCTCGGACGTCACGGAGCTCGATCCGGCGATTGATTCACTGAGCGCCTCCGACACGCGCGCCGACTTGGAGCGCGGCTTGTCTTTCGCGATCGACAGCCTGCGTGGCTTGCCCAAGGCGGAGGTCGTGGTCGTGAGCGATGGCGTGCTCGGTGACGTGGCCGAGATCGCGCGCCACGTGGACTTGGGCAAGGCGCAGCTGAGGTTCCTGCCCATCGGCAAATCAGGCACGAATGTGGCGATTTCCGAGTTCTCGGTGCGCCGCTATCCACTCGACAAGTCGCGCTCCGAAGTGATGCTCGAAGTGGCCAACACCAACGATCGCCCCGCGCAGGTCGAGCTCACGTTGCTCGGTGACGGCACGATCATCGACGTCAGTCGCTTTGCGCTCGGACCGAACGAGCGTTTGCCGCGCTACTACCAGGATTTGGCCGGTGCCAGCCGCACGCTCGAAGCCAAAGTCCGCTTCG
>Ga0207691_10000878_pt1 | contig 29903 bp, 38 predicted proteins | sample KBSM13metaG_FD_184327 | JGI IMG/M metagenome (GOLD analysis project Ga0207691, IMG submission 184327) | Miscanthus rhizosphere microbial communities from Kellogg Biological Station, Michigan, USA - KBS M1-3 metaG (SPAdes) (version 2) | ecosystem: Host-associated > Plants > Roots > Rhizosphere >...
GCCGTGGGCGTGCCGGTCCTCCCGCTCGGCTGCGCGGTCGAGGTGGATGCAGTCGTTCAGGTCAAATCCTGATCCGCTAGATCCTGGCCCGAGGGGGTTCGCGCATCGCGGGCTCCATGGACCGGGCGTTCCTGAAAACAGCCTGGCCGCATTCCGCGCCGCGATCGAGGCGGGGGCGGGAATCGAATGCGACGTACGCTTGTCGGCTGACGGCAAGGTCGTGGTCTTTCATGATCATGATCTGCAGCGCCTCTGCGCCTCCGCCTTGACGATCGAAGCGACGCCGGCAGCCATGCTGGCCGGGCAACGGTTGCTCGGCACCAATGAACATATGCCGCGGCTGCTCGACTTGCTTGAGGTGATCGGCGGTCGAGTGCCAATGCTGATCGAATTGAAATGCCGGGGTGGCAATGCCGCGAAGCTGGCTGAAGCGGTCGTGGCGGATCTTGTCGGCTACGACGGACCGGTCGGCGTGATGAGTTTCGAGCCGGCGGTCGGCAAATGGCTGGCGCGACACGCCGCTGAGGTGCAACGTGGCCTCGTTATCTCCCGCAACGCATCGGCGTTCGACCGCTGGCGCTGCCTTCGGGCCAGTTCGGCGCAATTCCTGGCGATCGATTGCGGAGTCATCGCGCGGCCCTGGGCCGCCAGGGAGCGCAAGGCGAGATGGGTCTACAGCTGGACGATCCGCTCGGCTGGCGATCGCCAGACAGCTGAAATTCACGCGGACGCGCTTATCTGGGAAGGCGATGGCCGACCGCGAAGCTGAAATTGTCGCACGGATCGCCCGAGGCGTGGCCGATCTGCCCGCGGGCCAATGGGATGGATTGGCGGGTCCGGGCGAACCTTTTCTGAGCCATGCTTTTCTCTCGTTGCTTGAAGCGTCGGGCAGCGTTGGCGACGCGAGCGGCTGGACGCCGCTGCCGATCATGGTCGAACGCGAAGGGCGCGTTACTGCGGCGGCGCCGGCCTATCTCAAGACTCACAGCCAGGGCGAATATGTGTTCGACCACGGCTGGGCGGACGCCTGGGAGCGAGCCGGCGGGGCCTATTATCCCAAGCTGCAGGTCGCGGTTCCGTTCACGCCCTGCGTCGGGCCGCGGCTTCTTGGTGAAGATCGCAACGCGCTGCTCGCCGCGCTCGAAACGGTGACGGTGCAGAACGGCCTGTCGTCGGCCCACATCACCTTCCTCACCGAGGAGGAATCGATGGCGGCCGAAGCCCGCGGCTGGCTCCGCCGCGACGGCCTGCAATTTCATTGGCTCAACCGCGGCTATGCAAGCTTCGACGAGTTTCTCGGCGCATTGTCGAGCCGCAAGCGCAAGTCGATCCGCAAGGAACGTGCCGCTGCGGCCGGAGGGCTGCAGATTGTGGCCCTGCGCGGGGCCGAGATCGAACCGGCCCATTGGGACGCGATGTGGAATTTCTACCAGCATACCGGGGCCCGCAAATGGGGGCGCCCTTATCTGACCCGCGCCTGGTTCGATGGCATTGGCGCGGCGATGGGCGACGCGGCACTGATGTTCCTGGCGTACGATGGCGGGCGCCCGATCGCCGGGGCGCTCAACTTTATCGGCGGCGACACGCTTTACGGGCGCTATTGGGGCGCCTTCGAGGAGCGGCCGTTCGTCCACTTCGAATTGAGTTACTATCGCGCGATCGACTGGGTGATCGAACATGGCCTGAAAACGATCCAGGCCGGGGCGCAGGGCGAGCACAAGCTGGCCCGGGGCTATGAGCCGGTCGTAACGCCATCGGTTCATTTCCTCCCCGACACGGGATTCCGTCGCGCGGTTGCTGACTTTCTCGAACGGGAGCGAGAAGCCGTGCGGCTGGAGTTGGAATGGGCGCGCCAGGCGCTGCCCTATCGTTCGGATTCCTCGTCGTCGTAGATCCGGACCATTCGCCCGCACGGTCCGGCCAACCCGCGATACATGCCGGGCGTGGTGAAGCCCCAGGCGGCTTCGCCCGAGGGCGACACGGCGATCAGGCCGCCATTGCCGCCCAGCGCCTTCACCTCGGCCAATACTCCGTCGAGCGCCTCCTGGATGCCATTGCCGCCAAGACGGACCCGCGCGCACAAATCATGCGCGGCGGCGGCGCGGATGAACACCTCGCCAAGCCCCGTCGCGCTAACCGCGGCTGCACGGTCATCGGCATAGGTGCCGGCGCCGATCAGCGGCGAATCGCCGATCCGGCCCCAGCGCTTGGCGGTCAGCCCGCCGGTCGAAGTGGCGGCCGCAACATGGCCGTGGCTATCGAACGCGACCGCACCGACCGTCCCATATTTAATGTCGGCGTCGAACGCTCCGCCGCCCTTGGCCAATAGCTCGTCGAGCTGGCGCCGGCGCTCTGGCGTGACGAACCAGCGGTTGGGCACCTGCTCCAGCCCGGCCTCGCAGGCAAAATCGTCGGCGCCCTCATAGCTCATCAGCACATGGGGGCTTTGCTCCATCACTGCCCGCGCGGCACTGATCGGCGCACGTGTCGAGCGGAGTCCGGCGACGGCGCCGCAGCGCCGGTCGCGGCCGTCCATGATCGACGCGTCCAGTTCGACATGGCCGTCATAGGCAAGCACGCTGCCGCGCCCGGCATTGAAGCAGGGATCTTCCTCAAGTACTCGTGATGCCGCCTCGACGGCGTCGAGCGCCGAACCGCCGCCCGCGAGGATCGTCTCGCCGGCGCCGAGCGCGGCTTCGAGGCCAGCACGGCCCAGCCTGTCCAGCTCCTCCGTCAGCGCGCCGCGGCGCATCGATCCCGATCCGCCATGGATCACCAGTTTCCAGTTCATGGTTCCGCCCTAGCGGAGCCCGTCTTTCGATTCCAGTTGACCGAAAATTGAATCGATATAAAAATGATATCAATTAACGGGAGGGACAAATGACCGAGTCGAATGTCATTGCCTTGAATATGAGCCGAGAGCGCACCGCTTCGACGGCCAGCGGCTATGTGATGCTGTTCCTGCTGCTGGTGGCGATCCTCGCCCAGATCTGGGGCATCGTGCAGCTGGCCAACGACCGGCCCAGCACGCTGGCGCTGGTTACGGTGATCGTGGCTCCGCTGGCTTTGATCTTCATCGCCTGCGGCTTTTACATGCTTCAGCCCAACCAGGCCGCCGCGATCACGCTGTTCGGCGACTATCAGGGCACCGACCGCACCACCGGCCTTCGCTGGGTGCTGCCGTGGCTGGCGCGCAAGAAAGTGTCGGTCCGCGCCAACAACTTCATCAGCGACAAGATCAAGGTCAACGACCTGCGCGGCAATCCGATCGAGATGGCGGCGCAAATCGTCTGGCGCGTGGTCGATACGGCCCAGGCTTTGTTCGACGTCGACGATTACAAGGAATTCGTCCGAGTGCAGGTCGAAGCGGCAATCCGCACGATCGGTTCGCGCTATCCTTATGACGACTTCGAACATCTCGAGATCACGCTACGCGGCAATCATGACGAGGTCGGTGCCGAGCTTCGGAAGGAGCTGATTGCCCGCCTCGCGGTAGCCGGTATCACGATCGACGAATGCGGCTTCACCCACCTCGCCTATGCCACGGAAATCGCCGGAGCGATGCTCCGCCGCCAGCAGGCCCAGGCGATCGTCGCCGCCCGCCGCACCTTGGTCGACGGCGCGGTCGGCATGGTGGAAATGGCGCTCGAACAGCTCTCGGCCAAGAACGTCGTCCATCTCGACGACGAGCGCCGCGCGGCGATGGTGTCCAACCTGATGGTCGTCCTGTGCGGCGAGCGCGATACCCAGCCCGTCGTCAACACCGGCACGCTGTACACCTAGGCGCGGAAGTTGGGCGGCGCGCGCAAGGCCTACCCGCTGAGGGTCGATCCCGCCTTATGGGCGGCGGTCGAGCGCGCCGCCACGGCCGATTTGCGTTCCGTCAACGCGCAGGTCGAATGCCTGATCAGGGAGGCGCTCAAAGCCAGGGGGGTGAAACTCCAAGCGCCCAATCCTGCCAGGCGCGGGCGCCCGCCAAAGGACAAGAGTGATGGATGATCGGCCCGAATGGTTTTCGGCCAAGCGCTACGGCTTTGGCACGGCCCTGCCGATCAGGTGGCAGGGCTGGCTCGTCATGGCCGTCTATTTCGCCGTCACGATCGGCAGCGCCTTCCTGTTCGCCAAGCGGCCGGTGATCCTGCTGTCGATCATCTTCCCGGCGACGGTCATTTTCCTGGTGATCGCTGCCAGGACGACCAAGGGCGGCATGCGCTGGCGTTGGGGCGGTGACGAATGATCCTGTTCGTTGCCGCACTGGCGGCGGCGCAGCCTGCCGAGCGCGCCGTCACCGCCCCGGGTCCAGGCGGGCCCCTGGCCGGGACCCTGGTCGACGCCGGAAAAGGCTCGCCGATCATTTTGGTCATTCCCGGGTCCGGGCCGACCGACCGCGACGGGAACAATCCCCTGGGGGTCAAGGCCAGCCCTTACCGCATGCTGGCCGACGCCCTGGCCAGGAAGGGCGTCTCAACGGTGCGGATCGACAAGCGCGGCATGTTCGGCAGCAAGCGAGCGGTGGTCGATGCCAACCGGGTGAAGATTGCCGATTATGCAAGAGATACTCATGCCTGGATCTCGAGCATCCGTCGCGTGACCGGCGCCCAATGCGTTTGGGTGCTTGGCCATAGCGAGGGTGGTTTGGTCGCGCTGACCGCAGCCCAGCGAACGGCGGGGATTTGCGGCGTGATCACCGTCGCCGCGGTCGGGCGCAAGATCGGCACCGTCTTGCGCCAGCAATTGGCGGCCAACCCGGCCAATGCGCCTTATCTGCCCGCGGCCTATGGCGCGATTGAATCCCTCGAAGCCGGCAAACGGGTCGACGCCGCCACCCTGCCGAAACCGCTTCAAAAGCTGTTCGCCGAGGACGTCCAAACCCTCCTGATCGACCTGTTCGCGGAAAATCCGGCCGCGCTTGCCGCAAAGCTAAAGGTGCCGCTGCTGATCGTTCAAGGGGACAATGATATTCAGGTGACGGTGGCGGACGCCAGGGAACTCGCCGCCGCGCAGCCACGAGCCAAGCTGCTCTTGCTCCCCGGCGTCAATCACCTGCTCAAGGTTCCCGAAGGCGCCGACCGGGCGGCCAACATTCGCGCTTATGCCGATCCCAACCTGCCAATTGCGCCTGCAGCGGTCGAGGCCATCGCTCGGTTCGTGACGCGCTAGCCACGCTTCTGGCCAGGCGCCCTGGCCTCCGGTCCCAGCGCATCGTCCATCAATCGCGCGAGCCGGATTCCTCCCTCGACCACGTCCTGGCGCACGGCTGGAATCAGTTCCCGAACCCTGGCGTCGTCCATGACCGGCCGTTCGACCGGGGCGGCGCCGCATGGATCGCCGACCAGGGTTTGATAGGCGAGGTCGCGGGCCTTGCCCCACATTTCCCGGCTCCAGTCCTCGACGCTGCCGCTGGCTATCCGTTCGCGCTCGGCCGGTGGAACCTGGGCGAGCAGCGCCGCGGGACCGGCGGGAGGGGTGGAAATGGCGCGTTCGGCCAGCCATCCGTCCCAGATGCTATGCAAATTGGTCCGGCCGGCAATGATCCCATAGGTCGCCGCGACCTTGTTGCCGCCGAGGTCGGCATGGTCGCCGGCATGCATCGGCTGGTGCAGGTCGCCGACGAAATGGGTGAGGAAGGCCAGCGCCATCAGCCGCTCGCGCACCGGCACGCTCCTGTCGGCGAGAAGCCGGGCATTGCGCTCGATCTGCGCCGACACGCAATTGCCGTCCTTGCAGGCTGCCTTCAAATCGAACGGCTTGCACACGTCGACGTTCTGATAGTGCCAGCTGTAGGCATAGGTGAACCGGTCGCCCAGCGGCTTGATGCAGTCCGCCCAGACGCTGGCCTGCTCGATTGTCGCCACCGGGCATTCGGGAGTCTCGAGCAATCGGCCCTGGCGAAGCAGCGCGGCAACCTTGGCGCGCGTGTCGGGCCGCATCTGCAGCCAGGCGACCCGCGCCACGCTTTCATGACCATATTCCCAATAGGCCTGGGCGGGTGCGGCAAAGGCGAACAGGGCGACGAGGCCGCACAGCGCGGCATGAATGCGAATCGGCATGGCCGTCGCTTAGCAAATTTCACTGAAATTTAGCTGGTGATCGACAGATCGTGCTGCTGGTTGACGAGTCGCCACTCTGCGAGATCGGCCAGCATCGCCCGTGCAGCCTGTTCGCCAAGGTCGGCCGCGCGCATCAGCGAGATGCCATCGGCGCGGAGCTCCTCGGCCAGCCTGCCGAGCGAAGCGGCCGTTGCGTCCGACCGAAGCGCGCTGCCGCCGAAGTCGCCCTGAAAGCGGATTCCGAATACCGCGGCGCCGATGGTCGGCAGTCCCGCCGAAATCAGTGTCAGCCAATGGCCCCACCGGTCGACCAGTACGGGGGTCCAGACAAGGGCCGCAATTGTTCCAGCCGAGGCGATCATGGTTGTCCAGAAGGCGGCGGCGCTGATCTTCTCGAGCCGGCGGTCGAGCAGCAGGATCTGGCGGCTGCTGGTCCGGTGATAGGCGACCTGTGGGTCGACTTCATGGGCGGCGATCGCTTCGGCAAGCGCCGGCACTGCGTCGGCCGTGATCCGGCCGGTGGGACAGCCGCTCGCCCGCCAGATCGACGCAGCATACCATTCGACCCAGCGGCGCGGGATCGGATTGGCGGCGCTGCCCGGCGGGTCAGGAGCGGCGATGGCGAGCAGCTTCAGGCTTCTCAGCGGCCGGAGTCGCTCGGCCAGCTGGCGGTAGTCGAGCCAGCGGCGATGCCATTCATGGTGAACTCCAAACCGGGTGTTGAGGATGATGATCAGCGCCAGCACGAATTCGATTGCTGCCAGGCCCAGCTTGGATGACGGCAACAGAAAACCGGCAAGGCCGATGATCACTGCCAACGCCGCCAGGACGAAGTTGAGCACATGACCGCTGCGGTAATTCTGGGCAAAGTAGGTCGCCAGCTCGCCGCTCCACCCATGGGCATCGCCGAGCAGGCCAAGGCGGAGGCTCACCCCGTGGCGGTCGGAGCAGCCTTCGCGATAGCGCCGCCATTCCGCTTCGCGAGAGGCGGCTGCACTGGTCGCCTGGAAATCCTTGGTCCCGAAGCGGCTGATCCCGGCGGTCGCCAGCAACAGCGGATATTCTACCCGGGCTCGAAAGCGGCGTGGCCGCTCGCTGAAGTATGAGGTGAGATAGGCCCGCTCGCGCTCGTCCGTGGGCGGCGCCAGCAAGGGCTTTAGCAGGCCAACCAGATGCTCATTGTCGAATGGCCGGCGGTCGATATCGTCGCTGTGCAGCGTCAGGACGGCGGGGTCGTAGGCGCTCCACAGCAGGGTCACCGGCCGCTTGGGATCGATCGGGATATGGATGATCGGGATTCCCCGCGCCATGGCCAGTTCGACCACCTCGCCCGTCCCGCCGCGGCCGCGCGGAACCTGGCCATCCCAAACCGCGATCAACAAATCGCAGTGAGCCAGCGTGGCGCGTCCGGCCATGACATAGGCCTCCAGCGGCTCGGCCGGCTTGCCTGGCAATTCGAGCAGGCAGCCGGCGGAATCGGCCAGCCGGTCGAACTCCTCGCGGAACGGCTCGGCCACTTCGGCGCGGGTCTGTTCCCGGGAGAAGGGCAGCACGACGTGCAGCGCATAGCCATTGGCGAGCGCCGCATTCGCCGCGATCTGATCGGCGCCGTCCGCCAGGGGTGAAACCATCAGCAGCTGCGGCGGCGACTGGCCGAACCAATCCCGGTTGGCCAGATATTGGTCGAGCGCCACCGTAGTAACGTCGCGGACCGCGTCCGAAATCCGGTCGACGACGGTCCGGGCCGCCGGTCCCATCGATCCCGAACGATGGCCGGTCACGCCCAGCCGGAATGCGAACGGCGGGCGTGGCGGTGCCGCAGCGGCCGCGTGCGCGGGTTCCCGAATGTGCTGGGGCTCGGTCATCGTTCAACCAATTCGATTACTTCCTCAGACCGTTCGCTCCATCTCCGATCGGATCGTAATCCTTCGGCGTTCCATCGGGCCACAGGAACCGTAGCGCGAACCTGCACTTTTCCTTTCTCTCATTGCGATAATAGGTAATCAGCCGCGTGTTCTTTCCGGCATTGTTCTGTTCGACGCTGAGCGGCAAGAACCCTGCCCAGATGGATGGGCCATTGGGACATGGCGGCGGCGGCGCGTCGGGCCCTATCGGCGGCGCTACCCAAAGTGCATTGGCCGGATTCGGTTGGAACGCGAGTCCGCTGCCCGCCCGGTCGTCTATGTTGAAACACACGATGGCGCCCGGGTGATTGTCGTTCTTGACCTCAATCCTGTCCCCACCTGGGCTTAGCTCGAACTGGAGGTCGGTTGGCCCGCCCGGGCCTTGGGTGATTACGACATCGACATCGATGTCCTTTGGTTTCGGTGGCATTGCGCACCCCTGCTCTTGCTGACGTTACATTCGCATATTCAATGTGGGGCCGGCGGCCGGGACGCCGAACCGCCCCATCCTATGCCCTTAGGCCGTTCGCGCCATCGCCGATCGGGTCATAGTCTTCAGGAGTGCCATCAGGCCACAGAAACCGAAGCGCGAATCGGCATTTCGCCTCGGTCTCATTGCGGAAGTAAGCGATGAGCTGGGTACGTTTTCCACCTTTGTCCTTCTCGACGCTTAGCGGCACGAATCCAGCCCATTTGGCCCCATTGGGTGGCGGGCACGGCGGCGGATTCTTTCCCGTCCCGATCGGCGCCGCGACGCACATTGAATCGCCGGGGTCAGGTCTGAATTCAAGGTCAGTGCCATCTGGATCCTTGATGTTGAAATATACGACAAGGCCGGGATGCTTGTTGTTGTGAAACCTGATTTCGTCGGTTGGGCCTTTGCCGTTATTTTCGTTCAACGCGAATGTGGCCGATTTTGGCCCGGTCTTGGTGATGACCACGCTGATGCTCTTGTTCCGTACATATGGCATGATTTTGCCCCCTTCACGCTTGCTAAACCCCTGCACGATTGCTGAGTGACTGGCGGTATCCCATCGCGGCCAACCGCGATGCGATTTGCATTCCTTCGGCACGCTGACCAATTCCGCGCAGCATCTCGCCACGCTCCGCCATCTGGCGGGGTGTTTCGGTGACTCCCTTTGGCCAGGCGGCGATCCCGGCCTGCCATGCGGCCCTGGCCCCGGCGCGATTGCCGCTACGCCACAAAATGTCGCCGACCAGCTTATGGGCCTGGCCTAGTGCAAACCGGTCGCTCAAGCTTCCGGCGCGCTCGGCCATGACCGCGTCCAGCACCTGCCGGGCGAGGGCCAAGGCCTCGCCTTTCGAGCCTGCGGCGACCGCCAGTTCGGCGCGCAGGGCCAAGCATCGCCGGCTGGCCTCGCGCCACGCGGCAACGGTTGGATCGCGGTCGACCAGCTGGCCGGCCTTGTTGCAGCCGCTGTCGGCGGCAGCCCTGGCTTCATTGGCCCGGCCCGACCGCAGGAGCAGCAGGGCCTGCAGGAGCTCGGTGCTGGCGCTTCGGCCTGTCCAGTCGGCGTTGCCTGGCTCCAGCTCGACGAGCCGATGGCCGATTTCCACGGCCGCCGACGCATGATCGAGCGCACGGCTGGTATCGCCGCGGGCAAAGCGAAGCAGCGACAAATGCATGTTTCCGATCATCGCCTTTTGCCGAAGGTCGGCATCGGGCCGTTCTTGGGCGAGGTAAGGCGCCAGGAGACTGAGCTGCCGCTCGCGTTCCGAGATGGCCTGATCCAGCTTGCCGGCGCCATCGAGTGCATCGGCGTGGTAGCCGACTGCTTCCAGCTGGAGCTCTTGAAACTCCCGGTTGGCCGGCTCGGCCGAGGTCAGCGAATCCATGGCTGCTACCGACGATTGGAAGGTGGCCGCCGCATCGGAATAGCGGGCCTGCTTGATCTCGACCCGGCCGAGGTTGCCCGCCGCATAAACGCCCTCGAGCTGCCATTTCAGATTCCGTGGATCGGCCGCGATCATCCGCTGGGACAGCCGACGATATTCGCGGAACTGGGTGGCCGCCTCGTCGATCAGGCCTCGGTCCAGCGCGACAGACCCCACGAAGTAGACGCTCTGGGCATGATCGAACATGCGCTGGGGATCGCTGGGATGCCGGCGCAGCGCTTCGGCAGTTCCGGCCAGCGCTTCGCGATAACGCCGAAGTGCGCCATTCATGTCGCCGCGGTTGGCGGCAATCTCGCCCATCAAGGTCAGCGCCTTCCACTGCTGGGCGAGCGCTTCGTCCGACAGCTGCGACTTGTCCTGCTTTTCGAAATAGGCGAGTGCGCGCGCCCCGACCGCGTCGAGGACGTCGAGACGCCCGACCGGCTCGAGTTTCTCGCGCAAGTCGCCGAGCATGAAACCGATCAGGCCCTCGGCCTCGCGCCGCTGGTCGCGTGCCTCGTCGCGCGCTTCGATGGCGGTATAGGCCAGCCCCGTGGTGAACAGCATCCCGGCGACCGACGCGGCGGTTATGGCGTATAGCCGGCGGTGCCGCCGCTGCGCTTCGCGCTGGGCAAGATCGTCGAGCCCGACACCGATCATCCCGGCGGCGATCTTGAGGAAGCCCATCTTCCTCCCGTCGGCATGCTCGCGAAGGTCGGCGGCGATCGGTTCGGCGCGCTGCGCGGTTGGGCGCCCGCGCCGATCGAAATGGACGCGCAGAGCCTGCGGGAAACATTCCTCGGCGGCTCTGTCGGGGTTGTCGCTGGCGAATGGTTCGCCGTTGATGATCGCTGCCAGGATGCGGTCTTCGCGATGGAGCCGCTTGAAGCAGGCGATCTCCTTGTCGATCCAGTGCGAGCGGGCGGCGGCCGGCGAGCAGAGCACGATCATGAATCGCGAACCGGCAATCGCTTCCTCAATTTCCTCGCTGAGGTCGGATGCGGCAGCCAATTCCTGCCGGTCGCGGAAAATCGGCGCCAGCCGCTTGGGGACGGGACCATGTTCCGTCAGCTTGCCGATCAGGCGCGGCGGAACCCGAAATTCTTCAAGTTCTTCATGAAGCCAGTCGGCAATGGCGCCATCCTGGTGGCTGTAACTGAGGAAGGCCATGTAGCGCCGATCCGACGCATGACTTCGCGCGCGAGAGGTGGCCCCGCGAATGCTACGCGCCAGTTGGGCAAGCTCGGCCATCAGCCACCCCGCCAGTTACCCTATTGCGACGCCCCCATAACATGGGCTGTTAACTACGGCGAATCAGCCGTTTTCCTTGGCCGGAACGCAACGCGCGCCTATATGGCCGCCATGTCCTCAATCCGCCCGTGGCGCGACATCGCGCGCCGCCAGTCTCGCCAGATCATGGTCGGCAATGTCGCCGTAGGTGGCGACGCGCCGGTTACCGTCCAGACGATGACCAACACGCCGACCTCCGACGCCAGGGCGACGATCGACCAGATCCGCCGTTGCGAGGAGGCGGGAGCTGATATTGTCCGGGTATCCTGTCCGGATGTGGAATCGACGGCCGCGCTCAAGGAAATCGTGCGAGCCGCCAGCGTGCCGATCGTGGCCGATATCCATTTCCACTATAAGCGGGCGCTGGAGGCGGCCGACGCCGGCGCCGCCTGCCTGCGCATCAATCCCGGCAACATCGGTTCCGAAGAGCGGGTCAAGGAAGTGATTGCGGCGGCCAAGGCAAATGGCTGCGCGATCCGCATCGGCGTCAATGCCGGCAGCCTCGAAAAGGATCTGCTCGAAAAATATGGCGAGCCCTGCCCCGAGGCGCTCGTCGAAAGCGCGCTCGATCATATCCGCATCCTCGAGGACCATGATTTCCGCGAATATAAGGTGGCGGTAAAGGCCAGCGACGTGTTCCTCGCCGTCGCCGCCTACCAGCAGCTGGCCGACGCGGTCGATTGCCCGCTGCACCTCGGCATCACCGAGGCCGGCGGCCTCACCGGCGGGACCGTCAAATCGGCGATCGGCATCGGTTCGCTGCTGTGGGCCGGGATCGGCGATACCATCCGCGTCTCGCTTTCGGCCGAGCCGGAGGAAGAGGTTCGGGTCGGCTACGAAATTCTCAAGTGCCTGGGCATCCGCAACCGCGGGGTCAGGGTGGTTTCATGCCCAAGCTGCGCGCGGCAGGGATTCGATGTCATCCGCACCGTCGAAAAGCTCGAGGAACGGCTGCAGCACATACGGACCCCAATGTCGCTGTCGGTGCTGGGTTGTGTGGTCAACGGTCCCGGCGAGGCCCGCGAGACCGATATCGGCATCACCGGCGGAGGCCAGGGCAAGCATATGGTCTATCTGTCGGGCATTACCGACCATCATGTCCGCGATGAGGAGATGATCGACCATATCGTTCGGCTGGTCGAGCAGAAGGCGGCCGAGATCGAGGCGAGCAATGCCGCTGCCGGGGACAGCGGCGAAAGCGCGCCGAGCGAAGCCGCCGAATAATATTTTGCTAACCCCTGCCGCCGTATGCCGCGGCGATGGGACGAGCACTTGTCATCATGGTGGTAATTGGCCTGGTGATCGGCCTTGCCTGGCCGTCGGGTGAGGAATCGCACGTTGCAGCTGGCGCCGTTCAACCTGGCGAACGCAGGGAAACCGTGCTCGAGCGCAAGTCGAACGGCCATTTCTACACCCACGCCAGGATCAACGACAAAGAGCTGGTGCATTTCGTCGTCGACACTGGAGCAACGGTCGTGGTGCTGACGGTCGACGATGCGCGCCGGCTCGGGATTCCTGTCAATCCGGCGGAATTCGAAGTCGTTGGGGAAGGCGCGTCCGGACCGGTCAGAGGCCAGGATATCATGCTCGACAGCGTCGAGGTCGATGGCAAGCGCGTCGAGAACGTCCCCGCTGCGGTGCTTGAAGGATCGAACCTGTCGCTGCTTGGCCAGGCCTATCTGTCGCGGATGGGGCAAGTCCAGATGTCCGGCGACTATATGGTGCTCAAGTAGGATTCAAACCCTCTTTACCTTCCTCGCTTAAGCTTGGCGCATGCTTCGTCTGGCGATCATGATCATCTTCGGCGCGACGCTGGTCGGCGCGCTGATGCCGTCGAGCATGTCCACTCCCGGCGATGGTCAGCGGGAAATCATTCGGGTTTCCGAACTCGAACAGAATGAGCCGAAATCGCCAGGCGATGAAGCGGGCTCGGGTTCCGTCACGCTGGAACGCTCGTTCGACGGCCATTTCTATGCCGATGCCAGGGTCAACGGGGCGACCATCCATTTTCTCGTCGACACCGGCGCAACCGGCATCGCCCTTTCGGCCGCGGACGCCCAACGGGCGGGGCTGGCGTTCGACTCCAGCCAGGCGGAAGTGATCGGAACGGGTGCTTCCGGGCAGGTGCGCGGCCATTGGGTCAAACTCAATCGGGTCGAGCTGGGCCTGAAATCGGTCAACGACACGCCGGCGGTCATCCTGGAGGGGGGCGACCGTTCGCTCCTCGGCCAGACCTTTCTCGCCCAATTCGGCTCGCTCGAGATTCACAAGGACACGATGGTCCTGCGCTAGGGCTGGAACGGGCGTCCGCTTCGGCTAAAGCGGCGCGGATGAGCGCCCCGCACAGCCCTGTCCCTGCCTATGTTGCCGCGGTGCTCGGCATCGCGCTGTTTTCGATCATGGACATGGTGATGAAGGGGCTGACCCTGGCGATCGGCACCTTCCCCACACTGTTGTGGCGCTCGTTGATTGGCATCCTGCTCGCGGCCATTCCGTTCCTCGTCACCCGCAATCCCTGGCCGCGCGGCGTACCGCTGCGCCTTCACCTGCTGCGCGGGACGATGATGGTGCCGATGGCGATCCTGTTCTTCTGGGGCCTCGCCCGGGTGCCGATGGCCCAGGCGGTGGCGCTGACCTTCATCGCCCCGCTGATCGCGCTGGTGCTGGCGGCGGCGATCCTGAAGGAGCCGATCGGCCGGCGGACCGTCGGCGGCTCGCTCGCCGCCTTTGCCGGCGTGGTCGTGATTTTCATCGGCCAGGCCAAGGCCGACCTCGGCCCCGAGGCCCTGCTCGGCAGCTTCGCCATACTCTGCTCGGCCGTCATCTACGCCTTCAACATCATCGTCATGCGGCGCCAGGCCCAGCATGCCGGGCCGATCGAGATCGCCTTCTTTCAGAATCTGGTGATTGGGTTCGTGCTGATGATGTGGGCGGCGGTCAGTGGCGTGCCCCAGCTACCGGCCGGCCATTGGGGCGAGTTGGTGCTCGCCGCGGGACTGGCGATCGGCTCGCTGATGCTGCTCGGCTGGGGCTACGCCCGGGCCGGCGCGGCCTATCTGTCTACCACCGAATATACGTCCTTCCTGTGGGCGATGCTGCTCGGCTGGCTGCGCTTCGGCGAGCATGTCTCGCTGTTCACCCTCCTTGGCGCTTCGCTGATCGTGGCCGGCTGCCTGGCCGCCGCGCGGACCCGCAAGGTCGACCATCCGGCGCTCGAAGCGACCGCCTGAACTAACCGGTCAGGATGCCGATCGCCAAGGCCAGGACGACCGTGTTGAAGATGAACGCCTCAAGGCAATGCAGGATGACGATCCGGCGAATACCGGGCGACGTCACCATTACGTCCGACGTCTGCAGCGCGGCTCCCAGCGTGAAGGCAAAATAGACGAAGTCGAGATAGTCCGGCTCAGGCCGGTCGCCGGGGAAGTCAAGGCCGCCGCGATCCTTCCCGCCATCGTCGCTGGAATAATAGAGATGCGCATAGTGAAGCGTGTAGACGGTGTTGGCGCCGATCCACGCAAGGGCAAGCGTGACCACGATCAGCGCCTTGTCGACCAGCGTGGGCGCGCCCTCGCCGACCATTTCGCCCGCAATCGTGATCAGGATCACCAGCGACACCACCAGCGACACGATCAGCAATATGACACGATTGGCGTCATTCTCCTTTGCCGCCTGGCGCATGGCCTTGGCTTCGTGGCGAAACAGCGGGATGCAGACCAACAGGAAGGCGGTGGCTGCAACGTCAAACCCGGCCATGATCGCCCACGGCCGCGGCAGATACGCAAGGCCGATGCCGACGCCGACGAACAGCAGGGTGAAAAACAGGATGAACTTTGGCGGCGCGATGCGATTGCCGATGGTCTGCCGGGCTGTCATGAGGCGCGAAGATAACGCAACCGCGCGGCTGGTCCAGCCGCCAGCAGAGAGGGTGGGGCATGGCCTGGTTCTGGCTGATCCTTGGCGGCCTGTTCGAGGTAGGCTTCACCACGTCATTGCGCTTCGTCGAAGGCTTTCGAAACGTCCCCTGGACGCTGGCCTTCCTGGTTTCGGTGGCGATCAGCATGGGCCTGCTGGAACTCGCCGCTAGGACCATTCCAATGGGTACCGCCTATGCCGTCTGGGGCGGGATCGGCGCGGTCGGCACGGTGATGGTCGGAATGGCTTTCTTCGATGAACCGACGACGACGCTTCGCCTGTTGCTGATCCTCGGCATCGTCGGCTGCATCGCCGCCCTGAAACTCACCGCCTAGCTTACGGCCTGGCCGGCTTCTCCAGCAGCGGCGCAATCTCCGGTGCCTGCTCGATCGACGGCAGGAAACGCGGGGCGGGCAGCGGGCCGCGCGCCTGTTCATAGGCATAGCCAAGGCCGAGCAGCAGCGCTTCCGACCATTTGGGGCCGATGAAGCTCAGCCCCACCGGCAGGCCTTTCACCATCCCCATCGGCACGGTGAGGTGCGGATAGCCGGCAATCGCCGCCAGATAGCCCGCGCCGCCGCCCGGATATTGGTCGCCATGGACGGCGTCGATCGGCCAGGCCGCCGACACGGTCGGCCCGATCAGCGCGTCGACCTTATTGTCTCGAAGCAGCCGGTCGATGCCGTTCTTGCCCGCATAGGCAATGCCTTCGTCACGCGCCTTCTTGTAGTCCGGATCGTCGAGCCCCTTGGTCGCCTCGGCCTTTTCGAACAGGTCCTGCCCGAACAGCGCCAGCTCGCGCGGATCCGCTTTGTTGAAGGCGATGATGTCCGCCAGCGTCCGCGTCGTCACGCTCGGCGGCGTGGTGGCGAGGTACGCGTTCAGGCCCACCTTGAATTCCGTCAGCAGCACCGGCAGCTGCTTGGGTCCGTCCTTGGCGCCGCCCAGCTCCTTGATCTCGACAATTTCGGCGCCCTGGGCGCGGAGCACGGCCAGCGCCGAGCCCAGCGCTGCATCGGTGCCGAAGCCCGTGGCGAAGCGCATCAGGCCAAGCCTTTTCCCTTTCAGGGAAGCGCTTGTCAGCCCGGCGGCATAGTCGGTCTTGCGGCTGTCGGCTTCGGCAGTTGCCGGGTCGGCCGGATCGCTACCGGCAAGGACGGTCAGCAGCTCCGCCGCCTCACGAACGGTTCGGGTCATCGGCCCGGCCGTGTCCTGGGTGATGCTGATTGGGACGATGCGGGTCCGGCTGACCAATCCGACACTGGGCTTAAATCCGACGATGCCGTTGACCGAGGCCGGGCAGGTGATCGATCCGTTGGTCTCGGTGCCGATTGCATAGTCGACGATGCCGGCGGCGACTGCCGCGCCCGATCCCGATGAGCTTCCGCAAGGATCGCGATCGAGCGCATAGGGGTTGCGGGTCTGGCCCCCGACCGCGCTCCAGCCGGAGATGCTGCTATTGTCGCGGATGTTGGCCCATTCGCTCAAATTGGTCTTGCCGATGATGACCATCCCCGCGGACCTCAGCCGCGTGACGATCGGCGCATCGCGACCCGTATCATTGGCCTTCAGGGCCAGGCTGCCGGCGGTGGTCGGAAGGCCGGCAACTTCGACATTGTCCTTGATCAGGATCGGCTGGCCGGCGAGCGGCGTGGCCACGTTCGAATCCATCAGGCTGCGGCTCGCCCGCTCGATCGCCGCGGGATCGAGCGCCAGGACCGAATTCACCTGCGGATCGATGCGGCGGACCCGCTCGATCGCTTCATTTGCCGACCGGAAGGGGCCATCCAACGCCGCCTCGGGCGTCGCTGTTTGTGCCGAGGCGCATCCGCCAAGCAGGATCAGACAGGCCGCTACTGAACATATTTTCGCCATCGCCGGGCACCCCCCGACTCGGACGATGCGCCATGTACGCACCGACTTTCAATAGGCGCTGGATTCACCATTCGTTTGGCGAATGATTACTAACGAAAGTTAATTGTTTGTGCCGATTTGGTAAACGTTACACTTTCGACTCAATTTGATCTGGACGCGGAACTTGGCGGCTTTCCTAGCGTTTTGGCTCCTTTCGTGGCGGAATCGGCACAATTTGTCGGTTAAACTACAAAGGGTTGCGTTAACCGCTTCCGTTAACAGCTCAACGGAGTCATCATATTTGGCTCATGGGTGGGAGGTCTGAAACGTGACGATCCGAGCGATTGGAGCAGCCGTTGCGGGCGCCTGTTTGGTGGCCGCGGCCCCGGCCTGCGCGTCGACCGAGGCCGCAGCCACACCTTCAAGGCCTGACAATTATCGCCCGCTGGTTCTCGATCGATCGGCAACGCCCGTTCGCAAGAACCAGCCGCTGATCCTGGCGCGTCCGGCAAGTCCCGATGTGTTCGGGACGGTGGCGCTCAACGCCGGCGTAACCTTCTATGATGCGCGCTTCCGGCGGGTGGCTGCGACCGACGCCCGGGACCCGATGGTCCTCCGGCTCGCGGCAGCGGCGACCAACCTCGATCCTGTCGCCAAGCTCCGGATGGTCCAGCAGGAGATCAGCCAGTCGGTCCATTGGAGCCACGATCTCGACAATATGGGCGTCGCGGATTTCTGGGCCAACGCCGGTGAAACCCTTCGCCGCGGCTCGGGTGACGCCGAGGATATCGCCATCGCCAAGATGCAGGTGCTCAAGGCCGCGGGCTTCGACCCCAAGGATCTCTACATCAGCGTCGGGCGCCATTCGTCGCGCGGCGCACACATCCTGCTGCTTGCCCGCACCGCCAGCGGCTTCTTCGCGCTTGATGACCGCGACGGCATGATGCCGGCTTCGCAGAATACGAAGTTCACGCCGATCATGACACTTGGCCAGGGAATGAGCTGGATCCATGGCCGCCGCGTCGGCGGCAATCCCCGCCTGGCAAGCGCCGGCACAAAGACCCGGGCGAAGTAACGCCGCCTGCGCTATGGCGCGGGCATGACCGACGATCCTTTCACTCTCAGTCGCTTCATCGAGGCTCAGGCAGGCGGAGTATTTGAACAGGCTTTGGCCGAGTTGCACGCTGGCCAGAAGCGCACCCACTGGATGTGGTTCATCTTCCCCCAGCACCGCGACCTTGGCCGAAGCCCGACGGCGAAGTTTTACGGCCTGAGGGGCGTCGACGAAGCGCGCGCCTACGCTCAACATCCGGTGCTCGGCCAGCGTTTGCGCGAATGCGCCCAGGCAATCCTGCCGCACCTTGCGTCCCGCAGCCCGGAGTCGGTTCTCGGCGCCGTCGACGCGCTCAAGCTCAAATCCTCAATGGCGATTTTCGCCGAGGCGGTGCCGGACGAACCCTTGTTCGCCGAGGTTCTCCAGCGCGCTAATGCCGCTTGAAATATTGGACTTCCCGCTCGTGCTTCTCCGCCGCGGCGCGGCTGGAGAAGGTGCCGAGGTTGCGCCGCTTGCCGGTCTTCGGATCGGCCTTGCGCGAATAGAGGCGATATTCGCCGCTCTTGAGCTTGCGGATCATCGCACGATCCGCCGGCGGCTACGCCCGGCGAACCCTCGAGACCATTTTCCCGTGAGCAATGTCATTTGCAACCAACGCACGTGCGGCTGCCGCGGTGCAGCCGCTGGTCGTGGCCAGGGCACGGAACGGCAGCGCAGGGGCGCTGCGCACGGCGTCGAATATCGTCAGGCTGAGCATTGGAAACTCCGGTAGGGGGACCGGCCAATTGACGGAATCGGATCGCGCCCGCTCGCTGGCTTCGATCAAACTCTCCGCCGGGTCGACCAGCCGACGAACCGATAGCGTTTTATTCGACTAACACACAGATCGATCCCTCACGCCGCTGGGTCGGGCTCGACATAGACCAGGGCGCGCCGGCCCGATTCGAGGGTCAGTTCGGTCCGGCCGTAATCCGTCCCCTCATAGCGGTCGGTCCCGGCCAGCTCGTTCGCGGTCAACAGGTAGACCATGCCCGGAACGCGATCTTCCGGATTGTCGGTCCGGCGGACGACGAAATGGGTCTTGGTGCCGCTGATCCTCACCGCATCGGGATCCCGGTCGGGCAGCGTGATCATTCGATATCCGACCAGTGCGTCGGGTGAACCGTCCAGCTCCCGGCCATAATTGGCCAGCTGCACCTCGCGCAGTTGCAGCGTGCCGTAGGAAAAGAGCGGGATATCCGGGTTCATCCCGAGCTGCCCGTCGAACCGTCTGCCGGACGGTCCGCTTCCGTCGCTTCATTCAGGCTGCTTCGCTCGCGCTTGGGCCGGTCGGGATGCAGTGCTTCCCAGCCGATCCTCTCCTTGACCCAAATCTCGACATCGGGCGGAAAACGATCGGGCTGGTCGAGCGTACCCGTCGTGATGTCCATATGGCCGGGCCTCTCCGACCGCCGGTATCCGACCGTGCTTCCGCATGTCCCACAGAACAGCCAGTGGATATCCGGCGAACTTTCATAATCGGCTGGCTCACCCGCGAGCCATTCGAAATCCTGGCGTTCGAACACCGCCCAGGCGACATTGGTGCCGCCGCTCGCCCGCCGGCAGTCGCCGCAATGGCAGAGGGTAGCCGCGACCGGCTCACCGGAGATTCGATAGCGGAGCGCGCCGCACAGGCACCCGCCCTCGGCGTCTGCGCTCATACGTCCGCCGGAAACACGGGATTGGCCGACAGTTCGCCGACCACGCTGGTCCATTCGCGGGCATGCCAGCGCGCGACCAGCCCGTTGACGACATAGGGATCGGCGCGCGCGAACTCCTCCGCCACCGACTTGTCATCGCCGACGAACAGCAGCACCGCTCCGTCGACGGGATCGGCCAGCGCTCCGCCGATCAGCAATTCGCCGCGATCGGCCGCTTCCCAGGCATAGGTCAAATGCGCCGAGCGATATTGGGGCCGCCGATCCAGATAATCCGGAGCGCCTTCGTAGAAGAGCAGGAAATGCTTCACCATGTGCCGTCCTTCATTCGCTTGCCGATACGTTCCTCGATGCGCCTGACCGTCGCGGCGGAAATGTTTGGCGGAAGCGCATCGAGCGGAAAATATTGGGCTTCCTCAAGCTCGAAATTGTCGGCCCGGCATTCGCCCTCGGCCTTCGCGGAAAAGAGATGGATCGTGTCGCGCTTGCCCTCGGCATCCGAGAAATGGGTCGATACCGGATGGAGCGCGGCAGCCAGGCAGCCAAGTTCCTCGCGAATCTCGCGCAGTGCCGCTTTCTCCGGCGCCTCCCACGGCCTGATACCGCCGCCGGGCAGCACGAACAAATCGCTTCGCCCATAGCTGTTGCGGATCAGCATGAGTTCGCCGGCGTCGTTGAACAGCAGCACCTTCACGCCGCGGCTGTTCGGCCGGAACAGCGTCCACAGCCACTTCTGCATCCGAAAGGCGAGATCGACGGCCCGCTTCATGACATTGCTATAGCGCTGTCGCTGCGGCGACGAACCATGATTTGTCGCGGCAAATGAAAAGCTGAGCTTATTTCCTGCTGATCTATGTTGATGCAGGGGCGCAACGGTTGGCGACCTTTGCAAACCATTGCGGGGAATGCCGATTAGTGACAAATTGCTTGCAGGGGCCTTCGCCATACAGGGCTGAAGGCGGCTGAGGGGGGACGCGTTGCTGCCGGTTCGGCTCGTGCTCTTGGTGATTGAAGGTCCGCGCGAAGGCGAGAACGACTTCTTGGAGTTCCCGTCGATTGAGGATGCCGTGTCCTATGGCCGCGAGCTTTATGGCGGGCACCGCTTCCAACTCGAGGCGATCGAGGACACCAGCGGCAGGGCCGTGATCAGCTACGACTATTTGAACGATCTTTGCCGTGCGGCCCGTCCCACGCCGGAAAGACGGTACGGCTAGCTAGGAGGCTGGCGTTGCTTCGGCGGCCGGCTGTCTCAGCACCTTGAAATAGACCACCGCCAGCGCGGCTGAAACCAGCGCGGCGGCCGCCAGGAAGGCCGATCCGGCAAAGCCATGTTCCGCGCCCGCGGCCAGCACCTGGGTCATGCCCAGCGGACCCACGATCGCGCCGACGCTGGCAACCGACGCCATTCCGCCTTGCAGCGCGCCCTGGTTGGATGCGTCCGTCATCCGTGACAGCAAGGCGTTGGTCGATGGGTAGACCAGGCCCTGCAGCGCGCTGAAGACGATGATCGGATAGACCATCCACCCGGCCGGTACGAAGGCATAGAGGGCGAAGCTCAGGCCCCCGGCCAGCATGCCGATGACGATGCTGCGCTGTTCGCCGAACCGGGCCACCGCGCGGCCGGTAATCAGGGCCTGGGCAATGGCCATCGACAATCCGGCGGCCGCCAGGGACCAGCCGATCTGCGCCGAGGTCCAGTTGAACTTCAGCACGGCCCAGAAGGCCCAGGTCGAGGGATAGACCTGGTGCGCGACCTGCCACAGCAGCGACGCCACGATCAGGGGCACCGCCGCGGACTGCTGCAACAGCGGGGCGAAGCTGCCGAAGGCATTGGCGCGCTTCCATTCGAACGGGCGCCGGTCCTTGGCCTCGAGCGTTTCCGGCAGGCTGAACAATATCCAGAGGAAATTGAGGCCCGTCAGCGTGGCGGCGACGATGAACGGGGTGCGCGTGCCGAACCCTGCCAGAAGCCCGCCGAGCGCGGGCCCGAGGATGAAACCGCCGCCGAACGCGGCGCCCATCAGTCCGAACACGCCGGCCCGGTCCTTTGGTTCGGTGACGTCGGCCAGCACTGCATTGGCCGGCCCATAGGTCGCGCCCGCGATGCCTGCCACCAGCCGGCCGAGGAACAGCCAGCCGATGGTCGGCGCCGCCGCCATCAGCGCATAATCGATGGCAAAGGCGAGGGCGCACAGCAGCAGGACCGGGCGGCGGCCAAAGCGGTCGCCTAGATTGCCGATGATCGGACCGGCCAGGAATTGCATCAGCGCATAGGCCACCAGCATGTAACCGGCGATGCGCGTCGCTTCCGCCATGGAAACATGCGCGAGATGAACGACCAGGCTCGGCAGCACCGGCAGGACGATCCCGAACCCGATCGCGTCGAGCAGCAGCACGACCAGCACGATCGGCACGGCGCGGTGATGGCGAGTCATGGCGGCGAGGCTGTCATGATTGCAGGCCCGCAATCAAGGCCAGCAAAGTTAGCCTTGTATTAAGAACAGCGGCGCAGACTTCCTCCTGCATAACAGCGGAGGAAGACATGGGAGCGCCCGAGTCGGGCATGAAGGCGGCTGAACAGCCGACCGCGGAGACGCTGCTTACCGCGTTTCGAACGATCAAGGATGACGAGCGGGCGCGGCATGTGGCGGTGCTCGACTATTGGTTGTCGATCCGGGGCGACAAGGAATTTCCGCCGCTGCACGACCTCGACCCGCTCGAAATGTCCGATGCTGCTCCCAACTCGATCCTGCTCGAACTCATCGGCGGCGGCCAGGACGCCGAGATCCGCCACCTGGGCGACGGGCTGAAGGATGACGTCACGGTCCAGCGGATCATCGACGCTCCGACGCCATCCTTGCTGTCGAGCATCGCCCGCAAGCTGCCGATTGTCGCCATTTCGCGCGACTTCCTCGCCTTCGAGGACAATTTCAGCAACGCCGACGGGCTCACCCGCTGCTGGATCACGCTGCTGCCGCTGTCGAGCTGCGGTTCCTGGGTCGATTATGTCTATGCCTTTGTCAGCGTCGAGAAGGCGTCGACCAAGGCGGCCAAGCCGGTGGCGGAGCCGCAACCGAGCCTGGACGAACCGCCAATCGACGAAGCCGCGGCGGTCGAGGACGCGCTTGCCGAGCCCGAGGCGCTCGAGAAAACACCGCCAGAAGAAGTCGCCGCGGTCGAGGAAGCTGCCGCTGAGCCTGAACCGGTCGAGGAAGATCCGCAGGGCGAAGCCGCCGCCGTCGAGGAAGCTGTTGCCGAGCCCGAAGCGGTCGAGCCGGATCCGGTCGAGTTGGAAGAACCGGTCGCCGAAGATGTGGAGCAACCCGAGGCGGTCGAAGAGGAATCGGTCGAGGCCAGCGCTGAACCCGAGCCCGAGCCCGAACCCGAACCTGAGCCGGAGCCAGCGCCGGAAGCGGCCGACGACGCCTCTGCCACGACTGGCGGTCCGGGATTCTCCAAGATCCTCGAGGGCCTGGCGCAGCTGACCGGCTTCTACGGCCAGGGCGTGCCGATTTCCGACCCGGTGGTCGACGTCGACATGCCGCAGGATGAGCCGCAAGTGGCCGAGGCCTCCGCCGAAGAGCAGCCGGTCACCGAACCAGAAGCCGTTGAAGAGCTCGAAACACCGCTCGAGCTTGAAGAAGTCGTCGCTGCCGAGCCGGAAGCGCCGGAATGCGCTCCCTTGGAACCGCTTGCCGCCGATGAACCGCTTGAACTTCAACAGCCCACCCCAGCAACGGAGGGTGCCTTGCAAGACAAATTGACCGAAGTCCGCGCCAAGGCCGACGAGGCCCGCGAAGCCGCGCTGCGCGCCACCGCCGCGCTGCATGAGGGCCTCAGTGCAGCCTATGATTTCGCGCTCGACGCCGAGACCAGCCCCGAGGAATATCTGCGGCTGGTCGAGGCGCAGGGGCTGAAGATCCAACTGCGCGCGCCAATGGCCCCGGTGGCCAAATTGGCCTTCGACGGGCGGGTCGATCCCGCCACCCTTGGCCAATGCGAAAAGATTCTGGCCTGGGCGCTCAAGGAAGAGCTGCCGCGCGGCGCCTTGCTCGAACGGATCGACCAGGCGGGCGGAATCGGCGAGCTGGCCGGCGAGCTGTCCAAGGCCGCCTAGCGGCCCCGGCTGCCTTAGCCCTTCTTTTGTTTGGTCAGGCGCAGCCCCTCGACCACCGCATTTTCGGCGCATTGGCGCGAAATGTCGGCGAGGATGGCGATGTCCTCATCGCCCGCCTGCCGCGCCAGCCAGTGGGTCCGGCTGGCGATGCTGCGCAGCTCCTTGATTTCCTTCACGGGGATCTGGCGGTGCTGCTCGATCAGCCGCTCGAACACCGCATCGTTGAGCGGCGTTTCGAACTCCAGGCCGATGAATTCCTCGCAATGCCACGCGACGCGGACGCGCTGCCCTTCGAGCCCTGGCAGGTTGAGCCATACCCAGCTGTCGTCGGCGACGACGGTGGAGCAGGCGATGCGGCAGCCATGGGTCGACATGTCGATCACCCGGGCCTCCGCCTTGCGGCTGCCATCGCGCATCGTCGCGTGGAGGTGCAGCGCGGTCCGCGTCGCGCGCCTGCGCTCTGGCTGCTGGAACGGGACGGTTACGGACATATGAGTCTCCCGCGGAGGATTTTGCTCCTTCGGGAGTAAACAAACCCCTACTGCGCCGGTTCTTCCTGCCCGCCGAGGTCCTGACTCATCTTCTGGCGCATCTCCGATCGCTGGTTGGCGGCGAAGCTGTTGAGACGGCTTGCATAATAGGCCTTGAGGAAGCTCATGTCCCATGCCGTGAGGGTCAGCGGGACCGGCTCTCCCATCGGCGTGGTTATGACGTTCAAAATACTGTTCGCCGCGGCGTCGGTCAGCTTGCCGGGGTCGGTACGGACGAAGGCGCGCATCGCCGCATAGTCCGCCAGCTGGGTCGTGGTCAGCCCGACGATCGCGTCGGCCTGGACGACGACCACGGCGCCGGAAAATTCCTGACGGGCCATGGGCGTGATCCGGGTGGCCGATCCATGCAGCCGTTGCACCATGACGCCGTCCATCCCGACCTCGGCGCTATTGCGCACCTCGTGCAGCTTGCGGCCGTCGATACCGCGGGTCTGCTCGATCTGCCATGCGGCGACCGGCTCGTCGGGATCGAATATGTCATGATAATCGAAACCGCTCTGGCCGATCGGGAAATAATCGGCTCGCTTGCTCCCCATCCGCTTCAGCAGCGCCGCCTTGTCGGGGGTGACGACGACAATCACATTGGGATGGCACTTCGCCTTGGCGACCGCCATTCCGGCGGCATCCGCGACCCGGCGGAGCCGGTCCTTGACCAGCTCGTTTTGGGCAGGACTGAGCCCGGCCGCAGCCGGGCAGACTGGACTTTCGAACCGGCCGAGCTGTCCTCGCGGACGAGCCGGCGTCAATTCGCGGATGAAATTGCGGATCTGCCGTTCGCTGGCGCGCTGGCCCTGGACGACGATCGGGCTTTGCTCGCCGGGCGGCAGGGGCGCATCCGGCGGAGGCGAAAGGGTTGCGTTGGCGGCCAGGATCAAGGCAAGCGCGATGGACATTGAGGTTCTCCCTCAAACCGACACCCGTCGTCCCGTCTGATCTCTTTCCAGGCAAAGCTCAAGTTGCGGCGAACCCGCTACTTCGCATCGAAAGCCCTGAGGATCGGGCAGGGTCCGCCGCGCTTGCGGGCACAATCGCTGGCGAGACCGGCAAGTGCATCGCGCGCTTGCCTGAGCTCGGCGATCTTGTCGTCGATCGCCGTCACCCTCGCCCGGGCCAGCTCGCGCGCCCGCGCGCGGTCGTCGGAAGCATCGAGCGCGATCAGCTCCCCGATCTCGTTCAGGGTGAAGCCGGCCGCCTGGGCGGAGCGGATGAACTTCAGCCGCTTCACATCCTCCTCGCTATAGCGGCGGACCTCGCCCGGAGGCCGCGCCGGTTCGCTCAGCAATCCGCGCCGCTGGTAATAGCGGACGGTTTCGACGCCAACGCCGGCGGCCCTGGCCAGCCCGCCGATCGTATCCGAATTATTCGCTTGATTCCGTACCATGGTACGGAGGCTAATAGGCCTTTAGTCCGCTCTTGGACAGAAGGAGAATTTCGATGGTTTCCGTTTCCCACCTCACCGAACAGCAGGTCCAGGCCGCCAGGCTCGAAACGCAGCGCGGCTGCCAGTGCAGGCCCTGCACTTGCAAGAATTGCGCCTGCTAATCGATTGAACGGAAGTGCCCCGGTTCGCCGGGGCATTTCTTTGTGAACACGAATAACGCTTTCAATTCATTACAGAATAATCGGAACATTCAAATAATGCGAGGCGTTGATCGGGCATTCCCACCTAAACCCAGTTAAGGAGTAAGCCCATGCGGATTTCCCTTGGGGCCGCCAGCCTCGTGATTGCACTCGCCAGTTCGGTTCCCGCCATCGCCGCCACCAGCGGCATGGTCAGCGGCCAGGGCGCGCTCTCCAGCGACCCGCGGCGCAATTTCTCGGTCAGCGCCAAGATCAATGCCGACGGCAGCGCCACCGGCCACGCGACCCTGATCAACAAGGCCTTCACCGGCGAAAACGGCAAGGCGCCCTATTTGCTTCAGCTCGACATCAAGTGCGGCAAGATGGTCGACGCTAACACCGCCATCTTCGGCGGCACCGTCAAGCGGACCAACGACCCCAGCCTGGTCGATACCGTCTATTTCTCGGTCCAGGACAATGGTGAGCCCGGCGCCGCCAAGGACAAGGTCAGCCGCGCCTATTTCTTCGACAATGATCCGGCGACCACCGGCGATCCGGCGCTGTGCCTCGGCGCGACGCTGACGGACTTGCCGCTCGAGACGATCGTTTCCGGCAACATCAACGTAAAGAGCTAAATTCCCGGCTGAGGTGCCCCTGCACCTTGCCCGGAAAGGCGGCCCGATTTCCCCTGGAGGTCGGGCCGCCTCACTATCCGGCCTGCCCATCGCATGTGGCCAGCTCGCGCCGCCATCAGCCGCATCGATCCGAAGCAAGCGGCGTTCAAGGCGCACTACATTCTTCTGGAGAATCAATATGTTCGATAAAGACACCAACAAGGATGGCCTGACCGTCATGGAGACGCTGACCGATACGTTGGCCGACAGCGTCAACGGCTATCGCGACGCTGCCCAGCATGTCGACTCGGCGGAGTTCCGGCAGATGTTCACCGAGCTCGCCGATGAACGCAGCCAGGTCCTTTCCGACCTCCAGTCGGAACTGGCGCGCTTCGGCGGTTCGGCCGACCGCGACGGCACCACTCTGGGCACTCTTCACCAGCGCTGGATGGACCTCAAGGCCAGCATCGCCGGCAACGATGACAAGGCCGTGATCAACGAAGTCGAGCGCGGCGAAGACTATCTCAAGGAGAAGTTCGAAGCCGCCATGTCCAGCGATGCGCTGGAAGGCAGCTTCCGCGGCGTCGTCGAGCGCGCCTACGGCTCGGTCCGTGAAGGTCACGACCGGGTTAGCGCCCTCAAGCATTCGTTGGACGCCAACATTAACAACTAATGCCGATTTGAATGCCGCCGCTCGGGAGACCGGGCGGCGGCATTTCTATGACTCGTCGAATGGACGCGCCCATTGTGGACGGCCGTTCGTTGGCCTTTTGCATGACCCACAGAAAATTCAACGCTCACCCCGCGATGACCGCGATTGCCGCCGCCATTGCATTGTCTTCGGCCCCTTTGTTCGCACAGAGCATCGAGGCGCCCAACCTGACGGCGCCGGCTCCGGCGGCCGATACCACGGCGCCGGTTGCGGCCGATCCGCTCGCACCCGATGTAGCCACCGAAACGCCGGCCGCCGACACGCCGGCCGCCGCCGATCCGCTCGCCGCCGAAGCCACGGCCAAGCCGGCCGTCCGCAAGGCCACGACGGCGAAATCGACTGCTGCGCGCCCGCGCCCGGCGGCGACCCGCATGGCCAGCGCCGCGCCAGCCGTTGCCGCGGCGCCTGCTGTTGCCGCTCCGGTCGCCGAAACAACGGCCGAGCCGCCACTGCCTGTCGAGCCTGAAGCGGTGGCGGTTTCCGCTCCGGTCGCCGAACCGCCGGCGCCCGCGGAGACGAGTTCGATCGACCCGATGGTCCCGGTCGCGGGCATCGGTGCGCTCGGCATTCTGGCCCTGGTTGGAACTGGCCTGGTCGTTCGCCGCCGCCGGCGCCGGGCCGATGAGGCTGACGATGCCGCGCGGCGGCAGTTTATCGCAACGGGCGCCGACAGTGATGCTGACGCCGGCCCGGTAATGGCCGAGCCCGAGCCGGCGATGACGGTCGAGCCCGCGGCAATGATCGAGCCCGATCCGGCGCCGGCTGCGCCCGTCGCCGCATTTGCGCCTGCCCGGCCCCCGGCCGATTGTATCGAAGCTGCGCCCGGTAGCCACGTCGAGGCCGCTTGCGAAGGGCCCACCGCGGACAACCCCTCGCTGTCGATCAAGAAGCGGGTGAAGCGCGCGCAATTCTTCGATCAGCGCGAGTTCCTGGTCGCGGCGGGGGAGGCGGTTCCGGTGGAACCCGATGCCGGACTTCCGGACGCCGTGGAGGTGCCGGAGGCAAAGCCTCCCGCCCGCGAGCCAGCGTAGCGTTCACGCCAGGCGTCGTCCTCAATCCTCGATCGCCGCATTCCCCTCGGCCTTGAGCCGGGCCAGACCGTCGCGCATGGCCTGCCGCCACGCTCGACACGCGGCGCGGCTGTCAGTGCAAGCCCTGCACCCGCAAGAATTGCGCCTGCTGACGTGAAAAAGCCGCCGCTCGGGTGATCCGTGCGGCGGCTCCTTCCACTCCCTCGGTTTAATGCTGGTCGGCCGGCTGCTTGTCGTCCTTTGCCGCGCGGCGGAACATGAAGTCCGCGTCGCTGCGGGATTCCCTATTGCCCCTGTCCGGCATCGCGGACGGAGCGGCCATCGCCGGCTCCTGCTCGACCCTGGTTCCAGGAACCGGGTCGTGCACCGGCATCACCGGCATCGGCCTGCTGAATGCCGGCCCCGCCTCGACAGGGCGCTCGGCGGGCGACGGCTCGGCTTCCAGTGCCGCCAGTGCCTGCTGCCTTGCCTCGAACTCCTCGTCTTCGCGGCGGCGCCTGCGGCGGCGCACGGCGAGACCGGTGCCGCCCAGCGCGAGCAGGCCAAGCGCGGCAGCGCCCGCAATCGGCAGCATATTGTCGTCAAGAACCGTGGCATTGGTGTCGGCGGTCAGGGCCGGTTCGGCCACCGGTGCCGGGGCGGCCGGCTCCGCGGCGATCGGCGGGAGCGGCTCGGCCGGCGGTGGGGCCGGCTCCGCTACGGGAGCGGCGGCGCGCGCCGCCGGCGCCGCTGCCGGAGCTGCCGCGCTGGCCCGGCGGACGGTCGAGCTGGTGGTCGCCTTGCTGCTGACGGCCTTGGTCCGGCTAGTGGCCGTCTTGCTCTCGACCTTCGGCTTGGGCGCGGCCGGCGTCGCTTCGGTCGGGGCGGTGGCGGTGGTGTCCGCAGCTTCCGGCGCCAGCGGGTCGGCGGTCGCCGGTGTCTCGACCACCGTGTCGGCTACCGGTTCCGGCGGAGCGCCCGTTTCCTGCGCGAGAACAGGGGTGGATGAAAAGGCGAGGACCGCCGCAATCGCGGTCATGGCCTTGGCGAACGGTGCGGGTTTGTAGGTCATGCAGAGGAAACTCGTTGCCCGACCTTAACGACGCGCGATTCACGATGGATCGAGCCAGCGCGGAGATAAACGGGCAAATCGCACCCTCGGTGAACGACTGCTATTGCTCAGGCGGAAGAAAATTTCGCCGCCGTCATGGTGGAAGCGCTACCTGGATATCACGCCGCCGGCGCGTGACCGTAATGGGCGAAAATTTCCAGCATCTTCGGCTTTGTCCGATGCCATCAGTCCGCAGCCGGCAGGGTAATTTCCCTACCCTTATCGTGGAAGCGCTTGCTCATCTCGGCTATTCCGGCTTCGCCTTCTTCGGCAGTCAATGCCTCTTTCGCCGATCTTGCGCTTTGCGTCGCCGAAAGCCCCGTCGCCTCGGACGCCAACCGCCGACCCGTGCGCCGACTTGCCGGGGACGAATTTGACCCGGGCGATGCCTTTGATTTCTTTCGTTGGCCGCCGTCCCAATTTTGTGATGGCCCCGGGCCTTAACCGCCTAAAAGCGGGAATGAGGTTCCACGCGAGCAAGGAGGCACCGTGACGATCCAGATCCTGGTCGACGCCGATGCCTGCCCGGTGAAGGACGAGGTCTACAAGGTCGCCTGGAGGCGCGACG
>Ga0207691_10000880_pt1 | contig 29853 bp, 23 predicted proteins | sample KBSM13metaG_FD_184327 | JGI IMG/M metagenome (GOLD analysis project Ga0207691, IMG submission 184327) | Miscanthus rhizosphere microbial communities from Kellogg Biological Station, Michigan, USA - KBS M1-3 metaG (SPAdes) (version 2) | ecosystem: Host-associated > Plants > Roots > Rhizosphere >...
CTACCTGATTGCTCTTCTTTTACTCAGGGTGAACTCCTTTCATTTCACTAGGAAGGGCGTCGCTTCGTGACGCACCCAAGATCGCCAAGATTTCCAAGACCGCCAGGTGCCTACGGCGACTCAGAGCGCGGAATGCACCAGAGCATCACTGGATTTTTAGGGGCGGGCGTCGAAGGGCGCATTCATCGATCCATGCGAGCACACCGCCGTGTGCACACCAATCGGCATCGAGAAGGCGTTCAAGCAGTATAAAACGGCAAGCCACGCTTCACACCGCTACCCCCGAATTCCCTCGAGCTCTCTGGGGTCCAGGCATCGTGCTTTGGACGCCCCGAGTGCTTGGCGATCTTGGAAATCTTGGCGATCTTGGCGGCCTTCTGGGAGCCGCTTCGAGGTTGAGAGAAGGGGCGCTCGCATTCCAGCAGCGCACTTCGCTGGGCGCTGTTTCACGCCGCGGTGGATGACCGGAGAGAAGAAATCGAGCTCGGGGTACTGACTTACTTCACGACCCGGATCACGAGCACCAGGATGCCCTTTTTGTGGCTCTGGCCGGCGACGATGAAGGCTTGGCCGACATGCGCCTTGACCTCCAAGAGCGGCAAGAACTCCTTGCCGCTCGGGCGATTGATGCTGGCGGACAGGCGCACCAAGTCGGGCCCCAGCTCATCGAGCAGGCGCACTTGCAGCGTGCGACCGTTGGGCAGCTTCAGGTTCTGCGGGGCCTCTTTCTTGAGCGGCAGGCGCGCGCGATCCAAGACCTGGTAGCTGTCGTAGTTGGAAAATGGAGACTTGCCGAGCTCGGGTAGCTTGCCGATGCGGGGATCGATGCCTTTCTGCTCGTTGGTGGCGTGCAGGATCAGCACCTCGGCGAGCAAAGGCTGCTCCGCGCCGGGACGCGCCGATGGCGCGGGCGCTGCGCTGCTCGCGCTGGGCGCTTTAGCCGAGCCCGATGGCGCTTTATCGTTGGCGGCGTAGGCGGGCAGCGTCAGTGCGGGGACCAACGAACAGAGCACGAGCGAGACACACTTCATAACGACTCGGACCTGTCCTCATTGTCCTCATCGGGCTCCGCGTCGTCGGGCATCCAAACCACGGGGGTTTCCGATGAATCCGTGGATACTACGAAGACCTCACCGGTGTTCGAACCGAAATCGACCGACTCGATCGTGGCCGGCGGCGGCTTCGGTTGCTCTTCCGACTCCGCTCCGAGCGCGAGCCCGAGGTCGGGCAGCGTGAGCTCGGGCAGCGCCAGCTCAGGCAGCGCCAGCTCGGGAGCCGAGGCGCTGGGCGGCGCAAGCTGGGCGTGCTCCGCAGAGGACGGGCCGGCCGGCGCGACTGGCGCTGCCGACCAGGAACGGACCACGAGCACGGAGCCCGCCGCGATGGCTGCGCTCAGCGAAACCCAGGTAGCGATACGCGGCAGCAACGACTGAACGCGCGCGCGAGGCGGCTCGAGGGCGGCCATCACGCTGGCGGTGACATCGAACGAGGCGAGCTTGCTCGCGTTCGCCTGGTCCCAAGCTCGGACGAAGCTGCCAAGCTCGCTGTAGGCCTCGAGCTCTTCCTGCAAGGCTGGCTCGAGCTCGATGGCGGCCTCCACGACCAGGGCCTCGGCCTCTGAGAGATCGCCGTCGTGGTAACGCATCAGCTGTTCGCGCGAAATGCTCACGGGGCTTGCCTCCGGACTCCGGGCGCGACTTCTTCGGCGTAGCAATCCGCCAGGGAGCGCTGCAGCTTTTGACGAGCGTGGAACAAGCGACTCATGATCGTGCCCTTCGACACGCCCATGGCCTCTGCCATCTCTTCGTAGCTCAAACCTTCGACTTCTCGCATCACGATGACACCGCGATGGTAGGCCGGTAGCGCGGCAAGTGCGGCTTCGAGTTGGTTTCGAATCTCGGCACGACGCAGGACATCCAGCGGGTCCGCGCCGTCGATACGGCTGAGGAGTGGGATATCCGCTTCATCGATCTCCCGGTTGTGGTCCAGCTCGGCTTCACGCCGGGCGGGCTTGCGCATGAGGTCGATCGAGAGATTCGTGATGATGCGGTACAGCCAGGTAAAGAACGCCGATCCACCGTGGAAGGAATCGAGCCCACGGTGGACGCGCAAAAACGCCTCCTGCACGACCTCGCGGGCGTCCTGCTCATCTCGGAGGAGCCCCAGAGCGATCGCGAACGCGCGCCGCTGGTGGCGCTGCACCAGCTGCTTGAACGCAAGTTTGTCGCCTTTCTGGGCGCTTTCGATGAGTACACGATCCTGCTCCGCTTCGAGCTCTCGGCTCGTTCGGTTTGACGCCGCGGCGGCAGGACTATTCACCCCCGTGACTTTTCGATCAGCACTCCGCTCGCGCAGCGCGATTTCAGCCTGCGATGGCAGCGCACCCACATCCACGAGGGAGGCCAGCGAGGGCAACGTATCGCGAGCCTGGGATGTCATCACTCTCCAGTGTACGCCTGGGCTGTGCTTCGGCTCCCCAGGGCAGCGCATCGAAGCAACGAGATCCAGCGGTACATGGCAAGAATTTCCAGGGAAGAGGTAAAATGGCGGCGCAGTAGCTAGGGCGCGTCGTCGTTCGGGGGCGGCGCTGCCTCGTTCGGCAACTCCACCAGGGTGACCTTCAAATCGAAGGTCCGCCCGCCGCGGACCACGCGCAAGGTCACAGGTTTGCCTACACCCGCCAAGCTCGCCACCCAGCGCAGCCGCTCGGGCCCGGTGAGCGCCTCGCCTTCGAATGCCTGGATGACGTCGTCGACTTGCAAGCCGGCGCGATCGGCCGGGCCGCCGGGAACGATCACCCGCACCAGAGCGCCGTTCTGGTCGCTCAGCTTCAGGCGCTCCACGTCGTCCGGCAATACGGACGACACGTGGACGCCGATCGCGCTGCGTTTGATGTGCCCGTCCTTGAGCACACGCGGCAGGAGCTCCTTGACCATATTGATCGGGATCGCAAAGCCGATGCTGTTCGCCTGCGCGCGGATCGCCGTATTGATACCGACCACGTTGCCTGCCATGTCGAGCAGCGGGCCACCCGAGTTGCCTGGGTTGATGCTGGCATCGGTCTGCAGGAAATCGTAGTAGCCCGATTCGTCCAGGCCTTTGACGTCTGCGATGGTGCGGCCCTTGGCCGACAGAATGCCCGCCGAAACGGTGTGCGCCAGCGCGAACGGGTTGCCGATCGCCACCACCCAGTCACCGACGCGGAGCGCGTCCGAATCTCCCAGGGGCAAGTAAGGCAGGTTCTTTTCGTCGACGCGCAACACCGCGATGTCCGTACGCGGATCGCGGCCGACCACGCTCGCGGTGACCTCCCGCTTGCGCCCAAAGATAACGCGAATTTCGCTGGCCTCTTCGATCACGTGATTGTTCGTGATGATGAGTCCGTTGGGATCGTAGACGAACGCGGTGCCAACCCCCTCGCCCACTACGCGCCGCCGACCCGACACACCGCGCCGCTCTTGTAGTGTCTTCACGAACACGACAGCTGGATCCGCTTTCGCTGCCAGATCAGCGAAGCTTTGCGGGGCGCGCGCCCCGGGCAGCGGTGCCGGCAAGGGTGACGCGGTGGGCAACGCCGTCGCGGCGACGGGCAACGCGCCCGAGGGCAACGGCGCAACGCCCGTGCCGGACCCAGTCGGCAAACGCTTGCAGCCCGCGAGCAGCAGCAGCAGTGCGCTGCTGGCGAGCACGGCCGCGAAAAAGAGGCGGCCGCGAGTCACTTGTGCTTTTGCGAGACTTCCACGAAGCGGAGCCGGAGGTCGTAGAGCGCCTGCGTCAGCATTTGCTCTTCGGCCCCCGTCAGATTGCCGTGGGTCTTCTCTTGAATCAGCGCCAAAAGGTCGATCGTTTGGCGGGCCATCGGCAAATCCACTTCACTCTTTCCGTCGCTCGGATGCGGAGCGTCACCCAGATGCAGCAGAGCCGAGTGGCTCAGGGACAACACGAACGTCGTGAAGTCCACCGCGGGCAAGTCGTCCGGCTGAGACGCGGAGCTCGAGTCGGGTTCGCCGTGGCCTTGGCTCACGTGTCCTTCTCCGCATCCTCTTCGTCGTCTTCGTCTTCGTCTTCGTCTTCGTCTTCGTCTTCGTCTTCGTCGGCAACGGCTTCCGGCGCGGGCGCGGCCACGACAGCGGGCGCAGGCTCGACAGCGGGCGCGGCCTCGACAGCCGGGGCTTTCTCGGCGGCGAGCTTGGCGGCAGCCTTCACCTTGACGTCGTCTTCGTCTTCGTCGTCTTCGTCGTCGAGATCGTCGTCTTCGTCTTCGTCGATGTCGTTCAGCTCATTCTCGAGCGAGCGCACTACCGGTACGTGCGAGACGACCGGACGTGGTGCGGAGCGCGAGACCACGCGCTCGACGCGCTCGGACTCTTTGACCAAAGCCGGCTGCTTGAGCTCGACCTCGACCACTTGATCGGTCACGTCAGCCAACGCCTCTACGTGCTTGCTCAGCTCACTCTCGGTGAGCAACCCACGCTTGAGCATGCGCTCGCGCACGCGTACGTCGTACTTGAAATTCTCGGGAATCGGCATGAGCTCTCCGTGTCGGTCTGCTCGGATCCCAATCGGATCCGAAAAGTAGTTCGGGTCATCGGCCCGTCGGCCACGACCCTCGGGGGCCTTTCCTAGCGCCGGGATGGCCCCCGAAGCAAGCTCTCAGGCGTAATCAGCGGTTCCGGCTCCTGTTCTTGGGCCAGAAGCCGCGCTTCAGCCTGCTCCAGCTCGTCGTCCGTCGCCGGCCGGACCTCCCGGGCGTCGACCTCGAAACGCAGGGTTTGCCCGGCGAGCGGGTGGTTGCTGTCGACCAGCACCCCTTCCTCGCTCACGTCTAGGACCTGGAGGAGCACCGGGCGACCGTCCTCGTCCTCCGCCTCGTAACAATCCCCGGCGGCGACGTCTTCCGGGAAGTCCGCACGGTCGACTTCGACCTGGGCTTCCGGATTGCGCAGGCCGAAGCATTGCTCGGGACTGAGCAGCACGGTGCGCTGAGAGCCCTGCGCCAAGCCCTCCAGCTTTTCCTCGAGCGCGGGGAAGAGCACGCCATAACCGATCAAGCAGCACAGCTCGGTCTCGCCCGTTTCGACCACGGCGTCTTCTTCGTCGAAGACTTGGTAGCCGAGGCGCGCCCACATTCCGGGACTGAGTTGGTAGCCTGAGCCGTCTGGCATCTCTCGCATGGCGCCCCGGCGTAGCACGACTCAAGGGCCGAGTCCGCTGACAATCTTGCCGGCGATGGCGCTGGCGGCGATTACCAGCGGACTTGCGAGGTACACCCGCCCCGGGCCGCTACGCCCGGGAAAATTGCGGTTCACGGCGCTGACCGTGACCTGCTCGGCCGAGCTCGAAGTGCCCGGTCCGGCGCGAATGCATGCGCCGCAAGAGGGATCGAGCAAACTTGCACCGACGCGCTCGAAGAGCTCGATGTAGCCGCGCTCTTGCGCATAGCGGCGCACAGTCTGCGAGCCGAACTGCAAGTAGAACAGCACCCCGGGCGCCACGCGCAGCCCACGTTCGAGCGCGTCTCGAATCACGGATGCGTACAGATCCATGTCGCTGGCCTTGCCACCCGTGCATGAGCCACCGTAGGCGATGTCGATGCGCACCTCGGAGCCCACCTGTCGTTCCAGCCGTGACAGCGGGATGCCGCTTCGCGGATCGCTGGGCAATGCCACCATGACCGGCACTTGCGACAAATCCAGCTCGATGCTGAGCGCGTAGCGTGCGCCTTCGTCCGGCAGCACGACGCGCGCGGCGAGCGCCTCACGGGTCAGACCGCGAGCGCTCATCAAGTACTCGATCACCACGTCATCAGCGGCGATGATGCCGGTGAAAGCACCGGCCTCCACGGCCATGTTGGTCAGTGTCGCGCGCTCGCCCAGCGGCAACCCCAGCAGACCGGGGCCGGAAAACTCCAAGACCTTGCCGACCGCGCCGCCCGCCTTGATTTCTGGCCTGGCGAGCAAGAGTAGCATCACGTCTTTGGCGCACACGCCGGGTCCGAGGTTGCCGTGGAGCACGACGCGCACGCTCTCTGGCACGTCGACGCGTACGTCACGCGTGAGCCAAGCGTTGGCCATGTCCGTGCTGCCGACGCCAAAGGCCAAGCAGCCGAGCACGCCCGCCATGCAAGTGTGCGAGTCCGTGCCGATGACGAGCTCGCCGGGTAACGCGAAATCTTCGATCACCTTGTTGTGACAAATGGCTTCACTGCCCGCGGGCTGACCGTCGCGTTCGACCTCCCCGAATAGGCGAACCCCGTGACGGAGCGCGAACGCTCGCTGCACACTGACCAGCTCGCGCGACTGCTCGACGAGCCCGAGCGCGCGGTGCTTCTCGGGCATCACACTCTCGAGAAAGGTCAGATGATCTCGAAACAGCAACAGCGAGTCAGGATCGGCGACGCGCGCTTCTTCGCCAAAACCCGCACGAAACAGGGCATCGGCCATGGGCGTCACGTACTCGTGACTGAAACGCAGGTCGGCGCGCGCGAACAGCGCGTCTCCGGGGGCCACCGCAGGCAGCCCGAGCACGCCGCGCTCGGCGTCGCACACGGTGTGGGAGGCCAAGATCTTTTCGGCCAGCGTCATCGGCCGGGGCGGCCGGCTCGGCAGCTCGGGGGCGAGCGCGCCACTCAAACGCGCGCTGTTGTACGCAAACAACCCGCCCGCTTCCACGATCCTGCGCGAGATCGCCGAGAGCTGGCTCGAGAATACAGCGCGCTCGATCGCCTCACCCTGCTCCAGTCGCTCGAGCAGTGAAAAGTCCGTGCTGGTCAGAAGTCCGATGTTCTGACAATTCTGCAGATAAATTTTCTCGAAGCTGTGCGCGAACACCAGCTCTACGCCGCACGCGCGCTCGGCGTAAGGCGCAGTCTCGCGCGAGCTGCCGCAGCCCTTGCCGGGCCCGCTGACGATCACCTGGAAGCCCCCGTCGCGTACTACGTCGCGCGTGACGAGGTCGCCGCGCAAGCCCACCAGGCAATAGCGCGCCAGCGTTTGATCGTAGTAGTAACAGGCCCAGGCGGGCGTCAGCTCATCGGTCGAGATATTGGCCAAGAGCGGACGGGCGGGGTCGAACGTCAGCGTTTCGCCTGCCAGTTGCCGCTTCAGGAGCTCTCGGTCCTCGGTCAGGTACAGCACGCGACCGGACAGGCGAATCGCGCTCATGGCTGCTTACCGCATGCGCCGGCCGAGCCCGCGCCGTGAAGTACGGAAAGGACTCGCAGCGCCAACTCGAGCTCGAGCTCCGAGGCTCGGCGCGCGCGGGCGCGTTCAGCGATGAGCTGCGCTCGCTCGAGAAAGCGCGCGCGCTGCTCGGTCGGCACGCTCGGTGACAATGCTTCAATCGACACCCGGCGAGTCTAACAAATTTCGCGAGCGCCCCGAATCAGAGCCCAAAAAGCCGCCGAAGGACCTTGCCTGGCGAGCAAACTCCGGGGGAAGCTCGCGCCCGTGTTTCGGGCTCATCGTTCATTCGCCCTGCTGCCGGCGCTGGGGGCTCTGCTTGGTTGCCCGCAGCCGCACGCAGATCCCACCCAAAAGCAGCCGGCGCAGGCGAAGGGACCGGACGGCGCAACGAGCGCTCTCGCCAAAAGCCCGCGCAAAGTGCCCGAGCCACTGCCCAACGAGCGGGTCGAGATCCCGGGAGGGAGCTTCAATGTGGGTAGCCGGCCCGGGGATCCCGGGCGCAACCCCGAGCTGGAACCACGCCAGACGTCGATCGAGCTCGGCCCATTTCAGATCGATCGTTTGCCCTATCCGAACGACGGCAAGAGCCCGCCGCTCACTGGCGTCAGCCGCGACGAAGCCAAGCGCAATTGCTCCGAGCGCGGCGAGCGCTTGTGCACCGAGCTCGAGTGGGAACGTGCATGCAAAGGCCCCACCAGCAGCGACTATGCCACGGGCAAGAGCTGGGAAGCGCGCTGCGCGAGCGAGCCCTCGAGTTGCGCATCCGGCTTCGATGTACTCGGCATGGGCGGCAACCTGCGTGAATGGGTAGCCAGCGAAATCCCCAGCAAAGAAGGCAGCGCCGCGCGTGCGTTGCTGCGCGGTGCAGCCGCGGGCGCGGCCGGTCCGGAGCATCGCTGCGCTGCGCGTCACGCGTTGGACGCCGAGAGCAAGGCTTCGGATCTGGGCTTTCGTTGCTGCAAGGGCGCGCCCAACGCCGCCATCGTGCCGGAGCCCAAGCTGGGCGATACCTTCTCACGCGCGAAGATCAGCAGCGAGGCGCTGGAAAAAGTGTTCAAGCAGAGCCCGCACACCGCAAACATCGTCGGCCTGAAATTCTATCGCGAACCGGACGCCGCCAACACGGTCGTGGCCCGCGGCCCCGGAGACAAGAAGGGCTTCTCGTTCACGGTTGCCCCGTTGAGCTGGCGGCCCACGGCCGGCGCGGAATTTTTGCTGGTCTCCGGTAAGTCGGGAGAAGCGGACGCGTTCGTCGCCGTGCTGCACGTGCTGGGCGACGACGAATACTCGGTGGCGGCGAGCTTCTTCATGAAGAACGAACCGGGCCCTGTCGCGTTCGCGTACAGCGATTCGATCCGCCCGCGCTTACACTGGAGCACGTGCTGGGGTTGCCCCGGTGAAACGGGCAAGATCCTATTTCGGCCGCCGGAGGGGGTCGTGATTTTTCAGCCTTGATTCAGGCTAGCCCGACATACAGGTGCTGCACGTCGTCGTCTTCGTCGAGTGCTGCCAAGAAGGCTTCGACTTCGGCGCGCGCTTCGCCCTCGAGCTGCACCGGATTTTTGGCGACCCAGATTTGATTGGCCGCGGTGACGCCCCAGCCGCGCGCGGCGAGCGCCTTGGCGACCAAATCCAAATCGGTCGCTTCGGTGATGAATCGATACAGACCGTCTTCCGCCGCCTCGACTTCTTGCGCACCCGCTTCGATCGCGGCCTCCTCCGCGTCCTCACCGGCCGCAGGCGGCGTCGCTTCCACCGCGCCGCAGCGGTTGAAGTCCCAGCTCACCGAGCCCGAGGCGCCGAGCTGTCCCTTTTTGAACAAAAGTCGCATGTTGGGCGCGGTGCGATTCTTGTTGTCCGTCAAACACTCGACGATCACCGGCACCTGGTGCGGTGCGAAGCCCTCGTAGAACACGGTCTCGTGTTGGGCTTGGCCGTCGAGTAAGCCAGCGCCCTTCTTGATTGCGCGTTCCAAGGTCTCGCGCGTCATGGACGCGCGCTTGGCTTGTTCGATGGCTAGCCGCAGACGTGAGTTGCTGTTGGGATCCGGCCCACCGCTGCGCGCGGCGACCATGATTTCCTTGGCCAGCTTGGTGAAAAGCCGACCCTTGGCGTCAGCGCCTTGCTCGCGTCCTTTTTGCTTCCATTGCGCACCCATGCGGGCAGCTTTAACAGTTCAATGGGCAATGCTCAACTCGAACGCGTTGCCGCTACCGCTCGGCGGGGTCACGGCGCGCACCTCCGCCCCGGAAGCTTCCGCGGCCAAGCGAGCCGCATACAGCCCAATGCCGCGGCTATAGCGCGCACCGACCTGGCCCTTGGCGGACACCTGCCCCTCGGCAGTGAACACTTTGTCCTGGAATTCACCGCTGACGCCGACGCCAGCGTCTTCCACGAGTAGCACGACCCGCGAGGCCTCCGCGCGCGCCGAGATCCGCACGGGCACGCCGTCTTGTGCGTGTTGGATCGCGTTCCTGACCAAGTTACCCAACGCGCGCCCCAGCATCTCGCGGCTGGTCGTAACCTTCACGTCCGCGTCCGCGGAAGGCGTGAATTCGACGCGCACGCCGTAACTGACGGCCAGCGAGCGCGAGCGCGACATGGCGTCGGCGATCAAGTCTCGCACGCTGAACGAGTTCTGTTCGAAGCGACGCTCGGTGCGCAGCGCGAGCGACAACAGCTCGACGTTATCGATGATGTGGCCGAGCGCCTCGCACGACGCGGAAACGTCTTCCAGCGCCTCTTTCGCGTCATCGCTCGTGGTGTCGCCAGCGGTCTGCAAGAAGCTCGCATTGCTGTGCAGCGCCGAGAGCGGATTGCGTAGATCGTGCACGATCAGCCCCAGCAGGCCGCCAACCAACTCCGACTCCAAGCGATCTGTCGCCATCCGCTGGGTAGCGTACTGACTTGTGGCGGGCGACGTAAGTCCCGCGTCGCCCGCCAAGCTGCAGACAAGCTTTGCGCAGCGGGCGAATCAGCCGCCGTGCAAGCCGTGCTTCGCCAGAAAAGCCGCAATTGTCGCGGAGATTTCAGAATGGTGCTCGAGTGGGGCAAGGTGTGTCCCGGTTGCGAGCACCTCCAGCTGGGCGCCGGGAATGGCGCGCGCCATGGCTTCCGAGACCAGCGCCGGGGTGAAGGAGTCCTTGGCCCCGGCGACCACCAGCACGGGCACACGCACTTCGCCCAACATGTCCTCGGCGGAATGCTCCCCTGCCGCACGCAGCATGCGCAGGAACAACTCGAAATCCACGATCGATACGTGCTGAAAGTACGGCTCGACGTCTTCGAAGCGAACCTGCGCCAGGTTGATGTCGCCGGTCAGCCGAGCCAGGGCAATCGCCACTTTGGGCGGCACGCTCGACCAGATGGCACGCGCCGCGATGGGGTGCGTCGTGGCGAACTCGATCAGGTTCGGCAACACCGAGGCCAGCATCTCGCTGCCCTTGAAGGTGTAGGTCACCCGGCCAAAGCTGCCGCACAACAGCACGAGCGCAGCGATGCCCTCTGGCCTCCGGCGGTAAGCTTCGAGCGCAACCTGGGTGCCGAGGGAGTGGCCGATCAGAACGACGGGCGGATCACCCAGCTCGCGACGGACTGCGTCAACGTCGTCTGCGAGCGCATGGACACCGATTTGGTCGGTATCCACAGGCAAAGCGCTGCGCCCATGCCCTCGGTAGTGGGAATGCGCGACGTTCAGTGACTGAGCAAGCTCATCCCACAAGTACTTCCAGATGAAGCCATCGCAGGCGAGCCCATCACACAACAACGCAGTGAGCCCCGAAAAGCCCCGCGCGTCGACACCAGCAGGCGCGCCGAGCGATTCGGCGCGTCTGAGCTGGCGATGAAAATAAAGCCGGGTTCCGTCGGCGCCTCGAGCGAATGACTCTAAGGCGACCACGGAATCAAGTAGCGGCTTCTTCCTCGTCGTCACTGATGTCGTTCACACTCGGGATCTTCTTGATCTCGAGCCGAGCCATCTTCCAGGCTCGCTGTACAACCCAAGAGAGAGAGCGATCGAGACGCGCAGCCTCGTCCTTGATTTCCTGAAGCATCGCTTCGGGGAAATAAAGACTCTGTTTGCGTTTGTCGCTGCCGGCAGTTTTGTTGGAGTCGTGGTCGGCCAAGCGTGTACCTCTGTGTGGGGGGGTGTCACCCGACACCAGGAAAAAAGCTAGTATCACCCACAGGCTCGCGGAATCAATCACGAAATGAGTGGGCCCCGGAACTTTCTCATCAACCCGCACAAAAGCGCTCCAAATTGAGATTACGAATCGCCCAAAACGCCAAGGAGCGGACTGGGAAACATGGAGGAATCGGGACAAGCACGGGCTCCGGCGTGTATCGTCCCCTGAGCATGGCCGGCAATTCGCGCGCATTTTTTAGTGTTTCGCGGCTGGGGCCGCTGACTTTTGCCGTCATTTTCGGGGGGTTACTCAGTCACTTTGCGCACGCCGGCAGCGAGCGCGAGAGCCCCTACCGCGTGGTCGAGCAACTGGGGCGGGTTCTGGTCTGGATCGAGAACGAATACGTCGACCCGGTGGACCGCAAGCGTCTACTCGAAGGCTCGATCAAGGGCATGGTCGCCGAGCTCGATCCGCACTCCTCGTACATGCCTGCCGAGGACTACGCGATCTTTCAGGGCGATACCGAAGGACACTTCGGCGGCGTCGGTGTCGAGGTCGATTTCGGCGATGAGTACGTGACCGTGATCGCGCCCATCGAAGGCTCACCTGCCGAGCGCGCGGGCGTGCGCTCGGGTGATCGTATCTTGGCCATCGACAACGTGAGTGTGCGTTCGCGGCCGTCGATCGAGCTCGTGCGCCAAATGCGCGGCGAGCCGGGTAGCCACGTGCTGCTCACGATTCGACGCGCGGGCTCGGAGAAGCTCGTGTACCTGACGCTCACTCGCCAGGTGATAACTGTCGCTAGTCTATCCAGCAAATTGCTCAAAGGCGGCGTCGGCTACCTGCGCATCAAGACCTTTCAAACGGGCACGCACGCCGAGTTTCTGGATCACTACGCCAAACTGCGCCGGGAAAATGGCGCTGAATTGTCCGGCGTCGTGCTCGATATGCGCAACAACCCGGGCGGCTTGGTCAACGAGGCGAGCGCGATTGCCGACGATTTTCTGAGCAGCGGCGTGATCTACACCACGCGCCGGCGCGGCCGGATCGTCGACGAGGTGCGAGCAGACGGTGGTGGAGCCGCGCGCCGCGGGCCGCTCGCGGTGCTGGTCAACGAATTCAGCGCCAGCGCGGCTGAGCTCGTCGCCGGCTGCATCCAAGACAATCATCGCGCGACCTTGGTCGGCGCCAAGACGTTCGGTAAAGGCTCGGTGCAGACCATCATCGATCTGCCCGACGGCGCCGGCCTGCGCTTGACCACCCTGCGCTATTACACACCCAGCGGTCGCGCGATCCAGGAGCAAGGCGTAACGCCGGACGTGCTGATTGCCGGTGCCACCCCGAGTGAGACCTTCGGCGTGGTCCGTGAAGAGAACCTCGACAACCACCTGCCGCCCGTCGAAGGCGCAGCGCCCAAGGTGGTGGCTCCCTCACTCAAGGTGCCGTTGGACGCGCCGCCCTCGAAAGACGCCCCTGCCCCCGGACTCGAGGTGGATCTCGGTGTGGCGCGCACGGTACCGGTCGACCCGCGTTCTGGGCCGGACGCCGCGCTCGCGGTCGCGTATCAGATCGTAACCGGCGCGTTCACGCGCGCCGCTGCGCCGCCAGCGAAGCCGTAAGTCGCCGCCAACGTATTCCCGACCGGGCGAGCCCATTCCACACCGATCGGCGGACGTGGATCGCGCGCTCTCGCGAGCCGGAGCACGACGCCGAAGGCTGAGACGCCTTCGGCCGTGCTCGGTGACCATCAACCCTTTTCTCGACCCTTGACCTGGTTCGGAGCGGCGGCCATCGCGCTCAAGAGCTCGCGGTTCATCTTGGCGATGAAGCTGATGCTGATGTCCTTGGGGCAGGCCGCTTCGCACTCTTTGTGACTGGAGCAGTGGCCGAAGCCTTCCGCGTCCATTTGCGCGACCATTTTGCGGACGCGATCCGCGCGCTCTGGGGCGCCCTGCGGCAGCAGCGCCAAGTGCGAGATCTTGGCAGCCGTGAACAGTGCGGCGGAGGCATTCGGGCAGGCCGCGACGCAGGCGCCACAACCGATGCAGGCCGCGGCTTCGAAGGCCTCGTCCGAGGCGAGCTTGGGCACGGGCAAGGAGTTGGCTTCGGGCGCCGCACCGGCGCGCACGGAGATGTAGCCGCCCGCTTGAATCACGCGGTCGAACGCGGTGCGATCGACGACCAGGTCGCGCAGGACTGGGAAAGCCGCGGCGCGCCAGGGTTCGATCGTGATCTCGTCACCGTCGTTGAACGAGCGCATGTGCAGCTGGCAGGTGGTGGTGCTCTTGGCCGGGCCGTGCGGCGCGCCGTTGATCACCATGCCGCAGGCGCCGCAAATCCCTTCGCGGCAATCGTGGTCGAAGGCGATCGGCGCTTCGCCCTTTTGCGCAAGATCTTCGTTCACCACGTCCAACATCTCCAAGAAGGACATGTGGTCGTTGATGGCTTTGGCTTCGTAGCGCACGAAGCCGCCCGGCTCTTTCGGGCTCTTTTGGCGCCAGACGTTGAGCACCAAGTTCATCAAGCGCGCCATTACTTGTAGCTCCTCTGGCTGGGATGCACGTATTCGAAGTTGAGCGGCTCTTTGTTCAGCTTGGGCGCGTTGGTCGCGCCGCTGAATTCCCAGGCCGCCACGTACGAGAAGGAATCGTCATTGCGCTTGGCTTCGCCCTCTTCCGTCTGATGCTCTTCGCGGAAGTGGCCACCGGCTGACTCTTCGCGCGCGAGCGCATCGATGCAGGTGAGCTCCGCGAGCTCGAAGAAATCGGCGACGCGGCCGGCTTTCTCGAGCATGCCGTTCAGCTCTTCACCGCTGCCGACGATGCTCAAGTCGCTGTAAAACTGCTCGCGCAGCTCGGGGATTTTGCCCAGGGCGACCTTCAACCCGGCCGCGGTGCGGCCCATGCCGCAGTTGTCCCACATCAAGGTGCCGAGTTCGCGATGGTAAGATTCCGGCGTGCGCTTGCCGCCGATGGTCAAGAGCTGCTTGATGCGCGCCTCGACCTCCGACACCGTGCGGCGCACGTCCGGGTGCGAGTCATCGATGCCGCCGGGCTTCACGCCTGCCAGGTAATTCGGCACGGTGACCGGCAGCACGAAGTAGCCGTCCGCTAGGCCTTGCATCAGCGCGCTGGCGCCCAGGCGATTGGCGCCGTGATCGGAGAAGTTCGCCTCGCCGCCCACGAACAGGCCGGTGATCGTGCTCTGCAGGTGGTAATCCACCCACAGCCCGCCCATCGTGTAGTGGATGGCCGGGTACATGCGCATCGGCACTTCATACGGATTTTCACCGGTGATGCGCTCGTACATCTGGAACAAGTTGTCGTAGCGCTCGGCCACGGTATCGCGCCCGAGACGCTTCACGGCGTCGCCGAAGTCCAAGTACACGCCGCGACGGACGCCGCCGACTTCCGGGCCCACGCCCTTGCCTTGGTCGCACATGTCCTTGGCGCGCCGCGAGGCGATGTCGCGCGGCACCAAGTTGCCGAAGCTCGGGTACAGACGCTCGAGGTAATAGTCGCGATCGGCCTCGGGGATCGACTTCGGATCCTTGGTGCAATCGGCCGCGTTCTTCGGCACCCAGACGCGGCCGTCGTTGCGCAGCGACTCGCTCATCAAGGTGAGCTTCGACTGATAGTCGCCGCTTTGCGGGATGCAGGTCGGGTGGATCTGCGTGAAGCACGGATTCGCGAAATACGCGCCACGCCGATGCGAGCGCCAGGTCGCCGTGGTGTTGCAACCCTTGGCGTTGGTCGACAGGTAGAACACGTTGCCGTAACCGCCGCTGCACAGGACCACCACGTCGGCCGTGTGCGCTTCGATCTTGCCCGTGACCAGGTTGCGCGTGACGATGCCGCGCGCCACGCCGTCGACCGTGATCAGATCCAGCATCTCCGTGCGCGGATGCATCTTCACGGTCTTGGCTTCGATCTGCTTGGCCAGGGACTGATAGGCGCCGAGCAAGAGCTGCTGACCGGTTTGGCCGCGCGCGTAGAAGGTGCGCGCCACTTGCGCGCCACCGAAGCTGCGGTTGCCCAATAAGCCGCTGTATTCGCGGGCGAAAGGCACACCCTGCGCCACGCACTGGTCGATGATGTTCACGCTCAGCTCGGCCAAGCGATACACGTTCGATTCGCGCGCGCGGAAGTCTCCGCCCTTCACGGTGTCGTAGAACAGGCGATACACGCTGTCGCCGTCGTTCTGGTAGTTCTTGGCCGCGTTGATGCCGCCCTGCGCGGCGATGCTGTGCGCGCGCCGCGGGCTGTCCTGGTAACAGAAGCAGGACACGTTGTAGCCGAGCTCGCCCAGCGTGGCCGCGGCAGCGCCGCCCGCCAGCCCCGAGCCGACCACGATTACCTTGTACTTGCGACGGTTGGCCGGGTTGACCAACTTGCTCTTGAAGCGCGCCTCGTTCCAGCGCGCCTCTATCGGACCTGTGGGTGCACGAGCGTCTAGTGTCATCGGGGAGTCACTTTCGATTTCGTGGGCTCGAACGCTGGCTGCGCGCGGCTCACTTCACGAGGCCAAGGAGCACCGTGAGCGGCAAGAATACGTTGCCCGCAGTCACCAAGAAGGCCAGGCCGCGCGCGACGAGCTTGAGGCGCTGGTTGTAGCGCGGGTGGTTGAAGCCGATCGACTGCAGCATGCTGAAAGCCCCGTGATAGAGGTGCATGCTGAGCATCAGGTTCGCGAACACGTACAGCGCGACGACCCAGGGGATATGAAACGCGTGCAAGAAGTTCCCATACGCGTCTTCTGGCACGTGCTCGTAGTCGCCGAGGGCAGTACCCGGGAAGGTGAAGTGCGCGAGGTGGAAGACGATGTACGCGAGCAGGATCGGCCCGGTGTACTTCATCATCAGCCCCGCGTAGCTGGTAGCGATGTTCTTCTTGACCTTGTACGCCACGGGGCGGGCGGCGATGCTCTTGCCGTACAGCTCCAGCACGATGGCCGTGTGCACGAGCAGTGACACGAGCAGCACCGTGCGCGTGCCCCAAAGCAGGAGCGCGTTGTGCTTGATGCCTTCCGCGTAGCCGTTGAAAACCTCCGGGCCCAACAGGACCTGGAGGTTTCCGAGCATGTGGCCGATCACGAACCCGAACAGAATCACGCCACTGACGGCCAGCGCGGCTTTCTTGCCAACGGTGGTGTCGAACAGCGTGAGGGCTTTTTGATTCTGCATTTCTCGAGCGAGCGGTTGTCTGGGGACCCTGCGTCTACGTGAGAGAGCCTATGCGGCACCCTTCAGCAGCTGCCGGAGCACGAATTGAAGGATGCCACCGTGCTTGTAGTAGTCGAGCTCGACCAAAGTGTCGATGCGCGCCAAGGCCTCGAATTGCTTCTCCGAACCGTCGGGCGCGGTGGCCGTCACGGTGAGCTTGACCCCAGGGGCCAAACCCGACGCAACGCCGGCAATAGCGTAAGTCTCCTCACCCGACAGCGCTAGGCTTTCGCGGTTTTGGCCGTCCAAATACTGCAGCGGGAGCACGCCCATGCCGATCAGGTTGCTGCGGTGGATGCGCTCGTAGGACTCGGCAATCACCGCCCGGATACCGAGCATGAAAGTACCCTTGGCCGCCCAGTCACGGGAGGAGCCGGAGCCGTACTCCTTGCCGGCCAAGATCACGAGCGGCGTGTTGTCCGCCTTGTACTTGACCGACGCCTCGTAGATCGACGTCTGCTCGTTGGTCGGTAGGTAGCGGGTCACGCTGCCTTCCACGCCCGGTACGAGCTGGTTGCGCAGGCGCACGTTGGCAAACGTGCCGCGCATCATCACCTCGTGGTTGCCGCGGCGGGCGCCATACTGATTGAAGTCTGCCGGCTTCACGCCGTGCTCGACCAGGTAAGCCGCGGCGGCCGAGTTCTTGGCGATGTTCCCGGCGGGTGAGATGTGATCGGTGGTCACCGAATCACCCAGCACGGCCAACACGCGCGCGCCCGAGATGTCCTTGATCGGCGCGGGCTCGATGCTCATGTTCTCGAAGAACGTGGGCTTTCGCACGTAGGTGCTGTCTTCCGACCAAGAGAAGCGGCTGCCTTCCGGCACCGGCAGGGCGCGCCAAGCGTCGTCGCCGTTGAACACGTTGGCGTACTCTTCTTGGTACATTTTCGAAGTCACGTGCGCTTGCACGGTCTCGGAGATGTCCTTGGTCGAGGGCCAAATGTCCTTCAGGAACACGTTCGTGCCGTCGGCAGATTGGCCGAGCGGCTCAGTCGCGAAGTCGATGTCGATGCGCCCAGCGAGCGCATAGGCAACGACCAGCGGCGGGCTCGCCAGGTAGTTGGCGCGCACGTCGGGGCTCACGCGACCTTCGAAGTTGCGGTTGCCGCTGAGCACGCTGACCGCGACCAGGTCGCCCTCGTGAATGGCAGAGCTGATGGTCTCCGGTAGCGGCCCGCTGTTGCCGATGCAGGTGGTGCAGCCGTAGCCCACGACGTTGAAGTGCAGGGTCTCGAGGCTCGGCAGCACGCCCGCGGCCTTCAAGTACTGCGTGACGACCTTGGAGCCCGGCGCGAGGCTGGTCTTCACCCAAGGCTTGACGGTCAGGCCCTTGGCGACCGCGTTCTTCGCGAGCAGGCCTGCGCCCAGCATTACGTACGGATTCGAGGTGTTGGTGCAGGAAGTGATCGCGGCGATCACCACCGAGCCGTGGCCGACCTCGAAGCTTGCGCCATCGAGCGAGGTCTTCACGCGCGTGGTCAGATCTTCGGGCTTGGCCGGAGCCGGCGCGCCTTTGCCTTTGTTCTTGGCCAGCGCCACCATCTCGCCCAAGTTCTTGGCGAAGCCGGCCCCGACGTCTTTGAGCGCCACTTTGTCGTGCGGGCGGCGCGGTCCGGCCATGGTCGGGACGATCGTCGACAGGTCGAGCTCGAGCGTGTCGGTGAACACCGGATCGGGCGTGCCCTTCTCGCGGAACAAGCCCTGGGCCTTGGCATAGGCTTCGATCAGCGCGGCGCGCTCTTCACTGCGACCAGACAAGCGCACGTAGTTGATGGTCTCGGCGTCGATCGGGAAGATGCCGCAGGTGGAGCCGAACTCGGGCGCCATGTTGCCGATGGTCGCGCGATCGGCGAGCGGCAGGTGGTCCAAGCCGTCGCCGTAGAACTCCACGAATTTGCCGACCACGCCCTTGTCGCGCAGCTTGCGGGTGATGGTCAGTACCAAGTCGGTCGCGGTCGCGCCTTCCGGCATGGCGCCGAACAAGCGGAAGCCGATCACCTGCGGAATCAGCAGATTGATGGGCTGGCCGAGCATGGCTGCCTCGGCCTCGATGCCGCCCACGCCCCAACCGAGCACGCCGATGCCGTTGATCATCGTGGTGTGGCTGTCGGTGCCGACGATCGTATCCGGATAGGCCAGCCCGTCTTTGTCGAAGATGACGCGCGCCAAGTACTCCAAGTTCACTTGGTGCACGATACCGGTGGAGGGCGGCACGACCTGGAAGTTGTTGAACGCGGTTTGCGCCCAGCGCAAGAGCACGTAGCGCTCCTCGTTGCGCTCGTACTCGCGAGCCGTATTCTTGAGTAGCGAGTCGGCAGCGCCGTAAAAGTCCACCTGCACCGAGTGGTCAATCACGAGCTCGGAGGGGAACAGCGGGTTGATCTTGGATGGGTCGCCACCCATCTTCGCCATCGCGTCGCGCATCGCGGCCAAGTCGACGACGGCGGGCACGCCCGTGAAGTCCTGCAGCACGACGCGCGCGGGGTGGAAGGCAATCTCGGTGTCGGGAACCGCCTTGGGATCCCAGCTGGCCAGCGCCTCGATGTCCTTCTTGACGACCGCTTTGCCGTCTTCGCAGCGGAGTAGATTCTCCAGCAGGATGCGCAGCGAGAAAGGCAGCCGCGCGGCCTCCTTACCGCTCGCCGCGGAGAACTTCGGGAGGCTGAAATACGTGTATTTCTTGCCGTTTACGTCCAGCTCGGAACGCGTGCCAAAAGAATCAAGGGAGCGGTCGGTCATATGCAATTCCTCGCCTGCGGGCGTACTCCAATGGGCACACGCAAGCAATCGGAGTTGTGGCCTTTTGCGCCAGGTTTTGACCCAGCAACTAGCTGAATCCGCGAGCTATTTTTCCCCTGCTATGTTTCCGGCAGGTTGCGGAGGCAGCTCGGCCCCAGCGCTCACCGGCGCAGAGATGCCGTGCTGGCCCGAGGCCCTGGCTCGAGCGCCCCGCCTCTGACACCCGGCGCAGCCGAGCGCGCGCGATTTCAGGCGTCCCCTTCGTCAAAAAAACAAAGCGTGCGTACGCACTTTGTTTTTTGGGCGCTCATAGCTCCCGCCACGCAGCCCGCGGGACGCGAAACCGACACGCAAAGCGCTAGAACGTGCTGCTCAAGGCCAAGCCGAATTGGCCCGGACCAGAAGCGAGCGACCAAGCAGGAGCCTTGGACTTGGCGGCCTTCGCGGGCGGATCGTAGCGGTTCGCGCTTTCACCGGTGAGCAGCAGCACGACGCCGGTCGCGAGCGCAGCGCCGCCCACACCCACGGCGATGTAGCCGGGGATGTCCTTGGCTTTGGCGCTGTCGTAGGCCTCTTTGGCGTTGTCCACTTCGGCGTTGCACTCGACAGCGTTACCGCTGCCCGTCATCGTCTTGCAGATGGGTTCGCTGGGGATGTTCGGCGGTAGCTGGTCCAGCCAGTGATTGTAGGTGGCGAGCGCATCGCTCTTCTTCGAGCTGTTCGCTGCCAGCCAGACGACGCCGCTGCCAGCCACTACAGCGCCGGCTCCGGTGAGGATCCAACCCCAGGTGCGGTGGAAACGGAGGTTGTCGTCGTGCGCCTTGCGCGCCTCGGGCGTGGGCAGCAAATACGGCGTCAGGAGCAGCGGCTTCTGACTGTCGAGCGTGACCTCTTGATCGAGCGGCTGATAGCCGGCCTGCTCGAGGTGCAGGTGGTGCGGCCCTTTCGGCAAACGCAGTGTGCCGGTGTACAGGCGCAGCGGTTCCTGATCGATGCTCAGACTGAGGTTCGGCTCGCGCACCGAGATCGTGAGATCGGCGCCCTGCTGGGTCAGGGCTTGGGGGTCGACGGCCAGATTGAGCGTGACCTCGGCGGTGGAGCTCTCCCCCACTTCGATTTGCTGCTTGGCCGATTGATAGCCCGGGCGGCGCAGCTCGACGGTGTGCTGGCCGGCAGGGACCGAAAGCGAAGAGGCCAGCGGCGTCTGACCGACCGATTTTTCGTCGAGCAGCACTTCGGCCAGGGCGATGCGCGAACGAATCATCAGATTGGCGGGGCGCTTGGCAGCGCCCAAGACCAGCTCGAAATCGACGGCTGCGTCCGCATTGCCAGCCACGATGATTTCTTTGCGGGCGTGCGCGTAGCCGTCGGCCACCGCGCCGATCACGTGGCTGCCCTCGGCGACCCGCAGCGGGGTCGTGAGCGGCGTGCGCGCAACCTCGACCCCGTCGACGTCGATGCGCGCGCCCGCGGGCACGGTGGTGACCGACACGCGCCCGATGCGTTGCTGTTGGTCAGCAAGCGTTTTCTGCGCACGTGCGCGCTGTTCGGGCGAGAGCGTGGCCGAGTCGACCACCGGCGTCAGCGCGTCCACGGCGTCCACCGGGCGGCTCATCGCGGCGTACACTAGGCCGATATTGTAGAGCACGATCGGGTTCGGCATCAGCGCGTAGGTCTGCTTGAACTCAGCCAGGGCGCCGGCGTTGTCGCCTTCGTTGAACAACTGCAAACCACGGTCGAAACGCTGCGCAGCCTGCGCCTTGTTCAGCTCGGCCTCGGTCTTGGGCGGCGCCTGTGCGGGCTCGGCAGCGTGCGCGGCCGAGGAGGAAAAGTAGAGCGCGCTGGACAGCGCCAGCCAGGAGATCCGCCTGATCATTTGAATGGATTGTCTTTTGCCAGACCACGCTCGTCGGCGCGACCCGCCGGACGCGGGGGCGCTACACGAGGCGCCGCGGAGCCTAGCCCAGATTGGGATACACGCGCAGAAGCGAGGGGCTGAGCCGCCGCTGGCTGCGGCGTCGAATCCGCCAGCGTCGGTGCCACGCTCGGACCGGGAGCCAAAAGCACGCTCGCTGACGGCGCGGGCTCACGCGTGACGCTCGGCAGGGGTGCGACCACACCTGGCGTCGGATGCTGCGAGGGCGCCGCGCTGGAGACTTCGAGCGCGGCCGAGCGCGCGTGGAACCACCACAGCCCACCGCCCAGCGCAGCCGCCGTGCCTAGCCCGAGCGCGGAAACCACGAGCAACACCGACGGCGGCGCCTTGCTGGGTGCGGCCGGACGCAGCGAGACCCCGGCGCTCGTCGACAGCGCACGTGCCGGCACGATCGACGGCGGGGGCAGCGGGCTATTTCTGATCTGGCTGCGGAAGCCCACCGGGCCGTACTGCTCGAGCTTGCTTCGCAAATCACCGGCCGTTTGCGTGCGTCGACCGCGATCGGTGGCCATCGCCGCGTGCACCAACGCGGCGAAGCCCGGCGGCAAATCCGGACGCTGCCGGTCGATTGGCACCGGCTGCCCGGTATGGATCAAGATCGCCAAGTGCGCGAGGGTCTCGGCTTCGAACGGACGCACGCCCGCCAAGCACTCGTACAGAATCACTCCCAGGGCATACACGTCCGCGCGCGCATCGAGACTGCCCTCACCCCGGATCTGCTCGGGCGGCATGTAATAGGGCGTGCCCAAGGCCGCGCCTTCTTGAGTGAGCTGCAAGCCGCCGGTCTGCTGAGGATCGAACTTCGAGATCCCGAAATCCAAGATCTTGACGAAAGGACGACCGTCCGGGCCCTCGGTGATGAACAAATTGTCTGGCTTCAAGTCGCGGTGCACGATGCCCGCGTTGTGCGCCGCGAACACGCCGGCGGCCGCCTGGCCGACCAGATCGACCACGTCCAAAAGCGGCATCTTCCCAGCCGCGATGCGCGCGGACAGCGGCTGCCCGCGCAAGATCTCCATCACCAGGTAGGGCTCACCGGTATCGAGCACGCCTGCGTCGAATGTTTCGACGATGTGCGGATTGCCCACGCGCCCAGCCGCGGACGCTTCACGTAAGAAACGCTCGACCACGCTGGGCATGGCCGCCATGGACTTGTGCAGAAGCTTCAGCGCGCGGCGGTGCTTGGTGAGCTCGTGCTCGATCTCGTAAACCGAGCCCATGCCGCCTTCACCCAGACGAGACACCACGCGGAACTTTCCCGCGAGTACGGTGCCAGGAGCGAGCGCGCCTTCGGACATCATCCGTGTCTCAAGCTCCGATAGTGACCGTAACGTCGTTAAAATCCAAGAACAAACGCCGGCGCGCGCAAACACTTGACGCCCCGAACCAGGAAGGGCTGATTCGTGGGATTATGGGGATTCCGTCCAGGTCTCGCTTCTCGCTCGCTTCATTTGCCGTACTCCGATGGGCCGTCGTGGCGCTAGTCGCGTTGGCCGTTGCTTCGGCTTGCTCGGACAGCGAAGCGCCCAGAACTGCCAAGCTCGCCTCCGGCTGCACGATCAACTCCGATTGTGATTCACCGCTGGTGTGTGCGTTTCAGCGTTGCCACAACGCTTGCGAGACCTCGCGCGATTGCCCCGCGACCCAGCGTTGCATGGCGAGCGATCGGCCTTTCCATGTCTGTCAGCTGGAGCAGGAGCAAGCCTGCGCCTACAACAGCCAGTGTCCCGAGGGCCAGGTGTGCGGCTTGGACGGCCAGTGTCGCGATCAGTGCGCGAGTGACCGCGACTGCGTCACTGGACAGCTGTGCAAAAAGGGCAACTGTGCCGACGCTACCGAGCTCGACGACGCGGGCAACCTCCCCATCCCCGACGCAGGCTCGGCCGGCGCCGCGAGCGTGAGCCCCGGGCAACCCTGCGTCTATAACTCGGAGTGCGGTGAGCCGCTGGTCTGCCGCAACCGGCTGTGCGCCTTCGAGTGCTTGAGCAAAGCAGACTGCGCGTCCGGCCTCGACTGTGTCGACAACCGTTGCAACGGCGACGCAGGCCCACCCTGCTTGCGCAATTCGGATTGCGTCGAGCCGTTGGTCTGTCGCTCCAGCCAGTGCGTGGATGAATGCCGCAAGACCGTCGATTGCGCGGCAGGAAAAGCCTGCCTCGACCGCAGCTGCGTACTCGAGCCCCCAGGCAACGCGCCGCCGGATTGGGGCACCGTCTGCAACTACAGCGTCGACTGCAGCGCGCCCTTGGTCTGCCGTGCGAACCAGTGCGTCTATCAGTGCATGTCCGACGCCGATTGCGAGTACGGCGCGACTTGCGACGGCTACTTGTGCAAAGGCGGCTACATCCTCGCTGGCAACGGAGGCAACGGTCCGCTGGCAGGCGGAGGCACGACGGGCAGTCTCGGAACGAGCGGCGGCAGCAACACGTCGCATGGCGGCACCGGCGCTGCCAATGGTGGCTCGGGGGGTACGCCCGAGCCCGTGTGCGTCCCCAAGCAGAAACACTGCATCGGCACCAGCAACACTTCGCAGACGTGCGGAGCGGATAGCCAATGGGGTGAGCCCACGGATTGCGCTGCCGAGAGCCAGACGTGCGTCGAGAATAGCGGCTGCGTCCCTTGTGCCGTGGGCACCAAGAATTGCGACGGCGCGACAGGCAATGGCTGCGAGGTCAACCTCAACCTGGTCAACTCGTGCGGCACGAGCTGCGCGGACAAGGTCTCATGCCCTACGGCGCAGGGGCTCGCAACGTGCCTGGCTGGAGTGTGCGGGACGGACTTCCAACCCATCGGCTGCAGCGGTACGGTGACTCCGGGCGACGTCACGATCGCCAGCGCGGCCGACTTGAGCAACTTCGCCGGCGCGGGCACGACCTGTATCGCTGGCAACCTGACCATCACCGGCGCGTCTGCGCAAGCAGACCTCACCGGCCTCGGTCAGCTGCAATGGGTCGGTGGGGACGTGAACATCGCTTCCAACGCGGCCCTGCTCAGTCTGAAAGGCCTGTCGGGGCTGAAGACAATCGTCGGCAACTTCTCGATTCAGTCGAACCCCAAGCTCACCGACCTCACTGCGCTCGCTTCGCTTTCGAGCGTGGGCAAGCAGCTCTACCTGTACAACAACGGCGCGCTACTCAACGTCAATGGCTTCACCAGTTTGGTGAAGGTGTACGGCGCGTTCAACGTGTACGCCAATAGCGCGCTGCTGAACCTGGACGGCTTTCCGGCGTTGATCGAGGTCGGGGACTACCTGCAAGTGGTCAGCAACAACTCTCTGGTCGACCTCAAAGGCCTAGCCGCGCTGACGAGAGTGGGCGGTTACATCACGATCAATAGCAACGGCGGACTGCAGAGCCTGAACGGCTTCGCTGCGTTACGGACCGTGGGCACGACGATCACCGTGTCCTCCAACGGCAGCCTGCTGTCATTGGCGGGTTTCGCAAAGCTAGTCAGCGTGGGTGGCAACATCGCGATCAACAACAACGCCAAGCTACTGACCTTGGCCGGCTTCCCCCAGCTGACGGACGCGGGTGGGATTTCGATCGACACCAATGCGGCCTTGAGCGGAATTTCGGGCTTCGACTCGGTCACGAACGTAACGGGTGCGACCAACATTCACGGCAACCCCGCGCTGACCACACTCGACCATTTCAACGCCTTGCAATACACGGGCAACGACGTACTGATCTACAGCAACGATCTGCTCAACGCGCTGCCTGGCTTCGCGTCCCTGGTCACGATCAACCGCCACCTCGAGATCCACGACAACAACGCGCTCACCTCCCTGACCGGCTTCGGCAAGCTGAACAGCGTCATCGGCAACGTCGATATTCGCAGCAACGCAGCGCTCCTGAGCATCGGCGGCTTGGGCGCTCTCGACAACGTCGGCGGGTACCTGGCGATCATTCGTCACCCCAAGCTGACTGACTTCAACGGTATCTCCAAGCTGAAGTCAGTCGGTACGGATCTGCTGGTTCAGAGTAACCTCGCACTGAGCTCGCTCGCTGGCTTGCTGGGGTCCGCATTTCAAAGCCTCGGCAACAGCTTGGCGATCTCGCAAAACCCAGCCCTTTCTTCGTGTCAGGTCGATCAGCTGAGGAGCGTGCTTCAGGCGCCGACCTCGACCTGGCCGGGCAGCGATCACAGCTGTTGCAACGCCGGCTGCAACACGTGCCTGGCGGGGACTTGCAGCTCGGCCGGTGCGACGAGCGGCCAGATCGGCGAGTTCATCGGCAACGTGGTGGTTCAGAATGCGGCCGATTTGGCGTCGCTTGCCAACGTGACGCAAGTCACTGGAGACCTCACCATCTCCGGCACGGCCCTGAGCAACCTGCAAATCGGTGCCAACAATCTCAACCTCGCGCACGTCACCGGCAACCTGAACATCAATAGCAACGCGACGCTGACCAGCCTCTCCGGCCTCGCGCAGCTCACGACGGTCGACGGATACGTCAGTATTCAGAGCAACCCGGCCTTGACGAGCCTCGGGGGTCTGAACAATTTGAGCAAAGTCGGCGGCTATTTCTACATTTACAACAACGGCACGCTGGGCAATGTCAGCGCGCTGTCGAAGCTCGCGACCATCGGTGGCTATTTCAACATCTACGCCAACCCCACCCTGACGAGCTTCAATGGCCTGGGGGCCTTGAGCTCGATCGGCGACTACTTTTCCGTGGTCTCCAACGCGAGCTTGCTGGACATGAACGGGCTCAGCTCGCTCAAGACCATCGCCGGCTACCTTTCGATCACGAGCAACGCGAAGCTCAGCAACTTGAATGGTTTTCCCGCGCTGACCTCCGTGGGCCAGTCCCTCCTGATCGAGTCGAACGGGCTTTTGACCATCAACGGTTTCGGACTGCTCAACTCGGTCAATGGCGAGCTGAGAATCGACAACAACTCCGCGCTGGCCGCGGTCAGCGGTTTCGACACGCTGACTAGCGTGACCGGCAATGGCAGCGTCCGGATCTTCAGCAACAGCGTTCTGACCACGATCCCCGGCTTTTCCAAGCTGGCAACCATCGGCTCTGCGCTCGAGATTTACAGCAATCCCCAGCTCGGCTCGCTCGACGCATCGAACGGCTTCGAGTCGCTCACCGGGCTCGGCAGCCACCTCAAGATCTACGCCAACCCCGCCCTCACCAGTGTGGGCGGGTTCACTGCTCTGACGTCGGCCAATGCGAGTATCTCGATCTACGACAACGGCCTGCAGACCATCTCCGGCTTCCCGAATCTGACGGACGTCGTCGGCGATCTGTATCTGAACAACAACACCGCACTACAAACGGTCACCGGCTTCCCCAAGCTCGCTCAGATCGGCGGCACGCTCACGATCAAAGACAGCGACGTGCTGACCCAGTTCGACGGCCTGAAGAGCTTGCTCAAGATCGGCGGGAACCTTTACGTCAAATCCAACCCGCTGTTGTCGAGCATCAGCGGCTTGCGCTCCGGCACCTGGACGCAGAACGGCTTGGGCAGCACCTACGACATCTCCGGCAACCCGAACCTGCTCTATTGCGAGGTGCTCGCGCTCAAGAACACCCTCGGTGTCGCCAGCTACAACGACCGCAGCGGAGCCAACCTGGGTTGCACCGCATGCACCGGGGCCGTGTGCAGCGGTACGGCCGGCGGCACCGCGCTTCAGAGCGGTACGTTCGACGGCGATGCCAACCTGCAAAATGCCGCGGATTTGGCCTGGATGAAGAACGTGGTGAACCTGAACGGCGCGCTGCACATCGACTCGAGCGCGTTGCCCGCCGTCAGCGGGCTCGGCAGCCTGACGACCATCGGCGGCGATCTGACCATCAACAGCAACGCCTCGCTCTCCAACGTGGCGGGCTTCACCGGGCTACAGAGCGTGACCGGCAACGTCAGCATTCAAAGCAACCCGGCGCTGACCAACATCAGCGGCTTCTCTGCCTTGGCCGGCATCACGGGCTATCTGTACCTGTACAACAACGCCGCACTGGGCAATGTCAGCGGGCTGACCAACCTCGGGACCATCGGCAGCTACCTGAACATCTACGCCAACCCGCAGCTCGCCAACTTGGACGGGCTCTTGAACCTGACCTCGATCGGCGACTACCTCAGCATCGTGTCCAACGCGAAGCTCGCGTCCATGCTCAATCTGGTGAAGCCTGCTGGCAAGCTCGCGACCCTCGGCAGCTACTTGACCGTGCAGAGCAACCAGCTGCTTTACGGCTGCCAACCGGATGCGCTGAAAGCGGTACTTGCCGCGTCGAGCTGGAACAAGACGTACTCCCAGAGCAACAACCTGGTATGCGCGTCACCCAAGACGTGTACGGCGGTCGGGGCTTGTCAGTGAGCCCCGAGCTCCCAATACCTGAGCAACGCTCCTCCCGCATGCTGCGGATAGTCGATGCGCACGTGCAATTCGCTCGCGCTGCCCGGATATCCGCCTTCTAACAGGCGGGGCTTGGCCATCAGGTGCCGGGGCCCCGGCGTGAATTGGTAGCGCAGGAGAAAGGCGAAGGCGCGCTTGATCTGCTGCTCGAGGAGAGTAGCGTCCGACGCTGGCACGCCCGCGGCGCGCGCGACCTCGAGTGTGGCCACGGCCGCTTCCATTCGGCTGCCAGTAGGCGTCAGGCGGGGGGCCATGAACGGGCCGCGGCTGATGCTGCCATCGTAGAAAATCGGAGCCGGCGGCGAATCGAATTGCAGGTTGCGGTTCACCGCCTGCCAATCGAGGCAAAACTGCAGAGCCACGCGATCGGGCGCGCGTTGCCAAAGATCGGCCAGCGCTTGGCAAGTCCAGTGCTCTGCGCCCCAAAAGTAGTGTGAACCGAGGAACCAGGGCGAGCGCGCGACCAAGAAAGAGAGCGCGCGGCGCGCGGCTTCGAGGTCCTTCGGGTCGCCGCTCACGCGCTGGACGCGCGACAAGGCGAAGGCGGCTTCGCCCGTGTAATACTCGGTTTGCGCGTCGATCGGGTGCTGCTCACTGAGCGAATAGAAGTGCTGGAACTCACCGTCCGCGCGTTGTTGAGCGCGCAGAAATTGCGAAAGCTCCAGGGCGGGCGCGCGAAATTCTTCGCTACCGCCGTTGAGCAGCTCCACGTACGAGAGCAGAGCGAGGGCCGAAGATCCGATGTCGGTTTGTTCGCCCTCGCCGATGCAGGCGTGCTCGCCGCAGCGTAGCGTGGCGCGGTCTTTCATGAAGGCGCCCGCGCGTCGTGCCGCGCGTAGCAGTTGCGCGTCGTGGAATTGATTCCCCGCGCGAGCCAGGAAGTAGGTGGCGCCGGCATGGCGGGGATAGTTGTAGTCTGGGGATTCGCCAGCGGTCAGCGCGTTGAGCTCGTATCGAAACGAGCCATCGCGGCGCTGGTTGCGCGCAAGGTAACGCGCTGCGCTGGTCACGGAGTCTTTCACTGCCGCAAGCGTCACGTCTGCTTCGCTCACCTGGCGCGGGTAAGCCACGTCGCTGCTCACGGCGAAGCGCCGAAGGCTGCCGTGACGCAAGAGCTCGGAAGGCTCGGTGTCGAGCTCTTGTGCGAGGGCGCCGAGCACCTTGTTCACGTCGATGCCCAAGACCAAGCTGAGCGGCCCGAGCGCGAACGTGAGCTCGTAGGCCTCGAGCTTGCGCAAATCGTCCGGACTCGCGTAGGCGGTGCGCCCTTGGTAGGTCGCGCTGAGCCCGTCCTGCGCGGGCACCATGGACATGCCCAAGAGCAGCCAGCTATGGCCAAAAATCGGCGCAGAATCGACGATTCGTTCGATCACCCGTTGCGCGCCGCCGCGTGCCGCGGCCTCCTCCAAGGCGCGTTCCGGGTCGCTCAGCACGACCGCGCGCGCGCTGCGCTCTCCGCGCTCCCAAACGCTGACCAAATACGGCCCCTGTGCTGCGCGCGCGCGGTCGAGTCGCACGCTGCAAAAAATCAGCACCGAGCACAGGCTCAGCACGCCCAGCCAGATCGCGAGCAGCCGCAGCAGCGTGCGCGGGGTCACGGGCGTGACTCGACGCGCTGTCGCTTCAACCACAGCAGCTGGAGCGCGGGCAGCAGCACGGTATAGGGCACGAGCAGCGCGACGATTAGCGACGAGACCGCCAGCGCGGCGAGTCCGTAGTCGCCATGAATGCCACGCAGGAACACGATCGTGATCGCGATCAGTGTCACGATCGTCATGCCCAGCACGAACGACACCCAGGCTGAAACCTCGAGCGCGCGTAGCGCCCAAGGCAAGCGCGCGAGCAAGCCCAGCGCGCTCACCAAATCCACCAGCGCAATGATCGCGGCCGGAAGGTCGAGCGCCCAGAAGCGGGGCTGCACTACGCCGAACACGCCCACCAGCAAGACCAACGCCGAAAGCACGTTGAGCACACCGAACACGATCCGCATCAGCTTGCCCTCCGGCTGTAATCGAGGGCGGAGCGCGCTGCCTGGAACCCGGAGTGAGCCGCCAGCAAGGCCGTGCGCGGGCGACCGGCGATCGCGTCTCCGGCCACGAAAATGCCGGGATTATCGTACGCGGAGCCATCGGCGCGCGTAGCAATGCCGACTTTGAGCAGCGCGCCCAAGCCACGTTCGGTAAAGTCGACGCTCGACAAGGAGGAGATGCCTTCGATCACTTCGGCGTCGAGCTCTAGCGCAACCGGTGCGGCGAAGGATAGGCGAAAACCCGTGCCCCCCCGCCGTT
>Ga0207691_10000881_pt1 | contig 29835 bp, 24 predicted proteins | sample KBSM13metaG_FD_184327 | JGI IMG/M metagenome (GOLD analysis project Ga0207691, IMG submission 184327) | Miscanthus rhizosphere microbial communities from Kellogg Biological Station, Michigan, USA - KBS M1-3 metaG (SPAdes) (version 2) | ecosystem: Host-associated > Plants > Roots > Rhizosphere >...
CGTTGAGCTAGATTGCCAAAGCTGTTCGCAAGCTCGGCATTGGCGCGGGCTACGATGGCCTCGGCACTATAACTCCCGTCCTGTCCGAAGGTGACTTCGCGGAGCAGGAAATAGCGCAGCGCATCCACTCCGAACGTCCTGGCGAGCACGATCGGATCCACGACATTACCGACGCTCTTCGACATCTTCTCGCCGCGGCTGAGCAGGAAACCATGGCCGTAAACCTGTTTCGGCAATGCGATCCCCGCACTCATCAGGAAGGCCGGCCAATAGACCGCGTGGAAGCGAACCACGTCCTTGCCGATGAGGTGGACGTTCGCGGGCCAGTAGCGCTTCCAAAGCTCCGTCTCGTCAGGATAGCCGAGCCCCGTGATGTAGTTGGTCAGCGCGTCCAGCCAGACGTACATCACATGGTTGTTGCTGCCGGGGACCGGCACGCCCCAGTCAAAGCTGGTGCGTGAGATGCTGAGGTCCTTGAGTCCGCCTTCGACGAAGCGCACGACCTCGTTGCGGCGGCTTTCCGGGCGGATGAAATCCGGATTGGCCGCATAATGATCGAGCAAAGGCTGCTGGTACTTCGAAAGCCGGAAGAACCAGCTTTCCTCGACGGTCCATTCGACCGGCGTACCTTGCGGCGACAGCTTTGTGCCATCCTCGGCGCTGACCAGCTCCTCGGGCTCGTAATAGGCTTCGTCGCGGACTGAGTACCAACCCTCGTACCGGTCCAGGTAGAGGTCCCCCCTCTCCTCCATCGCCTTCCAGATCGCCTGGCTGGCGCGGTAATGGTCCGCCTGCGACGTCCGGATAAAGCGGTCGTATGACACGTTAAGAGTATCGCACATGCCCTGGAAAAGCTTTGACATCTTGTCGGCAAAGACACGTGGCTCCAGACCTTCGGACCGGGCCGCCTGAGCCATCTTCAATCCATGCTCGTCGGTGCCGGTCTGGAACCGGACATCGCGGCCCTGCTGCCGCTGGAAGCGCGCCATCGCGTCGGCGGCGATTGCCTCATAGGCATGACCGATGTGCGGCGGGCCGTTAGGGTAGCTGATCGCGGTGGTGATGTAGAAAGGGTCGGGCATGCTTGACCCGGCCCTAGCGGCGCCCGCCTAGCGCTTCAACTCGCGACCTCGGCAAGGATTCCGCCGAGCTGGAACACGGTCGCCGCCGGATCGAGCGAGACCCGCGGCGCAACTGCGGCAAGCTCTCGCGCCTTCGCGTAGGCTTCGAGCGCGCGCTCCTGTTGCGAGCCATTTAGCATCCGTGCTTCACGGGCGATCAGCGAGGGCGCGAGTTCGAGGAAGGCAGCATAGCGCTCGGCACCTCCCTTTTTGCCCAGCTCGCTCGCCAAGGCTGAACGGCGTGCATTCGTCGGGTCTCCCTCGCGAATGATGGTGAGCGCCGCATCCTCAAGCTTGGCGAGGCCCAGCTCGGCGAAGGCGAGCGCCCTCCCCGCCGACCCGAAGGACATGGACACGATCCGCTTGTTCTCTGCAGCGGATACTTCTGGCGCGTGCCGTGCCAGGATTGACGTCATGACGTCATCCTCGAGCTTCTGGAATTCGAGACGCCGGCAGCGCGAGCGGATGGTCGGCAAGAGCCGGCCGGGCGCATTGCTGACGAGGAAGAACAAGGTGTTCGGCGGTGGCTCCTCGAGCATCTTGAGGAGGGCGTTCGCGCCCTCCGTCTCAAGGTCATCTACGGTGTCGATCACCACCACCCGCCAAGGGGACAGCGCCGCGCTCAAGCTCAGGAACTCTCCCAGCTCGCGGATCTGATCAACCTTGATGTTGCGGTTGAGATTGCCCGTCTTCTCGTTGAGCAGGCGCTCCAGCCATCGGAAGTCGGGATGGCTTCTCGCCTCGACGAGCTTGACGATCGGATGATCATCATCGGTCTGAATGCCAGGCACATCGAACGGGGACCCGGCAGCCTCAGCAAGCACCCGCCGAGCTGCTGCAAGCGCGAAGCTCGCCTTGCCGACGCCCTTCGGCCCTGCGAGGAGCCACGCATGATGGAGCTTGCGCGACGCCCAGGCGGTCGCAAATTGCTCAACGGCGCGATCCTGCCCGATGATCATGGCAGCAGGTCCTTCAGTGCGTCGACGAGCCGATCGGTCACTTGCTCCGGCGTTCCCGACGCATCGATCAGCTTCACTCGTTCGGGCTCTTCCGCTGCGATGATGTGGAATGCGGCTTCGACCTTGCGGTGATAGTCGTCGGAACGCCCGCCGATTCGGTCGCTGCCACCGTTGTCTCGGGCTCGTGCCCGATCTGCGCCGTCCTCGAGCGTCAGGACCAGGGTCCGGTCGGGGAAGTCGTCACCGATGCCGAACGCATTGATCGCTCGTACAGCCTCGATGCCAAGCCCGCCCGCGCCGCCCTGGTACGCCAGCGAGCTGTCGATGAATCGGTCGGCGAGCACCCATTGCCCCGCTTCGAGGGCAGGCCTGATCGTCTTGGCGACATGGTCCGCTCGCGCCGCGGCGAAGAGCAGTGCTTCGCCCTTCGGTTCCCACCGATCCTCGCTCCCGCTCAGCAGCAGCTCGCGGATCTTCTCGGCACCTTCGCTGCCACCCGGCTCGCGAGTGACGACGACGTCGAGACCGCGACTGCGCAATGCTCCCGCAAGCGCCCGCACTTGCGTCGACTTGCCGACCCCCTCCCCGCCTTCGAGGCTGATGAAGCGTCCGCGGCTCGTCACGCTATCCCGAACAGCGACTTGAGGCTCGCCCAGATGCGGCCGAAGAAGCCGGCCTTGCCGACGTCTTCGCCGGCAACCAGCGGCACGACCTGCGGCGGCGTGTCGCCTGTGGTCACCACCAACTGCGCGACCTCCTGGCCCTTGGCGATCGGCGCAACCAACGGGCCTTCGTAACGGATCTTCATCTGGACATTGCCGCTGGACAGACCCGCCGGAAGAGTAACCGCGAGGTTGCGCGGAGCGACCAGCGGCACTTCGCTGGAGCTGCCAAGCTGGACCTTGGCGGCGCCGACCTTGGCACCAGCCGAGAACAGCGGCTTCGCCTGCCACGCGCCAAAGCCCCATTCAATCAAACGCTTGGACTCGACGACACGGGAGTTCCAGCTCGGCAGGCCGGCGACGACCTCGATCAGGCGCCGTCCGTTCTGGTCGGCCGAGCCGGTGAACCCGTAGCCCGCCTCATCGGTGTGGCCGGTCTTCAGGCCGTCGGCACCCGGAACCACCCCCAGGATCGGATTGCGGTTGGCCTGGGTGATGTCCTGTCCGGCACCCATCGTCTTGCCCCAGGTGAAGCTGGGGAGCGAGTAAAACTGCTTGTAGAGCTTGTAGTGATGCTCGATCTCGTAGCGAGCGAGCGTCGCTAGGTCCCGCGCGCTCACATAAGTGACGCCATTGTCGGGCCAGCCATTGGCGGTGCCGAAGTGGCTGTTGGTCAGGCCGATGCGCTTGCCGAGCGCGTTCATCTGGTCGGTGAAAGCCTGCTCCGTGCCGGCGATGCACTCGGCAAGGACGACCGAAGCGTCATTGCCCGACAGGGTCACAATGCCTTTGAGCAGGTTCTCGACGCTGACCTGCTCGTTGGGGCTCAGGAACATGGTCGATCCGGCCTGAGGGCCGTGCCACTTCTGCCAGGTCTCCGGGCGCACCGTGCACATTTTGTTGAGCGGCAGCTTGCCACTGTCGATCAGTTCGAAGGCGACGTCGGTCGTCATCATCTTGGCCATCGAGGCCGGTGGCATCCGCACGTCAGCATTCTTCTCGTAGAGCGTGGCGCCCGACGAAAGGTCGATCAGGTAGGCGACCTTCGCCTCTGTATCGAATTGCGGCGCGGCCGCTGGAGCAGACGTCGCGAGGAGCGAGGCGGCGGTGGCGAGAAGAACGATGCGCGGCTTTAGGTTGAACGACATTGGCTTGGACAGCTTCCCCGATTCAAGGTGATTGAAGCTGTCTATCGCCCCGCAATCGCGTCCGCCAGAACTCCGACGGAAATCGCGTAGAAATTCGAGCAATTGTAATCGAGGATCGCGCGATAGTTGGACGTCGCGAGATAGGCGATTGCGTCCGGTCCATCGGGCTCGATCAGGGTCGCCATCTCGTTTTCCGGAAGCGAACGGCCGATCGGAGTGACGCCGAGCGCCCGCCATTCGCGCATCGTCAGCCAGCGGCTGTGGCGGCGGTAGACCTGCGGGCAGCGCGGAGCGGTAGTCCGGCTGACGAGGGCTGCGCGGTTGAGATTGTAGGGCGTGCGAACCTTGATTCCCCACGCCGTGTTCGGCTTCCACCCTGCATCGCGGAGATAGGCGGCGATGGACGCGAGCCCGTCCATCTCGTTGCTCCAGATGTCGGAAAAGCCGTCTCCGTCCCCGTCGGCGCGCAACCGAAGCACGACCGAGGGCATGAATTGCGGATAGCCGGTTGCGCCCGCCCAGCTGCCCTTGAGCCGCCAGCGAGGGACGCCCTGGTCCATCAGCTTCAACGTGGCGATGAACTCGCTCTCAAACATGTCGCGGCGACGGCCGTAGTATCCAAGGCTCGCCAGCGCCTGCAGCAAGTCGGTGCTTCCGGTGACGGTGCCATAGCTCGTCTCAACACCCCAGATCGCCATCAACACGGCGGGATCGACGCCGTAGCGCGCATCGATCGCTCGCAGGCCATCATAATGCTCAGAATAATTGGCCTGCCCGCGTCGGATCAGCGATCCGGTCACGTGCGAGCGAAGGTATGGGGCCAGCGCTCCGACTACGCCCCCGCTGCTCCGTGCGACTGGCTCGGTGCGCTCGAGCTCGATCACGCGCTCGTTCTTAGTCAGTCCTGGAACGTTGGCCTGGATGGTGGCTTCGCTGACGCCCTGCTGCCGGGCCAGTGCGGCAAGCCTGAGTTTGTAGCCGTACCAGGGATCCATCGCAGGTGCGGCTTGCGGGTATGCCGGCTCAAGGCCGCTGGCCTGTGCGAGCTGGACGGGCGCGTTGACTTCGGACGGAGCAGCCGAACCAAGCGCGGCAGTAGCCAATCCGATCACTGTCCAACTGCTCACGCCCAAGATGCACTCCTAAAACAGCAGCCGAGGCTAAGGCGCATGACCCGGTTTCGGCCAGCTTGGTTCGCCGCGCGCCTTGCACAGCTTGTCTCGCTGACGTTATGCGCGTCCCGGATTAAGGAGAGGTGGCCGAGTGGTTTAAGGCAGCGGTCTTGAAAACCGCCGTGGGTTCACGCCCACCGTGGGTTCGAATCCCACCCTCTCCGCCACCCCCGCTGGCAGTCGACCGACGCCGCTATATCGAATTGCCCCGCACCCAAGGGCTTTCATTCATGTAGCATTCACGCTACAAATGTAGCACACACCATGAAGGCGTGATGAGTCCGTCACGCGAAAGGGGTCGAAATGCTGAGCAAACTGCCGCCACGCGAGCGCCAGATCGTGGACATCCTCTACCAGAATGGGCCCTTGGCCGTTGCCGACATCTGCGACGCCCTCCCCGTTCAACTGAGCGGATCGGCCGTGCGCGCAATGCTCAAGCGGCTTGAGGACAAGGGCTACGTCCAACGCGCCGAGTCGGACCGTGGCTTCCTCTACAGCCCAGTCGTCTCCGACACGGTGGCAAAGAAGTCGGCGTTGAGTGAGATCGTCCGCGTATTCTTCAACGGCTCGCCGGCGAGCGCTGCTAGCGCTCTCCTCGGCATGTCGGACAAGCTCAAGGAAGATGAGCTCGTCAAGCTCGAACAAATGATTGCCCGGGCACGTAAGGACAAAGGGGGCCAGTAATGTCCGTCCTCATCGCGATCGCATTGAAGTCGCTGCTGATCGGGGGCCTCACCCTCGGCTTGCTCTACCTCATGCGAAAGCGATCGGCGGCCGAGCGCTCCTGGGTCGCGCATGTCGGCCTGCTCGCGCTCATGATCATGGCGTTTGCGCCTCTCATCCTGCCGAGCTGGAATGTCGAAGCACCGGCGGTGATGGGGCAGACCGAAGCGCCGGCCACGGCGAAGCCGACGATGGTTGACGAGTTCGTCGCCCCAGCGCCGATCAGGGCGGCTCCCCTGGTTGACGATGCATCCCTGCCTGCGGTCTCGCAGCCACATGCAGCAAGCCTGTCGATCGACCCGGTCGCGGCAGCCACAGCAGCTTATGCCGTTCCCGCCGCAATCCTGCTGTTCATTACCTTCCTCGCTCTCGTGCGCCTGGTGGCTCTTCAGGCCCGCGCGGATGTGTTGGTTGACGGTCACTGGCTGAGCGCGCTCGCCCGAGCGCAGCGGCGGATGGGCTTCAAGCACGGTACCGCGCTGCTCACCAGCAACGAGCTCGCGTCCCCGATCAGCTGGGGGCTGATGCGCCCCGTCATCCTGCTCAACAGCCGGGCAGTCGAGGCGAGCGGCGAAGCCGAAGCCATCATCGCCCACGAGCTGGCGCATGTGGCGCGGCTGGACTGGATCAAGTTGCTGCTTGCCCGCGTCGCCACCGCACTGTTCTGGTTCAACCCGCTGGTCTGGCTCCTTGCTCGCGAAGCGCACCAGCTGCGCGAAGAGACGGCGGACGATACGGTTCTTGCGGCGGATATTGCCGACACCGATTACGCCCAGCTCTTGGTCGGGGTTGCCCGGCACGAGTGCCCAGGACTCTTGCTCGGAGCCCATGGAGTGGCACCCTCGAAGAGCTCGCTTGCAAGGCGCGTCGCGCGAGTGCTCGACGTGACGTCTGCTCGGGGCCCGGTCGCTCGCGGATTTGCACTCGGTGTGTTCACCGGTGCAGTCCTCGTCGCCGCTCCGTTGGCCGCCCTGACGCTTACCCCCGCGGCGCCCAAGGCAACACCGGCAGTCTCGAAGTTCTCGATAAGCGCGCCCCAGCCAAGCAGTGTGCCCGCGGTGGTGGCAGTCAAGGCGGACCTGCCGCACATCATCGCCCAAGGCGTTTCGACATCGGTGACGACCGCAGTTGCCGCAGCCACCGCCGTGGCGCCAAGGGCCGTCCCTCAGCCGCAGCCTGACGTGCGGATCGAAGGGCCCAGTGGCGAGACCGTCGAACGCATCAACGGTGCTGTCACTTCAACGGCGCCGAGCGGAGCAAGCGTCACCGTCTATCCACCCGACGCAAAGGGACGAAAGAAGATCGTCACGCGCTCCCCGAACGGCGCGACCGCCGTCGCTTATGCCTATGCTTATGGGGATGACCGCGCTGAGCGGGCCCGTGGCGTTACTCCGGAATATATCGGCGCAATGCGCGCCGCGATCCCGCGCCTCGTGGAGCTCGATGTCAGCGACTTCACCCAATTGCGGGCGATCGGCGTGACGCCTGAATATGCGCGCGACCTCGCCGCTGCCGGATTCCCGTCGATCAGCGCCCACGACTTGGTGGAGGCCCGAGCCGTCGGAGTCACTGGATCGTATATCAAGTCGATGCGCGCCGCCGGGATGCGGGGCGACCTGGATGATTTTGTCCAGCTCCGCGCTGTCGGTGTTGATCCCGCTTTCGCGGAGCGGGTGAGAGCAGCCGGAATCAAGGTAGCCGACGCGGATGACCTGGTTGAGCTTAGGGTGCTCGGCACAGCCCATGGTGGAACGCACGAGTCCAGGATCCGCGTTAAGATCAAACGTGACGAGCGTTCGCGGGATGACGGCGGCAATCCTGACGCCAATCCCGACCCCGACGATGATCCCGACGGCTGACGCGGCGCCGAACTAACCGCTGACTTCACATGATTGCCGTTCTGAACGCCCGCTCGGGGGCGGCCGGACAGACTTTGCCTGATCGATTTTAAGGGAGAATGATGATGAACCGTCCCCTCGCATTAGCTTGCTCTTCGCTGCTCGCCGTTGCGGCCCTCTCCATGACTGCTCGTGCGCAGCCGTCGGATGCGATCCATTTCTCGCTGGACGCCGAGTCCAGCGGCCCCGGCAAGATCCAGGGAACGTTCCGCAAGGACCGTGACGACCGTCACCACAACAACTGGTCGACCGGCTTCCTGCCTTCCGAACTCACAGGGTTGGAGGTGTCCTCCTTTCGCGCTGCCGGCACCCGACCGATTCACTTCGCCATAATCCGCGAGGCTGGACGCCTCGACTGCGCTGGCAATGGCGGCGCAGGCAGGGCTGAAGGCAATTGCCGATTTACTGAGAATGCGACCTTCACGCAGATGTTGGTAAGCCGCGGCATTGGGCGACCCGATAATGAGGAGGCCTTCGCGCTGATGGCGGTGAACGCCCGCCATGAGCTTATCGATGCGCTCACCGTAGCCCGCTATCCGACCCCGAAGGTCGATGACGTGGTGGCGCTGTCGGCGCTCGATGCGGACGGCGATTACATCAACGCCATGGCGCGCGCGGGCTATCGCCCGGCCACCATCCACTCACTGATCGAGTTCAAGGCGCTCGATATCACGCCCGAATGGATCGCCGGCTTCTCGCGGGTCGGCTACGCCAACCTTCCTGGCGATGGCCTGGTCCAGCTGCGCGCCCTGCACGTGACGCCGGAATATATCGCGGCATTTCAGCAGCTCGGATATCGCAACCTGCCGGTGAACGAGCTGGTGGAGTTGAAGGCGCTCAACATCACGCCCGAGTTCGTCCGCTCGACCGTCGGACGCCAGGCCGTGATGCCGCCGGTGCATCAGCTGGTCGAGTACAAGATCTTCGGAAAGCGGCGCTAGCGGGCACACTCCACCGCCCCTCGCCGCTTCGCATTCCAGCGAAGTGCATTGGTCGAATCGTTGGCCGATTGATCGAGTGCCGGTCGCTCGGTTGGCTGTCTCTCGAATAGGCCGCTGACCGAACAACCAACGGGAATATCGTGAATAGGACGCTGTTGCTTGCGGCGGCCGGCATGGCCGCGCTTACTCTGTCGACTGGCACGGCCCTGCGAGCTGCGACGCAGCCGGCGGCGAACTCAAGCCGTACGACCGTCTACCAAGCGGCCTTCTTCGCCCAATATGCGCCGCGCACCGCGCTCGACATCGTGCAGCGCGTCCCCGGATTCTCGCTCGACCTCGGCGCGACCCAGACGCAGCAAGGCGCCGTCGACGTCCGCGGATTTGCAGGGACGGCCGGTAACGTCGTCATCAACGGTTCGCGACCGAGCACCAAGGCGGAGACGCTCGATGTCACGCTGTCGCGGATCCCCGCGCAGCAGGTGATCCGCGTGGAGGTTGGCCCTGGCGACCTCTTCGGCTCCGACTATGCCGGAAAGAGCCAGGTGCTGAACGTGGTGCTATCGCAGCAGTCGGGCATCGACGGCAACGTCACCGCGTCGGCGAAGCGCTGGTACACAGGCTATATAAACACCGACGTTCAGGGCTCCGTGCTCATCCGGCGCGGCAACTCGGCGCTCAGCTTGTCTGCCGCAACTGGCCGCAATCGCCAGCAGGAGGAAGGCACCGATGACCTTCGAAACGTCGCGACGGGCCAGCTCCTCGAGCACCGGCGCAAGCACAACAGCTATTTCAACAAGGATCCGTTCCTTGCTGCGACCTGGGAGCTCAAGAGCGCCGCGGACAAGTCTCTGCACCTCAACGCTCGCTGGCAGCCGAGCAGCTTCGACCTTTTCCAGAGCAACCGCGTCACGCCGAGCACGGGTGCTCAGCACGACGACAATCTCATTCAGACCTACCGCGACCCCGTGATCGAGCTCGGCGGCGACATCACGCGCCCGCTCGAAGACGGCGCGCTGAAGCTCGTTGGACTGGCGACCCGCCGCAAGCGAAGCGATGTGGACCAATACATTCAGCGCAGCGGCCTCATTGAGAACAACGCGCCGGTGAATGGCGGCTTCCGGCAGAGTGTCCGTGCCCAAAGAAATGAGACGCTGGGGCGGGTCAGCTGGACGCGGTCGAACCTGCTCGGCTTCTCTTTCGAGGCCGGAGCCGAGGCCGCGTACAATACGCTGGACGACAACGTCGACCTGTTCGCCGTCAACAGCACCGGGCAGGAGCAGCGGATCACCCTTCCGATCGCCAACGCGCTGGTGAAGGAGAAGCGCGGCGAGATTTACGTCAACCTCGGCAGAACCTTGTCGCCAAGCCTTCGTATCGACGGCGGCGTGAATTACGAGTTTTCGAATCTGACCGTCAGCGGTGACGCGGTCGCCGACCGAACACTCAAGTTCCTCAAGCCGAACCTGACGGTCGACTGGAAGCCCGGCGGCGGCTGGCACACCCAATTCTCGATCCGCCGGACAGTCGCGCAGCTCAACTTCTACGACTTCATCAGTATTGGCGACCTGTCAGTTCAGCGGGTGACCGGAAGCAACGCCGACCTGCAGCCACAGCGCGCCTGGGAATATCGGGCGACCATCGACCATCCAATATTAGGCGACGGGCTGCTGAAGCTCGATTTCGGCCATGACCAGGTCAGCATGCTGCAGGACCAGGTCCTCATCACCGACGTCGCCGGCAATGAGTTCAGCGGTCCCGGCAATCTTGGGACCGGCACGCTCAGTTTCGTGACTCTCACGGTCGACGCCCCGCTGAACCGCATCTGGTCAGGCCTGCGCGCAAAGCTCACGGGAACATGGCAGCGGACGAGGGTCGAGGATCCGATCAGCCATCGGCAGCGCAACTGGAGCGGCTTCTGGCCCAACTGGCAGTACGACCTTTCGGTTCGGCGTGACGCCGGGAAATTCTCCTATGGGTTCGAGCTATTCGACAATCAGAAGATCACCTTCTTCCGCACCGACGAGTTCGACAGCAACATGAACCTCGGCGCCTACGCGACCGCGTTCATCGAGTACCGGCCGACGCCGCGCCTCGCGATCAACTTCAGCGTCGACAATGCGCTCGACACGCATGCCGCGCGCGACCGGGTGCTCTTCACGCCCAACCGCGCGCACCCGACCCTGGTCCGCGAAGAGTTCCGCGATCGCGACCGGCATCCGAGCTTCCAGATCACGCTGAAGCAGAGCTTCGGCGGCGCCACCGGCACTAGGGTCGCCTCGAAGGGCCAATAGAAAAGGCCGGAGCATTGCCCCGGCCTCCCCTGTTTCCTGACTGTGGCTGTCAGAACTTGACGCTGAAGCTCACCAGCCCGCGCTGATCGGAGATCGGCGCATCGCCGGCGGTCGCCTGGCCCGACAGGCCGAGGGTAAATGCACCCCGGCTCATCGAGACGCCGCCCTTGACCTCGGCCCATCCGCTCGCGCCGTTCGTGAGCGGCAGAGCGAAAGCGTAGTCGGGCGCAGCGGCAAAGCTGACGTTCAGCCCATTGCGCCCACCCGAGACCAGCCGGACGTAATCGGCCTGCAGCTGCGGGGTGACAGTCCAACTGCCGAACTGCGTCGTGCCGTCGAGCTTGGCGCCGAACCGCGCCTCGAGGCGGTTCACCTTGAGGCTGTTGAGTTCGAGCGCCGTCTCGCCGCCCTCCTCGCGGAAGCCGTCGAGCGAGTAGCGGCTGTAGCCGAGCTGCGCCCGCGGGTTTAGCGACAATCCATGGCCAAGGCCGGTGCGGAAGCCGGCTTCGGCCGTCGCCATGTAGCGGCTTGAGTGGGTCGCGCCGTTCAACCGGAAGTTAGACACGGTGTCCGTGCCGATACGGTTGCTCGTGCTGCGCGCCTGCTCCGCCGCGACCACCGCACCGAAATAGGCCTTCCCGCCCAGTGGCACGCTGGCATAGGCCGCAGCCTGCGTCAGCTTTGACCGGGCGCTGTCGAGCCCGGCCTGGCTCAGCGATTCGGCATAGCCGACCCCGGTACCCAGTCGAACCTTCCCGAACGGCGCTTCGACGCCGGTCGCATAGTAACGGCCATGCTGGCCGGCACTGAAGCCGCGCTGGTCGCCATAGCTGGAGCGCGCATTGTCGCCGCTCATGGTGACGAAGCCGCTGAGACCTCCGCCCATCGGCACCGCAATCGAACGGCTGCTGCTGTTCAGGCCAAGCACCGCTTGCGGCGAGACGTCGGACGATCCCCGCATCAGCGGCATTGCACCGCCGCTGAAGCTCATGCCCGTAGCCTGCCCGGTGCCGAGCAGCGACAGTCGATCGCTGACGTTGCCGAACAGCTGCCGGCTCTGGCGGTCCTGCAGCAGCTCCGTCTCGCCGATCATGCTAGCGGGCGAGAGCGCGCTGAACGTCGCATTCAGCTGCGCTCCGTTCATCCAGTCGACGTTGCCGTAGAGGTTCCAGAGCTTGTCGTAGAAGCCGGTCCGGAGCGTATCTAGTGCATTGGCGAAGGCGATCGCGGTCGGGTTCTGCCCATCCAGGATCGTCACCAGGCTGCCTGCGCGGAGCAACGCCGTGATCGAGTTCGGGCCGTAGGTCAGCTCGGGTCGGAGTACGCCTTGGAACGTATAGGCGTTCCCAAACGTGCCGGTGATCCCACCTGTCGCCGTGACGATCGTGAAGCTCTCTCCCGCGCGCGGTGCCGGCGTGTCGGTCGGCTTGTTGAACACGATCGAGGGCTTCGCTCCCGTCGTGTCGTTCTGGCTGAGCACCAGCATGCCAGTGTTCAATCCGTTGGCGGTCACCGCCAGCAGGTCGGCCTTGCCGCGCTGGGCATCGATGAACAGCGACGTTCCGGAAGCGAAGATCGTGTCCCCGCTGATCGTCAGCGTACCGATCTTGTCACCACCGCCAGGAGCCACAGTCGCCATGGCAACGGTCACGAACGGCGCCTTAAGAGTGCCGGAACCGCTCAGCAGGCCGGTTGCGAACATCATGTCGGAATTCGACTTGAGCAGCCCGTCGACGTTGGTCCAGCCAACCTTCTGGTTGATCTCGCCGAGCACGTTGAGGGTGCCGAGCTTTCCAACATTGAGCTTCGCTGCGCCATTCAGCGTCAGCGCATCGACCGTGGCGTTCGACGATAGGGTCGTCGTCCCCGCGGCTGAGAGGGTCACGTCATAATAATGCGCGCTCACGCCCGCTTTCGGGTTTGCCGTGACGTTGTTGGGAACGAAGTTCGTGCTTCCAGGACCGCCAGGGACGTAGATCGCCGTGCCGTCGCCCGCTGCCGGGCCGTCCTGGGCCAGATCCTCGCAGTCACCAAGGAAGCAGATGTTGCCGAACTTCACGGTATTGCCAGTGACGCCCTGAGCCGCGGTATCCGGCAGGCCGTTCACCAGAACCCCGTTCCGATCGATCATGTAATTGGGATCCATCAGGCTGATCCAGTGCGCGCCGTCTTCCCAATTGCCGTCGCCCGCCTTGTTGCCGGCGTAGACATACGGGTTGTTGGCAACGATCTGGTCCCAGAACAGGAACAAGGGCTGGTAAAAGCTGCTGGTGCCGTAGGTGTTTGACGGCTGCGCACTGAAGAATCGCGAGCCGCCCGAAAGGACGCCGGCGACCACCGGCTTGAACGTGCCGTCCGTGTTCTGGAATTTCCGATCGACGATCAGGGGGCCGCCGGAATCGCCGCCGGCAGTGATGCCCTCGCGCGACAAGGCGGAGCCGCCGTACAAGTCGAAATCGAACCGCCCCGCCGCCGGGTTGTATGCGGTGTATCCGGCAGGACTGTCGAAATCCATATGGTACAGGCTTTGAGGGTTGGAGCCCTGAAGGCCGAACAGGAATGCGGTCCGGTCGTCGAGAGACGACAAGGTCGAGACCATGTTCTCGGCAGCGCGGCGGCGGAAGTCGATTGTTCCGTTCGGTGCCGCCGAAGTGCCCGGCACGCCGTAGCCGGTAATCGTCGCATGCGTTTCCGCCGTCAGCGGCGAGAAGAGCATGGCCCAGGTCGGGATCCCGAAGGCAGGCCGATCGAGCGTCGCGATCGCGATGTCGCCCTCGAGGAAGCACTGCTCGTTGGGCGTGCCGAAGCCGATGCATGAAGAAGGTGCGCGCGACTGCGGATTGTACCAGACCTGCTCGACCTCATAGAGGGCCCGGTTGGTGTTCGTTGAGAACTTAAGGGCCGGATTCCCGCTGAGGCCGAACCAGTCGAGCAAGGCCGGGAGGTTGTTCGTACCGAACCCAAAAGCCATCGGCGTTCCGTTTGCCCATGGTCCAAACGCCGTTCCATTCGCGCCATAGCTGGAGGCCGGCTGCTCGTTGACACAGTGGGCGGCGAAGATGACCGTCCTCGGGTTGATCAGTGTGCCGGTGCACAGCAGCAGCCCCGTCGTCGCCGGGTTGGTGGCGATCGTCATTTGCCCAACCCCGTTTACGCCCGTCGCGGCGCCGATGGTCAGGCCATTGGACAGCGTACCATCCGGCATCAGGATGTTGGTCGAGTCGAGCGATCCCGTCGGCGGCGCCGTGTTGGACTTCAGGTTGTTGTTGATGATGATGCCGGGGTCGTTGACCACGGTCATGCCCGGAGGCGCTGCTTGTGCATTTGCAGGGGCCGCTGTGGCCAACCCATAAAATGACGATGCTGCGAGTAGCGCGACGCGGGTCGCGCGATTACGGTACGCTTTCACTTGCCCCTCTCCCTGTACGCGGAGGCGGCGAATCCCCTCCCCCTTCAACAACTTAACGCAACACACAATTAGGCAAAGAAAAATCGTGAACGGAAATTAAGAATCAGCCGTCCCGTTGCGGGATTATCACAACCCTTTGAAAACACCGCAGTTTTGCAAGATTCCTGATCCCCGGCTAAGGCGCGCTCAGTTTCCATTCCGCCGGAGCAACATCACGTGGCCGAGCCCACCGTCCTGCCGTTCGACTGGCAGGATCCCTTCGATCTCAATCATCAGCTGACTGACGAGGAGCGGCTCGTCCGCGACACGGCCGAAGGCTATGCGCAGGAGAAGCTGCTGCCGCGGGTGACCAGCGCCTATCTCGACGAACGCTTTGATCGCGAGATCATGAGTGAGTTCGGGGAGCTCGGCCTCTTGGGCGCGACGATCCCGCCCGAATATGGCGGCGCCGGCCTTGGCTATGTGAGCTACGGCCTGATCGCCCGCGCCGTCGAGCGAGTCGACAGCGGCTACCGCTCGGCCATGTCGGTCCAGTCGAGCCTCGTGATGTATCCGATCTACGCATACGGCTCGGAGGAGCAGCGCGCGAAATACCTGCCGAAGCTTGCGGCAGGCGAATGGGTCGGATGCTTCGGCCTGACCGAGCCGGACTCGGGCTCCGACCCGGGAAGCATGCGGACCCGCGCCCAGAAGGTCCAGGGCGGCTATGTCATCTCCGGCACCAAGATGTGGATTACCAACTCGCCCATCGCCGACGTGTTCGTCGTCTGGGCGAAGTCCGACGCGCACGCCGGCAAGATCCGCGGCTTCGTGCTGGAGAAGGGCGCGAAAGGCCTCACCGCCCCTAAGATCAAGGAGAAGCTGTCGCTGCGCGCGTCAATCACCGGCGAAGTGGTCATGGACCAAGTAGAGGTCGGCGAAGACGCACTCCTGCCCAACGTCGAGGGCCTGAAGGGGCCGTTCGGCTGCCTCAACCGCGCGCGCTACGGCATCAGCTGGGGATCGATGGGCGCGGCCGAGGCATGCTACCACGCCGCGCGGCAATACACGCTCGACCGCAAGCAGTTTGGAAAGCCCCTCGCCGCCAACCAGCTCGTGCAGCTGAAGCTCGCTAACATGGCGACCGAAATCACGCTCGGCCTGCAGGCTTCACTTCGGGTGGGGCGCCGCCTCGAAGCCGGCGAGCTCATCCCCGAGACCATCAGCCTCGTTAAGCGCAACAATTGTGGCAAAGCGCTCGAGATCGCCCGGATTGCCCGCGACATGCACGGCGGGAACGGCATTTCCGCCGAGTTCCACGTGATGCGCCACGCGGCCAATCTTGAGACCGTGAATACCTACGAAGGCACCCATGACGTCCACGCCCTGATCATGGGCCGCGCGATTACGGGACTAAGCGCCTTTTAGGCGCGAGGGCGCCTGCGGCTCCACAGGCTGATCGGCTCGTCTCTGTAGACGCCGTCGGGCTGCCGCTCGAAGCCCAGGCGCTCGGCGAGCCTGATCGAGGGATCATTGCCGATCGAGATGATCGCCACGATCTCATCGGAGTCCAGCGTAGCATCGGCCCAGGCGAGTATCGCATCACAGGCTTCGCGTGCCAGTCCCTGCCCATGCACTTCGGACGCGAAAATATAACCCAGCTCAGGCCGGCCCTCGATCGAGGGTTCGATTTCGCGATGATAATCGAAGAGGCCGACGTGGCCGATCATCTTTCCGTCGGACTTGCGCTCGGCGGCAAGTAGGCCCGTGCCCTGTAGCTGCCACAGACCGACACCGCCCAGCAGTCGCCGCCAGGATTCCTCGCGTCCGAACCCGTGGCCGCCGAAATGCTTCATGACTACAGGATCGGCGAGGATCGCGGCGTGCTCAGGCAGGTCGTCTTCGCGGAATCCACGCAACAAGAGCCGCTCGGTCTCCAGCGTTGGAGCCGAGGTCAGCGGCGAAAATCGCACGCTTTACTTTTTGCCGAGCGTGAGGCCGCCGAAGCGCTTGTTGAAGCGCGCGACCTGACCACCTTCGGAGACCTGGCGGGTACCGCCGGTCCAGGCCGGGTGAACCTTCGGATCGATGTCGAGGTGGATCGTGTCGCCTTCCTTGCCCCAGGTCGACCGGACCTGGAACTTGGTGCCGTCGGTCATCTCGACGTTGATCATGTGGTAGTCGGGGTGGATACCGGACTTCATCTTAGTTTTCCTTGAGTTAGCCGCTGGTTTCCGACCAGCAGCAACAAGTTGAGCGGCGCCTCTACAGGGAGAGCGCCGAAGTTGCAACCGAGGGGGCGCTACGCGGCTTGGGCGCCCTGCGCTTCGAGCTGGGGCACCAGCAGCTCGGCGATCCGGAACCCGCCGAACAGCAAGGTTGCGTAGAAGAGGTCGCCTGCCAGCGTGTTCTGGAAGAACGGGATCGCTGCCGCGTAGCAAGCAACGAGGCCCACGGCTGTGTGCGGGTACATGTCGCCCAGCAACCATGTGCCGAAATTCGTGATCACGAAGAACAGCACCGAGCCTGCGACTGCGGCAAGCCCGATCCTCACCGGTGAGCGCTTCCGGAGAGTCATCGCCCCGAGGATCGTGATCAGCGCGACGCTCGCGTAGACAAAAATCATTCCGGAATGGAATCCAAGTACCGTGTCGCTCAGAAGCATCGCCGCCAGCGGCGCGACGAATGCCAGCGTTCGGCGCCCGAGATAGGCGCCGCTGAAGAGCGCCATCGCGCCGATCGGCGCGAAGTTCGGCGGATGCGGCACCAGTCGCAGCGCGGCGGCGAGTAAGATCGCGGACAGGAGCGCGAGGATACGGCTGTTGTTTGCGGTCATGCGGGCCTCCTTAATTCGCTTGACCGCAATTTGACAGCCCGCCTAGCTACGCCTGCGACCAGGGTGCCGCTCACCAGCTTTTCGCTGGGCGGGAGCGGTTCAAAGGGAAGCCGGCGAAAATCCGGCGCTGTGCCCGCAACTGTGAGCGCCGACCAGATGGTCCGGCGCGAAGTCAGGAACCTGCCTTGGTCCGTCGTCCGTTTCCCCGGCCGGGACCAGCTGTGGGGGCGTGGGTCCACGCTGCACAGTCGTGTGGCGGATCCCTCTGTGACGACAGGTTCGTCAACGGAGGATCTCATGACTGCATTACCACTCACTACCGACCAGATCGTCATCACCGCGTCGCGAGCGCCGCAGGACGAAGCAAAGACCCCAGCCAGCGTCGTCATCATCGACCAGCAGCAGATCGAGCGTCTCGGCGATCCGCTCGTCCCTGCGCTCCTTCGCCTCGTTCCGTCGGTCGCGGTCTCAACTTCCGGTCCGGCGGGCTCGTTCACCGAAGTCCGGATCCGCGGCGCAGAGAACAATCATACCTTGCTGTTCATCGACGGCATCCGGGCAAACGACCCCGCAACCGGCGACTTTGCAAGGTTCGAGCTGCTCAATGCCGACCTTGCGTCCCGCGTCGAGGTTTTACGCGGTCCGGAGTCAGCCCTGTGGGGATCGGACGCGATCGGCGGAGTGGTCGCCGTCAACGGAACCGACCAGGATGAGGGCTACGCGGCCAGTGCGGAAAGCGGATCATTCGGCTTCGAGCGCGCCGGCGGTTCGGCATCACTAATCACGACGCCAGCCACGGTCGCCGGAGCGATCGGTTGGCAGCGCTCGACCGGCATCGACAGCTTCGGCGCCCCCGGCGGGGACCGCGACGGATATTGGAACGTGTCAGGACGCCTGCGCGCGACCTACGCACTTCGTCCAAACCTCCGCCTCGGTGCGTCAGGCTTTGCCTTTACCGGACACACCGAGTTCGACGGTTACGACCCGATCACGTTCGAGCATACCGATACCTTGGACAATACGCGCAACCGGCTCGCCGCGGGTCGGGTGTGGGCGGAACTCGGCAACGCACAATCCGGCTGGAATGGTCGGGTGAGCGCTACGCTCCTGGGTTCCTCAAACCGCAATTTCCTCGCCTCCGCCCCGCTCAACCGGACGAGCGGGTCGCGCCGTACGGTAGACGCCCAGATCGGGCGACGGTTCGCGACAGGCGCGGTCAATCATCAAATCATCGTCGCGGCCGAAGCGGAGCGCGAGGAGTTCCACGCTCGCGGGCTTAGCGCGGGCCTGCCGACCGACCAAGACCGCGACCGCAATCACGAGGCTCTCACCGCGGAATGGCGCGCAACGGGCGGTAGGCTGACCGGCGACTTCGCCGTCCGCCGCGACTTCTTCAATCGCTTCAAGGATGCCACGACCTTGCGCGCAGCGGCGCTAGCTGATCTTGGCAGCGGGTTATCGCTCGCGGGCTCCTATGCCGAAGGGATGGCCCAACCGACCTTCTTCGATTTGTACGGTACCTTCCCCAACAACTTTGTTGGCAATCCAAACCTCGAGCCGGAGACCTCACGCGGCTTCGAAGGCTCATTTCGCTTCCGCCGCCCCAACTTCAGCGCGGCGCTAACCGCCTATCGGCAGCGGCTGCACAACGAGATTGTCGACGTATTCGACTTCACGACCTTTCTCTCGAGCACCGAGAATAGCTCAGGGGTCAGCCATCGCTCCGGCATTGAGGCGGAACTTGGCTGGCAGGTTTCGTCTTACCTTCGGCTTCGGGCGAATTACGACTTCCTTCACGCTTCACAGCCTGACTCGTTCAGCGGCAAGCAGGTGCGGGAGCGTCGTCGACCCAAGCATAGCGGCTCCGTCGAGGCAGACGGAACGAGCGGGCGGTGGAGTTATGGTGGGTCGGTTTCCTATTCGGGCTACCATCTCGACACCCTCGAAGTCGCTCCATTCGGAGTGGTCCGAGTGAGGCCCTATTGGCTAGCGTCCGCGAGAGTTGCCTACGCGGTGACGCCTGGCGTCGAGCTGTTTGTGCGCGGCTCGAACCTGTTTGACGCTCAATACCAGGAGGTCGCAGGCTATCACACCGAAGGGCGCGGCTTGTTTGGAGGGATCAGGCTGAGCGGCCGCTAGCGGTCAGTCAGTGGGCGGGTCGGCGATCATCGCCGTAAACTCGCACTCGGTCGCGACCTCGCCTTCCAGGAGCGCTTTGCCCGCGAACTTGCACACGCGGGCACGCTTCTGGATGAACTCAACTTCGAGCTTGAGAAGTACGCCCGGTTCCACGGGCTTGCGAAATTTCACGCCGTCGATCGACATGAAGTAGACGAGCTTGCCCGATCCGGCGAGGCCAAGGCTTTCGACCGCGAGTACGCCTGCGGCCTGCGCGAGTGCCTCGACCTGGAGGACACCCGGCATGATTGGCCTTCCCGGGAAATGCCCCTGGAAGAATTCCTCATTCATCGACACCGCCTTGATCGCAACGATCCGCTCGTCGCGGACCAGGCTTTCGACCCGGTCGACGAGCAACATCGGGTAGCGGTGCGGAAGGGCCGCCATGACCCGCTTGATATCGAGCGGACCGATGGCGGCGCCTTCACTCATGCGCGCTTAGCGCCCCTGGGTCGTGTTGGCCGGCGCGGCAGGCGCGGTCACCGAGACCGTCGGCATTGCGGCATTCAGCGCGGCAAGCACGTCGGTCGTGACGTCGACGGCGGTGGACGCCGCAAGGGTGGCGCCCTGCTCAACCAGGACGTTGGCACCGCGCTTCTGCATGACCTGCGTGTAGATCGGGTTCAGCTTGGCCTGGATCTGCTGGGCGATATACGCCTGGTTGCGCTGGAGCTGGGCCCGCCCACGCTCTGCTTCGGTCTGAGCTGCCTGGGCCTTGTTCTGGAACGCCTTGTAGCGGGCCTGCAGCGCAGCATCAGGCTCCTTGCCCTTCAGTGCGTCGACCGCGGACTGGATCGCCTGCTGCTCGGTCTGAAGTGGGGCAGCGAGTGTCTTTTCGCGGCTGTCCTGAGCCAGGGCCTGGTTCTTGAGCGCGTCGCGAGCAGTCTTGCAGGCGGTGCATTCGGTCTGAACGCGATCGAGGTCGACGACGGCGACGACGGCCGGCGGGATTGCCTGGGCGTTCGCGGCCGACGGAAGCGCGGCAACAGCCGCGAGCGAAGCGGAAATGAGCAGTCTTTTCATCAGAATTGAGTTCCTACGTTGAAGCTGAACAATTTGGTGTCGTCGCCCTGTTGCTTGAGCAACGCCTTGGCAAGATCGATCCGCAACGGCCCAAAGGGCGAAACCCAATTGGCGCCGATGCCGATCGACAGACGCGGCTTGGACGAATTTCCGAGGAAGCGTTCCTGGAAGCCGGGGCTCGCTATGAACTGCGTCGCGTCATGCGGGGCCCCGTTGGAGTCGACCGTACAGTCGGCCGCACTGGTGGTGAACTGAATCTGTGTCGTAGCTGTTGCGATCGGCGAGCAAATCGTCCGGGCGTCCTGCAATGGAGGTTTGGTGATGCTCCACAGCGAGCCGACATCGATGAAGGCTGACGGCCTGATGCCCATGCTCTTGAGCCCCGCACTAGTCGGGAACTGAAGCTCCAGGCGGCCCATGTAGTATGCCCGGGCGCCGATCGCATCCGTAATGACCGCCTTGGTGAGATCGAGCGTACCGTCGGCCTTGTAAGGCACGCGCTGAACACGCGGCCCGAGGCCCCGGATATCGAAGCCGCGCAGGCCGATATCGAAGAAACGGTCGGTCAGGCGGACTGCGTCGACCCCTGGACGCGGCGCCTTTTGCAGTGGAGCAACATAGCCGCCCTCACCATGAGCCGAGAAAATCCACCCGCCGCCGATCGAGTGGAACTTGGTCGCGTCGAGGCGCGAGCGAATGTAACGAACCTGTCCGCCGAGGCCGGCGAAATCTTCCGACCAGGTAAGCCGCTGACCGCGGGTCGGCCTGATTCCATCCGTGTCGTCATAGACCGTCGAGAAGCCGATGACCGAGGTCAGGCGCTTGCCGAGTTCGTCGCAGAGGTAGCGGCCGGCCTTCAATGGGTCGCAGGTTGCTGGAAGCGGACCCGCCGCATCCGGGTCGGTGAAGAAGGTGAGCGGATCGAGCGAGATGCGGTCAGTCTGCAGCGTGTAGCGGCCGCCGAAGCTCCAATATTCCGTGATCGGGAAGCCCATCCGCAACGACCCGCCAGTCGTCGTTTGCGAGAAGGTCGTGTTGCGCGAGCTGCCGATGAAGTTGAAGTTGCGATAGTCGCGACGGAACAGGTTGCCGCCGACCACAATCGCCTTGTCGAGGAAATATGGGTCTGTGAACCCCAGTTCGATCGATTTCGAATAGACGGACCAATTGACGGAGGCGTCGAGCGTCTGGCCCTTACCCATGAAGTTGTTCTGGCTGACCGCCAGCTGGACGACGAACCTTTCCAGGCTGGAATAGCCGCCCGAGAGCGACAGCTGCCCAGTGGGCTTTTCTTCGACGTTGACCCCCAGGACCACGCGGTCAGGCGCCGATCCCTCGGTCTGCTTAATCTCCAGCTTGTCCTGGAAGAACCCGAGGCTCTGTATGCGATCCTGGCTGCGCTTCACCTTCAGCGCATTGAAGGCATCGCCTTCGTTCAGGCGGAATTCGCGCCGGATCACCTTGTCACGCGTTGACGTGTTGCCAGTGATGTCGATGCGCTCAACATAGACGCGCGGCGTTGGCCCCACCTTGATCGTGAGGTTCATCACCTTCTTTTCGGCATCGCGATCGTAGGCCGGGCTGATGTCAGCAAAGGCGTAACCGAGGTTGCCGGCCGCCTCGTTGAGATTGGTCACCGTGTCCTCGACCAACTTGGCGTTGAACCATGAGCCGGGCTTGATCTTGGCGAGTTTGAGGATCGATGCGTTCGGAAAGTCTCGAAGGGCGCTGTCTGCTTCGACGGTACCGAACCGATAGCGGGGACCTTCATCCACCACATAGGTGATGACGAAGTCCTTGCGGTCCGGCGTCAGTTCGGCAAGCGCCGAGACCACGCGGAAGTCTGCATAACCTTGGGTCAGGTAGAAGGCGCGGAGCTTCTGCTGGTCGGCTGCAAGACGGTCTGGGTCGTATGTATCGTTCGACTTCAGGAAGCCCAGGACACCGCCGGCCTGCTTCGTGTACATCTCCTTGACGAGGCGTCCTGTCTTGAACTGCTTGTTGCCCAGGATGTTGATTGCGCGGACCTTTGCAAGGTCGCCCTCGTAGATCTCGAAGACGACATCGACGCGGTTCTGGTCGAGCTGAACGATCTTCGGGTCGACGCGCGCGGCGAATCGACCCTGGCGGCGATACAGTTCGAGGATGCGGTCGACGTCAGCGCGAACCGCGCTGCGCGTGAAGATCTGCCGCGGCGCGAGCTTGATCTCCGGCGTGATCTTGTCCTCCTTGAGGCGCTTGTTGCCCTCGAGGATGATGCGGTTGATGACGGGATTCTCGCGCACGTTGATGACGAGGTCACCTGTCTCGGCGCCGCCGATCGTCACGTCGGCGAAGAGCTGTGTCGCGTACAGATCCTTCAACGCTTGGTCGAGCGTCGCGGCCGTATAGGTCTGGCCGGGCGCGAGGTTGGCGTAGGCGCGGATAGTTTCTGGCTCGAGCCGCTGGTTCCCTTTCACCGAAATCGAGCGGATCGTGCGGATTGCCGGAGCCGAGGTCGCTTCCGGGGTCGGAAGGGCCGAGGCCGGTGCAGGAGTCGCAGTGGTCGGTGCCGGCGTCGCGGTTGTCGCCCTCTGCGGCGGCGCGGCTGGAGGCACCTGGGCGAGCAGTGGCGCCGAGGTGCCACCGAGAATTGTCCCGACCATCAGCAACGCGCCAGTGCGGCGACTATTCGTCTTCAACCTTGAAATCACTCGTCCCCGCCTTGTGCGAAAAAGGAGCTACGGCGCGCTTCGCCGCCAAGCCCCGGTTACTGCCCTGCCCCAAGCGTCCTAGCCAATCAAGCGTTGAAGCCGGTCCCATAGCCCAAGCGAGCCCAAATCGTTGACCGTGGTGAAGAGAACCAACGCGAGAATGACCGCGAGCCCACCGCGAAACGCCCATTCGAGCGCCCTGGCGCTGAGCGGACGGCGCCGAACGGCCTCCACGCCATAGAAAAAGAGATGCCCTCCATCCAGCATCGGGACTGGCAAGAGGTTGATGAATCCCAGATTAATTGAGAGCAGCGCGACGAGCTGAACGAACGGCAGGAAGCCGAGAGACGCGCCCTGCCCTGCTATCTGCGCGATCTTGATCGGCCCGCCGATTTCCTTGGTCGAAACCCGGCCGCGGATCATTTCGACAAGACCGTCGACAATTGAGCGGGTGAGCGCCCAGGTCGTGCGACTCCCGTCGGCAAGCGCACGACCGATCGACGGACGAGCCGGCGATACGCCGAGTACCCCGCGCTTCATCTTATGGCCAAACGGATCGGCAACGTCTTCTGACCTCAGCCGGACGGTGACCTGCCGCGCCTGGCCGTCGCGTTCGAAGCGCAGCTGCACAGCTTTGTCGGGGCGGTCAAAGATGATTCCCTGGAGGACGGTGAAGTCCTTCGTGTCGGTTCCTGCGACCGACACGATTCGATCGCCTCGCTGAAGGCCCGCCGATGCCGCCGCGCTGTCGGGTAGCACCTTGCCGATTACATTCGTCGACGGCGTTCCGAGCGTCATGAAGATTGCCGCGAAGATCAGGATCGCAAGCAGGAAATTCGCTGCCGGGCCGGCAAGGACGACTAGGAAGCGCTGCCAGACCGGCTTGGCCTGAAACACCCGATCGCGCAGGTTCGCCGGAAGGTGGTCGAGGTCTCCAGGCTCGCTTGCCGGGGACATGTCGCCAACGAACTTCACATAGCCGCCAAGCGGCAGCCACCCGACCTTCCACCGCGTGCCCTGCCGGTCCGACCAGCCGACGATCTCGCGTCCGAAACCGATCGAAAAGGTCTCCGCTGGAATCCCGAACAGGCGGGCGACGAGATAGTGGCCGAGCTCATGGAAGAAGACGAGCGGGCCGAGTGCACAAATGAAGGCCAACAGCACTAGCCACAGGGGTGGATTCGGCAACATCGTCATGAACAGCTCGCCGTCATCATGGCCTTGGCCCGGTCGCGCGTCACTCGGTCGATCTCCAACACATCGCTGATTGCGCGCGGAGCACCGTAATCGGCGCACCTAAGCGCTTCGTGAACGACCTGTGCGATATCCGGGAAAGCGATCTCGCCCGCAAGGAAGCTGGCGACGGCGACCTCATTGGCGGCATTGAGGACGACGGGCGCCGCACCGCCTGCCTCAAGTGCCTCGCGTGCTAGCCTCAACGCTGGGAAGCGATCAGGGTCTGGTGCCTCGAAATCGAGACGAGCTATCGCGGCGAGATCGAGCCTTTGCGCCGGCGTCGGCATTCGTTCCGGCCATGCGAGCGCATAGGAAATCGGGATCCGCATGTCAGCGCTTCCGAGCTGGGCAAGCACCGAGCCATCGACGAACTCGACCATCGAGTGGACGATAGATTGCGGATGCACGAGGATCTCGATCCGCTTCGATGGTAGCCCGAACAGATAATGCGCCTCGATCAGCTCCAGCCCTTTGTTCATCATCGTCGCTGAATCGACCGAGATCTTCGCGCCCATCGACCAGTTCGGATGAGCAACCGCCTGGGCCGGCGTCGCTGCACCGATGGCTTCAGCAGTCGCCGAACGAAACGGGCCGCCGCTTGCAGTCAGGACCAGCCGTGCGACATCGCCTGCCCGGTTTCCGGCGAGGCACTGGAAGATCGCATTGTGCTCGCTGTCGATAGGCAGCAGCGTCGCCCCTGACTCACGCGCGGCATCGGTCATGAGCGCGCCTGCAGTGACCAGCGCCTCCTTGTTGGCCAGCGCGACGGTCCTGCCCGCTTCGACGGCGCCCATGACCGGCTTCAGTCCTGCGCAGCCGACGATCGCAGCAATGACGAGGTCGGCATCTCCCGCGGCGGCTTCGACCAGCGCTCCCTCGCCTGCCGCGGCCCGGCAGTTCGTCCCGACGAGGAGTTCGGCTAGATCCGCATAGCGGCTCTCGTCTGCGACAACCGCGAGGCGGGCCCCGGTTCGCCGAACGATGTCCGCGAGCGCCTCGACGTTCGTGGCCGCGGTGACGGCAGTGACCTGAAACGCGTCACGGTTGCGCTCGACCAGGTCGAGCGTCGACTTGCCTATCGAGCCGGTCGCCCCGAGGATCGTAATCCTGCGCGTCACGTCAGCCCCATTAGCTGGGCGATCGCAGTCAGCACAGCCACCGGCACCAAACCATCGAGACGGTCGAGCACGCCGCCGTGCCCGGGAAGCCAGGCGCCGCTATCCTTCACGCCGGCCCGTCGCTTCATCCAGCTTTCGAAGAGGTCGCCCATCTGGGCGGCAATCGCGAACAGTGGCGGAAAGGACAGCAGCGGCTTCCCAAGGCCAGCGCCCAGCGCCCACGCTCCACCGAACAGCGTCGCCGCGACCATTCCGCCGTAAAGTCCTTCGCGCGTCTTGTTCGGACTGATCGACGGGGCGAGCTTGTGCTTCCCGAACCTGCGACCGGCGAAATAGGCGCCGATGTCGGTCGACCAGGTCACGACGAAGACCCAAATCAGCAGCTCTAGCCCGTGGGTATCGCGCTCGCGGATCCACAGCAGGGCGAGCGCCGGAAGCAACGCGTAGAAGAAGCCGGTCACATACCAGCCCCAGCCGCGGTTCATCCGCAGCCACTCGTAGAACATCGCGCTTGCGGCAGCGGCGACGAGTATGGCGAAGATGTCGTCGCCCACATAGGCCGCGAGCAACGCAATCATGACCAGTATTGCCCCGGTCAGGGTTCGGATCGCGAGCTCGTTCAACGGCCACCAAATCTGCGCTCACGCGCAGCATAGACCTTCAAAGCATCGGCGAATGCCTGCTCATCGAAGTCGGGCCAAAGCGTGTCGGGGAACAGCAGCTCCGCATAAGCCGCCTGCCACAGCAGGAAGTTCGACAATCTCACCTCGCCTGACGTACGGATAAGGAGGTCAAGCTCCGGCAGGTCGGCGGTTTGCAACTCGGCGGCGACCGTGGCCTCATCGATCGCTGCCGGATTGATCTCGCCCGCGACCGCTTTTTGCGCCAACCGCCGGCATGCGCCGGCAATCTCGGCGCGCGACCCGTAACTAAGTGCGATCACCAGCGTCAGGCGGGTGTTGCCCGCCGTGCGCTGCACGGCCTTCTCCAACCGCTCCGACAGCTCGCCTCCGAACGCTGCGTGATCGCCAATCAGCTTCAGCCGCACGCCCTCCTTGTCGAGGGTCTTCAGCTCACGTTCGAGATAGAAGCGCATCAGCGCGGTGAGGTCGGAAATCTCCTCCTCGCTGCGCCGCCAGTTTTCCGAAGAAAAGGCGTAGAGGGTCAGGACCTCGACGCCTTGCTCGGCAGCTGCCTGCAGTGCGCGCCGGACAGCCTCCGCGCCCGCCTTATGACCAGCCGCCCGCGGCAGGCCCCGCTGCTGCGCCCAGCGCCCGTTGCCGTCCATGATGATCGCGACGTGACGCGGAACCCTGCCTGTGCTGCCAAGCCCGGCCGCGCCCTCACTCGGGGCCGGTGCTGGGGTCACTTGCCGAGGATTTCCTTTTCCTTCGCCGCCGCCGCCTCGTCGATTTCCTTGATCGTTTCGTCGGTCAGCTTCTGGACGTCGTTCTCGAGCCGCTTGCGCTCGTCTTCGCTGATGTCATGCTTCTTTTCGTCGGCCTTGAGATGCTCCATCCCATCGCGGCGGACGTTGCGAACGGCAATCTTGGCCTTCTCGGCATATTGTCCGACCAGCTTGGCAAGCTCCTTGCGGCGCTCTTCAGTGAGCTCAGGGATCGGCAGCCGGATCACCTGACCATCGACGATCGGATTGATGCCCAGACCGGCATTGCGGATCGCCTTTTCCACCGCGTTCACGTTGGATCGATCCCACACCTGCACGGACAGCATCCTCGGCTCCGGCGTGGAGACGGTCGCAACCTGGTTGAGCGGCATGTTGGAGCCGTACACTTCGACGTGAACCGGCTCTACCAGCGCAACCGATGCGCGTCCCGTGCGGAGGCCGCCGAGGTCATGCTTCAGCGCTTCGACCGCGCCATGCATGCGGCGTTTGAGGTCGGCGGTGCTGACGGTCGTGGTCATGACTTACTCTCCGTTCTGGACGACCGTCGCGGTTCCTCCGCCTTCAATCACCTGGGCAAGGTTCCCCGGCTGGCGGATATTGAAAACGACGATCGGAATATTGTTGTCGCGGCATAAGGCGACAGCGGCGGCGTCCATCACCTTGAGGTCATCGCTGAGCACCCGGCCGAACGTCACCGTGTCGTAGCGGGTGGCATCAGCTACCTTCTTCGGGTCCGCGGTGTAGATGCCGTCGACGCTGGTGCCCTTGAACAAGGCATCGCAGCTCATCTCGGCAGCACGCAGGGCGGCAGCGGTGTCGGTGGTGAAATACGGGTTGCCGGTTCCTGCCGCGAACAGGACGATCCGGCCCTTTTCGAGGTGCCGAAGCGCGCGTCGGCGAATGTACGGCTCGGACACGCTGGCCATGGGGATTGCCGAGAGTACACGCGTATCGACGCCGAGCTTCTCCAAGGCGTTCTGGAGCGCCAGCGCGTTCATCACGGTCGCGAGCATGCCCATGTAATCGGCAGTCGCCCGGTCGAAGCCCTTGGTGGCGGCGGCCATTCCGCGGAAGATATTCCCACCGCCGACGACGACACAGAGCTCGTGGCCCTGCCCCTTCGCGGCCGCGATCTCGCCGGCAAGGCCGGCAACGGCCTCCGGCTCGATCCCGAATTGCCCCTGCCCCATCAGTGCCTCGCCGGAGACCTTGAGCAGGATCCTGTTGAAGCGCGGGCGGGTCATGCGGCTGAAGAGTCCCCAAGATGCAACAAAGCGGCCCCGCCTTTATGGCCGAGCCGCTCCGTTGCCAACTGCCTTGAAGCAGTCGTGGTCTTAAGCGACCGGCTCAGGGTTTTTTTTAACGCCCGACGCCGCCGCGACTTCCGCAGCGAAATCGTCGACCTTCTTCTCAATGCCTTCACCGAGCTGGAAGCGCACGAAGCCGATGAGCTCGATGCCAGTCCCGGCGTCCTTCGCTGCCGCGGCGACGACCTCGGCGACCGGGGTCTTGCCGTCGATGACGAACAGCTGAGACGTCAGCGCATTTTCCTTGCGGAACTTGGCAAGGCCGCCCTCCACCATCTTTTCGATGATGTTCTGCGGCTTGCCGCTCTCCTTGGCCTTCTCCATCGCGATCGAACGCTCACGCTCGACCAGCTCCGCGGGAAGCTCCTCGGCAGTCAGTGCCAGCGGGTGAGCGGCGGCGACGTGCATCGCAATCTGCTTGCCGAGCGCCGTCAGCGTCTCCGCCGGCGCAGCGCTTTCGAGAGCGACGAGGACGCCGATCTTGCCGAGCCCCGGGGCGACCTGGTTGTGGACGTAGGGCACGATCGCGCCCTCAGCCACTTCCAGCACCGCCGCGCGGCGCAGCGACTGGTTCTCGCCGATCTTCGCGATGTTCTCGGTCAGCTTCTCCTGGACGGTGCCGCCGTCCGGGTACTGGGCAGCGCCCAGCGCCCCCATGTCGGTGCCGTGCTGCAGCGCGAGCTGCGCAACGTTCTTCACGAAGTCCTGGAACAGCTCATTCTTGGCGACGAAATCCGTCTCCGAATTCACCTCGACGACCGCGCCGCGATTGCCCTCGACGGCAACGCCGACCAGACCCTCGGACGCGGTGCGGCCAGCCTTCTTGGCCGCAGCCGACAGGCCCTTGGCGCGCAGCCAATCGATGGCCGCCTCCATGTCGCCGTTGGTTTCGGCGAGCGCCTTCTTGCAGTCCATCATGCCGGCGCTGGTGCGCTCGCGCAGTTCTTTCACTGATGCGGCCGTGATCTCAGCCATTTCATCATTCCTTTTGTATGAAATCCCCGGGGCGTCCCGGCTTATTTCAAATGTGGTTATTGGTCGTTCAGGCTTCCAGCGCCACTTCGGCCGGGGGTTCGGCCATCTCGCCGACGTCCTGGCCGCGAGCTGCAGCGTTGCCGGTACGGCCCTCGCCGACCGCCTGCGCGATGGCGTCCGTGTAGAGGCGGATCGCGCGGCTGGCGTCGTCATTGCCCGGGACCGGGAAGGCGATGCCGCTCGGGTCGCTGTTCGAATCGAGGATCGCCACGACCGGGATGCCCAGCGTGTTGGCTTCCTTGATCGCGAGCTCTTCCTTGTTGGTGTCGACCACGAACATGATGTCCGGAAGCCCGCCCATGTCGCGGATGCCGCCGAGGCTCTTCTCGAGCTTGTCGCGCTCGCGGGTGAGCTGGAGCACTTCCTTCTTCGTGAGGCCGGCAGTGTCGCCCGACAGCTGCTCCTCAAGGCTCTTGAGCCGCTTGATCGAGTTGGAAATGGTCTTCCAGTTGGTCAGCATGCCGCCGAGCCAGCGGTGGTTGACGAAATGCTGGCCGGAGACCTGAGCCGCCTCGGCGATCGCGTCCTGCGCCTGGCGCTTGGTGCCGACGAACAGCACCTTGCCGCCACGGGCGACGGTCTGCTGGACGAAGTCGAGAGCGCGCGCGAACAGCGGCACGGTCTGCGACAGGTCGATGATGTGCACCCCGTTGCGGTCGCCGAAGATGTACGGCTTCATCTTGGGGTTCCAGCGGTGG
>Ga0207691_10000883_pt1 | contig 29792 bp, 21 predicted proteins | sample KBSM13metaG_FD_184327 | JGI IMG/M metagenome (GOLD analysis project Ga0207691, IMG submission 184327) | Miscanthus rhizosphere microbial communities from Kellogg Biological Station, Michigan, USA - KBS M1-3 metaG (SPAdes) (version 2) | ecosystem: Host-associated > Plants > Roots > Rhizosphere >...
AAATAGGGGATTCTGGCACTTGGAGGAAGTTTCAGATACGCGATTGCGAAGCGCCCTGAGCGAGCTCTTGGCGACAGGCTATCGTACCGAGGCGCGTATCATCGCGCACCTGGCGGAGATCGAGCAGCGCAAGCTGCACCTGAGGGACGGCAGCGAGTCGCTCTTCGACTATTGCACAAGCGTGCTTCACTTGAGCAACAGCGAAGCTTTCCATCGCATCACGGCCGCGCGCGTTGCTCGACAATTTCCGATTGTGTTCAGCCTGGTTGAACGGCGTCAACTGCACTTGACCGGCGTCTGTCTGCTGCGCGATTACCTCACTCCAGAGAACCACCACGAGCTCCTGGCCGAGGCCTGTCACAAGACCAAATGGCAGGTGCAAGAGTTGCTTGCACGTCGCTTTCCGCGTGCCGACGTTGAATCCCGAGTGCGAAAGCTGCCTCCGCCGCGACCCGCACCGGCGCGACCCGCGACCCCGGAGGCCAGGCGTTCTGCGCCTGAGTCCAGTCTAGTCACGGAGGAACCGAGCGCGCGTCCTCGGCTCCGTGCGGAACCCGCCCCAATTCCCATCCCCGTCGAGCCGCTGTCCGAAGCGCGCTACCGCATCCAGTTGAACGCCGGCGCGGCGCTCAAACAAAAGCTCGATCGGTTGCGGGCGCTTACTAGCCACTCGAATCCGAGCGGGGACATCGCGGTGGTGATCGAGCGCGCGTTGGATTTGGCGCTCGAAAAGATCGAAAAGCAACGATTCGCCCAGACGAACCGTCCGCGCGTACGACGTCGAATACTCGTCCAGACGAAGTTGAAGATGCAGAATGCACGAGAGACCGAGCGAAAGCGCAAGCACGTACCCAACGCCGTGCTGCGCGAAGTCGCCGAGCGTGACGACTTGCGCTGTACTTATCGGGGGGCGAACGACTGCCGATGTACGGCTCGGGCGTTTCTCCAAGTTCATCATGAGCGGCCCTGGGCGCGGGGCGGCCAGGAAACGGTCGACAACTTGCGGCTGCTTTGCGCTGCGCACAATCAATTGCTCGCCGAGCGTGACTTCGGAACAGTTCACAGAGCATCGCGGTAGCGCTTCAGTTTTCGACGATCTGAACGTCCACTTCAATGCAACGACACCGGCTTGGCTCGCGTCGCCGGATCAATAGCTCCGAGGACGCGCGCAGCAAGCTGCGATGCCGGAGCGCGAGCGCCCCCCCAGTTACGGCTCCACATTGACGCGATCGCCCCGAGTCGTGGGCGCGGATACGACCAAAAACGCGGCATCGACGTGGCCGGCGTTGCGAACCCGATGTCGCTTGCCCGGGGCTACCTCGAGTGAGTCACCGGTCGTGAGTCGAAACAGTTGTTCGTCGATTTGGATCTGTAGCTCGCCCGCGAGCACGAAGAAGCATTGTCGCGCGTGGGAGTGGTAGTGGGTGACTTCACCTTCGCCGGGCGGGATGCGTTCCTGGATCACGCTCAGATCGGGGCCATCCAACAGGCGCCAACCGTCGCAGACTTGGCCCCAGCGGTAATGTTCCGCGTTGTCGATGTTCTTGATCATCGCCGTCATTCTAGCCGCAACAACTCGAATTCAGGAGTGCTCCGAGCGCCTCCGACGTCGTGCGTTCGGAAGCTCGCGGTCCAGCGTTCCTGGCCGATGCGGCGGATGATTTCGGTGACCGAGGAGTAGATGTAGCCGGACTTCCAGCGGCTCGCGGGGATCGCGAAGGGCATGCCGACTTCGGCCAAGGTGGCGTCGCGCTCGACCAGGGAGCTCGCGGGAGCGCCGATGACTCGTGAATGCATGCTGAGCTCGGGCTCAAAAGGATCGGCGCCTGCGGCGTGCACGTACACGCTGAGCACGAGCGAAGTGCCGCGTTCGAGGCGCGTGCCCAACAGGGTGTTGCCGCTGCCGAAGCCGAGCGTGTGACTCTGCTCGCAAGCTTCGAGCAGCGCCGCTCGAAAATGCGCGGCGCTCGGCATGTCCGCGCGTGAAACCGCGATATTGTGGGCGATTCGTAGTTCTTCGAAGCTTTGGGGCGGGCGGCTGGGTTCGGGGTTGGGGCTCAGCTCGAAGCGGTCGCGTAGCTCCCAGGTCAAAAATGGATTCGGGCTGACTTGGCGCAGCGCGTGACTGCTGGAGACCCAATAGGCCTCGAGCGCGGATGGTTCGAGGCGTTCGATGTCGAAGGCGCGTAGCTCACCCGTGTGCACCGCGCGGTCGATGGCCAGGAAGGGTCCGAGCGCAGTCAATGCGAAATTGGTCGCGAGGGTGTCTTGCTCGGCGCCGCTCATGAAGCGCAAATCGGCGACGTAGTAGCGATCGCGGGCCGTGACGGGCCCGCTCGGTAGCTGCGTTACCGTCGTCACGGGGCGTTGCAACGACCAATCGACCCACAGTGATTGGCGCATGCCCGGGTGCAGCGTGACTCCCGTGTTGGGGGCCCAGCGCTGAGTGAGCCATTCGAGCGCTGCGACTTTGTCTTTGTCGGGCTTGATTGGGCGCCCGTTTTCGTTGAAGCGACCACCCGAGCGATGCGCATAGTGGAGAGCGCGAAGACCATCTGGTAAAACGATCAGCGGCGGGAGCAGGAACATACCGAGCACGCCATAATTGGGCCAAACCCCCGCCAATCGCGGCCAGTGCCGTGACAGCAGTTGCGCTAGGTCGAGCGCGCTTTGCGCGAGCCCCGCGCAGGCGAGCGCGAAATAAAGCGCGAAATAGTGCGGCCAGAAGATGTGCACGTCGGCGCCTTGCTTGAACACCACGTATTGAAGCGCGGCCATCGCAAACACGGCCAAGGGCAGCGCCTCGAGCTCAGTGCGTCGCAGCAGCAGGCGTAAGCCGAGGACCGGCAGCGCGAGCTTGCCGAGCGCAATGGCAAGACCGGTGAAAGAGACTTCGATCCAGAATTTACGCGCCGCGAGCACGAGCGCCAGCGGGATATGCGCGCCCGCCGAACGCCGGTTGCCCTGCTCGAACCATTCGCTCAGTTGTCCGAGTTGGGCGAATGCAAGCAAATGCGCACCGACGGCGATTGTGCACAACACGACCGCGAACGCCCAAAAAGTCGCGCTGCGACGGCGATCGGCGGGGACCGTCCAACGCCGGAGCAGGAACACGCTGCCGAAGATCGCGCTCAACATGCCAAAAGCGAACACGACCACCGGCCAGTCCGCGCAGATGCCGTGAATCAGACCGGCCAGTGAGAGCAGGGCGTCGCGCCAACGATAGCTTCGACGGAATCGCGCGTAGCCCCAGATGGCGAGTACGGTGCCGAAGATCGCGGGGACTTCCAAGGCATTGAAATCCGAGAAGCTGAGGGCGATCGGCAAGACCGCGAAGCTCACGGCGGCGACGGCGCCCGCGACCGGTCCCCACAGCGCGCGCCCGGCGAAGTACAAGGCAGGCACGGTGAGCGCGCTTTGAATTGCAGCAGGCAAGCGGCAGGCCCAAGCGTGGTGCCCGAGCAGCTTCATGAACAACGCGCTGATCCAGAATATACCCCAAGGGTGATGACAGTAGAACTCGTTGGGCATCGGCGCCTGGGCCAAGGCGTGGGTGACCGGACCTGCCAGGCCCCAGCGCCAGATGTTCTCGCCCGCGGTGCACACGGCCGACGCAGCGGCGAAATGCCCGGCCGCGAAGGTGTCGCCCAGCTCCCAAAAGGCAGCCAGCGCAAAGCCGAAGCTGGCCAAACCCGCGACGGCCTGGCACACGCGCGAAAGCCGTCGAAGTGGGTCGCTCATCCGAGCTTGCAGCGTACCGCTTTTCCCCGCGCTGTGGCAGGCTCGGCAGCGCGATGCCGATCACGACCAAGGCCGCCCGCTAGCCGATGACCACGAGCGAGCCGCGCAAACTCGATCGCTGGGACCTGGCCGTGTGCGTGGTGCTGGCGCTGGCTTACCTGTCGCTCTTGCTGTCGACCGTGCACGACCTCGGCTACGCGCGGGACGAAGGCTTCTACTTCCAGGCCGCCCGCAGCTACGAGGCGTGGTTCGAGCTCTTGGGCAGCGACTTTTCGAAAGCCATCGAGCCGCTCGAGGTCGATCGCTACTGGTACGTGAACCGCGAGCATCCGGTGCTGATGAAGACGCTGTTCGCGCTGTCGCACCGTTATCTGTTCACGGCCTTGCAGCTGTTTCGCGAACCAGGCACGGCCTATCGCTTTCCGGGGATGGTCGTCAGCACCCTGGGCGTGCTGGTGACGTACGTTTGGGGCGCACGCGAGTCGGGGCGCTTGGCGGGCGTGGTGGGCGCGTTGTCGCTTTCGCTCATGCCGCGTGTTTTTTATCACTCACACTTGGCTTGTTTCGACATGCCGGTCACGTCACTGCTGTTGCTCACGAGCTACGCATACGCGCGCTCGCTCGAAGGCGGCTGGCGTTGGCCCGTGGCGACGGGCGTCATTTACGGGCTCTTGCTGAACACCAAGCACAATGCTTGGCTTTTACCCGGCGCGTTTGGGCTTCACTTTCTGCTCACGCGCGGCAAGGGCGTGCTGGCGGAGCTACGCGAAAAGCGTTGGCCCGTGCCGCACGCGTTCCTGGCCATGCTGCTGATCTCTCCGCTGGTTTTCTACGCGGGTTGGCCTTGGATTTGGCACGATACGTTGCCGCGCTTGCGCGAGTACGTGAACTTCCACCTGCAGCACGATTATTACAACATGGAGTTCTTGGGCCAGACGTACTGGAAGCCGCCCATGCCGCGGCTGTACGCCTGGCTGATGACGCTCGCGACCGTGCCCAGCATCACGCTCTTGCTGTTTGCGATCGGCCTCGGCAAAAGTCTGTGGCGGCGGCCGCTGCCCTCCACGCCGCTCTTGTGGGGCCTGTGTTTACTGATGTGTTACGCGCCTTGGTGGTCCAGCGCGACGCCGATCTTCGGCGGCACCAAGCATTGGATGACCGCGTATCCGTTCTTGTGTCTGTTCGCGGGCACCGGCTTTGCATTCGCCGCCTCGCGCATCGCACGGCTATCGCCCGGCAAATCGTGGGCGCTCGCCGCGCCGCCCGCGCTTTCGCTATGCGTGCTGCTCGGTCCGTTGTGCATGACGCTGCACTCCACGCCTTGGGGCCTCAGCTTCTACACGCCGCTCGTAGGCGGTGCTCCGGGCGCCGCGAGCCTGGGCTTGAATCGCTCGTTTTGGGGTTACACCACGGGCACCTTGCAAGACGAGATCAACCAACGCGCTCCGCAGCGCGGCTACGTGTTCGTGCACGACATGGCCTTGGCGAGCTGGGAGATGCTGCGCTTGGACCATCGCCTGCGCGAGGATCTGCGTGGGCGGTTATCGATCCCCATCAGCACGCTTGCCCTCTTTCATCACGAACCGCACATGCGGCGCGTCGAATACCAAACCTGGGTCGAGTACGGCCATGATGCTCCGGCCGCGATCCGCACGTTCGACGGCGTACCGATCGTTTGGCTGTACGCGCGCTAGCGTCAGTGCGCAAAGCGCGTATCGCTCGCGGTGAGCCAAGGTAGCGCGCCGATCACGCGCGCTGCGACGCGCGCGTCGTGACTATGGCCCGCGCCGGCCACGTATTCGAGCCGCGCCGGGACGCCCGCGAGCTTGAACCAGTAAGCAGACTTGCGCGCGGCGTCCGCGCAGTCTTTCTGGCCACAAACGAACAGCACGCGCTCGCCGCCGCGTTCGCGGAACGCGCGCGCACGGGCCACGCTCCACTCTTTGACGCCACCCTCGACCAGCGCGAGGCGCTTCACTTCGGCCGCGTGCTCCACCAGCATCAGCGCTCCCATGGTCGCGCCTTGGGAGAAGCCGGCGTAGTACACGCCGCCCTCGGCGATGCGCTCGGCGTAGGCAGCCCGCAGCGCAGAAAGTGCCGCGAACGTCTCGCGCTCGAGCGCGAGATGGTCCGGATAGTACTCGCCGTCGACCGGGTTTGGCCCGCGCGCTCGGCCGCGCACGCACAGTAGGATCGCACGCTCGCCCACGATGCGTGACCACAAGTCACAATGCTGTTCGGCCGAGCCGCCCGCGCCGTGCGTGACCACGATCACGGGCGCCTTTTCCTGGCCCTCGGGCAAGCGCACGAGCGAGGCTGAAAAATCTGGCACCGGCAGGGACGAGAAGCGGGCGCGAGGGGCGTCGGTCGCGGTAGCCAGCACCGCGAGTAACAGCAACCAGGAAAGCGGCGCCACGACCAGCCTAACCTCCGAGGTACGACATTTCGAGTCGAGGCAAGCTGCGTACGCCGGCCGTGCGCAGCTCGGAGTAGCGATCGGCGCGCTGGCGCCAGAAGGCCCCGAGCTGCTCGGTCAACAGGGCGTTGTCTTCCGTGCTGCGCAGCACGGCCCGCAAATCAGCACCCGCGCGCGCGAACAAGCAGCCGAAGATCCGACCATCGGCGCTCAAGCGCAGGCGCCCGCAAGCTCCGCAAAAAGGCTGGGTCACGCTGGTGATCACGCCAATTTCCCCGCTGCCGTCGAGGTAACGGTAGCGCTTGGCGACCTCGCCCGGGTAGTTCATGCCCACGGCTTCGAGCGGCAGCTCCGCGCCAATGCGAGCCACGATTTCGCTCCCGCTCAGCACGTGATCCATGCGCCAGCCATTGGTCAGCCCCACGTCCATGTATTCGATGAAGCGCACGATGTCGCCGCTGCCTTTGAAATGACGGGCAAGCTCGACGATCGTGTGATCATTCACGCCGCGGCGCACGACCGCGTTGATCTTGATCGGTCCAAAGCCGACGGCGTGCGCGGCTTCGATGCCCGAAAGCACGTCGCTGACGGGGAGGCCGGAGTCGGTCATGCGCGCGAAGACCTCCGGGGAGAGAGAATCCAAGCTCACCGTGATGCGATGCAGGCCCGCATCGTAAAGTGCTCGCGCCTGCTTGGCCAAGAGTGAGCCGTTGGTCGTGAGCGCGAGCTCGAGCCCCGGCTCCCGTCGGAGCAGCGCCACGAGCTTGTGCAGCTCACTGCGCAAGAGCGGCTCACCGCCCGTCAAGCGCAGCTTACGCAGGCCGAGGGGCACGAGCGAAGCGACCACCCGCGCGATCTCCTCGAAGCTCAGGATCTCGGCGCGCGGCAGGTAACGGTGCTCCTGGTCGAAGTGTTCGCGCGGCATGCAATAGCGGCAACGGAAATTGCAGCGATCGGTGACGCTCACTCGCAGATCCGTAAGGGATCGACCGAGCTGGTCGCGGACCGGGTTCATGCTTCACTGCATAGCATGTCGCGTGCGGTTTGCCGCCACTTTGCCCGCTTTCCGGGCTCCTCCGGCCCGGAACACCTGCTATCGTCCGCTCCGTGAAGCTCTATTCGTTCGATGGCGTGGATACCGCGCTCGAGCTGCTGCCGCTGGCGGCGCGGCGTGCCCTCGACGTCGCCGGCCTCAAAGTGTCGCTCGAGAGTTGGCGCGCGCTGTCGCCGGATGCTCGCCGCGTGATCGTCGAAAGCGGGAGCGAAAGCGTGGTCGACAGCGCGCGGGTCGAGGCGGCGCTCGCGCTGGTGCTCGCCCATGGCACCGTGACGCGCATCGAGCGCAGCGTCGAGCCCGGCATTTCGGCCGTGCCAGCGGAGTTGTCGGGCGCGCTCGGCACCAGCCGGCCGATTTCGCAAGCGCTCTGGAATGCCCTGTCACCGCTCGATCGCTATGCGCTGCTCAAGGTTGCCCGCCGAGGTAAGCCGGAGCGCCTGGAGGCCGCCTACGCGGAAATCGTCGGCCACAGCGCGCTCTCCACGCACCTCGGGCCTGCGGGTGGCGCGCGCATGGTGGACGTCTCGCAGAAAGCCGCCTCGCACCGGCACGCGGTCGCCGAATCGCGGGTGTCGATGAGCCCCGAGGCCTTCGCGCGTGTCAAAAGCGCGACGGTGCCCAAGGGGGACGTGCTCGGTACGGCACGCCTCGCCGGTATCATGGCTGCCAAGCGCACGGCGGAGCTGATCCCCTTGTGTCATCCGCTAGCGCTGACCAAGCTGGATCTGGCGCTCGATCTCGACGACGCGGCCTCCGCCATTTTCGTGCGCGCCACGGTCGAAGCCTTCGACCGCACCGGTGTCGAGATGGAGGCACTGACCGCCGTCTCGGTCGCTGCGCTGACCATCTACGACATGTTGAAGGGCATCGATCGCGCGATGGAGATCGGCCCGACTCGGCTGGTGGCCAAGAGCGGCGGGCGCTCCGGGGACTTCAAGCGATGAGCCTGTTCGAGATCCGCGACAGTGAGCTGTCGGTCGCAGAAGTGATCGCAGCAGTGACTCGTCCCGAGGCAGGCGGCATCGCCGTGTTCGTCGGCACCGTGCGCAGCGAGAACGCGGATCTTCCGGTCACGCGCCTGGAATATCAGGCCTACGCCTCGATGGCTGCCAAAGAAATGGCGCGCATCGGCGCCGAAATCGCGCTCGAAGTCAAAGACGTGCGCTTGGCGGTGCTGCACCGCGTGGGCTCGCTGGTCGTGGGCGACGCGGCCGTGGTGTGCGCCGCCAGCACGCCGCACCGCGCCGAAGCTTTCCACGCCTGCCGGCTGCTCATCGACCGCATCAAAGCGCGCGTCCCGATCTGGAAGCGCGAGCACGGTCCAAGCGGCCCGTATTGGGTGGGCTGGGAAGACGCGCGCTGCGAGCCAGGCGCGGAGCACGGGCACGGCCACGGTCACGGTCATCATCGCGACCACGATCAGTGATTTTTTGATGGTCACGAAGGGCGTCGGGCTTCGGCTCAGCCTTCGGCGTCAAGTGACGGGAACACGGGGCAACGCGAGCTGCGATGCCGGATCGCGGGCGCCCCCTCTCGCCTCTCTCGCCTCTCTCGCCTCTCTCGCCTCTCTCGCCTCTCTGCCTCTCTCGCAAAATGAGCCTCCTGTTGTCAAAAATGGAGTTCGAATTCGAACTCGATTTTCAATCGGGGAAGCGGGGCCTGGAGAGAGAGCGGAACGGGCGCCGCTCACTCGCGAAGAAAATGGAGCTCGAATTCGAATTCCATTTTCCGTCACGGGATGTCTTCTGGCGTGTCCCAATCGCGCAGCGTCTGGGCGCGCTCGGCGTCGAACTCGATGCGTTCCAGGTCGCTGCCCAGCTGATCGAGCGCGCTCATCAGCGCATGCTTACCGAGCGCGAGCGAGCGGTCGACGGCGGCGAGCGTTTTGGACGGCGCATACGCCGCGGCCAACGGTTGCAGCCGACCTTCCACGAACGGCACGCGCGCTGCCCCAGTCGCTTCGAGCAACGTCGAGATCACGCCCTCATCGAGGAACGGCAGATCGCAGGCTAGCGCCAGCGCAAGCTCGCTCCCGTCTTCGAGCGCGCGCAGCAGCAGCGCTCGCAGGCCGCCGATCGGTCCGATCCCGGCTGGTGTGTCCGCCAACTCTGGCAGCGAAAGCGCGGCGTAGGGCGCCGCTTGGCCCACGAGAAACAATCTGGCCTCGGGAGCCGCTCGCGCGCATTGCCGGAGCAGGCGCTCGATCAAGGTTTCGGTTCCGTCGGGCACGCGCAACAAGCCTTTGGCGACGCCGCCCATGCGCGTGCCTTGGCCGCCGACGAAGATGCCGATCGTGATGCGCCGGGTCACAGCTCCGCCAAGCGGATGAAGTCGATGCTGTCACCGGCCTCGAGGCCCTCGCTGTCCGCGGGCAGGATCAAAAGTGCGTCCGCATGCGCCAAGCTGGCAGGGGAGCCCGAGGCTTGGTTCGTGGCGGTGATCGCCATATCGCCTTGCAATCGTGCGCGGTAAAAGCCGGTGCGCCCGGGCTTTTGACGGAGCGCGCTGTGCAAGCGGGCGCGCCCGCGCGGCGGGATGGGCGTGCGATCGCCCTGCATCGCGCGCAGCAGCGGCATGCCGAAGAGCGCGAAGGTGATCTGTGCCGACGCGGGGTTGCCCGGCAGGCCGAGGATCAAGGTTTCCCCATGGCGACCGAAGGCGAGCGGCTTGCCGGGACGAATCAGTAGCTTCCAAAAGTCGAGCTCAGCGCCGACGCGCGCCAGGGCGGCACGCACCAAGTCGTGCTCGCCCACGCTGACGCCGCCCACGGTGAGCAGCAGATCACACCCGCGTAGTGCAGCGCGCAGTGCGGCTTCGGTGGCTTCGAGGGTATCGCCGATGCGCGGGGCGAGCACCGGGATCGCGCCGGCCGCGGCGACCAGCGCCGCCAAGCTCGGCCCATTCGAATCGGGAATGCTGCCCGGCGAAGGCGCCGAACCGGCGCTTCGCAGCTCCTCACCCGTGCACAAAATGGTCACGCGTGGACGGCGCGCCACGAGCAGCTCACTGCGATCGACGGCTGCGGCCAACCCAATTTGAAATGGGTTCAAGCGTGTCCCTTTGCTCAGCGCAACCGCGCCCTCGAGCAGGTCCTCGCCGCGCCGGCGAATGTGGGCGCCCAGCGCGGGCGGCACGGCGAAGCCTGCGTGGTCGCCCTCGCGCGTCACGTCCTCCTGCATCACCACCGCGTCCGCAGTTTCCGGGATGGGCGCACCCGTAAAAATTCTACACGCGCTGCCCGGGAGCAGGGGTGCAGCGAGCGCACCTGCGCGGCTCTCCCCGCGCACCGGTAGTGACCAAGGGCCTGCCCCGGTAAACGCACTGCGCGCGACGGCGTAGCCGTCCATGGCGCTGTAGTCGAAACCGGGCAGGGGCGCTCGCGCCATTAAATCTTCGGCAAGAACGCGCCCGACCCCGAGTCCGAGCTCGACGCGCTCGCTGGCCAGGAGCGGAGCTGCGTCGATGATGCGTTGCAGGGCGTCGGCAAAAGGGAGCATGCCCGCACCATACTACCGCAGCCCTGAAATCTCAGGCTGGGAACGAAACGTGAGGTGCGCGAATTCGTTGGAATGTGGGCTCGGTCCAATCCGTCTGACTAGGGGCCGGTACAGCTCACATTGGGGAGCCGTCCCCTGGGTTGCTCGAGTCCCGAGGAAGAAGCATGATCTGTCGTATGAACAAGCGAGTCGCCGCGGTGGTTGCGTTGCTCGGCCTGGCGTTCGTCGCCAGCGCTCGGCCTGCGCACGCGCAAGACGGCGACAACTGGTTCGAGGAGCCTTCGGCACCCCCCGAGGCCGCGCCGCCCGCACCTGCGCCGCCCGCACCTGCGCCGCCCGCTGCCGCGCCGCCCGCACCTGCGCCGCCCGCTGCCGCGCCGCCCGCTGCCGCGCCGCCCGCTGCCGCACCGCCTGCTGCTGCGCCGCCTGCTGCTGCGCCACCTGCTGCTGCGCCACCTGCTGCTGCGCCACCTGCTGCTGCGCCACCTGCTGCTGCGCCACCTGCTGCTGCGCCCGCCCCCCAGGCGGCCGTGACGCCCGTCGCAGCAACTGCGCCCTCGGCCGCGCCTCGACCCCAAGTGCCGAACGCGCCCAGCGCGCAAGCGCCGGCCCAACAGGACAACGTGCCCGAGACCGATCCGCGCGCGATGACCGAATTTCGTTCGAGCTTGGATCCGTACGGCACGTGGGTGAACGATGCCGCGTACGGCACGGTTTGGGTCCCGAACCGGGACGTGGTGGGGGCTGACTTCGCTCCCTACGTCAGCGCCGGTCATTGGGCCCTGACCGAGGACAACGATTGGATCTGGCAGAGCGACTATCCCTTCGGCGGTGTGGTGTTCCACTACGGGCGTTGGGTGTGGGTCCCGAACGTGGGCTGGTCTTGGGTCGCCGGTCGCCGCTACGCGAACGCCTGGGTCACCTGGCGCGTTCCGACCGACAATTACGGGTACATTGGCTGGGCGCCAATGGCTCCGGCTTGGGGCTGGTACGGCGGGGTGGCGGTCTCACTCTGGTGGTACCCGTCGAGCGCGTACGTGTTCTGCCCCAGTCACTACGCCTTCTCGTATCACGTGCATACCTACGTCGTGCACGATCAGCACATGGTTCGGGATGTCGCGGCGCACACCCACAACTATTGGGACGGCGGCGGACACGTCGCGGCCAAGCCGCGCGTGTTGCCGGCCAACTCGGCGGCGCCGCGTGGCCCGTCCTTGCAGAGCGCCCGCATTCCCCCGTCTGCCGCGCCGATGAGCCGCGTGCCGGCGCGCGCGGCGTTCGCGGGCGGGCGCTCGATACCGGCCATGCCCTCGGACACCTCGCGCCACACGTTCAGCAATAGCTCGCGGCCGCTCGCGCCCTCGGCTTACGCTGGCGCTCGGCCCGCCTCGACCCGCAGCTACCGAGCCGCTTCGTACACCAACCCGAGTACGTACGCGCGCCGCAGCGCGGCCAACGCGCCGCTCGGCAGTGCCAGCCGCAGCGCTCCGAGCCTGTCCGGGCGCACGTATGCGATGCCCTCAACGCAGTACCGTCCGCCGGCTACCCGCTATTCGGCACCTGCGCGCGCGCCTTCTTTTTCGTCGCCGGCGCGCTCCTATTCGGCGCCTTCTTTCCACTCGGCGCCTTCTTTCCACTCGGCGCCTTCTTTCTCGCCCCCGTCCCGTTCATTCCACGCTCCTTCGAGGCGCTGATTCATGCGTAGAGCTTTGTTCTTGGGTCTCCCGCTGGCCCTCTTGTCGGCCGCTTGCACTTACGACAACGGTGACGCGCGTCGCATTTTGAGTGAGACCCCGAGTTGTCAGGACAGCGCGGCCACGCCGGTTGAAGCTTGGATCGACGTCGACGCGAAGATCGAAACTCACGCGGGCGAGGGTGCCGGCGTTTTCCTCGAGTATGCAAAGGGGGGGCACTGGACCCTGCGCACGGCTTGCGATGTCAACGTCGTGAAGGGCGGCGGCCCGTGCGCTTGGGACATCATCGTCACGCCGGAAGTTGGCCGCACCATCAGCAACGTCGTGGCTCAGGATTTGGAGGCCGGCACGGACACGGTGGGCAAATTCCCGGATCCGAGCTACCCGGACAGCTACCAGTTCGTTGCCGAGACCAGCGACGACCTCGACGGCTTCACCTTCGACACCGAGCCTCAGACCGCCATCGCAGTCGACACCTTCCTCGATGGCGCCTGCGCCTTGCCCTACATCTTCTGGGTTGGCGACGGCGCGGCCCACACCGGCGCGCCCTCGAACCCGATCGTGCTGGTGCCGACGCCGGAGTAGCCGAGCGGCCGCGCCTGCCGGATCCGCGCTATTCGGGGCGGATTTTGCGTTTGCGCTTCTTGCCGTCTCGGCGCCGGAGCTTATCGAGCGCACGCGGCGTGGTCAGGGTCAGCGCCTTGCTTTGCAGGCCCAGGATGGCTTCGCTTTCCCTCGCCCGTTCGCGTGCAAGCTCCATGAAACGCACTTGGCTGCGCACGACCGGGTCGTTGCTTTCGATGCGTTGATACACGCCATCGGCAGAGAGCAGCCAGCCCTTGCAGTTGTCCGAGCGCATCGTGCCGAGCACCTCTTCCATCACCCGCTTCTTCAGGCTCTCGTCCAAGATCGGGAACATGACCTCGACGCGACGCCGGAAGTTGCGCGGCATCCAGTCGGCGCTGGAGCAAAATACTTCGTCCTGTCCGCCGTTGCTGAAGTGAAAGGTCCGCGCATGCTCCAAATAGCGGTCGATCACGGCATGCACGCGGATGTTCTCGCTGACGCCCGGCACGTTGGGGCGCAAGCAACAGATGCCGCGGATCAACAGGTCGATTCGCACGCCGGCCTGCGAGGCCGCGTACAAGGCGGCAATCACGTCCGCGTCGACCAGCGAGTTCATCTTAGCCACGATCTGCGCGGGGCGACCGCTGCGCGCGTGCTCGGCCTCGCGCGTGATCAAGCCCAATATGGACTCGTGCAGGCCGAGCGGCGACACGATCAGCCGGTTCCACTTCAACGGCGCGCTGTAGCCGGTGAGCATGTTGAAGAAGGCGGTCGCGTCTTCGCCGATGTCTTCGCGCGCGGTGAACAGCGAGAGATCCTCGTAGGAGCGCGCGGTTTGCTGGTTGTAGTTGCCGGTCGCCAGGTGCACGTAGCGACGAAGGCCGGTGCGCTCCTTGCGCACCACCATCATCACCTTGGCGTGCGTCTTGAACCCGAGCAGGCCATACATCACGTTCACGCCCGAGCGTTCCAGCGCGCGCGCCCATTGAATGTTGCTCTCTTCGTCGAAGCGCGCCTTCAGCTCGACCAGCGCCGTCACCTGTTTGCCGAGCTCGGCCGCACGCTGCAGCGCCTTCACCAGCGGTGATTCACCGCCCGTGCGGTACAAGGTCTGCTTAATCGCGAGCACGCTGGGGTCTTCGGCCGCCTGCCACAAGAAATCGATCACGGCTTCGAACGACTCGTACGGATGGTGCAAGAGCACGTCGCGCTCTTGGATGGTGTGGAAGAAATCGTCCGAGTCGCGCAGCGGTGGCACGTATTGCGGCGTGAACGGCTCGTCGCGACGTTCGCGGCGGTCGTCATTGGCGGTCAGCTCGGTCATGTCGCCCAAAAACAGCGCGCCGTTCAGCTTGTAGACATCGCGCTTGGGGTCGATGTCGAGCTCACGACACAGCCACTGCAGCGAGTCACTGGGCGCTTCGCCGCTGACCTCGAGCCGCACGGCGTGGCCGCGCTCGCGACGCCGCAGCTCGTTCTGCAGCGTGAGCAGCAAATCATCGGCGTCTTCGTCGTCGATCTCCATGTCGAAGTTGCGAGTGACGCGGAAGGCGTACACGCCGGTTACGCGCATTTGCGGAAAAATCAGGCGTGTGTGGCGCGAGATCAGGTCTTCCAGCGCGACGAACGCGCGGCGCGTGCCCTCCACCGGGACGCGGATCATGCGCGGCAACATGGTCGGCACCTGCACCAGGCCGAACGCGGGCTCGCTCGTGTGCGCGCGCTTCTCGAAGATCACGCCGACGTTGATGCTCTTATTGCGAACGTGCGGGAAGGGATGCACCGGATCGATCGCGATCGGCGTCAAGACCGGGAAGATCTCCTTTTCGAAGTGCAGATCGAGCGCCGTCTGGTCCTTGAGCGACAATTCATCGGGGTTGACCAGCGCGACGCCGGCCGCGCGCAGTTCCTTGCGCAAGCCCTGGTTCCAGATGCGATATTGCTCGGCAGCCAGCTCGTGCACCCGCTGACTGATCGCTCCCAACTGCTGGTCGGGAGTTAGGCCGTCCGGCGGGACTTCTTCGATTTCACCGGAGATTTGCGCTTGCAGCCCGGCGACGCGCACCATGAAAAATTCGTCCAGGTTCTGGGCGAAGATGGCCAGGAACTTGAGCCGCTCGTACAGCGGTACGCGCTCGTCGCGGGCTTCGTTCAACACGCGCGCGTTGAACTCCAGCCAGGAAAGCTCGCGATTGATGAACAGCGCCGGATCGTCCAAGCGGGGTGGTAGGACCGCCACCGGTGTAGACGCCGGGACGCTGAGCGTCGGCCGTAGCAAGTCGGTGGCGGTGGTCACTGGAGCTCCCAGCCTAGCACCCGGACAATTGCCGGTCTTTAGTCGCCTTTGCGGCCGAATGCGCGGCTTTGCCAGCCCATGACGGCGGATGTTTTGTGTGGTTTAATCGAGAGTTGGTAATCGATGGAAGAAAAACAAAGCGTAAGCAGTGGTTCCGTCGCCTCGAACATGGTCTCGCAGATTGCGGCGATGCAAGATTACGATCGCTATCGCGATCTCGCCTGGGAGGGCAGCTTCGAAGAGTACCTAGCGCTCGTGCGTGAGCGCCCGCAGGTCACTCGCAACGCCTTCCAACGCGTCTACGACATGGTGATCTCCTACGGCACGGAGGAGTACATCGACAACAAGAAGAAGCTGGTTCGCTACAACTTCTTCCGCGACGAGATCGACGAAGGCAAGGACGCCGTATTCGGCCTCGACATTCCGCTGATGCGCCTGATGAACGTGCTCAAGGCCGCCTCCGAGGGCTACGGCCCGGAGCGCCGCGTGATCCTCCTGCACGGCCCAGTCGGCTCCAGCAAATCCACCATCGCGCGTCTGCTCAAAAAAGGGCTCGAGCGTTACTCGACTACGCACGAAGGCGCGCTGTACACCTTCAAATGGGTGAACCTGGCCGAAACCGGCCTGGCCAGCGGCGAGGCGGACGTGTTCGATTCGCCGATGCATGAAGAGCCCTTGCGCCTGATCCCGCAAGAGTGGCGGGACCAATCGATCACCAAGCTCGGTCTGTCCAACGAGAAGTTCCGCGTCAAGGTCGACGGTGACCTCGATCCCGCCAGCCGCTTCATCTTCCAAGGCCTGATCAAGCGCTACGAGGGTGACTGGGGCAAGGTGATGACCAATCACATTCGTGTGAAGCGCCTCACCCTGAGCGAGAAGGACCGCGTCGGCATCGGCACGTTCCAGCCCAAGGACGAAAAGAATCAGGACTCGACCGAGCTCTCGGGCGACATCAACTACAGGAAGATCGCCGAATACGGCTCGGACTCCGATCCGCGCGCCTTCAACTTCGATGGCGAGTTCAACATCGCCAATCGCGGCATCGTCGAGTTCGTGGAAGTGCTCAAGCTCGACGTCGCGTTCTTGTACGACTTGCTGGGCGCCTCGCAAGAGCACCGCATCAAGCCCAAGAAATTCGCGCAAACGGACATCGATGAAGTGATCATCGGTCACACCAACGAGGCCGAGTACAAGCGCCTGTTGAACAACGAGTTCATGGAGGCCTTGCGCGATCGCACGATCAAGATCGACGTGCCGTACATCACGCGCCTGTCGGACGAAATCCGCATCTACGAGAAGGATTTCAACAACGAGAAGGTGCGCGGCCGTCACATCGCGCCGCACACGCTGGAGGTGGCCTCGATGTGGGCGGTGCTGTCCAGGCTCGAGGAGCCCAAGAAGCACAACCTGGCCACGCTCCAGAAAATGAAGCTGTACGACGGCAAGGTGCTGCCCGGCTACACGCAAGACACGGTGAAGGAGCTGCGCAAGGAGTCCAAGCGCGAGGGCATGGAAGGCATCAGCCCGCGCTACGTGCAGGACAAGATCTCCAACGCCCTGGTGAGTGACGTCGGCGAAGGCACGATCAACCCGTTCATGGTCTTGAACGAGCTCGAGAAGGGCCTCACGCACCACTCGTTGATCACCAACGAGGACGGCCGGAAGCGCTATCGAGACCTGATCGGCGTGGTCAAGCGCGAGTACGAAGAGATCGTGAAGAACGAAGTGCAGCGTGCGATCAGCGCCGACGAAGACGCGATCAGCAAGCTTGCCGCCAACTACATCGACAACATCAAGGCCTACGCGCTCAAAGAAAAGGTCAAGAACCGTTACACCGGCCAAGACGAAGAGCCGGATGAACGCTTGATGCGCTCGATCGAAGAGAAGATCGACATCCCGGAAAATCGCAAAGACGACTTCCGGCGCGAGATCATGAACTTCATCGGCGCCAAGGCGGTCGAAGGCAAAAAGTTCGACTGGCAAACCAACGATCGCTTACGCCGCGCGCTCGAGCTGAAATTGTTCGAGGACCAAAAGGACAGCATCAAGCTGAAGACCCTGGTCAGCGCGGTGGTCGACAAAGAGACCCAAGAAAAGATCGACATCATCAAGAGTCGCCTGATGCGCTACTTCGGCTACAACGAGGTCAGCGCGACGGACGTGCTGAACTACGTGGCCAGCATCTTCGCCCGCGGCGACGCCAAGAGCTGACAGCGCTCCCGAGCGAAGAGCGATAACGACAGTTCACGCCCTGCGAACAGCCGTTCGTGGGGCGTTGTCGTACCTGGCCTAAATTTCCAGGGGTTTTGGCCGTTGCGAGCTGGCATGCCGACTGCAACGAAGCCGACCATGAAGCGCGCGCTATCCTTACTCGCCCTGCCAGTCGTCCTCAGCCTGAGTGCTTGCCCCAAAGAGCGCGAGCTCACCTCTGCTGAAGCGCAAGAGTCGCTCGAGCAGGCCTCGGCCTCGTCCCAAGCCGAGAGCTTGGCGGCGGCCAGCGTCGACATCTCCACCAACTTCACCATCGGTGGCGCGCTCGAGAACGCCGCTGGCGAGCTGAAGGCCTTCGTCAACTCGCAGCTGCCCTGCGCCGACGTCACGCTCGAAGGCGCGACCCTGACCGTCGAGTACGGCGTGAACCCGGGCACCTGCCTGTACCGCGGCCACACCTTCAGCGGTACGAGCGCCATCACCGTCAGCAAGAACGCGATGAACGAAGTCGTGGTCGACCACGTGTGGACCGAGCTCTCCAATGGCGTGGTCAAGCTCGACGGCACCGCCCACGTGACCTGGAACTTCAGCGACCAAACGCGACACGTGCTGCACGACGTCACCTGGACCCAGCTGGCCAGCGGCCGCACGGGCAAGGGCACGGGCGATCGCACGCAAAAGCCACTCTCGGGCGGTATCGCCGAAGGCATCCAAATCGACGGCAGCCGCAGCTGGACCGGCGCGCGCGGCGGCTGGGACTTGGCCGTCGATGGCGTGCAAATGCGCTGGGCCGATCCGGTCCCGCAAGCGGGCAGCTACTCGCTCAGCACGCCCTTCGACAAGAACGTCACGATGAGCTTCTCGCGCGTCGATGGGGACACGATCAAGGTGACCGTCGCCGGCCCCAAGCGCGACTTCAGCTTCACGGTCTCCAAAGCCGGCGCGATCGCCAGCAATTGAGGATGGTCTGGGGTTAGCGGGCGCGTTGCAGCGCGGACCCTCACGGAGCACAACGCGGAAACTCAGTCAGCCCGTCAGGACATTGGAACATGTTTTCGAGCGTCCCCGCGATCGTATCGAACGAGCCTCCCGGCTGAGCTCGCTCCCCGCCCAGCCAGTTGTCCTCGATGAATTTCAAAATCGACGTTTGGTCGGTCAGCGTGTGGTCGATGTAGTTCTTGCGCGCGAAGGGCGAGAGCACGAGCAGCGGCAGACGCGTTCCGTAGCCGCAGCGTCCGAGCGCCGGATTTCCGTCGTGCCCCTGCAGCGCGCTGAGCGGCGCCGGCCCCAGTTGTTGCGCGCCTTGCTTGCACAGTCGCTCACCGTTGAGCTCGTCCGCGACGCCGTTCGAGGCATTCACGATCGGGGGCGCTTGGTGATCGTACCAACCGTCGGAGTCGTCGTACGCGACGATGATGGCCGTCGAATCCCAGCCAGGGCTCGCCTGCACCGCGCTGACTACCTGGACGATGAAGCTCTGCTCGTCGAGCGGGTTGGAGGTGCCGGCATGGCCGTCCTGGAACGCGGGCGCCTTGAGGTAGCTCACTGCGGGGAAGTTACCGGCCTGCACGGCCTCGAAGAAATCGTGGCTATCGTAGTGGTGATTGGCAGGGTCGGGGGTCCTGCCGTCTTTCGCCAAGGTCGAGCCGATGGCACTGCCGCTGCTTGGCCTCGCGTGCGTCGGGTTGGCGGTCGTTCGGTAGTATTGGAAGGGGGCATGGTGCGGGCTGTAGTCGAACGGCTTCGACGCAGCTTCCGCCACGGTTTGCGACGACCAGCGGCCGCAGCCGGTTGATCCGTTTTCGTTCACCACGCCGAGATCGAAGCCGCCCTGAAACCATCCCCAGCTGATGTCTTTGGCATTGAGCAAGTCGCCGATGTTCCGGCCTTGGAGCGATACCTGCTCGCCTTGCGATTTCGAGCAAACATCGCCGAACGGGTCCGGGTCCCCGAGCAGGGTGTAGCCTTCGTTCCCGTCCGGCGTGACGCTGCCGGACGCGCCGAGATCCAGGTTCAGCATTCGATCGAGGCCGTTCGTCTGCCCGCTGATCAGGTTGATTGCACCCGGGGTCGACGGGCCGAAGGTCGTGCTCCACGAGTTGTCGTTCAACGCGAAATCTTGCGCATAAGACCACAGCGCGCTCACGGTGTTGCCGTCGTAGTACGCCATCACTAGGCCCTTGCCGAGCGCGGTCAGCGACGCGGGAGGCGGGCCACCGTTTCCGACCCACAGCGGGAACAGATCCATCGCACCGTCGTGAGCCGCCAGCTGCTCCTGAGTGTAAAGGTGACCCATATCCTGAGTCGCTGCGTTCGAGGGGGCGAGGCGAATGGGATTCGCCGCGTCCGCGCCGTTGTCCAGATTCGTAGCGTTCGGGTTTTCGCGCAACAGATCGACGCCGAGCAGAGGCTCGAAGCCGCGCGTCGGATCCAGCGGCGTCGCGAGGTTGTTAGGCGTTGGCGTGTCGGGGGCGACGGCGAAGGATGGCTCACCGGGCTGGTTCTCCGCATACGGATAGGTTCCGAAGTAGTGGTCGAACGAAATGTTCTCACCGAAGATCACGACCAAGTGCTTGATGGGGGTCTTCGTTGGCAACTGCTCCGCTGGGACCGCCGCGTAGGGCGGCGGCGCGTTCGAGTCGGTCGCACAACCGGCGGTGCCGACCAATGCAGCCAAGCCACAAATTCGGCCAATGCGAGCGAGCCCGAGGCCAATGCAATTCGAAAATCTGTTTCCCACCACTAGCAAGTCTTACCACGAGTGCTCGCGAGGAATTCGACTAGAGTTCGTCTCACTACGCTCATGCGCCCCGCTCACGGAATCCCTTGCGCCTTGCTCGGCGTGCTCGCCGCTTGCGCCGAGCCGCATGCTTCGCCCAACGCGAAGTCGCCATCTGCTGCGATTTCTGCCGTGCCCATCGCACGCGCTCCGGCGCCAGCGATGCCGAGTGCGGGGCCGTCAGCGCGGCCGCTTGGCTCGGGAGATACGGTCTACGGCTACCTGGGCAAGCGTGGCATCATCGGTGAGCTCGCGGTCGATGGTTCGCGCTGGCGCGGTTCGTTTCATTTCGTCTCGGGCGGCGGCGAGATCTCGATTGAGGGCAGCGCGTCCGCGCCCGAGGTCGACCCCGACGCGCCAGCACCCGAGCCAACGGATGGTGAGGAGCCGCACGCCTACCTGAATTGCAGCTTCTTCGCGGCAAGCGGAGGCGGCTCGCTCGAAGGCGCGAGCTGTCTTCAGGAAAAAGGCGAGCTCGAAGTGAGCGGCAGCTGGTCGCAAGCGAACAGCAGCGAACCCTTCTACTTGCAGACGCGGGACGGCTTGGGCGCGGACGAGTATTACGCGGCACTGCTCAACACGCCGACGCCGAATCACGCCTGCGCGCCCGTCGCCGATGTGCTGTCCTTGGAAGAGCGACCGGGTGGGCGGATGGCGTTCTTGTATCGACTGCGCTGGCCGTGCGACCCCGTGGAGGACAACCAGCACGTGATCTACGGTGCGATGTCGAAACCCCCGCCGCCCCCGCCACCGAGCTACGCCGCCTACGTGGCGGACGTGTCTCAGGCGGAACCGCACCGCCTACTCTGGTCGGCACTCTGGACCAGTCTGGGCGCGCCGAGCCCGACGAATGCAGTCACTCTGGCGCTGGGTTTCCGCGCGCTGACACCCGAAATCGAGCTTTACGTCGCTCGCAGCACGGATGACTTTCAGAGCCCGAACACCAGCGGAGGCAACTCGCGTGAGGAAGTCTCCGTTTGGGCAGTCGGCAGCGATGGTCGTCATGGCGCCCAGCTCGAATTGCCGGCGGGCGAGAGCGGCAGGATGGGTTGGTGCTTCGCAGGGGGCAAGACCAACTACGGCACGCTGATCGATCTCGATGGCAACGCGCTCCCGGAAATCGTGATCGAAACCACGATCACCGACCGTCACGATGGCATCGACAAGAACGGTAAAGTTCAGTGCGTCGATGAGCCCACCGTCGTGAAGTTCGCCGCCTATCAGCTCAACTCGAAAACGCTGGCCTGGGCGCCCACGGCGCCGCGCGGTGTCACCAAAAGCCGAGTCGAGCGTGCCACGCGACTCGATCCTTGAGCGCTACGCGCTGAGAGCCTGGATAGGTAGATCTTTGGGCAGCCGAATCCTTCCCGCAGCGTTGGCGACCACCGTGAGCGAGAGGTAGAGGGGCGGAAGTCGCCGCCCCTGCCACTGAAACAATCACTAACGCGCAACGCTCGCGGCCCAGCTACTACTGAGGACATGGGCGGAAAGCGGGCAAGCGCGTGGCTACGGATGGCTTGGCTCTTGTGTGTGACCGGCTGTAGTGGGCAGTTGGTCCAGATCAAGCTGCCCAAGCAAGACGCGAATCCGAACGCCTATTACGTGTGTGCGCCGTCCGCCGGGGGGGCCACGTTCGACTGCAAGAGCGAGCGGGCCTTTCACCAGTACGATCGCGAGCTTTTGATCAGCGAGCAGCAGTGCGATTTCGGCGTTGCCAACCTGTACGTGGAGACCGACTGGAAGGGCAAGGTCACGCGCATTCAGTACGTGTGCGGCACGGCGCCCGTCGGCGGTTTTCCGAGCAAGTAAGGAGCCCAGGCATGGCCGTCACTCATCCCGCCATCAAGATCCGCCTGAACGAGCAGTGGCAAGACGTGCACCACGCAAACGAGGAGGTGCGCGTCACCCGCTACGAAGTCGTGCCCAAAGCCAGCACTGCCGAGGCGCAGCTCTTGGAAGTGGGCGGCGCCGTGCGGGCGGTCGTGGAAGACGCCTTCGAGCGCGATCAGCCGCTGCGTGTGCCGGGGGGGCGTTGGTCGCTTTCGCCCATCGGCAAGCCCCAGAGCACGCTGCTCGATCTGAGCAATTATCGCCGCATCGGCAAAGTGCCGGAGGCTTGGCTCAGCGCGCACGAGCCGGGGATTTCGCCGATGTTGATCGCCGCAGGCATGACCGTCAACGTCGTCAATCGCGAGCTGCGCGCCCTGGGCTTGGCCTTGCAAACTTCCGGGGCGAGCGACGGGCAAACCTTCGCGGGAGCGATCGCCACCGGTACGCACGGCGCTGACATGAAGGTGGGCGCGTTGCACGACACCGTGCTCGCGCTGCATCTGGTGGTCTCGCCCACGCGTTCGGTGCTGGTGCAAGCGGCGGACGGCGCGCTCAATGAGAGCTCCGCCGAGGCGCTCAGCCGATGGTTCGGCATCGAATGCCAGCTCGAGAGCGACGACCAATTGTTCGAAGCGGCGCGTGTGCACCTCGGCTCGCTCGGAGTGGTGCTCAACGTGATCGTCGCGGCGGTGCCGCTTTACTACCTGTCGCGCCTGCGCACCGCGCACCTGGAGGGCGCCAGTTGGCACGGCGTGCTCGGCAGCCGCCGCCCCAAGAACGCCAATGGCCTGCATCCGGAAGATCCCGATTATTTGCAGCTGATCGTGCACCCCTACGCGCCTCATCCTGCCAGCGAGCCACGCGCCTGGATCAGTAGCATGCGCAAGCTTTCCTTCGGCGACCAAGCCGGCGTCATCACTGATCCGACGGACGTGAGCCTCAAGAGTGATCTCGCGGACTTCTTGCCCGCCCTGGTCAAGGTGTTCGAGAGCGAGCTCACGTTACCGATCAATTCGGTGCTGCGCGCGGTCACCTCCACGCAGCTGCGCGGAATTTACGGTTCGGGTACCCACTCGGACTCCGCGCTGCCCGGCGCGATGTTCGGGCCACCGGATTTTCTGGGCATCGATTTCAGCCCTGCGCGCGGTGCAAGCGCCGAGTATGTGTTCGACGCCACGCAGGCGCGCGTCGCCGTCGAAACCATTCTCGACACGCTCGCCACGCAAGTCGACGCACAAAACCAGTACCTCGGCGGCATCGGCGTGCGCTTCGTCAAGGGCTCGAGCGCCTTGCTCGCTCCCAACGCCAGACCGCTCAGCTGCTTCGTCGAGCTCCAAAGCCTGTTCACGAACGAGCTGCCGGCCATCCACGCTGCCATCGGAAGCGCGCTCGCCCGAGCCGCCATTCCCTACTGCGGCCACTGGGGCCAATGGGCCATGAACACACCCGCCGTGGCCGAGAACTGGTGGGGCTCGAACGCCATCGAGTCCTGGAAGGCCGCCCGCGCCGATCTGCTGCCCGAGGCTAAGGCCCGAGCAGTCTTCGCCAGCCCGATCCTCGAATTCGCCGGCTTGGGGTAGTAGTAGCTATGGCCCGCGAGCAGGCTGGGCGCGGCTCAGCGGATCACGCCCAGGGCGTCGATGCACAGCATGTAGTCGGTGGGCGAAGGCTGTGCCGACACCTTGAATTGTAGGGCAGAGACGTTGGCCGGGTTGAAGACGTAGCTGCTGGCGCTTGGTCCCCAGTCGTCTTTCACCATGTTGGCGAAAGTGAATAGACCGGACCCGGGCGAGGCCGTAGACACGCCGTCCGGCGGCGCGTTGATGTTGCAGTTCGTGGTCGAGCAGCTGCCGTTGAAGCTGGGATCCATGTTCTGAATCCAAACCTGCATCGAGTTCGTGCTGTTGTAGTTTTTCCAGGTGATGCCAGTCACGCCCGCGGTGGTGGCGTTCCAGGCGTGCTTGACCGAAGCCAGGTTGTTGAAGTCGAAGCCGATCGCCACGCCCCAATTGACGCCATTGGCGTCGGCGGCGCACATCGTGCCGCTGATGCAACGAATGTTCGGGTCCCAGAACATCGAGGGGGTGGAGCAAGCGTCGCCGTACGCGTAAAATACGCCTTCGATGCCGAGCTTGCCATTCACGCCCTGGGTCGAGGGAGCGGCGTCGGCGCTCAGGCTGAGCCAATTGGTCCCGCTGACTGGATTCGTCGCGGTGCTGCCACCAGCGCCGGTGCTGCCGCCGACGCTGCCACTACCCCCGGAAGTCGAGCCATTGCCGGCTTTGCTCGAGGCGCCGGCGCTCGAGCTCGCGCCCGCACTACCGTTGCCCGAACCGCCGAAGCCATTCGCCGAATAGGTGCAGTCACTGCTGCACGCGGTGAGGGCGCAGCCCTGGTACTGCGCCGACTTGGCGATATCGTCGGCGGTGACGCCCTGGGCGCAATTGGCCAAACAGGTCGCGTCCGCGGCACAGCCGAGCAAGCAGCGGGTCACCGTGTCACAGCCACTCGCTGCTTTGCAGGCCGAAGCGGCGCTCGCGCACGCGCTCTCGGCGCAGGCGAAGCATGCTTTCGCGTCGAAGCTCGAGCTGGGCGCTCCGGCCGCGCCGCTGAGGTTCACACACACGTTGCTGCGGCAATCGAGCCCCGTGTCGCACGTGCTGTTGGCATAGCAAGCGCAAGTCTCGGCCCCTTCACAGGGCTTGTCGCTACTGCAGCTGGGAGCGCCCAACAACACCAGCGCCGACAAACCGCCCAGTAACAAACTTCGCTTGAACATGCTTGAGCTCCCCTAAGGAATGGTCACGGTGCGCTCGAGCGCAGCGATACCGCTTAGAACGAACCCAATCACTTACTTTTAAGAGGAGCCGACGGCGCGTTCGGGCCTTTGCAGCGCTTTCGGTGCACCTTTTCGGCGCGGAATGGCGAGCCCGAACACCTTTGAACACCGCGCCACACTCGCGCTGGGGGTAGCGAGCACGAGCCCGGACTCACTTCGCTCTAGAAGTGCCCCATCCAGGTGAGGTTGATCGCCTGGTCGACGTCCGTGGTCCCCTCGCGCGCATGCTGCAGCCAACTCGCGTATTCGGCCAGGAATGACGTGTTGTCGTTGAACTTGAAGCCGATGCCTGGGACGTGCAGCACTTCTTGCACGAGCACGTCCGAGTAGCGGGCGATGCTCAGGTTGTAGCGAAAGGTGACCGGACCGGCGCTGTATTCGGCGCCTGCCAGCAGGTACGTGTTGTGCGCCGACGCGCGCCCTGGCGCGGGCGGCTTGGCCGTCGCATCGCCGGTGTACGGGTAAGCGTCGACGTTCGCGCCCGACTGCTGCAAGACCTCTCCCCAGAAGCCCAGGCCTGCCCAGGTGAGCTTGGCGTCGACGGCCCCGCGCCACACGGAATTCTTGGCATTGGGCAGGTCGGCCACGAAGTGCTCGCCCGATAGGCCGACCTCGAGCTTGGCTGACTTGGATAGTTGCACAAACGGCTGAACGCGTCCGACCAGCGTGTTGCGGCGGCGTGCTCCGGGGATCGAAATCGTATCGCGGCCAATGAGCGAGGCGTTGGTGTGCCCATCGACGACGAAGAACTGCGCCCAAAACGCGACGCCAGCCTCTTTGCCCAGCTTGCCCTCGAGCGAGAGACCGGCATTCGGATCGAGCTTGAGCCCTTCGTAAACCTGAATGTTGCCGTAGAACGTGCCGTCCCAGAACAGGCCGAGCTGCTTGTAGATCTTGCCCACCTTGAGCACGACCGGCTGTGCATCGACGAACAGATAGGCCTCTTGAACCCAGGCCAAGCTGTCGTAGTACGAGCGCATCTTCTCGTTGCTGAGGCGCGGCTCGAAGTGCAGGCCGAATGGCTGCCAACGCGCGTCGAAACGCAGATTGGTATAGATCAGGAATTGATTCTTCCAGCCGTTGGTGGGCTGGTAGTAGTAAATCGCGATGCCGCCGCTGAGGCTCACGTGCCGCGTCCAGTCAGCCTGGCTTCCGGCATCGGGTTTCTCGAGCAGCTTCTTTTCGGCAGTGGGCGCTGGCGTCGGCTCCACGCCGGGGCCGGGCACTGCCGATGCCGCGCGCGCCGCGAGCCATAGAGATAGCGCGAGGAGCCCCGAGCTACGCGCCGATCTCCGAATCACGGCGGCGAGGCTAGCAAGAAAAATCGAGGCTGGGCAGCCAACGGCTCCGCGTCGACCACGATTGAGCCGTGACAAGCACGTTGGCAGCGTTCCCGGTCGAGCGCGCTCGTATTAAGCTTTTGCCATGCTGCGCGCGTTTGCTCCGTGGTCGAGTGTCGTCGGCGTCGCGCTGTGCGTGAGTTGCGGCGGCGACGGCGGCGGCGTTCCCGATCCGGGCCACGGGAGCATCATTCCACCTTCGGGCGGTCGCAACGCGGCCGGTGGTGCGGCAAACAGCGCGAGCGGCGGGAGCGGCGGGGTCGCCGCGGCAGCCGCGGGCAGCGCCGGAACCGCGATCAGCGGCGCGGGCGCTTCAGGAGCCGCGAGCGATGGCGCGGCCGGAGCGGGTGGAGTCGCGACCGGGCCGAGCAGCACAGCCTCCGGTACCGCTCTCGAACAGCTGAAGACCTGGCTGATGCTCGAGGCCGCGAGCCGCCCCACGCTTTTGGAGCAGGCGTTCGCAAAGGTCTCGCTGACCAAGCCAGACGCGGCGCAGGCACAGGAGCTGCTAGTCGCCGACTACACGGCGCAGCTGAAAGCCACACGCGCCGCGGAGGTCGGCGCAAGCGAGAGCCTAGCCAAGACCATCAAGGCAGGCGGCGTCAGCATGAAGTACTACCGCGCCCAGCGCGGGCAGAAGCCCGCCACGGGTTGGAACCTGTTCATTTCCATGCACGGCGGTGGCAACGCGGACGCGGCCACGAACGATAGCCAATGGGAAAATCAGATCGCGTTGGTCGACGGTTACAATCCGAAAAACGCGATCTGGGTCGCGCCTCGCGCGCCCTCGAACGAGTGGAACCTGTGGTTCCGCGACGAGATCGACGCCTTGTTCGAGCGCTTGATCGCCAATCTGGTCGCGTTCGAGGGCGTGGATCCCAACCATGTTTACCTGAACGGCTACTCGGCGGGCGGGGACGGCGCGTATCAGATGGGGCCGCGCATGGCTGACGCCTGGGCGGGGGTCGGCATGAGCGCCGGGCACCCGAACGACGCCTCGCCCCTGAGCCTACGCAACACGGCGTTTGCGATTCACGTCGGGGGCGACGACACCGCCTACGATCGCAATCTCAAGGCCGCAGAATGGGGCATGAAGCTCGATGGCTTGGCCGCGGCAGACCCGGGTGGCTACGTGCATCAATGGCAAGTCCATGCGGGCAAACCGCATTGGATGGACCTGGAGGATGCCGTCAGTATCCCGTTCATGCAGGCGCACGCGCGCGACCCGATCCCGAAGAAAGTGGTCTGGCGACAATCCGGCAGCCTGCGCTCTCGCTTCTATTGGCTCGCAGTCGTCCCAGCCGACGTCGCGGCAGGCTCGGAGATCAGCGCCAGCTACTCCGGCCAAACCATCGAGCTGTCTGCGCTGACGAAGGTGAAGCGCATCACGCTGCGCGTGTCCGACGCGATGCTCGATCAAGACCGGGCCGTGAGCGTGAAGCGGGAAGGCGCGGAGCTGTTCGCGGGCATCGTTCCGCGCACGATCGCCGTGCTGTACCAAACGCTCGCCGATCGCGGAGATCCGAGCTTGATGTTCAGCGGTGAGCTGTCCGTGAAGCTCGATTGAGCTCGGATGCTAAGCGCGTGCGCCGGCGGCGCACTGCGCACGGGCCTGTTCGATGGCCTGCACCAGGTCTTCGGTGCGATAGGGTTTGCGCAGGAAGGCTTGGAACGAGGCGGGATCCAGAGCCAGCTCCGAAGAGCCTTCCAGGTAACCCGACGAAAGCACGATCGCCACGCGCGAGCCGGTCTCGCGGATTCGGCGAATGACGTCGATGCCGGTCATGTCCCGCATCATGAAGTCGAGCACGATCACCTCGGGGGGGCTGGCGGCAAAGCGGGCCAACCCGGCTTCACCGCTGCCCGCCTCGTCCACGCGGTAGCCGCGCAGCTCGAGCGCTCGGCGCAGGTGAGCGCGCACTACGTGCTCGTCGTCGACCACCAGCACATCGCACGGCGAGACGGTCGCCGGGTCGCGGTCCTGTGCCTGGGTTTCCTGGCGATCGCTCGCGGGCAGCAGCACCGAAAAACAACTGCCTCGTCCGGGCTCGCTCTCGACCAGAATTGCGCCCTTGTGTGAGGCGACGATGCCCAGGCATGCCGCGAGCCCGAGCCCGTGCCCGGCAACCTTGGTGGTGAAGAACGGTTCGAACACGCGGTCCCGCGTGCCTTCGTCCATGCCCACGCCGTCGTCTCTGACTTCCAATAGCACCCAGGCCCCGGGGGCGACGTTCGCGCCGAGAGCGTCTTCCCAGCGTGCGTCGGGCTGCTCGATGCGCGTCACGTGCACCTGCACGTTCCCGGGACGGCCCTCGAGCGCGTCCGAGGCGTTGGTGAGCAGATTCATTGCTACTTGGGTGAGCGTGGCCCGATCGCCGAGCACCGAACAGCCCGGCTCGATCGCAAGCTCGAGCTGCATTTTCTTGGACAGCGTCGCGTTCAGCAGTTGTTTCAGCTCGCGCAGGAGCTCGCCGATGTCTACCGGGTCATTGCGCGCGGGCTGGTGTTGGCCCGCGTACGCCAACATCTGCCGCGTCAGATCCGCGGCGCGCTCGCCTGCTGCGCGAATGGCCAGCGCCGACTCGCGCTCGTCCTCGCTGGTCAGGGTCATCAGCAAGAGATCCGCGTTGCCCAGGATGCCGACCAAGAGATTGTTGAAATCGTGCGCGATGCCGCCGGTGAGCACTCCCAGACTGTCGAGCCGTTGGCTGCGCTCGATCTGTTGCTCGAGCCGGCGCCGCTCCGCTTCCAGCCGGAGCACGGGCCTTAGATCGCGGACACCCGCCACCCGCACCGGAAGCCCTTCGAAGTTGGAGGGCACGGCTTGAATCTGGATCGGGATGATTTCACCGTGCGCGGTCACGAACGCGGTCTCGTAGGCGAAGACTCGGCCTCCTAGGATTGCTCGTTCCGTGATCGCCCGCGCGGCTGGCGCCACGTGGTCGAACAGACTCTTTCCGAGCAGCTGCTCCGGCCGATAGCCCATCGTCTCCTCGACTCGCCCGCCCAGGTCGACGATCACGCCGTCACGGCTGACAATGAAGAAATCGAAGGCGGCGGCTGCCAGATCACGCAGCCGGACCTCGCTCTCACGCAAAAGCTCGTTGGTGTGCTCGCGTTCGGTCACGTCTCGCACGGCGACGACGCGCACCGGTCGGTCACCGAGCTTGCCTTGTTTGGACAAGATCTCGGCGCGGAAACGCGAGCCGTCCTTGCGGATGCCGGTGATCAGGTAGGCCCCCTCCACGCCTTCGCGGAGGCGCTTTTGGACAGCAGGCAAGTCCTCCGCTGCGATGCAACGGCGCATGGTCTCGCTGCCCAGCAATTCTGCGGGCTCGTAGCCGGTCAGCTCCGCCAGACGTTGATTGGCGTCGATCACCACCCCGCCGTCCGCGTTGATCATGATGCCTTCGAAGGAGGCGGCCGAAAGCATCTGATGGCGCTCCGCCAGCACTTCGTGCTCTTCACGTTCGAGCACGCGCATCAGGCCCAGCTCGAGAGCCGAGGCCAACGCTCGTGTCAGCG
>Ga0207691_10000886_pt1 | contig 29696 bp, 25 predicted proteins | sample KBSM13metaG_FD_184327 | JGI IMG/M metagenome (GOLD analysis project Ga0207691, IMG submission 184327) | Miscanthus rhizosphere microbial communities from Kellogg Biological Station, Michigan, USA - KBS M1-3 metaG (SPAdes) (version 2) | ecosystem: Host-associated > Plants > Roots > Rhizosphere >...
CCGATACCGGGGCCAGTGGTGCCTCGCCGTCGGCGAGTTTCCGTGCACCATGTCCGCCATTCGCCCGCCATCAGATCGAATGCGACCATCGGAACACTTTCCGCGGCACGAGGCTTGTCCCAACGTTTGCATGTCGTGTCTAACTCGGAGGGGGACATGCAGACCCAAGTGCTCCGGCTCACGGGCGCTCTGGCCCTGAGCCTAGTCGGGATCCTGGCCGCGCGCCCGTCGAAGAACGATCAACCGATCGCCGCGCTCGTAACCTCATCAAGGGCGGCCGAGCAGGACGTCATCGGTGTGCTCGCGATGATACACCACGGTGTCGTCGACTACAGCCAGCTCGGAGTGAATCACGGGACGGACCCGGCTGTGAAGGAATTCGCGCGTATGATGGTCAAGGACCATGGCCAGGCGCTCGACTCCATGTATGGGCTCGCGAGCAAGCTCAACACCACGCCGCAGATGAGCGAGAAGGCGGCCGACCTCGAGAAGGAATTCAAGAAGGATATCGAGGACCTGAAGGCGAAGAAGGACGGCCACGACCTCGACAAGGAATTCATGGATGAGCAGATCGACTTGCACCAGGAGACGATCGGCGTCCTGAAGGACCTCGACGAGAAGACCAAGGACGCGAACCTGAAGCGCGCGATCACGAAGACGCTGCCGAAGATGGAGGCACACCTCGAGCGGGCCAAAGCGGTCAGAAGCAAGCTCAGCTGAGCGCGCGGCGGTCGAGATAATCAAGCCGGGGTGAATCCGTAATCGTTAGGGCCGGGCTTCTCCATCGGCACCAGGGGCGCGCGCGACTTCGTCCACAGTCGCGCGCGCCGTGCGTCCGACCCCGATCAGCGTAGCCGACGCGTACCCCGTCCACTCGCCGTACCCGACAAGCCAGACGCGCGGGTCTCGCACGGAACGCGTGCCGCGGACTTCCACTCTCCCGTTAGGCGCGATGATGCCGAGCGGCGCGAGGTGCGCGATTGCCGCCCTGAATCCGGTCGCGAGAATCACGGCATCTTCGCGCGTGCGGCTCCCGTCTGGCCACATGGCACCATCAGCCGTGAATGCGGTGAACATGGGTATCGCGTTCAGAACGCCATCGTCGCGCGCCTTCCGCACTGGCTCGACCATCACGATGTCACCGAGCGTGCGCGGCGGAGCCGCGGTGCCTGCTGTCGTCGCGCGGTAGCGCGCGCTCTCTTCGCTGAAGAGATACCGACCGTCGATGTCGTCCGGCAGGAACGTCGGGGGCGATCGCGTGGCCCACGTCACGCTGGCGTGCTCATGCAGGTCGGCGAGAATCTGCGCGCCGGAGTTCCCGCCTCCCACGACGATGACGCGTTGGCCAGCGAATGTCTCAGGCGAGCGATAACGCGAGGAATGAAGGATCCGCCCAGTGAACACGTCGTCACCCGGCAATCGCGGCACGTTAGGCGCCGCAAACGTTCCCGTCGCGCTGATCACGGCGCGCGCCGACCAGCGTCCCACGCTGGAATCGACGACGAGGCGCTCTCGATCGTCCCGCACCGCATTGACGCGCGCCGGGCGCACCACCGGGACATCGTAGCGCGTTTCGTAGTCGGCGAGGTACTCGAGCGCCTCGTCCCGCGACGGATATCGATGCGTGCCACCGGGCATGAGCCGGCCCGGCAGCGAGCTCCACTGCGCCGGGGAGAACAGTCGCAATGATCGCCATGTGTGCCGCCACGCTCCACCCGGCGCAGCGCCGTCGTCGAGTAAGACGTACGACAATCCCGTGCGTCGGAGGTAGTAGCTCACGGCCAGCGCGGACTGGCCGCCGCCGACGATGACCACGTCGCGCTCGACGAGCGGCTCGGAGTCACCGACGGAACGCGACAGGTCAGGACTAGGCACGCGTCGCGGCTCGCGGTCTAGAATCGAAACAATGGCTGGGCTCGCCGGTGGCCGTTCCGATTGGCCTTCCCTCGTCGAGGATTGGGGAATGCGCGCCTCGGGTCACCAATCGCCGATCTGTCGCTCGCCTCCGACAGTACCAACACGGCGTCGGCACTTGCGGGCAGCGCGACTCGGCGAATCTTACACCGCCCGCGCATCGACAATCGGCTTCAAACTGTTGCGCTTCCGTGGACTTCGACCACACCGCCGCTCCGAAACGATCGCCGAGAACGTCGGTTCCCGGGGACGGTTCCGCTGTTAGCGGGCTGACGTCGCCGGATAACGGCGTATCGCCAGACCACGCCACCGAAGCGGGCCCGAGCTCGCGGGCGCGAGCCGTCTTCCTCGCCGAAGTCGGGCGACTCCTGTCCGAGTCACTGGATTACGAAGGCATACTCCAACAGGTGGCTGACGCCGCGGTGCCCACCTTCGCTGACTGGTGTGCGGTCGACGTCGTGCACCCGCAGGCCGCCGGCGAATGGCCGCCAGTCGTACGGCGTGTGGCGGTTGCTGGCCGAGACCGCGCGCAACTCGCCTGGGCGAGAAAGCTTGGCGCGGACGTCGAACGCGATTGGGGATCGCCGAACGGGCTACCGCAGGTGCTGCGCACGGGGCTGCCGGCGTTCTTCCCGAACGTAACCGATGACCTGATTCGCCGCGCCGGTCTGTCGGAACAGGAGAAGGCGGTCTTTCTCCGGATCGGGCTGCGATCCGGGATCTGCGTGCCGCTCATCGCGCGCGGCCGTACGTTCGGCGCGATCTCTCTCGGCATGGTGGAGTCCCATCGGCGGTACGAGCGAGATGACCTGACGCTGGCGCAGGATCTCGCGCGGTATGCGGCGATCGCGATCGACAACGCGCGCCTGTACGCCGATGAGCGGGCGGCGCGCGTCGTCGCGGAACAGGCGGCGCTGCGGCTGGAGCGTCTCCAGTCGATCACCGCGGCGCTGTCCACCGCCCGGACGCCTTCGCAGGTCGGTGAGGTCATCGTCAGTTACGGGCTCGAAGCGTTAGGCGCGTGCTCGGCGCTCGTCTACGTCATCGCCGATCCCGGAACCGCGCTCGATCTCGTTGGTGCGGCTGGATACGGGACGGAGGTGCTCGAGCAGGCGCGCCGCGTGCCGATGCACGCCGCATTACCGGTGACGGATGCGTTAGGTGCACGCGAGCCGATCATCCTCGCGAGCGCTATCGACCGACGCGCGCGCTATCCCGACCTGATCATGAGTCGCGACGGCATCGAATGCACCGCAGCGATTCCGCTCATGGCGAACGATCGGTGCGTTGGCGCCATGACGTTCGACTTCGAAGCCGGCGCCACGTTCGGGCCGTACGAACGCACGCTGCTGGCGGCGCTCGCGCATCAGTGCGCGCAGGCAGTCGACCGGGCGCGGTTGTACGTGTCGGAGATGCGAGCGAAGCAGGCCATCGCTGCCGTACAGCAGCGCCAGGCAAACGTGCTGGAGGCGATCGCCGATGGTTTCGTGACGTTAGACCGGCAGTGGCGCTACGGGTACATCAATCGCGTCGCGGCTGACCTCCTCGGCCTTCAGGCCGAGGATCTCATCGGTCGCGTGCTCTGGGACGTGCACCCCGGGAACGACGGCACGGAGTTCGCGCGCGCGTTGCGCAGCGCGATGGCAGGCCGGCATCACGCGATCGGCGAGACCTACAGCAACTCGATGCAACGCTGGATCGAGTATCGCGCCTACCCGACAGACGATGGGTTGTCGCTCATCTTTCGCGATATCGACGAGCGCCGGCGTCACGATGAGCGCCTTCGGTTTCTGGCGGAAGCGAGCACGTTGTTGTCGTCCTCGCTGGACTATGAGACGACCCTCTCCAACATCGCCGAGCTGGCTGTCCCAGCGGTCGCGAGCAGCTGTGTCATCGACCTCGTCGCGCAGGGCTCGCAACTGGAACGCGTGGCCACGGTGTTCGACTCCAACGAGCTCACGCGTCTCGTGGGTGAGATGCGGCAGCGAAATCCCATCACCCCCGAATCGCGGCATCCAGCACGAGCGGTCCTGGCGACCGGAGTGTCGCTCTTCTATCCCGAGATCACCCCGGGCGTTCTGCCGCTCGTCGTCGATGACTCCGCCGACTCACTGGCACTCGCGCGACGTCTCAATCCGACATCCTGTGTGTTCGTCGCGCTCCGCGCGCGCGGACGCACGCTCGGCGTGATGTCGCTGTCCACGACCGGCGGCCGGCGGCGGTTCGACGAGCAGGACCGCGCGTTGATCGAGGAGTTGGCGCAGCGCGTCGCGATGGCGGTGGACAACGCGCGCCTGCATGACGCCGAGCGACGTGCTCGGGCCGAGGCCGAAGCGGCGAACCAGGCGAAGAGCGATTTCCTGGCGATCATGAGCCACGAGTTGCGAACGCCGCTCACCGCGGTCGTTGGCTATACAGAGTTGTTGGCCGATGAAGTCGTCGGCCCGGTCAACGACACACAGCGCGATCATCTCTCCCGCGTGCGAGCGAGCAGCGAACACCTGCTCATGCTCATTGAAGACATCCTCAGCTTCGCGCGCATCGAGGCTGGTCGCGAGCACGTGCGCGTCGAGGACTTCGGGTTGGCGGCGTTACTGGAACAGGCGGCGTCGATCGTGCGTCCGCTGGCGGAGAAGAAATCGCTCGACTTCACGCTGACGGGTCACGACTCACGCGCCCTCATGCGCAGCGACCCGCAGAAGGTCCGCCAGATCATCATCAACCTGCTGGCGAACGCGGTGAAATTCACGACGGCCGGTGCCGTGCGGCTATCGGCGCGAGTGTGTAACGACCGTGTGCAGTTCGAGGTATCGGATACCGGGCCGGGCATCGCGGGCGAGCATCTCGAGCGTGTGTTCGATGCCTTCTGGCAAGTCGACCAGCGAATGACGCGTCGCGCCGGTGGCACAGGCCTTGGACTGAGCGTGGCCCGTCAACTGGCCCGACTACTCGGCGGCAACGTGAGCGCGAGGAGTACGATCGGAGAGGGAAGCGTGTTCACTGTCGACTTGCCGCTCAACGCGCCAACTCACACGGTGGTGCCTAACTAGTTCGATGGTGCCTGACTAGCAGGCTGCCCGACGTGCTGGTAGACGAGCCGTGACAGGTCCGCGATCAGGACACGCGCTGCGCGTTCGTCGGGAATGTTTCGCGTCAGCACGACCAGGACGTACGGCGTCCTGCCCTGTGGGTACACGATCGCGGCGTCGTGCAGCACCGCGGTGATGCTTCCCGTCTTGTGCGCGACGCGTGTGCCTGGGGGGAGACCTGCCGGAATCTCGTCGTTGAATTCCTGACGACTGAGAATCGCGAGCATCGTATCACACGCGATCTTCGACGCCGCAGTACGCCGCTCGATGGCCTCCAGCAAGACGCCGAGGTCGCGAGGCGTCGTCGTGTTGTTCATGCCTTTCTGAAACGCCTTGCCGTCCTCCACGCCACGCAGCACGCGAATGTTCCGCGCGCCGAGTGCGTGCGCGGTGGAGTCCGCGTGCGAGGCGCCGATGAGCGCGATGACCGCGTTCGTCGCGAGGTTGCTCGAGCGAACGATCATCCGTTCCACGAGCTCGCGTGCGGATACACGATCCCCGATGCGCAGGTACATCGTGCTATCGGAGTCATCGATCGGCGCCACCGAAAACGGTGAGCCGTCGACGATGGACGCGAATTGATTCACGAGCAGCACTGGTTGCGTCGCCGCGAGGCCGCCGCGTTCCACCTGTCGGAAGAACTCGATCATCACCGGAACTTTCATCGTGCTCGCCGCGTGGAACGACGAATCCGGATCGATCGTGACCAGCTCGCCTGACGCGAGTGACTTGTAGTACACGCCGACAACCGCACCGGGTGTCGCCGCAATGCGTTCCGCGAGTTGTGCGCGCAACGAGTCGCCGACCTGAGCGAATACCGAACGCGTGACGATGCACACGAGGAGTACGCCCCAGAAAATGCGCACGTTATGTGATCCGAGTCGCATGATCCGCGAATATAGACGCGTTGACGATTCGTGCAATCGAAGAGTCCGTTTCGGCGTTGCCTGAGGCTCCCTCAGTCGTGTTCCTGAAGCAGCAGCCCATGCCGTCCGAAACTCCTCACTTGGCCACCCAAACTGCATGCTTCCTCCCTCGTCGTCGAGCGAGCACCCCAGCGGTTCGGTGATCAGTCAGGCGCAGCTGAAGCGCGAGCGACTCCGCTTCACGAACTTTGTTTTTCATCGCGCACCCTCCGGCACGTGTCGCTCCGAAGTGGAGCTGGAGTGGATGGAAGGCGAACGCGTCACGGGCAAGGCGGAGGGCGTCACGAGCACGCTCGGAGATCTGCGCGTCGCCGCGGATGCGTCGCTGCGCGCGATCGAACAGTTCTCCAACGGTACTCTGCGCTTCGAGCTCGTGGGGGTGAAGACGATGCGTGCGTTCGACGCGAACATCGTCATCGTCTCCGTTCTCGCGACGCACGGCGGTGGGCCGCAGCAGCGGCTGCTCGGCTGTCATCTCGCCGAGGATGACCCGTTGCGAAGCGCTGTCGTCGCGGTGCTGCACGCGACGAACCGCGTGCTCGGCAACTTCATCGCGACACGCTGACCCCCGTCTACACGCAGGGCGGCGTTGGTGAAGATCAGGGCGAGTGGTTCCCGTGCGCAGGGCGACGTGTAAGTTCAGGGTCGCCGGCCTGAGACCGCCTGACGGGAACTCCGACAGGTGGTGTGGTGTGGGATGGCAACCAGTGGCTTCTACGCCCGCCTCGTGAGCCTGCGCGAGGTCGTACGTCCGAGTCGTTCGAGTCCGCGTGCAACGAGAACACGAGAGGATCACATGAAGGCTGCAGTACTCACGCTCGCTCTCGTGCTCGGTCTCACTGCGTGCGGAGGACGGGCGAAGCCAGCCTCGCGTCCCGCGCCTGCCGCGGCCAAGACCACCAGTGGGGTCGCGGCTGCTGCTCGAGACACCGCGCGGATGCCGGATGCCATCGCGCCCGTCGTCATCGCGATTCCTGATTCCGTGCTCACACGGCAAGCGGTCGCGGTCTTCGGCGACTCCGTAGTCACGCCCGCCGACTCGACGGTTCCGGAGGGCGCGACCTGGGATATCGACGTGCGGTCCTACGAGACGCACCGACGCGTCGAGTTCTACGTCAACGCATTCACCGGATCTGCGCGCGAGCGGTTCATAACGCGGCTCGAGAGGGGCTCGCGCTACGAGCCGATGATTCGCAAAAAATTCCGGGCCGCAAATATTCCCGAGGACATGTACTACCTGGCACTGGTCGAGAGTGGATTCGACCAGCACGCGTACTCGAAAGCGGCCGCCGTCGGCATGTGGCAGTTCATGACCGGGACGGCCCGCGGCACCGGCCTCCGCGTGGACTGGTGGGTCGACGAGCGCCGTGACCCCATCAGGTCGACGGACGCCGCCGTCAAGTTTCTCGGATGGCTTCGCGAAGAGTTCGGTTCGTTGTATCTCGCGGCGGCGGCCTACAACGGCGGGTCTGGTCGCGTCTCTCGCGGATTGTCGCGGTTAGGCGACGATCAGGACAGCTCGACTGGTGACGATGCGTTCTTCGCGCTGGCCGAGCACGACTACCTGCGTGGCGAAACGAAGAACTACGTGCCGCAACTGATCGCGGCTGCACTGGTCGCGAAAGAGCCGGCGAAATACAACATGAAGATCCGAACGCTCACGCCGTTCGCGTACGATTCGGTCTCAGTGCCAGCATCAACGCCGCTCGCCGCGATCGCGAAGGCGAGCGGGGCGCCGCTGGACTCCATTCGCGAACTGAACCCGCAAATTCTGCGTGGGGTGACGCCACCCGGGACTCGCTTCCTGGCCCGCGTGCCGCTCGGCCACGCCGCGGGGTTCGACAGCGTGTTCGCCGCGCTCGATCCCGAGGAGCGCACGGCCTACAGCCGCATCGAAACGAAGAAGGGGCAGACGTTCGCCTCCGTCGCCGCGAGCAAGTCGATCACCGCTCGACAGCTCAAGTGGTACAACCCGAAGGTCAGTGCGCTCAAGAGCGGGCGCCTGCGCCCTGGCGAGATGCTGCTCGTGCCGTCGCGCGCTGTAGTAACCGCGGCGCTCGACATCCCGGACCCGGCGATCGAGATCTACGGCAGACGCTCGCGATCGGGCTCGCGAACGCATGTCGTCCGACGCGGGGAAACGCTCGGGGGCATTGCGGAGAAATACGGCACCAGCGTGAGCGCGATCATGCGATTGAACGGAATGAAGAAGGCGGTTATCCACCCCGGCCAGCAGCTCGCCGTGCGACCGGCGGCTCGTCGCCGCACCCCGAGCAAGGAGGCGTCGGCCAAGTCGTCGACCAAGGGGCGGACCTCCTCGACCAAGTCATCCAGTCCCACCACCAAGACGGTCGCCAAGAAGTAGCAGCCGGTCGTCGTTAGGTAACGTGATGGCCGAAGGGCCTCGGGAGCAATCCCGAGGCCCTTCGCCGTTCAGTGATACCTAACGACCACCTAACGATACGCGAGGCTCAGTCGATCACGCCCCGTCCCTTGTAGCCCTTCATCACGACTCGCTCGTACCCGTTGGAAGGATCGAGCCCCTGGTCGCGCGAATTCTGAACCGCCTGCGGACCACGGTTGTAGACGAGCAGCGCCAATTGCACGTTGCCCTTGTACTCCCGCACGAGCGTCCGCAGATAGCGGAAGCCAATGCGCAGGTTCGTGTCACGATCGTACAGTGCGTCGCGCGTGATGCCCTTCTGAAAGAAGCGCGCGGTGGGAACCATGAGCTGCGTGAGACCGACCGCGCCGACCGGACTGGTCGCACGTTCGTTGAACTCGCTCTCGACGCGCACCAGACGGAAGGCCAACTCCGGCTCGATGCCCTCAGCCAACGCGATGTCGTAGATCGACGTCGCGAGGTCCGCTCCCACTCGATACTGGCTCGAATACCCGAAGATCTTGTGCCACCGGTCGAGCTGCGCGTTCGCGAGATCCAGCTCGCTGCGCGCCGCTTCGATCTCGGTCCGGAGCCGCACCGCCTCGCTGCCGATGACGAGGGGGAAGCGCGGTGCTTCCGCCTTCGCTTCGGCCGGACCGCTGTCGCGTACGACGAAGCCGACCGATGCCGCAAAGCCCGTGAGAAGCAGGCCTGCACGCATCCTACGGCGCCGACGGTCGCGATCTCCGCGGTGGACGTACGTCCCTCGAAGGTTTCGCATGTCCTGGTTACACTGGTTACGGCGGTACGAAGGGTACCGCCGCCGCCCGCTCCCGCGATGCGGGCAATGCATGTCCCGCAGCGACTACGCGTTCATGTTCGCTGCCAGTGACCGGACCTGCCGCCGAGCTTCTCGGCCAGGGAAATCTCCCCGATCACCATGCTCTTATCTACCGCTTTTGCCATGTCATAGACGGTGACCAGGCTCACTGACACGGCGACGATTGCTTCCATTTCGACGCCTGTTTGCGCGGCAGTTCTTGCCGCTGCTTCGACACGCAGTCCGGGGAGCGTTTCGTCGAATGCGATGTCGACGCTGACGTCGGTGAGAGGAAGCGGATGGCAGAGTGGAATGAGCTCGGACGTTCGCTTCGCCGCCATGATGCCTGCGACGCGCGCGATGCCTAACACGTCGCCCTTCGCGATGCTGTTGGCGCGGATGAGATCGAGCGTGGCGCGCTCCATTCGGATGGATCCGGTCGCACGCGCCATCCGAACGGTCACTGTTTTTTCAGAGACGTCCACCATGCGTGCGCGTCCCTGCTCATCGACGTGCGAGAGATCGCTCATGAGAGGTGCGCTCCGATGTCGCGGAGAAGCGTTGCTGTGATGAGCGCGGGACTGACGTTGCCGGTTGCGAGCGTCTTCGCGTGCTCCACATTTGCGATGGCGCGACTCGCGCCGACAGCGGCTCTCTCATCGCCGCGCGCGACAGCGGCGCGTGCTCGCTCGGCCAGAAGTGCCGTGAGCTCGTCGAGTGTATCGGAGAATGCGCCGCGCGCTTTCGAGCTGCCTTGTGCCATTGCCGCGCGTATGGTCTTCGATCGATCACCGGACAGCGCTGTCTCGAGCAACCGTTGCGCCCCAGAGATCGCGGCGTCGCGCTCGTCGCTTTCGAAGAGTCGACCCGGTGCGCCTTCGGCAACGCGGGCGTAATCACCGGTCACCATCTTCGCGTGTGATCGTCGCAGTGCATCAGCGACGGTCGGGTCGGCGAGGAATGATTCCATGTCCCGCGTCGTGAGCGGCGCGACGCGGATGTTGACCACGCGAGAGCGAATGGTCGGTAGGAGCGCGCCGGGCTCGCTCGACGTGAGAATGACGACCGTGTTCGTGGGCGGCTCTTCGAGCATCTTCAGCAGCGCGTTTGCAGCCTGCTCCGATCCCTCTTGCGGCACCATACGCTCCGCATCGCCGACGATGAAGACCTTGCGCTTGCCCATCGCCGGCGAGACGCTCGCGGCCTGCACGAGCGTGCGTACCGTCGCCACATACACGCCATCGTTTCCCGATGATCCCGCATACAGTCCCGACGACTTCACTCGCTCGGCGATCGCGTCGGAGAAGTCGGCCATGACGTCCGCCGGGCCGGCGTCGGTCTCGAGCCGTGGGCGCGGGAAGAACCAGTGGATGTCGGGGTGACCGAGTGCGCTCGCAAACCGGCACGCCTGGCAGCGGCCGCAGGGGCTGCCGTCGGGCTGCGGGCTGGCGCAGACGAGCGCCTGCGCGAGCCACAGCGCTAGCCGCTGCTTGCCGACCCCGCGCTTCCCGTGGAGGAGAAGGCTGGACGGCAGCGTTCCGCGAACGATGGCTGATGCCAGTCGCGATCGAAGCGCGTCGTGGCCATAGATGGGTACGATCGACACCTGCGGAAAATGGCGGGCCGGACTTCCGCGGACCAGTCGGAGGCGGCACGAATCGTGAGTGCGTTCTGTGCCCACGGGACGCCGGAATCGGCGGTCCAGCCCATCGTTAGGGACCCCAACCAGATCTCCACAACGCGATGCCCTCTGGAATTGGCGGACGCAAGATCGCATTTCTGGCCACTGATGGCGTCGAGCAGCGAGAGCTGGCCGAGCCCTGGGATACTCTCTCGCGTGCGGGCGCAGAGCTTCACCTCGTGTCGCTACAGGCCGGTGAAATTCAGGCGACACAGGATGGCAAGCCTGCGGGCCGCTTCGCGGTCGATCGCGTCATCACAGATGTCCGCGCGCGCGAGTATGACGGTCTCGTGCTCCCGGGAGGGGTCGCGAACCCGGACACGCTGCGCACGCACACGGGTGCCGTCGCGTTCGTCCGCGCCTTCGTGGACGCCGACAAGCCCATCGCGGCTATCTGCCATGGCCCGTGGATGCTGGTGGAAGCCGATGCCGTTCGCGGTCGTTCCCTGACGTCGTGGCCGAGCCTCAAGACCGATATCCGGAATGCGGGGGGGGAGTGGGTCGACCGCCCAGTAGAGGTGGACCAGCGGCTGGTGACGAGCCGAAATCCGGATGACCTCCCGAAGTTCTGCGCGAAGGTGCTGGATATCTTCGAGGATGCGATCGAGGAGCGGCGGGTCGATACGGTCGTAGAGCAGACTTTTCCCGCGAGTGACCCACCACCAGGACCAGTAGCCCCGTCCTGAGCACTTTTTACTGAAAAGTGCTTGACAATTATGAGCCGGTGGGGTAGCCTCCTCCATGGCCACGGTCAGACCACTCCGTCCGCCGCCGGTCGAGCGCGATCCAGCGCTCAGTGACCGTGCGTTGGACAATCTGCGCTTCATCCGTGAAACGATGGAGCGAGCAGGAACGTTCACGGCCATCTCCGGCTGGGGGATCGTGGCTGTCGGCGTACTGGCCATGGTGGCCGCAGCAGTCGCCCATATCCGCCCCACCGTCGAATGGCGCGTAGGGACCTGGGTGGTCACGGCGGTAGCGTGCATTGCGCTGTCAATGTGGGCTACGGCGCGGAAGGCGAGGCGGTCGGACGTGTCGATGGTGTCCGGGCCAGCGCAGAAACTCGCGCTGGCATTCTCGCCTGCGATGCTCGTCGGGGCGCTGTTGACGGTCGCGCTGCTTCGTACCGGCGCAAACGATCTTCTTCCCGCCGTGTGGTTGCTGCTATACGGAACGGCGGTCGTCGCGGGCGGCGCATTCTCGGTGCGGATCATCCCGGTCATGGGTGTTTGCTTCATGATCCTCGGGGCGTTGGCCCTGTTCGCGCCACCGGCTGTTGGAGATTGGCTGATGGTCGGCGGGTTCGGGGTGGTTCACGTCGTGTTCGGGATCCAGATCGCGAGGAGGCACGGTGGCTAGACACGGCGCAGCCCCAGACCCACGGGGCGGAGCGAGGAAGCACGACGACGAGAAGGAAGCGTTACGGAGCGTGCGCGGCCGCGCGGCCGAGGCGACGCCAGGTGCGCTCGATCGTCTCATCCACGAGCGGATGCGCCTCGGAATCGTCAGCGCGCTGGCGGCGAACGAATCGCTGACGTTCAACGAGTTGAAGGGCTTGCTCCAAACGACCGATGGCAACTTGAGCGTCCACGCCCGGAAGCTCGAGGATGCCGGCTACATCTCGTGTACGAAGTCATTCGAGGGTCGGATGCCGAAGACCGCGTACGCCCTGACCGTACCGGGCCGCAAAGCATTCGAGCGCTACCTCGATCACATGGAAGCGCTGATCCGGGCCGCGAGAGATGCCTGACCACTGCTTGACCGAACGGTTCGCCGCATGACGCAATGAACGTGAGCACATCACACACCCTGCAACTTTCGCGGTACATGCCGCGCCACATCGCTGTCATCATGGACGGCAACGGGCGCTGGGCGAATACGCGCGGCCGTCCCCGCACCTTCGGCCATGCTGCCGGCGCTCGCGCGGTGAAGCAAACCGTCGAGGCGGCGCGCCGGCTACAAATCGAAGCGTTGACCCTCTACGCCTTCTCGTCGGACAACTGGCGTCGCCCGGAATCCGAAGTCACGGCGCTGATGGCGCTGTTCCGTCGCTACCTCGCGGCCGAGACGCAGCGATGTCTCGAGAACGGCATTCGTCTCAGTGTTGTCGGGCGCCGCGACCGGCTGGGCACAGCCCTCCGGCGCGCGATCGAAGCGGCCGAGGAAACGACCGCGGAATGTCGCGACATGCATCTGCGCGTCGCGGTCGATTACTCTGCGCGCGACCTCATCCTGGACGCCGCCGCGCGCCTACGAGGCGGCCCGGTCACACGTGAGAAATTCAGCGAGGCCATGGCGGCCGTGGCGCACGCACCGGAGGGTATTCCGGACGTCGACCTGCTCATACGTACGGGCGGGGAGCAGCGGCTGAGCGACTTTCTCTTGTGGGAATGCGCATACGCCGAGCTTGTCTTCACGCCGCGGATGTGGCCGGAGTTCTCGGCACGCGACCTCGAGTCTGCGATCGCCGAGTATCAACGTCGTGAGCGTCGCTTCGGCGACGTCGGAGATGCGCCACCCGCCGCCGCGTATGGCAGCGCCTAACACCCCGATATGTTAGAGACCGCTAAGGAGCAGGATCGCTCAGTCGCTATCCTGCTCGTTTTGCATCCCAGCTTCTAGCGGCGAGTGTCGTCATGAGCATAACATAGGACCGCAGTCCGGTCGCGAGTTGGAGCTGGTGCAGATTAGTCGCGCAGCGCAGTGTGCGTCCCTGTGTCCCCTAGGCCTCGATGACCTTCGGTAGTCGGCGACTCGCGCGACCTCTCAGCACATGCGGGCACCTGCGTGGCCGCGGTGCGGCCGCATGGTCTGCGCACACGTTAGGCGGGCCAGCGGGCTGGCCGATCGTGACGGCGTGACGGACCGCCGCGCTGGCAACTCGCAGGTCGGGCTCCTTCCGCTTACCGGACGCGACGTGGAGCGTGCCGTGCTCGTGCGTGCGCTCGATGCGGCCGAGCGTGGAACATCATCGACGATTTTCCTCGCGGGAGAAGGAGGAATCGGGAAGACGCGGTTGGCCGAGTCGGTCGTGGAAGAAGCGACCTCGCGCGGCTGGTCGACGGCGGTCGGCCGGGCATATCCGGTCGAAACGGGAGTGCCATACGCCGTGTTCGCGGATGCGCTCCTCCCGGTACTCAAGGCGCTCGACCGCGGCACCTTGACTGTGCTCTCGCGCGGAGGCGAGGCGGAGCTCGCCCGGCTGTTCCCGGCGCTCGACCTGCATTCAGAAACCAGGGCACAAGCCAATGGTGCTGCGTCAGACACGAAGGCGCGGCTGCTCTGGAACTTCAGCCAGTTCCTCGGGCGCTTTGCCGCGAAGCGGCCGCTCCTCATCGCGCTCGAGAATCTGCAGTGGGCCGACGCGTCGTCGCTGGAGTTGCTGCACTTCACGGCGCGGCAACTCGCAGGACTCCGCATTGTCGTGCTCTGCTCTTACAACGAGGCACAGCGCGATTCCAACGCCACGCTTGCGAGTACGGAGCGTTCCCTCGTCGGGTTGGGAATCGCGAGCGTGCTGCGACTCACGCCACTGTCACGAGCGAAGAGCGATGAGCTGTTGGGTAACGTGTTCGGGATGGACCCGGCGAGCATCCGTGAGTTCGCCGCGCTCCTCTACGAGCGCACACGCGGCAACCCGTTCTTCGTCGAGGAAATGCTGAAGTCCCTCATCGGTTCGGGGAGACTTCATCGCGACGAGGGGCGCTGGGTGGGTTGGGATGTGACGGAGCTCGACTTACCGCGCACCGTGCGTGACGCGATCGTCGCGCGGCTCGACCGACTGTCGCCCACCGCACGAATCGTCGCCGACCTCGCGGCGGTGCTTGGCTCGCGTGTTTCATACGACGCGCTCGAAGCCGTGAGCGATCTCGCGCCGTCGTCGTTGGTCGAAGCAGTCGACGAGCTGCGTCGCGAGCGAGTGCTTGTCGACGCGGATGTCGCGGACGCTCTCCAATACGACTTCACGCATCCCACGCTCCAGGCGACGCTCTACGCGGAGCTCGGAAAAGCGCGTACGCGGTTGCTTCACGGGCGCCTGGGCACGGCGCTCGAGCGATTGTACGGCGCCTCATCGGATGCGCACGCGAACGAGCTGGCATTTCACTTCTCGCGCGCGGCATCGCCGGAGCTCGCGCCAAAGGCGGCGCGCTACCTGGCCGGCGCGGGCCGCGCCGCGCTCGCGACGTACGCGACGCGCGAAGCGGCGAGCTATCTTGGCGGCGCCCTCGATATCCTCGACCGGCATGCGGGCGCCGAGCGCGATGCCCCGTCACCGGACGAGGTGGCGACCCTCGTCGAGGATCTGGCGAGGGCCCGACAGCGAAACGGCGAATACGATACGGCGCGCGCGCTTTGGGAGCGTGCCCTGGACCACGCGCGCAAGCGCGACGACGCAGGCCGCATCGCATCCATCGAGCGGAGGTTGGGCCTCGCGAGCTTCTGGGCTGGGCATCACGACGATGCGTTTGCCCACTATGCCGCTGGACTCGAGGCGGCGGCGCGCGCCGGCGACGAGCGACTCGCGGCCCGCGTGCGTATCGCTCGTGCTGCCGCGTTCCAGGAGCTCGGCCGGCCTAACGATGCACTCACCGAGCTGCAAGCGGCGCTCGAGATCGCGGAGCGACTGAAGCACGCCGGCATGCTCGCGCGAATTCATCGCGCCTTGATGCAGCTCTACATGTTCATTGGGAGTGGTGCAGAGGCGCGACTGCACGGCGAACAAGCGATCACATTTGCGGGTTCGGCCAACGAGCGCGCGGTCGAATGGGCGGCACACTGGGGCATTGCGGTTCTGTCGGGGCTCACCGGTAACGCGGGCGACCTTGCCCGGCACGTGAGTGAAGCGCAACGGATCGCCGAAGAGCTCCGTTCTCCCGTGCTCGGGGTGTGGACGAACGAGGTGTCGATCGAGTACGCGTCAGGCATCGGCGATTGGAACGCCGGACTCTCGCTCGCCGAGCGCACGATACCTGTCGCGCGGGCCGTCGGCGCGCGAACGTTGCTGCCGCGACTCCTCGTGTGGACTGGGCTCATGCATCTCGGACGCGGCGAGCTGGAGAAAGCGAAAGCACTGTTCGAGGAGAGCTGGTCGATGTCGGGTGCCGCGGACACCGCGCACCGCACGGTGGACGTGAACACCGTGGTCCCGGCGCACACGGGGATGGCCGCGTATGCGCTCGCGACCGGAGACTACAAGCGGGCGATCGCGTTAGGCGAAGCTGGCGTCGCGCTGGCGGAGAGCTCCGGGTACATCGCCTGGTCGGTGCACCGACTCATGCCGATCATCATCGAAGCCGCGTTGTGGCTGCAGGATTTCGAGCGGGCGCAGCGGCACGGGGAACGGTTGCGAACCGACTCTGCGCGGATGGGCCACGCGCTCGGTCGCGCCTGGGCGATCGCGAGCGATGCGCTGGTCGCGCGACTCAGAGACAACGACACCGAGCGAGCGGTCGAACTGCTCGGCTCGGCGGCCGACCAGCTGGACGCCGTTCCATTCGTATTCGATGCCGCGCGCATTCGGCGCAACCTCGCACAGTTGCTCGCCGCGCGTGGCGATCGCGAAGGCGCGATGCGCGAGTTGCGGCGCGCCCATGACGTGTTCGCGCGCATCGGTGCCGAGACCGAGTTGCGGGGCGCACGCGAACAGCTGCGTGAGCTCGGCGCGCGACCACCCGCAAAAGCCGTCGCCGAGGGCGCGGGCTCGCTGACCGGGCGCGAACGCGAGATTGCGCGGCTCGTGGCGGCACGCAAGTCGAACAAGGAGATCGGAGCGGCGCTCAGCATTTCGTCGAGAACCGTGAGCACGCATCTCTCGAATGTCTTCGCGAAACTCGGTGTGACATCGCGTGGCGAGCTGACCGACCGCGTCCGCGAGGATGCCGAGCTTCGCGACTAGCCTCGCGTCGGCTAACCCTTGCCGATCGCCTCGGTCCAGTGGGCGATCTCCGTCGCACTCATCGGCCCGCGCGGCTGCATCCGCGCATCGCCGTAGCCCCACTCGAGCACGTCGATGAGATACTGCTCGCGCGAGATCAACGTGCCGCGGCAGATGCGCTCGTCCTTCGGCGGATCCTCGGTTTCGTCCTGGAACCGCGACACGAGCGAGTCCGTCACCCATCGAGGCGCCGGCGACTCCTTGCCTGGGTAGACGAATCCGTACAGCACGAGATTCAAGAGCAGCACTCGCCAGTAGTCCCCGAAGCGATCGAGCAGCCGTGCCCAGTCGAGTGTCGGCCCACGCGCATGCAGGATGTGAATCACGTCCGCTCCGTCATAGCGCTCGCGTTCCATCACGAACGACTTGGACCAGAGCAGTTCTTCCGCCGGGGAGAGCCAGACCGGCACGCCGACGGCCTCCGCCTGCACCGCGTTCTCGAACCACATATCATCAACGGGCGCGACGCCGTTTCCCGAGCCAAAGATGAGGTCCACGAGGAACTCGTCGGAGCGCGCCTTTCCCAGCCAGTGCGGAAACGTGAGCTCCGTGTGAAAGCCAGCGTCGGCGAGCGTCGCCAGCGCGCGCTCGATATGCTCGCGGCGCACGAACAGATCGAAATCTTTCGTCGGGCGCTGAATGCCCGTGAAGTGCGAGAACGCGAAGGCCCCACCGACCAGAACAGGCACGTTCGCTCGCTCGAGCGACGTCAGCACGTCGCGGTAAAAGCGACGCGTGTACCGAGCCGCCATGTCACGGTCGATCTCACTCGGCGTTCTGGAGTTTGGTTTGTGCGGCACGGAACGCTTGTTGAAGAGGAAGGTCAGCCGTATGCGCGACGGCGTTGCAAGAGTAAGGCTAGCTGAGCTGGCTCACGATTTCCCGAATACGAGCTGACTGATGGCAATGACCCCCGGAATCGTGCGCATAGCGGCGATGAGCGACATCCACGTCAGTAAGACGGGGCAGGGCGCGCTCGCGTCCGTGTTTGCGCAGGTATCCGAGCGAGCGGATGTGCTCGTCATGTGCGGTGACCTCACCGATTACGGCCTCCCCGAGGAGGCGCGCGTGCTCGCGCGTGATGTGGGAACAGCACTCCGCGTTCCGTGCGTAACGGTGCTGGGCAATCACGATTTCGAGGCGGGGAAGGCAGACGAGGTCCGACAGATCCTCACGGATGCGGGCGTTACGGTGCTCGACGGCGACGCCTGTGAACTGCAAGGGGTGGGCTTCGCGGGCGTGAAGGGATTCTGTGGCGGCTTCGGACGCGGTGCGCTTGGACCCTGGGGCGAAGACATCATCAAGCTGTTCGTGCGCGAAGCCGTCAATGAAGCGTTCAAGCTCGAAAGCGCGCTCGCCCGGTTGCGCACGCCGCATCGCGTGGCCTTGCTGCACTACTCGCCGATACGCGCCACCGTCGAAGGGGAGCCGCTCGAGATCTTCCCATATCTCGGCAGCAGCCGGCTCGAGGAGCCGCTCGCCAGGTACCCCGTAACGGCCGTCATCCACGGCCATGCACACAACGGGGCGCTGGAAGGGAGAACGAGCTCCGGCATTCCCGTCTACAACGTCGCGATGCCGTTGCTCAAGAAGTGCTGGCCGGAGCAGACACCGTTTCGGGTGATCGAGGTCGGCGCCTAACGCGCCGGTGACAGGACGCAGCGCGATGGCGCGTTGCTACCGCCGCATTGCGTCTCGCGCCCGGAGCACGCGAGCCATTGCCTCGTCGGCGGTCTCTCCGACGGCCGAGAGATGGCCCATCTTGCGGCCAGGCCGCGCCGACGCTTTGCCGTAGAGGTGCAGCCGGACCGTCGGCACACGAAGCGCCGCGGCGAAGTCCGGGTCGCCGTTGTTCCACAGATCACCCAGCAGATTCGCGATCGCGGCCGGGCGCACGATTTCGGTGCTGCCGAGCGGAAGATCGCAGACAGCGCGCACCAGCTGCTCGAATTGGCTCGTCGCGCAGCCGCGCTCCGTGGAGTGAAACGTGTTGTGCGGCCGCGGCGCGAGCTCGTTCACCAGCAGCTGGCCGTCCGCCAGCAGGAACAGCTCGACCGCGATGAGCCCCTCGATGCCTAACGCGTGCGCGATGCCGCGCGCGATCGAGTCGGCGTGCCCGGCCACGTGCTCCGGAACCGACGCCGGAAGCATCGACCAGTCGAGAATGCCCTGAGTGTGATAGTTGAACGACGGCGGGAACAGGACGGTCTCGGGTTCCGCCACGCCAGTGACCGCAGGGCGTCTGGCTACGAGCATCGAGATCTCGATCTCCACGTCGAGAAACTGTTCGACGAGACACGGGCGAGCCCCGAGCGACTCCCACGCGGCAGCCGCCTCGTCGACCGTCGCGACGCGCACCTGTCCGCGGCCGTCGTAACCGCCGCGCGTCGACTTGAAGATGCAGCGGCCGAGCGCCTCGAACGCCGCAATGCTCTCGGCGAGCGATGACACCGCGCGAAACGGCCCGACGGGGAACCCCTGCGCCTCGAGCCACTGATTCTGGCGGATGCGGTCCTGAATGATGTGAACGGCGGCTCCGCTCGGACGCAGTGGAACGAGAGCCGCGACCGCTGCGAGCGACGCCGTACCGATCTGCTCGATCTCGAGCGTCACAACGGCGCACCGTTCGGCAAGCGACGCTGCGGCGTCCGCATCATCGAAGCGAGCGGCGACGGTGCGGCTCGCGATCACCGACGCGGGACAGTTCGGGTCCGGGTCGAGCACGTGCACATCGTAGCCGAGCGAGCGCGCAGCCATGCCCGTCATCCGTCCGAGCTGGCCGCCGCCGAGAATCCCAATTGTCGCGCCAGGCTCGATCATCGTTACGGCAGTTGCTGTCCCATGACGTCGTCGCGCCGCCGGTCGCGCCACGCACGCAAGCGCTCCCGCACCTCGGGGTACCGGATCGCCACGATCTCGGCGGCCAGAATGGCGGCGTTGGTGGCGCCTGGCTTACCAATCGCCAGCGTCCCGACTGGGACACCGGCGGGCATCTGCACGATCGAGAGCAGCGCGTCGATGCCGTTCAGCATCGTCGCGGGGACCGGAACGCCGAGCACTGGCACCAGGGTCTTTGCCGCGACCATACCGGGGAGGTGCGCCGCACCGCCCGCTGCCGCGACGATCACGAGCAAACCCCGTTGTTCGGCGGTGGCCGCGTATTCGAACATCCAGTCTGGAGTTCGGTGGGCCGACACGACTCGTGCCTCGTAAGGCACCTGCAACTCGTCGAGCACCGCGCACGCAGGCGCGAGATGCTCGTAGTCGCTCTTACTCCCCATGATCACGCCAATCAGTGGCGCTGGCATAGACGTCAGGATTGCTCGGCGGTTGAGGGCGGCAGGCGGCGCACTGGATGGCACCGCCGATGCGCGACGGACGGCCGCGCCGAGAACAAGCTACTAACGGGGGGAAGGGATCAGTGAGCCGGACGCGATGCCGCGCGGCCGCGCCCTTCAGAACGAGGCAGATAGTGAGAACCTGATGCCGTTCCTGGTCGGCAGGATTCCCACACGAGGAGGCATCGGTACCGGCGTCCAATGCTCCTCTAGCTTGTGAGAGCCATACACGGCACCGAACGCAGCGCCCGCGCCGGCGCCGATCAAGGCGCTGAGGACGTCGTTGTATTCCTGATTGCTGCTGGCGTTTTCCAGGATCACCGCCGTAAGCCAACCGGCAGCCCCCCCGATGCCGGCACCTATGAGCGCCCAGCGTGCCGTCGGCTTGCGATTCCGGCCTTTCATTCCAGCGCTGATTTCCAGGCGGTCGACCGCCGAGCTGGTGAACGTCCATACCTGTGCTCCGGCGCCGTCTTCGATCACGACCAGCGTATCACGCCGCATCCCTTGGTAGCTGCCGATGATCGGCACAACGACCTGGGATGACTGCACGCGGACGCGCGTGCCCGGCTGAAGGGTCTGCGCGCGAGCGGACGTGCAGGGCACAGCAAGGATGACCGCCGCGAGCAGGGCGGCGAATGAACGTCGGGTGCTTTGCATGATGTGTTCTAATTGTGGCGGCCGACAGGGCGCAAGTGACGGAGGCAGCGCCGGTCAGGGATTGGACGCGCGCGCGAGGGCGCCTGTCACGCGCCGGCTGGTGAGCGAGAGCACAATTCGCGCCCTGTGTGGCAATATGGTGCGCGTTGCGTGAACGACACGACCGGTTGCTCGTCTTCACTGCTGACGGCTGCTGAGACGATGCCCTGTGTTCGTCGCACTCCACCTGTCCCTCTCGGGCATTTCCTCGGCGGTTCGCAATGTACGCTTTCGTCCGCGCTTCGATCGTCGCACCGTTCGTGCTACTCGTGAGCACGTGGCTCGGGCCTGTCGAGACGGGAAGCGCCGACGGCAATGCCCCGGCACTGAGGGCGCCGACGCGCCTCGCCATAGACTCCGATACCGGATCTCGGGCGCCGTTCGACTCCGCGCTCGCAACCGCTACGTTCGATTCCGTGTGGCGAACGGTAGGAAGCTCACTCGAATACCGCGGCGTGACGCGTGTCGACTGGCCAGCCGTTGGGCGTGAACTGCGTCCGCGTGCCGTACATGCCGCAACGGACAGCGCACTGCGCACGGTCATTACCGACATGCTCAGCCGCATTGGCGAATCGCACTTCGCAGTGCTGCCTGCGCAATCGGTGCCGGCGGGTGCGAGCGAGGCGACGGCCGACGAGTCGTTAGGCTCGTCGGGTCTCGCGCTGCGGGTCGTCGATCAGCGCGTGGTCGTGTGGCGCGTCGATAGCGCCGGAGCAGCGCGGCGTGTTGGCGTGGCGCCCGGATGGATCGTCGAGCGCATCGACGACCATCCCATTGCAGCGTTAGGTGACGCGGACACGCTCCCGGCACAACGGTTGTCGGCCATCGTCGGGGCAATGCACGTCCTTCGCGGAGCACCAGGCACTCCGGTGCGCGTGATCGCGCACGATGGTGCCGGCGTGACACGCGACGTCACGTTCGCGCGGGATTCGCTGCGCGGTCCTCTCGTTCGATTCGGGAATCTGCCGCCGCTCGCCACCGCGTTCGACGCGAGTCGTCGTACGTTGTCCGACGGACGATGCGTCGGCGTCATCCGCTTCGATTACTGGCTGCCACCGGTCATGCCAGCGTTCGATCGAGCGGTGCAAGCCTCTCGCGACTGCGCCGGCATCGTGCTCGACCTTCGTGGAAATCCGGGCGGTGTGGCCGGGATGATGATGGGTGCAGCCGGCCACTTCCTTGGTGAGCCGCTCACGCTGGGCACGATGAGGACACGCGGCGACGAGATGCGATTCGTCGCGAACCCTCGTCGCGCAACGGAAGCCGGCGTGGCGGTGGAACCCTACAGCCGGCCACTCGCGATTCTCGTCGACGGAATGTCCGCGAGCACCACGGAGATGTTCACCGCGGCGTTGCAGGCGCTCGGACGCGCGCGCGTCTTCGGGGAACGCACCGCGGGGCAGGCACTACCAGCCATGGCGACACGCCTGCCGAATGGCGATGTCCTCATGCACGTCATCGCCGATTTCGTGGCCGCGGACGGGTCACGTATCGAGGGTACTGGCGTGCGGCCCGATGAACTCGTTCCGTTGAACCGAGCGGACCTGTCGGCGGGTCGGGATGCACCGCTCAGCGCCGCGCTGCTGTGGATCGAGCGAGCTCGGCAAGGCCCGCCCTGACAGTTCCTGATCCATGTCGCACGTAGTACGTCTCACGCCACCACCCGTGGCGTCGACCATATTTCCGGCTGCGCTGCTCGAGCGCACGTCTGTCGTCTCTATCAGCTCCAGGGAGCGTCTCATGCACATCAGCACAATCGATCGACGGCTGCGCCGACAGGCCGCGGCCGCCATGGGCCTAACGATGATCGCCGTCGCCAGCGCTGGGGGGCAGGCGCCCGCCGCCGGGCTACCACCGGCCAAGGAACTGATTGCCAAGTTCGTGACCGCGACGAATGCGCCCGCTGTGCTGGCGAAGCACTCGTCCATGCGGACCAAGGGCAAGTTCGAGATGCCCGCCGCGGGAATGTCCGGCGACATGGAGATCGTGCAGGCTCGTCCGAACAAGACAATGATGCACATCGACCTGCCCGGGATCGGGCAGCTCGAGGAAGGCTACGACGGCACGACGGCCTGGTCGATCAACCCCATGCAGGGGCCGAGAATCAAGTCCGGCAAGGAGCTCGACGCCCTCCGTGAGGAGTCCAGCTTCGGATCATCCTCGCGTCAGGGGCCTAACGTCGTGTCGGCCGAGACGGTCGAGAAGACCGAGATGAATGGCGAGGCCTGCTACAAGGTGAAGGTCGTCTGGAAGTCCGGTCGCGAGTCGTTCGACTGCTACAGCGTCGCGAGCGGCCTGCTTGTCGCGTCCGTGAGCAAGCAGGAGACGGCGACGGGCACCGTGGAGGTGACGAACCTGCTCAGCGACTACAAGGAATTCGGTGGGCAGAAGATCGCCACGCGCGTAACGCAGCAGGCGATGGGCCAGGAGCAGGTGCTTCGCATCAACACGGTCGATTACGACGTCGCCGACTCGACGACGTTCCAGATGCCGGCTGCGATCAAGGCGCTCACCGAAAAGAAACCCTAACGGATCGGTCGATGCAGCTGCTCGTCATCCGCCACGCGATTGCCGAAGACCGGGACGTGTTTGCCGCCAGCGGCCAGAGCGACGCAGAACGTCCGCTCACGGCCGAAGGCGCGCGGAAGATGCGTCGCGCTGCGCGTGGCCTGCATCACATCGTGCCGGCGATCGACGTGCTGGTCAGCAGCCCGCTCACACGCGCGAACGAGACCGCCGAGATCCTGCGGCGGGAGTACGAGATCGCCTGCATCGAGTCGGCCGAGGCGTTGCAGCCGGATGTCGCGCTCGACGACGTCGTCGCCTGGATGGCGAAATACAGGGCTGGCGTCGTCGCAATCGTCGGTCATGAGCCGCAGCTGGGACGTCTCGTGACCTACCTGATATCGGGTGTCGACCACGCGGGAGTGGAACTCAAGAAGGGCGGCGCCAGTATGATCGATTTCGAGGGCAAACCGGAGAAGGGTGCGGGAGTTTTGAGATGGTCCATTCCCCCGGGAAGGCTTCGGGATTTCGCCGGGTGAGCGTATCTTCGTTATGAGATTCGTGGCGCCGGTGGTGATTGGTGATGGTGGTCGCGGCCAACCCTACCGTCGAACACGAATCTTGCAGAGCTTTGGCCGACCGGTTCCTGTAGGCCTGCGAGTTCGTCGGACTCTCGCGTTTAGAGCCTCGGGCATCGGTTTGCGCAACGGATTCCTGAAACTTGGATTCGAGTTGTAGCTCCGGCGCTGTTGCGTCGCGGCCTCATCGCTCCCGATCTAGCGAATAGGATGAGAATGAGCCGATCCGCAGAATCTCAGGTGCAATTGGCCTCGGGTGGGAAGGAAGATCTGCAGCAGCTCTTCGCGCTTTCATTCGCGGAGCCGACTCGAGGTGACGACGACCTTCGCCACGCCGTTCTGGACTACGTTCGGAACGCGAAAGCGGAGCGTCGTACGCCGGAAATGGTGATTGTGTCGCTCAAGCGGGCTATCATCGACGCAGCAGCGGCCCGTATCAGTTACAGAGCGGCCAACGATCTGACCGACCGGGTCGTCCGTTGGTTCATCGACGGATACTATGGGTCCGACGGTCCGTCGAGCGAACGGGCGTTAGACCTTCGGATGGGGCCCGCTGCCCACCGGGCTAGCACCTAGGGTCGATATGAGAGACGTTATGCCCACCTCGGCGGGACAAACTCGCCGAGGCGGTTTTGTGTGCTTGCGCTTACATTGGTGCCCGTGAGTTGCTTTGAACCGCCGCAGGCGGTCTGTTAGCTGGAGTTAATACACCAGCTCGTCCACTTCATGACCGCAACTCGCCCAGATCCCAGCGTCGACCTTTCCGAACTCGAGCGCGACTACATCGTCAAGCGCGAGCTGGGAAAAGGTGGCATGGGCGCCGTGTTCCTGGCGCGTCATCGCACCGCCGGGCACGACGTCGCGATCAAGGTCATCTCGTCGAAGTTCATTGCCGATGCTGATGCGCTCTCACGCTTCGAGCGCGAGGCACGGCTCATGGCGCGGATTCGCCATCCGAACATCGTCCATCAGTACGAGCTGCGACGCCTGCACGCCGGACACGTCGCGCTCGTCATGCAGTACGTTCGCGGCGAGCCGCTGATCACGATTCTTCGTCGCCGCGGCAAGCTCCGCTTCGATGAGACCGTACAGATCCTGCGAGACATCGGTTCCGCCCTGGAGCATGCACACGCGAACGGGATCATCCATCGCGACGTCAAGCCACACAACATCCTCATTGACGCGGACAAGGGCTCTGCGTTGCTGTCGGATTTCGGCATCGCGAAAGCAACACAAGGCGACGCCGAGGTCACAGCGACGGGCATGGCGATCGGTACGCCTGCGTACATGGCGCCGGAACAGATCGACAACGCGGCCGTGGATGGTCGGGCGGATCTGTACAGCCTGGGCGTCGTCGGCTGGGAAATGCTCTCGGGCAAGCGCGCGTGGGAAGGCGAGAGCCTGTTCGGCATCATCTACAAGCAGAAGCATCAGGATTTCGCGCCGCTGACGCTGCTGCGTCCTGACACGCCCCAGCGATTGCTGCTCGCGCTCGAAGGTGCCCTGGAAAAGGATCCCGCGCGGCGCTGGACCTCGGCGTCGGAGTTCGTCGAGCAGCTCAACATAGACACTCCGACCAGCTCGATGCTGCGCCGGCGTGCCGCCGCTGGTGCCCTGCTCGCGAGCAGCGAAACGGAGACCGAGCCGCCGGCCGCAGGCGCGCCGACGATCCCGTTCCGACGAAACACTGGCGATCATGCGTCGGTTACCAACCCCGCGCCCGACGAGACCGACGCGTTAGCCGACGCCGCTGCCGGCCGTCGGTCGACCGCGCGTGCCGCCATGCTGGTGGGCGGAAGTGCGCTTGCGGGAGCGTTCGCGTTCTACGCCATCTTTGGCGCGAACTTCGAGCGGCGTCCAACACCGGTTCAGGCGAGCGCCATGACGCGAAGTGGCCCATCCGCCGACGGGGGTATCCCGCACGCCGAGGCCGCGTCGGTGCCGCGTCCAACCACTATTCGCGATGTCACCGTCGGGTCGTCTGTGAGCGCTTCAGCGGTTGCCAATCTGCGCGATAGCGGTAGAGCAACGGCGACCCAGCCGCTGCCGACCACGACCACATCGGTCCGAGCGGTCGAGACGCCGGCGAACGGGTCATTGGCATCGTCACCGCTCATCGCCGGCGATCCGTTGCCGCCGCTGTCGCGCGAGCGCACGATGCTGCCGCGGTCGAGCGCACTCGCCAATGCCGCCATCGCATTGCTTCGCTCGCGGCAGCCAGACGCAGCGCGCCGGATGATCGACAGTGCGCTGGCGATGACGCCGGCGGATCCGGAGGCGTACGCGCTCCGGGCTCGCGCGAACGCCGCGCGTGGCGATCTACGCGCCGCCTGGGCGGACGCCGAGGTCGCAGAGCGGCTCGGAGATACGTGGCAGGCTCAGACCCTGATCGCGTCGTTCGAGGCGCGTGTGGGTGAACGACGCGCGGCGCAGGCGCGGCTCGCGCAGCTCGTGAAGCGCGTGTCGCCCAAGGTTCCGTTCTCGGCGAAGCAGGGAAGCCAGCTGGCGCTCGCCTATGTTGCCGCCGGCGACTCGAAGCGGGCGCTGAACGCGCTGCTGCGTACGCGCGACGACGGTACGCTGGCCGCGGCGCTCAAGGATCCCGGGTTCGACCCGATCCGCGGTGAGCCACGGTTCAGAGACATCCTGCGTGCGGTCGCGCCCGACGCCCAGTAGCAGTAGCACCAGCGGTCGCAGGGCGCCGTGGTTGGAACCCAAACAAAACGCGGGGGCGTCTTTCGACGCCCCCGCGTTGCCGTTCGGAACCTTCGTAACCTAACGTCGTGCCGTCGTGAGCTCCCGAGGAGGGACTCGAACCCCCGACACGGTGATTAACAGTCACCTGCTCTACCACCTGAGCTACTCGGGAATGAGCCCGAAAGGTAGAAGAGCTACCGAACGTGGTCAAGCGAGCGGAGAACTCGAATCGTGACTGCTCTTCCTACATCGGCGGTTGCACCTTCGCGAAACGGCGAGCGCCGGCCCGTGGCCATCATCACGGGTGCGTCGAGCGGGCTCGGGGTTGATTTCGCGGACCTGTTCGCCCGCGACGGGCACGATCTGTTGCTCATCGCCCGGCGCCGTGACGCACTCGAATCGGTAGCGCGGTCGCTCAGCGACCGCCACGGCGTCGTGTGTGATGCATTTCCGGCCGATCTCTCGCGTCGCCTCGATCGCGAGCACGTGGCAGCGCGGATTCGGGCACTTGATGACCGCATCGACGCGCTCGTGAACAACGCCGGCATCGGGACACACGGCTTCTTCCACGAGACGGACATCGAGCGAGAGCTCGAAATCGTCGAGGTGAACATCGCCGCCCTGACGCACCTGACGAAGATGGTGCTGCCCGGGATGCTCGCGCGCCGTCGCGGTCGCATTCTGAACGTGTCTTCCGTGGCGGCGTTTCAGCCCGGCCCGATCATGGCGGTCTACTACGCATCGAAGGCCTACGTGCAGTCGTTCTCCGAAGCGCTGGCCGAAGAAGCCGCCGGCACCGGCGTGACCGTCACCGCGCTCTGCCCGGGGCCCACCGTGACGGAATTTCATGGACGGGCGGGCATTCACCCGAACGCGCCGTCGGGTGGCGCGCCGCTCATGACGTCACGAGAAGTGGCGGAAGCCGGCTACCGCGGTGCCAGCAACGGCCAGCGCGTCGTCGTGCCCGGGATCCGTAACAAGGCCGTCGTGGTGGTCAATCGGCTGCTGTCCCGGCGGCGAATGACGCGCATCGTGCGCCGCATCCAGGAGCGCCGACGGGACGTCGCGCGCGCCGCCTCGATCACGCCTAACGCCTAGCGCGTCGCGGCTCGCATGACCGTCAGGACGCCCGTGCCTTCGGCCGAGGGCGCGGGGCCCGCTTCGCGTCCGACGTCGCGCCGTTCAGCACACCACGCAGCCACTGGCCCGTGTGCGAACCTTCGATACCGGCGATCTCCTCAGGGCGGCCCATGCCGACGACCTGACCGCCTCGATCCCCGGCGTCCGGTCCGAGGTCAATGACCCAATCCGCGAGCTTGATGACGTCGAGGTTGTGCTCGATGAGCACGAGCGTGTGCCCGGCGTCGACGAGTCGATCCAGGACACCGGCGAGCTTGCGGATGTCCTCGAGATGCAATCCCGTGGTCGGCTCGTCCATGATGTACAGCTTCTTGCCGCCGGTTCGCTTGGCCAGCGCGAGCTCGCGCGCCACCTTGATGCGCTGCGCCTCACCACCCGACAGCGTGGTGGCCGGCTGGCCTAACGTCAGGTAGCCGAGTCCGACCTGCTGCAGCTGCCAGAGCGCCTGGCCAAGCTTCTCTTCGTAGGGGAAGAATCGGATCGCTTGATCGACGGTCATCTGCAGCACATCGAAAATGCTCTTGCCGTGCACCTGCACATCGAGCACTTCCGGTTTGAAGCGTTTGCCTCCGCAGTGCTCGCATGGCACGAACACGTCGGCCATGAACACCATCTCGACCTCGAGATAGCCAGCACCCTCGCAGTGCTCGCACCGACCGCCAGTCACGTTGAAGCTGAATGTGCTCGGTGTGTAGCGACGCTGGCGGGCGAGCGGCGCATCCGCGAACAGCTTCCGGATGTCGTCGAACGCTTTCACGTACGTAACCGGATTCGATCGCGGCGTCTTGCCGATAGGTTCCTGATCGATCAGGACGACGTCGTCGAGTGCCTCGAAGCCCGTGATCGCCGCGAACGCCCCCACGCGCTCCCCCAGGTGCTGCTTGGCGGAATGCTCGCCGGTGAGCCGCGTCTCGAGCGCCCGGTACAGCACGTCGTGGATGAGGGTGCTCTTACCGGACCCCGAGACGCCGGTGACGACGGTCAGGGCGCCTAACGGGATGCGGACATCGACGCCCTGCAGGTTGTGCTCGCGGGCGCCGGTCAAATTGAGCCATCGGGGGCCGAGCCGCCGGCGCTCGGCCGGCAACGGAATGGCGCGCGCACCCGTGAGGTACTGACCCGTGAGCGGGCTCTCGGAGACACGCGACATGGGGCCGGCGAACACGACCTGGCCGCCGTGCTCTCCGCTGCCCGGCCCGAGCTCCACCATGTAGTCCGCGACGCGCATCGCGTCCGGATCGTGCTCGACGACGAGTACGGTGTTGCCACCGTCGCGAAGGCGCAGGAGAAGCCGGACGAGACGATCCATGTCGCGCGGGTGGAGACCGATCGACGGCTCGTCGAGCACATAGAGCGTGTCCACCAGCTGCGAGCCTAACGAGTTAGCGAGCCCGATACGCTGCGCTTCTCCACCGGAGAGCGTCCGTGTGCCGCGATGCAGCGTCAGGTAGTTGAGCCCGACGTCGCACAGGAACTGGACCCGGTTTCTCGCTTCCTTGAGGATGTGTGCCGCAACCTTCTGCTCGAAGTCGTTGAGCGCGACCGCGTGCAGCCACGCCATCAGCCGATCGATCGGAAGCTCGGAGATGTCCGCGATCGTGCGGTCCGCCACACGCACCTGAAGCGCCTCGGCCTTGAGCTTCGTCCCGTGACAGGTGGGACATTCGCGCGCGCTCTGGTACTGACGGAGGAATACGCGGATGTACTGTTTGTATCGCTTCTCCTCGAGATCGGCGAGGAACGGGAGAATGCCCTTGTAGCCGCGCGAGCGTCCGGTGAGCAACGTCTGGCGTTGCGCCGGCAGTGCGGCGAGGATGCGCTGGACGTCGGGCCAGAAGCCCATGTCCAGCATCCGGTCGGCTTCGTCGAGGACGAGCACTTCGAGCCCCGAAAAGTCGATCGACTCGTGCCGCATGTGATCCATCAGGCGTCCGGGCGTCGCGACGATGATGTCGACGCCGGCCTTGAGCGCCTGTTCCTGGGCGGTCATC
>Ga0207691_10000887_pt1 | contig 29681 bp, 21 predicted proteins | sample KBSM13metaG_FD_184327 | JGI IMG/M metagenome (GOLD analysis project Ga0207691, IMG submission 184327) | Miscanthus rhizosphere microbial communities from Kellogg Biological Station, Michigan, USA - KBS M1-3 metaG (SPAdes) (version 2) | ecosystem: Host-associated > Plants > Roots > Rhizosphere >...
GCGCGTCCCTCGAGGATCGCAAAACTCTTTTGCGGACATTCCATCCTCAGGTGGGCCGCTGCCCCGATCCCTGAAAGACCCGCTCCCACGATCAATACATCAAAATGTTCCATGCCCAGATAACACCAGTCTACGGGTTGTGTTTTGATCTTCGATATTCAAACACTGAACATCAAAAGAGAAAACGACCCGCTGTACTTGAGCGGCTCGTACCCTGGGTAAATACATCACAATAGATTCACTCGCTGTAAGATATTTATGAATCGTGGGTCTGCACGTAAGTTGTCGTACGCGGGTTCAATCTTGAGTGTAGACATTGCGGGGTCGTGATCTTCAATGCCTTTTTCGAGCCATTCGAAGGCGGAATCCTTATCGCCCAGTTGCGCGTAGATTCCTGCGCGAAGGACGGGCGAAATGGTCGGCGTTCCCTTTGGCTTCTCATTCGCGACAACGAGTCGCTGACGTAAATAACCCTGCCAGCCACTAGTCTGGAAAGCCTCTCTCAATCCCAATGTCTCTTTTGGATTTAAGAAACCAACAATGCGACCGTGTTCTAAAAACTCCTCGACAGCTTCTGCATACATACCTTTCCCCTGATACGCCATCGACATGTACATATTTGTTCTATGCGAGTCAGGTTCAACTTCGCGCATTCTCAGATAGTGCTTGATCGCTTTGTCGTATTGCCGCTCATAAAGTAGGAGCATGCCTCTCGTTCGGGTGATCCCAAGGGAGTGAGAATCCAGCTGCTGCGCCTTTTCAAACTCAGCATCAGCTTCCTCAAAATTACCTACACACATTAGATACCAGCCATGGGCCAAGCGAATATAAGCGAGGTTCGGATTAAGACTAATAGCTTGTTCGAACTGTTCCTCGGCGCCTGACCAATCAAAATCATATTGATACTTCAACTCCGCAAGTGCGTTATGGGCTTCTGCTAACGTATTGTCCAGTTCCAGAGCCTTGAGTATTGCTTCTCTCGCCTTCGGAATACGCTCCATGGGCGAAAGGTTCGTGAGAAGGGGCGCGCCGTTTAAATAGAATTCGGCGATTCCAACATATGCCAACGCAAACTTCGGGTCCTTCTCAATCGCCGACTCGTAAAGCTTCAGACCTTTCCGTCTGTTTTCAAAAATTTCGCGCGAGTCTTTATTAAAAATGTAGCTACCGTCATGGTAAGCTTCATATGCGCCTGGATCAATGTAATGCTTTATCAGTTGCTCCCGTTCCTCGCCTGTCAGATTACTTATCGACAGTTCTTGCACTACACGTTCAGCAATCGAGTCTTTAAGTTTGAGAATGTTGGAAGCATCCTGGCCGAACTTATCGCCCCAAATCGTTGCGCCGGTCTGTACGTTTATCAGCCGAACGGTCACTCCTATATGATTGCCGTCCTTTTGAATGCTGCCTTCTAAGACAGCGTCAGCCCCAAGCTCCCTACCAGCTTTGATCGCGTCCTGATGAATGTCGGCGTACTGGCGAACTGCGCTCAGTTGCGGCACTACAATTTGCTTGATTTGCGAAAGTCTTCCGATCAGAGTTGCCGTAAGGTCCATCTCAAGGGATTCGTTCCTGCTGTCGGCGCTAATAGGTTTGAAAGGCAAGACGGCAACCGTCCTGATCGGGTTGGCGGGCGCGACCTTGGGTCTCCTAGCCCATAACGCATATGCGACACCCAGAGCACCAATAACCAGAACACAGAAGACGACTATCGGCCAGCGCGTTCGGTGTGCGTGAGACGCAGAATCTGTAGTGACCTTCCCAGTACCAGCCGGCGAAACCTGGGATGCATCGTCTGGCCTTACCGTCGACAAAGCTCCATCGTGACGTTCAGGCCTCGGATCGGTTTCAGGTCCCCGATTATCGTCAATGGTTGCGACGAACCGAAAACCCTTCTTCGGGACCGTCTCGATGTAGTGCTCGCCATTCAATCCCTCTCCCAGAATCTTCCTCAAGCTGGAGACTTGGAACGAAAGATTACTCTCTTCAACAAATTGATCGGGCCACAGCCGCGCTAACAGTTCTTCCTTTTCCAGCAAATGGCCGTCGTTTTCGACCAACACGACCAGCAGGTCAAAACATTTGGGAGCGATCGACACTGGCTCACCAGAATGCGTCAGTCTGCGTTCGCTTGGGTCTAAACGGAACGGGCCGAATTCATATATGGGCCTTGAGGCAACCATCGTAAGGATTCTTAAAGGTTTGCTAAGGAAATTCTATGAGTCCGCTTAGGACACTTTTGCGGCCTGATCAGTACTGTCTGGACTTCGCTAATGGGAAGTGACCGCCAAACAAGTGCCTTGGTGATGACTCGAGTTTTTGGTAGCAGCGGAACACTCACCTGTTCAGGCACGAACCGTAACTGAAGGAGACCTATGAAAAAAACCGATCTAGTTGGGCTCGTCTTGATTATCCTCTTCGTGTCTGGTCTATCCTGCGCGCAAGGCAACCTTAACATCGAAGAGCAGAAAGCTAAAAGTGCATTTATGCTTAATGATCTCGGCATAGCGCACCTTAAAGCGGAGCTTTACAACGAGGCGTTGGAAGATTTCAAACAGTCAATCGCACTCAAACCAAACTTTGCCAACCCCTACAACAATCTGGCCATGACTTATAAACTCTTGGGGCAAACTGGACTGGCGCGGGCCGCCCTTCAAAAAGCAATACACATAGATCCGAATTACGCTGAGGCTCACTTCAATCTCGGGGTACTTTATGACAACGAACGAAGCTATGAAGCCGCAGTCGAATCTCTCAAGCTGGCGATTTCGCTCCAGCCAGACTTCGCTCAAGCACACAACAGTTTAGGCGTGGCCTACAGTGACTGGGGAAGACGCGCGGAGGCAGTAAACGCATACCGGCAGGCCATTCGACTAAAGCCGGATTATGCGGAGGCATACAACAATTTAGGCACGACAGAAGTCGAGCGCGGCCGTTTCGAACAAGGGATCAGCGCGTTCATGCTCGCCATAGAACTGAAACCGAAATTGGCACTCGCACACTACAACCTGGGCGTCGCCTTTTTGAAAATGAAAAACCGTGAAGCAGCGCTCGAACAACAACGGTTGCTCAGTGGTGTCGATGACCGCTTAGCCAACAAACTCTTTGACGGGATCTATCGAGGCAAAGTACTTCACGTGGGCATCAGGTGATCGCATCCTCTTGCAGAGCTTGAAGGTGGAAGACCAGCTTGAGCGGCCTCGTTATGTGGCCGCCAGGAGGGGACCATTACGTTGAGGAGATGTCCTGCGCGAGAATCTTCTGAGCCAGAAACAATTCGATAAACTCAGTTGTGATCCGGATGAGGTTTGCACGATCTGTGTTGATGATGCTCTTCTTCGTAACAAAACGAAAGCATCCATCCTGACGAGATACTGCTGACCGAAGTCACTACGAGTGAGGGTCGTCATGGTATCGCTCTACGGCCGGCTCCCGCGCCCCGACCGAGGGGAATCTGATTTTCGAACGGCTCGACCGTCTTCTGGTGCGCCGCCATCATCGCCGTAAGCTCGCGGACAATCTCGGGATGTTTGTCGGCCAGATTGAATTTCTCGGACGGGTCTTCGTCGAGGTTGTACAGCTCCCACGCGGGATTGGCCGGCGCAGGGATCGCGGGCGCGCCGCCCGCACCACTGCCGGCGGCCCCCGCCAAGTGCAGCTTGAACGCGAGATGCCTCACACCCGTGAGCCTGGCGCCGTTGTAGTAGAAGACCGTATCGCGCGGACTCGGAGCTCCGTTGGTCAGCGTCGCGGACAAATCCTTTCCGTCAAGGGATCGGCCGGGCGGCACGCTGGCACCGGCCAGGCGAGCGAAGGTCGGCAGCAGATCCATTTCCGACCCAATCCCGACCGTCACGCCCGGCCGTACCGTCCCCGGTTGCCAAAAAATGGCTGGCACGCGCATGCCGCCTTCCCAGGTACTGCCTTTCGCACCCCGCAGGAGACCTGCGGATCCCCCCTGCTCGAGGTACGGCATCCACGGCCCGTTGTCGCTCAGGAACACGACGAGCGTCTGCCGGTCGAGTTTCAGTTCACGAAGGGTGTCAAGAATCCTGCCTACGTTGTAGTCGATTTCTTCGATCACGTCACCGTAGATACCGCGTGCGCTGCGACCTTCGAACTCCTTCGACCTGAAGAGCGGCATGTGAGGCATACTGTGCGCAAGGTAGACGAAGAAGGGTTGTTTCTGTTGCTGCCGGATAAACTTGATCGCTTCATCAGTGTAGCGTCGCGTGATTGTGGTCTGATCGGCCGGTTGCTCCACAATCTTCGCGTCCCGCATCAACGGCACGTTGTAATCAGTGATCTTCGGCTCCATCGTCCGGCGGAAGACGTCCGCGGCGGGAATCGTGGTGTCCCGCTCCATGTCGTTGGAGTACGGAATGCCGAAGTACCGGTCGAACCCCTGGTTCGTCGGCAGATATTGCGGCAGGTGGCCCAGGTGCCACTTGCCAACGGCCAGCGTCGCGTAGCCGCGCAACTTCAGCACTTCGGCGATGGTGACCTCGCTCGGCTGAAGGCCGCCCGTCGAGTCCGGAAACAGCACACCCGCAGCCAGGCCGCTGCGAATCGCGTAGCGGCCGGTCATGAGTTGCGCGCGTGACGGCGTGCAGACGGGCGCGGCGTAGAAGCTCGTCCACCGCTGGCCCTCGACCGCCATACGGTCCAGGTTAGGTGTGCGAATCGTCGGATGTCCGTAACTACCAAGGTCGCCGTACCCTTGGTCGTCGGTCAAGATAATGATGAAGCTCCGTGGCTGGCTGCCTGGCGCGCCGCCACGCTGGCCCACTGCCGTGGCGCTGAAGAAGAAGAGAATGGCGAGCGACGCGATCAACCGTTGGACTGACGCGCCTGAATGTCTACCGAAACCGAGAGTGGTTAAACTCCCGGGTGTGTAGAGGCCGCTCACGGCGAGTCCGCGGCGAGCGATCATAGGTTGCGACATCGAATACCGTCCCTTTCCTCAGCCTCTCGATTACGCTGTGAACAATAGCCTGATCAGAGCCATCGCAAAAGCAAAAATAAAACCGCATGAAAAGGTCTCGAGACGAATCAACGTCTTTCTCTGTCGTAGTCGAATCCAACCGAGGGCAGACATCGTGAAACCAGCCAATACGGGCGTGATCAGAAGGCTAAGACCATGCAGATTCGAACTGCGGACGAAGGCTTTAGGAAAAATCAAAATGCTGAGCCAGCCGACAAACAATCCAAGCCCCAAATACATGATGAGTGTTACTAGTGCATTTAAAGTCCGACGAGATCGGATAAAACGTGATAAGGCGTGGAGAACTACGTCAGTGATAAGTCCGCCGACGACCTGGAGGAGGAACTCTAAAAAGATCTGGAGGAGGAATTCCATGATCCAACGTTAAGAGCTTTTTTTGCGAATGTAATTTCCAACGATAGTCCCATAACACACAAGACCGGCTCGCCGACGCAACCTAACAAAAATCTAGCTTGTCCGCTGCAGTGGAATTGATCCGTTACCGCCAATCAGGGGGACTCTGTGGCGGTATTTGCTCAGCCTGAAACTCGCGCCTCTCTTTCGGTAACGGTCTCGGTGTCTCGAAATTAGCATCTACTTTCCGTCTCAATAGATCTTGGAAGGCCCATTCTTGGCGCTCACTCGTAAAGACTCTTTTGGGTATCAACGTAAATAAATCTTTGTCGTAAAACAAAAAATAGTATTTCTGCGTCTCCCAAATCCTGGAATAGAAGCTCCACTCTAGTTTTGATTCCATATTCTTTGAGCGGAACAATAAGCCGTCTTCGGAGAATCTCAGATCGTACTCCTCTTGAAACTTGGCATTACGCCTAAAATACTGAGAGGGAGCGACAAAATAGACATAGACGTTAATGACCAGAAGGATAAGGCCAACGACTATAGGGACGGCGACTAGCAGGAAGTCCACATTCATCAATAATAGAACCAGGCCAAAAGAAATAACGATGCTGAAAATAACGATGAGAAATCGTGTGTGATATGCACGAGCGTAAAATAAGCGTACCGCCGCAATATATTCCTTCTCACGATGCGTAAAGATTAGGGTTACCGGTTCTGACATCCTTAATCACCGAGTACGACCGAAAAACAAGAGGTAGCCGTCGGCGTCCTTGAGCTCGAAACCACGCAAACCGTCATACGTATCTCTCAGTGGTTCGAAGAACTCGACATTGCGCGAAGCAAATTCGGCGGCCAGTGCGTCAGGATCGGGAACGCTCACGAATGCGTCCCAACGGGCCATACCTTTCCCGATGTCGCGTGTGTAGTTCGGCACCGGTGCGACGCCAACTTCTTTCATTAGGATCTGCGCACCGTCCCTGCGAACGATGCCGAAGAAGATGTCATCAGGATCAGGGCCCTGGAAAGTGATCTCAAATCCAAGCTGGTCTCGGTAAAACGCAAGCGATGACGGTACGTGGTTCACTATAAAAAAGGGTGAGATACCTGAAATCTCTGCTGGTGTCATGTGTACTGCTCCTTGCTTTACGCCGAACGTTCGGGCTTGAGCAGGCTCGCTTACACAACTTAATAAAGACGATCTAACTCTCCCGCCATTCCTTATATGAGCCTGATCACGCCGCCCATCCGCAGCTTGATCCCATCCAGTTGAGGGCGACCCACTTTCCATCTTTTTTCTCGAGGACATGAAAACCGCCGCCGCCACAAAGCGGGCCACAGTGATGGCCCATGTAGACCACTGCCACCGTCTTATTGACGTTGAACCCTACGGCCGATAGTTCAATCCAACCACGTGAATCTGGATAACGTTGAAAAAATCCTTCCCAGCCAGCTGTTGAATTTGTGGAGCTCAATTCATCAGCGATGATCAGTTGATATGGAACTTCGACTTTAATTCTTCGCTGAAGCAGTGACGGTTTTGCATTCGATCTGACGTAATCAGAAATTGCTGGCCCAACTCTCTCCTGCCATTCGTTCTCCGGGCGCAAGCACATTCCATAACCCTTCGTCTCGTTTTGAATGAACACCGTTTTAGCACGTGCGACCCTCAACGGCCATTCCGATGGAAGAATAGCTGAATAAACCTCATATGCCTCCTGGTCCTCATACGGAGTCGGCTTGTCGCTACTACTGATAACACCTTGGGATAACAACAAAGCTAAGATTGATAATGATGTGATTTTGCCCAACATATAATTGTGAGACCAAAAGACGTCTAACATCAGATCGAGCACTCGGTCTTGCCTCGAAGAATGATAGCTGGCGGCGGCTTGATAACCCCGCTTGGGCGTCATTATCAAGCATGATCGATAAACCGGCTACTGTGGAGTTATCCGACAGGAGACTAAACTCTGAAGCGCACCCCTCCGGAATGCAACGCCACTAATCTGCGATTGCTTTCGCAGGCCTCAATCGACGAACATCTCACCGAAGTAAAGTTATGAAACTCAATATTGCGCTTCTCCAAATGATTGGATGCGGCTTCGATAAAGATGCCAGTCGCATCAAGGGAGAACGCTTCTGTCGTCTAGCAAAGACGAGTGGAGCGGATGTCGTCTTGTTTCCGGAGATGTGGAGCGTTGGCATGACTTTCTTCGATAAGAATCGGCCGGGTGCTCATGAGACGTGGCAAGAGCAAGCAATTGATCGCGATCATTCTTTCATCGACCACTTTCGCAGGCTGGCCAAAGAGTTGGAAATGGCCATTGCCATTACCTATCTAGAGAAGTGGCCAGGAAGACCGCGCAACAGTGTCTCACTCATCGATCAACGTGGTGATATCGTTCTGACTTATGCGAAGGTTCACACTTGCGAGTTTGATTTGGAATCAGCGGTGACGCCGGGTGATGACTTTCCCGTTGTCGCTTTGGACACTGCCAAGGGCACGGTCAAGATTGGTTTCATGATCTGCTATGACCGCGAGTTTCCTGAAAGCGCGCGAATCCTGATGCTCCGAGGAGCTGAACTAATTCTCACGCCGAACGCTTGCACGTTGGACGAACACCGCATAGGTCAATTCAAGGCGCGCGCCTTTGAGAATATGGTGGGGGTCGCCATGTCAAACTATGCAGCACCACAAAACAACGGGCACTCAGTGGCATTTGATGCTGTGGCTTATCCGGTCTCCGACGGCGACATGCAAGACACCAAGATAGTCGAAGCCGGCGAAGGCGAAGGAGTATACCTGGCTACTTTTGATATCGACAGCATTCGTTCCTATCGCGAACGCGAAGCGTGGGGAAACTCCTACCGTCGGCCCCGCCTCTATCAATCCCTTACCGATTCAACGGTTGAAGAACCGTTCATTCGTACCGACTCAACTCGTTGAAGGAGACAACTCATGGACGCAAAATTTCACCCGGCAATGAGAGCAATCACGTCTGGGGATATTGAAAAACTAAAGGCGTTACTAAACGAGGATCCGTCTCTAGCCACTGCTCGTTCATCAAGGAGTCATCCTACCCTGTTGCAGTGCCTGGCACTCGATGCGGTAAACGTTCCAAACAAAGTCGAGATGGCCAAGCTCCTCATCGACGGCGGCGCGGATATTAATGGAGCGCTTGGTGCCGCAGCCTCCATCGATAATGTTGAGATCACAGCCCTGATGCTTGACCGCGGCGCAAACATCAATGGCACCGGCACCTGGTCACCATTGGAAGAAGCTTTGTATTGGAACAATAGAGGCGTGATCGACTTATTACTTGAGCGCGGCGCTTCGGTTCATAATCTCCGTATGGCGTCTGCGCTTGGACGCACGGAACTGATGGAGAGTTTTTTTGAGAGCGATGGGAAGCTCAAAGCGGAAGCCGGAAAGATCGATTGGCCCTTCGGTAAATTCGAAAAGTCTAGTCTGAATTCAAGGATAAAAGATGAACTGCGATCGAAGGTTGCCGGATGGTCAGACGATCAGCAGGACATCGTGAACAACGCTTTCGTCTACGCTTGCATGCACAACCAGCTCGAAGCTGCGCAACTGTTATTGGACCGGGGCGCACAGATCGATGCGATCCCTCCTGGGTTTGATTATTCGGGTACCGGGCTGCATTACGCGGCACACAATGGTCACCGACCGATGGTTGAATTCCTCATCAAACACGGTGCCCGAGTTGACATCAGAGACACGAAGGTTAATTCGACACCCGCCGGATGGGCCGAGCATGGAGGACATGCAGCGATCAAAGAGTACCTGGAAGGTGCGCTTCGCTAGAAATAGTTTTCAGATTGCTGGTACCCAGGGAAATCACGTTGTCGGGTCACGCCACTCGCTGGAGATCGCCAAGTAGATGAATCCTACAGCTTGATCTTGATCCCGCCATTGAAAACTCGACCTTCAGTGTGTGTATAGATTTCCGCGAAGGTTGGGTTTTGATGTGGCGGGAACACAACCTGACCAAAACGACTCTGTCGCGTATCAGTTATGTTCTCAGCATTGAAGAATAGGCTGTACTTCCCAAAAGTCTTTTCACCGAAAATTCCAAACACGGAATAAGGCCTCGTCCTGAAACCATCAGAAAGAATCTGGCTACTCGTGTAGTAGGCCTCAAGACCCGCCTTAAAATTCTGTTCTTTCTCAAAAACGAGAGAGGCATTGATTCTGCTCATCGCAGTCAGAGGCAATGTTTTGTCGCCAGTCAGGTAGTCGGCCTTCGCATCGGTGAATGTGTATCCTGCGAACAGATTCACGAAATCGTAAGTTGCTCGCACATTGGTTTCGAAGCCCGCACTTTTGATTGGCTGAGTCGCGTTGCTGAAGCCAAATGCTGTGGTTCCGACGGGCAACAGCACCAAAGGATCTTCAATCTTCGTGTAGAAGAACATCTGATTGATCGAATACGAAAACTTTTCGCCGATAGTGTTTCGGTAGTTGAAGTCGAATGTCCCACCTCTACTTCGTTCCGCTTTCAATGTGTTCCCGATCGGCAAGACATTTTGAAAGAGCAACATCTCTGCTTCATCTGTGAACACAGTCGGTGGGATGTAACCAAAGCCCACGCTGAAACGACTGCTCAACTTGTCAGTGAATCTGTAAAGCGCCGAGACGCGAGGCAGCGGAAAAAAACCATAGTCCCTTACGTGGTCGAGTCGAAATCCAGCTTCTAACGACAGCTTGTCTGTTACGTTGAAACTGTCCTGAGCATACCCTCCAAAAGAGAGCCGGCCTTCATCGCGCGGAATCGGACTTGTACTGTCCCGGCTTTCCTTGAAGTTGTCGTAGGCAGAACTAAACCCAAAAACGAGCGCGTGATTCGCGACGGGATGAAAGTAAGAAATATCTGTGTAGGAGTTAACTTGTCGTCCCGAGAATCGATAATTTGGAATGTCAATCTGTCGATCGAAAAACGCGAGACTCTCCCGCGCTACGAGTCTCCTACCGCCTGAGAACCCTTTCTCGAGCTGGAACGTTGTGATGTTGCGGAATGATTCGTTGTTCTCGAAATACTGATGAAAGTTATTTGCGTTGCCGTCGATGACAAACACGTCGCCGCCCTTACGGTTTTGATAAGAAGTCGAGTTGCCGACAGTGATCCGAGTGTCGTCGTTGAGGTAGAAGAAGAGTCTGGGATTCAGGATAAAAGATTTCGTCAGCGGCAGTTCCGTAAAATCGTCGTCGTCAACGTCGTACTCATTCTGATAATCGATCGACCCCAGAAATGTGTATCCGAAGCGCTTAAACTTTCTGGAATTGAATACTGAAAAGTCAGTCGCTAACGCCGACGTTTGATTAATGATGAGAGAGGTAACAGGTTTTTCGCCCGGTTCTCTGCTGACGAAATTAACCACGCCAGCAATAGCTCCGCCTCCATAGAACGTAGCCGAAGGTCCTTTGATGATCTCCACTTGTTTCAGATCGAGTGGCGGAATATCCAGCAGGCTCAAGCTCCCCGAGAATCCGCCAAACGCAGGAAATCCGTCCTTAAGAATCTGTGTGTGCCTGCCGTCCAATCCCTGAATGCGGACGCTTTGAGTATTGGAAGTCGCCGACGTCTGTTGCACTTTGATGCCGGTGCTTTCACTGAGAACCATCGATACGTTGGCGGGTCTCATGCTGATCTTCTCGTCGACTTCCTCGTCGTCAATCGCTTCGACTCTGGTCGGCACGTCGTCAATCTCACGACCGGTTCTGGTCGTTGAGATGGTGACCTCACCCATTTCGGCCGTGACCTTGATGAAGAAAACATTCTCGCCCTGCTCAACCAATGGGAAGACAATTTTCAACGACTTGGTTTCGTAACCAGCGGAAAAAATCTCGATCGTCTGCTCGCCGTTCGGGATGTTCGTCAACTCTGCGACACCATTGTTATCCGTGGTCGCGCTTAGACCCGAAGCTTTTACCGACACTGTTGCGCCAACGACTGGCAGCTTGGTCTCTTGATCTTTAACCGTCGCTTTAAACGTCGACTGTGCAAATGTGATTTGAGCTGTCAGAAGGACAGCAAACAGCAAGATTACTTGTCTCATGAGACCTCGTCGCCCCGAGCGCGGAGTTTGTTACGCGAAAGCGGAAGTGCTGAATTACTGATATGCGGCGGGACTAGATGCGTAGTCCAGGTAGGGATTTCAGTGGAGGGTCGGCAGATAATGAATAGCTTGATTGGGTGGCTATAGTCGGGCGCTGAACCAAAGAGTCCGGTGACGAAAACAAGCCGCTAAGAACTCCGGGCATTTGAAAATAGACGTCGCGGCTTGTTCGATCCTGGGTTGTCACGACTGGAATGGCATTGATTGGACACTCGTCACAATCGCTATTCTGATCTAAGGCAATCGCACCACCAACCGTGGAAGCCAAAGACAGTTCGTCTGATTCTGCGCAATGTAACCCGCAGATGAAAACACAGGTCGCGAATAACCAAACTAAGCAGACGGGAAGAATTGCACCGATTATTCGCTCAACCATTGTTCGTTGCCTGAGCATGACTGAACTATAGCTTGGGCGTTTGGAATTGGCCACTTTGATAACTGGCACGCACGAGACATTGTGCCAATCAGGTTATCGGCTTTTTTCGGGAACTCCTCAAGTGGCACAGACTTCAGTCTGTGTTCTAAGATTCATGCTCATTAACAAACACAGACTGAAGGGTGTGCCACTTGGTAGAATTCAATCAATGTCATTAACACTGTTCTTTCTTCGTCACGGGCAAACTGAGCTTAGCCGTGACGACACGTTCTGTGGCTCTGGTTTAGATCCGCAACTAACCGACGACGGTCTTCGCATGGCGCAGGTGTTTGCTGCGAAATACAAACACACGAAGTGGGACGCGATCTATTCGAGCAAGCTGAAACGCACCATCACGACCGCGTCGCCTTTGGTCGAGGCTGTTCAATTACAACTTCGAACCCGATCAGAACTAAATGAGATTGCTTACGGTAAATGGGAAGGCTTGACCAAAGAGAAGGTCAACGAGGAATTTCACGACGACTACATCAAGTGGCTTGCTGATCCTGCTTGGCATGCGCCAACCAATGGCGAGACGGCGATAGCCATCGCGCGACGCGGAATGGAGTTGATTGAGGAGATTCGTGAAGAGTGTAGTGATGGAAACGTCTTGATTGTTTCTCACAAGGCGACGATCAGGATCATTCTCTGTGCCTTGCTTGGCATCGATGTTGGGCGATTTCGCTATCGCCTCGTTTGCCCGGTTGGTTCAATCAGCATTGTCGAGTTTACAAATGAAGGGCCGTTGCTTCACGCATTAGCTGATCAGTCACACTTAACTGACGACCTGCGGGCGCTACCTGGCACTTAATCCGGTGCAGTAGCCCGACTGTCAAGGAGGGCTTCAACCTGCGCTATCGGATACCAAGCCCTCCTTGACAGTCGGGCTACTGCCCCGAGGGCTACTGCACCGAGGCTACTGCCCCGAGGGCTACTGCCCCGAGGGCTACTGCCCCGAGGGCTACTGCCGAGGCTACTGCGCCGATGGCCACTGCACCGAGCTCTCCACTACAACCTGAGGCCAAACCGAGCAGCAAGATCTCGACGGCCGGAGTTTGTGATTTCGAGTGCTCTACTATCTAAGTCCTGCTCGATCCACTTCTTTTTCAGCGCCACACTTAATAGCGCAGCTCCAAGAGCTCCGGCGAGGTGCGGCTTTCGTTCGCTCCAGTCCAAACACTCGTAAGCAAATCGTCGTCGAGTCGATCTCGCCTGCGCCAAATCAACACCTAACTTTGTAAAACCCTCTGAACCCGAAGCACTCAGATCGCATTCGTTCCCTTCTCCCTTTGCAAACCAACCCAACTCTTTGAAGTGACTGAACAGCGAAACTCCTAACTTACCGGCGAGGTGATCGTAACAAGTACGCGCCAGTATCAAACGTGTCGGAGTGGTGGGAACGAACTTCTTTTGTGAATGACCGGCAACAAGACTAAGTGCCTCCAATGCATTCGCTACTTCCGGACCACTAAGACTGTAGTAGCGATGCTTGCCTTGAAACACAACCTTTACCAGTCGCTCAGTCTTTAGTCGATTGAGATGAACGCTTGTGGTTGATGGCGTTACCTCCGCGACGGCCGCTAGTTCGGTGCTGGTTCGCGCGTGGCCATCGAGAAGTGAGTAAAGGATGCGAACACGAGCGGGTTCGCTAATCGCGGCGGCAATTCTGGAAATAACTTTGTTTGGGTCATCTACTTTCATGTCTTCATCCTAACCCAACTCTCGCACACGACACTTTGATGAACAGCGAATCGTTGAAGCGTAACTTGCGGTAGATTGCTGGAAGTCAAGCTTGTCACTGCCGATGCAGTCAGTACCACTACGCGGTAGCGTGTGGCTCGCTGCATTTCGCGAATCGCTTTTGGCCAGTCCTAGAGCCACACGCTACCGCGCAGTGGTACTGACTTCCTCGCCACTGAAAGGAACTAATCATGAACATCGTATGCATCATTCGCTATCAGATCGATCCATTCCAGCGCGATGCTTTCAAAACCTACGCCGAAAATTGGGGACGGATCATTCCACGTTGCGGCGGACATCTAATTGGCTACTTCCTGCCTCACGAAGGAACCAACGATGTCGCATGGGGCATGATCGGCTTCGACAGTCTCGCTTCGTATGAATCGTATCGAACTCGTTTGAGAGCGGATCCGGAAGGGATCGAAAACTTCAAGCTGGCCCAAACAAAGCGATTCATTCTTCGTGAGGAACGAAACTTTGTCGAAGCGGTCGAAGGCACGTTTTCGTAATTTTCGTTTTTACCGAAATGCCCTCGAAATTAGAACAAGTCAGGAGGGGGAGCAAGGACGCCTCAATATATTGAACAAGCTGGGAAGGGTGGCAAGCGGAAAGTTGGACGCCTCGCCACTGTGACTCTAAGCGCGCCCCCGCTAAGGTTCATCTGCACCAGCTAAGATTTTCATTTGGCGACTCAGCGGGGGCGCGCTCGGGGCCAATAGTTTGAGCGTCCTAGGCTTCGCTTGCCACCCTTCCCAGCTTGTTCGACCCACTGAGACGTCCTTGTAACCCTTAATCGGAGTAAGTACCACAGCGCGGTACTAACTTCACTAGGGAACAGTGCAGTCTTCCAACACGACGAAACCCCTGCCGCCCAGACCGCCGCCGATCCCTCTTACTGTTCCTTCAACCAACGCTTGTCGACCGCCCTGGAAATCAGCTAAGCGTGAACTTTGTGATTTATTGAAATAGCATTGTGTTTGCGCATAACCACCGGCTGGTGAGTGAAAGGTCAGCGTAACTTGCCCACTCTGCAGGACCTCAATTGAATTAACTGTCCCGATGACGCGAATTCTTTTTCCGCCATACATCTGAGCGGCTCGCACTTCATTGCCTTCAAAATCCATCACTAATTTTCCCGCGTTGATAGCCGCTTCCGCATTCTGAGTATTTGCCGGCTGCGCAGACGGTTGCATAGCAGGCTGCACTTCCGGCTGTGAGGAAGCGACTGGTTCCCTCTCGATGCTCAATCCCTGATCAGTAAAGCTGATTTTGTCTGGCGAGATGCCGGTGAGGGATTGCAAGTTTTGCCCGGCGAGCTGTCGCCCAACGTTAACGCTCTCGGTGTTGCCGCTTTGCTTCCCTTCCTGATACGCAGCGAGCGCGAAACCGGTGAAGAGCACTAACGTTTCATACATCTCCTGCTTCTGCCGATCAGTCACACCCTTCATCGCATCCCCTTCGACAAGGGCGTCGGCAATCGTTTCACACAACTCGAGCATCTTCGGATCTGACGGTTCACCCGCGTCGTGATAGACGCTCGCGTTAGTCGCAAAGAAAAAACTGAGCGCCAGTGCAACGTCGTTAGGTTTCCCGGCTGCTCGTGCGTTCTTTTCATACTCCTGGAGGATGGCGGTCATGATTGCCATCACCTGAGGGTTCCCTGGCCCGATCAGCTTCGCGATCTCAGCGGTCTTTAGCTGAGTTCCCGTGGAGCGAAAGTGCAACGACGAGTCGTTCGGTGTAGCGCTTGGCGCGGTTGAATGCCCTTTGGTCCGATTTGCTTCAAGATTCTTCTTCAGATGTCGCTGTGCGTAGCGATCCATAATGATGTTGGTGATCGTTGCGCTGGCGGGATTGTTCCAGTTGCCGCCCAGTCGATCGGTGTACTGCGCCATCGCAGGTGCTGACGTGAGCAGCAACATCGAAACGAGGAAACACGCTGACTTGAAATTCTTCATTAAATTGTCTCCTACCTGGTGGCGATGAAGTCAGTACCACAGCGCGGTAGCGTGTGGCTCGTTCCATTTTGTTCAGTGCAGAGCCACACGCTACCGCGCTGTGGTACTGACTTCATCTGCTCATTGGTAAGTGATATGAAATCGGTTGAGAATGAAAGCTCCCGCTCTCCGCGTCTCCGCGCCCAGCATCACGGCCCAAACCGCTGGCGGTACTCGCCCGAGTTGATGAAGGCCTTAACCATTTCTGCGTTGACGAAGTTGCCGTTGAACTGATTTAGCTTACCCAACCAAAAGTTGTAGCCCGCGAAATCTAAACCAGCTTCGGGTGCGTCGTTTGGATTCCTCCTCAGGTATCCGAAGTACTGCATCAACACGAAAGCGCGATTCGTTTCCTGTTGGTTTAGCAACGAATTTTCCGCGACCCGCCGTAGTGCTCGACCACGCGCGGCCGTGTCGAGTGTATTACCCGCTCCGGCGAACTCATTAATCACCGACGTCCGCTCCGCCGCGTCCGGTGTAACTCCGCCATTCGCGTATAGGGCATCAACAAACTGGGTCGGTGTTATCGTAGTTGGAAACGCCGTCATAAAACGATCACGCGAAACGAACGCGAGGGCAAACGCGGCTTTGTTGCTCTCCAACTGCGCCTGCCAATTGCCTATTCCCACTTGCACGCCTAACGCGATCTGCTGCGCATCTGGCATGAATTCGTTATACCTCACCGGCACAGGAGCGCCGGGCAAATTGCCGTAAGCTACCTTATACATCCTGTAAACGAGATAGCCTGTCTCCTGAAATTCAATCGACAGGAAGAACGCTGCTGACACGTTGACGCGCTTAACATCAATGCACGACTGATTGGAACCACATGAGGTAATTTCATTGGCCCAAAATGCGAGACCACCAGGGTCAGGCTCGCGACTTAAGAAGTCGTAGTAATGCTCCTGGGCGAAGAACTGCGCATTAGGGTTGTCGATTGGATTCGTGGTGGGCGGGACAGTGTCGTTGTCAGTGATCGTGATTGTTGCCGTGTTCGGCTGACCCACGACGGGTGCGCCGCCGTTCGGGTTAATGAGCTGCATGGAGAACGTTTCATTGCCTTCGACGTATGCATCGTCATTAATCAAAACGGTAAAGCTCTTAGTGGTCTCGCCGGGGTTAAAGGTCAGGATGCCGGTAATAATAGTGTAGTCGCAACTAATAGATGCCTTACCGTGGACCTCTGCACACGGAGCGTCAGAAAAGGTCTCGATCGGGACCGCCCAACTAACCGTGGAGGTGCCCGAAGTGTTGTTGCCACGGGTAACGGGGATGGTAAGAGCGCCACCTCCCTCGGCCGCGGTGAAACTTGGACTGGAAAATGAAAAGGTAGGAAGTGCGGTTGCGACGAAGTTTGCCGTCTGAACATCCGTGAGCAATTGAAAAAACAAAATGCTTTGCGGTTCGAATTGAAAAGAGTTTTTTGACGCCATTACCGTGTAAGTCCGGCCGGCCGGCAGGTTGTTAAAGGCGTAGTTACCAGAGGCGTCGGTCTGAACGTTTGTCGCTCCCCCTATACCCAGCGTGATCGTTACGCCGCTCAATCCGCTTGCGTTCAGCGTCACATGACCACTGATATTGATGACAGATGGGCCAAAATCGCGTCTCACATTCTTTTGCAGATTGTTTACCTGTGCGGAACCAAAAATATAGCCAGTTGCTGCGACTGAAACTGTGTAGCTGTTGCCGACCGTCAACAATCCAAACGTGTAGCCACCATTTGCGTCAGTGGTCGTCGTCGCAGTTGGTACACCCGTTAGGTTGACGGTTGCGCCCGCCAAAGGATTTCCATTTTCATCCGTGACGCGACCCACAATTGTCGGATCGGCAATCTCTGAAACCCATGCATCAGTGCCACCTCCTCCGTTTGTTGGTTGGAATGGAAACACCGTGACGATGTTTGCATTCGTGCTGCCGGTAACAAAGGCATTGCCGGCGGAATCCAATGCGATGCCATTGCTGCCACCGGTTACGCCAGAGAGGATGGTTGAATAAGTGACCGCAGTTCCGGCGGGAGTGAGCTTTGCCACAAACCCAATTCCCGGGTTGGGAGTCAGAAGATTATTAACCACCGGGAAGTTAGGCCCAGCAACACCTGTGACAGAAGCCCCGCCACCAATGTTCACCGCAACACCCTTACCGAAATCGTCACCGGTGCCACCCAGGTACGTGGAGTAGATCAGCGCGGTACCGTTCGCGCTCAGCTTCGACACGAACGCATCGTTCTGTCCCCCAATCACACCCTGGGCGGCGTTCGCCAATGGAAAATTCGCTGAAGAAGTTGAACCGGTGATGTAGGCATTTCCAGATCCGTCGATCGCAATTGCCCTACCCGGATTGAGGGAACCGTCGGCACCACCGATGTCCTTGGCACTGCCACCAAGATAAGTGGCGTAGATGCGGCCGGCCGCGCCGGACAGATTAGTGTTGAGCTTTTCCACAAACGCATCCGCAGTTCCGCCACCATACGTTGTTTGGAAAGCGCCAGATGTCGCGAAGTTTGTGGCAGTGGCATTCAAGTTACCGGTTATATAAACGTTGCCGCCGACGTCCGCTGCTATAGACCGGCCTTCAGCAGATCCCGTGTGGGCCAGGAAAGTTGAATAGACGAGTGACGCTGCACCTGAACAATTCGTGCAGAGCTTGGTCATGAAGCCAGAGTTGAAATTTGTGGATTCGAAAGCACTCGCAGTAACTGGAAAGTTGGTGCTGGTCGTGCCGGTCACATAGGCGAAGCCCTGGTTGTTGTTGGCGGCGATCCCACAACCACGCGCGCCGAAGTTGCCCGAGAGATACGTTGAGTAAACCAGCGCCGAACCAGCAGCGTTGACTCTCACTACGAAGGCATCCTCAACTGTCCCACCACTGTACGCATTGTCGAAAGCGTTCATCGTAGGAAAATCGTTTGACGCAGTCCTGCCTGTTATGTAGGCGTTTTGTGAACCATCCACCGAGATGTCGATGCCAACGTCAGTACTGCTGCCACCAAGGTAAGTCGAATAGACAATCGCCGAGCCCGACGGATTGATCTTGACGATGAAGGCGTCTGTAGTGCCACCCAGTGTTGGATCTATTGGATTGACTGTGGGAAAGATTGACGATGTTGTATCGCCGGTAATGTAAGCGCTGCCGGCATCATCCACATAGATCGCGTTGCCAACCTCGGTCCCGTTACCACCGAGATAGCTGGAATAGACCAGCACCGGATCGATGATGAGGGGCCGGGTGTGATCGTAGGCACCTACGTCAAAACCAACATCTCCAGAAGTCTTCAAGACATAGTTGCCAGAAACCTCCTGCCGAATACCATCAGCAAGTTGATAGATCACAGGTCTTTGTAACTGGACCTGGCCGCCGCCGATCTCCAGCAAAAGATTCCCATCTTTGTCGATTGCTATCTTCTTCGTACCGTCGAACGCGAGTGCAATGGTGCTCGGGTCTGCGCCAGGTGAAACAACAAAGTCATTCTCGAGCTGGCGCTGGTTTCCGTAGTAGACGAGATCTATGCCTTTATAGATTTCGTGGTAGTAGACGCGCTCAAACGTGGATACCTGGGTGCGCCAGTTTCGCGGATTCTTGCCGATGAAGTAGTTGCTCTTTCCAGGTAGTTTATCGAGTCCTTCGATCTTCGCATGGGGATTGGCTGCAACAAGTTTAATTCTCAACGCACTCGACGCTTTGTCATCGGTGCCTGGTTGATGCAGGGAAAGCACGGCTTCGGTTGAGGTAAGAAACAGATTGTATCCGGAACCTCGAGATAAAAACTTTACCTGGCCATTTGTCTGTCCCTGGTTACGCTCAAAACTGAGTGGCAGCTTACCGTATGCCTCGGTGGCCCGCAGTTTGGACTGCTCGTCAGAAGTCGCAGCTTGCAATGTCCGCTTCACATCGGATCGAGCTCTCGATGTATCGGTGGCCCATAAAGCTGCTATTAACAAGCAAGAGGTGAGGATGACAACGTGAGCCATGTTTCTTTGTTGAGTGCTAACCATAACAGTCAAACTCCTTCACAGTTCGAGAAAATGAGCGCTGTTCATACGAGGAATGCTGGCGAGTCCAAGCGGGTTGCAGCGAAAGTGGAGGGGGATGGTCTTCATTCTTCATGCGTTTCAATGCGTATCGGATTCTCTATTGAATTCTTTCCTACCTAATTACGCGCAAGGCATGTAAGAATTCAGTCAAACGACCTTGGAATAGTTGCTTTCGGGCGGGAATATGGAAACTTCGACCGGTGAGGTCACACGTCTCCTTCAGGACTGTAGCCAGGGCAATCGCGAGGCTTTAGATAAACTGTTGCCGCTTGTTTATAACGAACTGCGCCGTTTGGCCCACAGTTATCTAAGTCACGAACGACCAGACCTCACGTTGCAGACCACTGCGCTAGTACACGAAGCCTACCTGAAGTTGATTGACCAACATTCGGTTAACTGGGAGAACCGCGCTCAGTTCTTCGCCATTTCAGCCCAGGCCATGCGCCGCATACTCCTCGACAATGCCCGCCGGCATACCGCGGCCAAACGTGGGAGTGGCGGCCAGAAGATCTCGCTTGATGACGTTGCGACGCTGTCAGTTGATTCGGCGAATGAATCGTTGATTGCTCTCGATCTCGCGCTGCAGAAATTGGAGACGATTGATGCAGCGCAAAGCGAAATTGTTGAGTTGCGCTACTTCGGGGGGTTGACGATTGAGGAAACCGCAGCAGTTTTGAAGATTTCACCCTCGTCTGTGCAGCGCGAATGGACGGTAGCTCGCGCATGGCTCTACAAAGCCATTACCGGCACGCCCGATTCTGCGATTGACGCTAATGAATAGATTCGTGCGCGTATTGAGTTAGGGATCTGTCATGAATGAAAACTGGCCAAAAGTGAAAGAGATATTCTCCGCGGCTCTGGAGCTAAAGCCAGATGAGCGGGTTTCGTTTCTCAACACTGCATGTGCCGCTGACGAAAATCTCCGCTCAGAAGTTTTGGGACTCCTGTCCGCTCATGATTCGTCCGGAGACTTCATTCAACATCCCGCCGTTGTAGATGTCGGGTTCCTGGTAAGCGACACCAATCACAGCGCGGCGGCCGCAGGTCAACACATTGGGACTTACGAAATCATCCGCGAGTTGGGTCGTGGTGGAATGGGTGCGGTTTATCTGGCGAGTCGTGCGGATGAAGCCTTTGATAAGCAAGTCGCTTTGAAGCTCATCAAGCGCGGTATGGACTCCGACGCCATCATCAAGCGCTTTGTGATGGAACGCCAAATCCTCGCCAATCTAGATCACCCAAATATTGCGCGGATGATTGACGGCGGCACCACGGAAGATGGACTTCCGTACTTCGTGCTGGAGTACATAGAGGGCACGACCATCACTCGTTATTGCGACGAACACAAACTCAATACGCTGGAACGGCTGAAACTTTTTCTTCAGGTTTGCGCGGCCGTGCAATTCGCGCATCAGAATCTGATCGTCCACCGGGATCTGAAACCGAGCAACATCATCGTGACGAAAGACGGAACGCCCAAGTTGCTCGACTTCGGGATCGCCAAACTGCTGAGTGTAGATTCCGCTTTAGTCGAAACGGAGACAATCGGGCGGTTGTTCACTCCCGAGTACGCGAGCCCGGAACAGTTGCGCGGCTTGCCGATAACAACGACCAGTGACGTCTATGCGTTAGGCGTTGTCCTGTACGAGTTGTTGAGTGGCCATCGCCCGTTCAGTCTTGCCAGCCGCTCAGCCGAAGAGATTGCGCGGATGATAACGACCGCCGAGCCGCTCAAACCCAGTGTCGTTATTACGCGACATGAATCGATGCCTCACACCCACGACGGACATCACTCCCTAACTCCGGAAGGAATCAGCCGAACCCGAGAAGGAAACGTCGATAAACTCCGCCGCCGTCTTGTGGGTGATCTGGATAACATCCTCTTAAAGGCTTTGCGGAAAGAACCTGAACGCCGTTACGCGTCCGTGCAGGATTTGTCAGCTGATCTTCAACGCCACCTAACTGGATTACCAGTCCTGGCACGCGAAGATACGTTTGCTTATCGAGCCGGCAAGTTCATTCAAAGAAATAAGGCCAGCGTTGCTGCGGCTGCCGTGGTAGCAATCACTCTGATCAGCGCAACTGTAGTGACCACCTGGCAGGCCACCGTAGCAAAACGAGAACGGGCAAAAGCGGAACGACACTTTAAGGAAGTGCGTAACCTCACAAACTCTTTTCTGTTCGACTTTCACGACTCGATCGCCGATTTGAACGGCGCAACTCAGGCCCGGGAGATGGTTGTTAAGAAAGCGCAGGAGTATCTAAGCACTCTGGCGCAAGAGGCGGGTGATGATCGTGAATTGCTCTGGGAACTTTCGACCGCATATTTAAAACTCGGCGATGTGCAGGGACGCCCAGGCTTTTCGCGCACGGGCGACACGGCAGGCGCGTTAAAGTCTTACGAACAATCACTCGATATTCGACGACGCCTTGTAACGCTTGAGCCGAATAATACGGAGTATCAACTCGGTCTTGCTGTTACTCTTTCGCGCTTTGGTCCCATCAACCAGGTGCTTGGTAACCCAAGCCTCTCCGCTGAACGAATGCGCGAGTCAATGGAAATAGCGGACAGGCTTTTGCCAAAATCGCATGACCTGACAACCTTTCAAGCTGCTTTCAGAGCCCCTGCTTTTCTCGGTGACGCGTTGTCAGAGTTAGGCAACTATGACGAAGCGCTGGCGATGTATCAAAAATCTTTGTCCATCGCGGACCGCATGAAAAATGAATCGCTTCCTCCAAAAGAGGTCACCCTTCGTTTTGTCGTCGCCTTAGAACGGCTCGGTTTTGTTTATGGCATCAAGGGTCAATGGCAAAAGGCGGTTGACGCAGATCAGGACATGCTGACCAGGACAGAAGAATTGCTTGCGATGGATCCGACGAGTCTTGACTATCAGCGAGACAAGGCAACGGCCCTGGATCATGTTGGCGATTCGTTTCGCGGTGTTAAGAATTATCCTAAGGCTCTGGAATACGGCCAGCGCGGTCTGGCGATGTACGAAGATATTCTCCGGAAGGATCCACAAAATGCGCGGACAAAGAAAGATGTGGGTGACTGCTCGCACCACGTCAGCGAAACACTGCTAGCATCAGGCGATTACCGCGGCGCTTCGTCGCTGCTGGAGAGAACAATAGGCATCAGACGAGAACTCGCGGCCCAGGATAAAACCAACGTTGAATATCCAGACGACCTTGCAAATAGTTTGATGCTCAGCGGAGAGAGTCTGGAGGCGAGTGGCAATTTGACGAAGGCACTTGAAGCCTACCAGGAGGCGCGCGCGATCAGCGAACCAATAGTTGCAGCACATCCGCGACGCATTGATTACCGTCGCGATCTGGCACGACTCTACACCGACATAGGCGGTGCTTTCGTTGCCATGTCACATCAAGACGAAGCCGCAGTCTGGTACCAGAAAGGTCTTGATTTATGGAAAGAGCTGCAGGATCAACATGCACTTTGGGCAAAAGAAACTGATAGGCCGAGAGAGGTTGCAGCGAATCTTCTACGGACTCGTTCCGCTCAGCGATAGCGCTTTCCTAAGAAACCAAAGTACAACCGCCGCCCACGGCCTTTGCTAAACTAGGGACATGACGATCAGGAGATTGGACCACGTCAGCGTCGTCGTCGACGACCTTGCAGCCGCTATCGCTTTTTTCACTACGCTCGGCATGACGAAGGAAGGCGAGGCGTCGATCGAGGGCCCGTGGGTGGACCGCGTCAACGGGCTCGAAGGTGTCCAAGTCGACATCGTTATGATGCGGACACCAGATGGGCACGGGAAGCTCGAGCTGACGAAGTTTCGCAATCCAAAGCTGGTCGAGATCGAACCGGCGATCGCACCGTCGAACACGCTGGGCCTCCGGAGCGTCATGTTTACAGTCGAAAGCGTCGACGACACTGTCGCTCGCCTGCGCGCCAACGGCGCCGAACTCGTCGGCGAGGTGGCCCAGTACGAGGACAAGTACAGACTCTGCTACATGCGAGGCCCTGCGGGCATCATCGTCGCGCTGGCCGAGGAACTCTTCTGAAGCGTCACCGCCTTCGACAGGACACCGCAAGGTAGCAAATACTCCTCCTAAACTCGCTCATCAAATGCTAGGATGGCGCAATTCTTTCTCTCCTCGGCAGTAGGTTTTGCACTGCATTCGGCCAACCCATTTTTAGGAGCAATCGATCTTGATGGCCTCAAGGTTTCTGAATATTTCCGTCGAACGCTGCACGCCAATCCTCATGCTGCTATTAACGGCTTCGTTGTTTGGCGTCCAAGCCGGCTTCGCGCAAAACATAGAACCGGCGGCTGCGATGGATCGTGAAATGAGTGCCGTCTACCAGCCGGAGAATCCCGGAGCAGCTGTCGTCGTAGTGAAAAATGGCCAGGTTATTTTCCGCAAAGGGTACGGCATGGCCAACCTGGAATTACAGGTGCCGATGAAACCGGAAATGGTTTTTCGGCTGGCTTCGGTGACCAAACAATTCACCGCCGTCGCCATCATGATGCTCTTTGAGCAGGGCAAGCTCTCGCTGCACGACGAACTCACAAAGTTCTTCCCTGACTACCCCGCAGCCGGCAGGAAGATCACCGTCGAGAATCTGCTGACCCATACTTCAGGGATCAAAGATTACATAAACAAAGTTTGGCCGACCCGGATGACTGAGAACCTGGAGCCCCAGCAACTGATCGATCTCTTCAAGAATGAGAGTCTGGAATTTGAGCCCAGCACCAAAGAAGAGTACGCCAATGCTAACTACGTCCTGCTGGGAGCCATGATCGAAAAGCTATCCGGTCAGGACTATGCTCAATTCATCGAGCAGCAGATTTTCAAGCCGCTCGGCATGACTCATTCCTCTTATTGTCGCACCCAGCCGCTCATGGCAAATCGCGCTTCAGGTTATCTGAAGCGGGACAATGTCTACATCAACGCTGCGTACTTCAGCATGACCCAACTCTTCGCCGCCGGCGCCATGTGTTCTTCGGTGGACGATCTGGCTTTGTGGGACGCGGCGATCTCTGCCAACAAGCTGCTGAAGCCGGGTTCATGGGATCAGATATTCACGCCCTACAAACTTTCAAGTGGCGTAACCGAGGGTTATGCCTATGGCTGGGTGATCAGTAAATTCCTGGAGCGCCCGATTGCCAGTCACGCTGGTGGAATCCCCGGCTTCAGAGCTTATGTGATGCGCATCCCCGGAGCTCAGCTTTACATCGCGCTGTTGTCCAATGACGAGACGGCCGACACGCAACCCGAATATGTAGCGAAAAGGCTTGCCGCCATCGCACTCGGTCAGCCGTTGTCGGAACCGAAAATCATCAAGCTCGATCCTGCTATCCTCGATTCCTATATCGGCCAATACTCAGACGGCAGCGACAGTTTTACTATTGTCCGACGCGGTGACCGTCTCTTCGGCCAGGCACCTCGAGACCCGGAAGTCGAGCTATTCGCCGTCTCGCAAACAGAATTCATTATCAAAGCCTTTGACGCTCGGATCGAGTTTCTGAAGGACGCGAATGGAAGAGTTACCGCCCTGGTCGAAAGGGCCGGCGGCGAGAGCGGAACACTCAAGAAGATCAAGTAGCCCCGGCAGAGGGCGGGAACCCAATTTGGAATCACTGGTGCTACCTCTGTGCTCCACACTTATTCTTAATACGGAATGAACTCCTGAAGCTTTTTCAAATAGACCGACCCTCGCCCACTTTGACTAAAGCTCGGTCAAAATGCCGAAACTTCAGGCCAACGCTTAACAATTCTAATCTCAACGAATTCCGCACTTTCCTCAGCAATTCGGTCGAAAACAACTAAATCACCTACTGGCACGGGCCTCGCACTACTGACTGCGCTCGAAGTTGAGCGCTGCTCTTTATGAGTTCATTAGCTGTTGCCCAGAGGAATTCAACGGCACTGAACCTTTTACTTTGCAGGAACCCTAGTGAAACGAATGCGCCGTCCCGAATTCATAAAGCAGCTGGTCACCATGGCGGTGCTTATCTCACTTTGCACGGCACTCGTCGTATCCACCAACACAAAAGCAAAAGCTGCTCTCATGCCCCTACCGACGAGCAAGGTGTCCCCCGACCTTCGCGAGCTAATCAACTCAGGCAACGGAAACCAACGCGTGAAACTGATTGTTCAGTCGACCAATCCGGGCTTACTTGGCGCTCTATTGCAAACGGTTGGTGGCATCGTCACCAGCTTGCTGTCGAACCTTAATATTCGCATTGTCGATGTCGTTGCCAACGCTGCGGACATTATCGCAGCCGATCCATCAGTGACCTATGTCTCTCTAGATGCCCCAGTTCGCGGTTCAGGTCACGTCGTAACAACAAGCGGCGCGCAACAAGTTCGCGTACAACGAAATGCTTTAGGTGTAACCTCAACACTCGACGGCTCTGGTGTCACCATCGCAATTCTTGACTCTGGAATTGATACTCACCACAAATCGTTCTCTTCCCCCGGAAAAATCAAATTCAGTAAAGACTTCACCGGTCAGAATCGCACTGACGATCCGTGGGGTCACGGAACACACGTCGCGGCGATTGCTGCCGGTGATGGAGCATCAACTAGTGGCGCTTTTGAAGGCGTCGCTCCTGGTGCAAGTCTCGTCAACCTTCGCGTGTTGAATTCGGAAGGTGTCGGCAGCGTGTCCGGCATCCTCGCCGCTCTTGATTGGGTAATTGGCAACAAGGGAACCTACAACATTCGCGTCGTGAATATGAGTCTCGGCACACCGGCCATTAGCTCTTATCAAGACGATCCTATTTGCAATGCTGTTCGCAAGCTTGTCGACTCGGGCGTTGTCGTAGTCGCAGCTGCCGGTAACATTGGAAGGAACGCCGACGGTCAAAAGATCTACGGCGCGATTCACTGCCCGGGTAACGAACCCTCGGCAATCACTGTCGGAGCCAGCAATTCCTACGGCACCGATCCAAGAAACGACGACACCGTAACAAGTTTTAGCTCACGTGGTCCGACGCGCAGTTTTTCAGTCGACCAGTACGGTCTCAAGCACTACGACAACATCATCAAACCTGATCTCGTTGCCCCCGGAAATAAAATCATCTCGGCGGAAGCTGCCAACAACCAGTTGCTCGCCGAATACCCCGAACTCGAAACTAACAATTACTCCACTTCAAACATGAAACTGATGTACCTCAGTGGTACATCCATGTCGACGCCAATGGTGTCGGGCGCCGCCGCTTTGCTCTTCGACGCAAATTCAAATTTAACTCCCAACTTGATCAAGATGCTGCTGATGTATACAGCGCAGCCGCTCGAAAACTTCAACACGTTCGACCAGGGCGCCGGCCAATTGAACGTTGCTGGTGCAGTCAACGTAGCGAAACTCGTTAACTACAGTAACGGACTACTTGGCATCGGAAGAACTACCTTTGGTCAGAATCTACTGAACTCGTCTACTCCTGCCCCTCAAACAACTATCTCGAATTCCACGTTTACCTGGACACAAGGCTTGATACTCAACCACTCAACAATTACCGGTAGAGATCTGATCCAGAAATATCAGGTCAGCTACGGCAAAGGTTATCTGCTCGGTGATGGAGTTAACGAAGGATTGGCAACCCAGGACCTCAACACTCAAATGTGGGTTCGGGGCCTTTCACTCAGTAGCTACCTGACGAGAAGCGACGGCTCCGCGCTGTTTGGTGGCTCCGTTTTCTTTAGCAACGTCATTTTGCTGGGCGATGGTTTCGCTCTCGGTGATGGTTACCCGATGGGTGATGGTTTTGCTATCGGCGATGGCTATGCAATGGGCGACGGTTTCGCACTCGGCGATGGCTTCGCTATCGGCGATTGCTCAACCGGCGAACCAGGACCGGGAATGAGATAGGAACCGTGAAGCTGTAATGAACTCAATCTACTCTGAAGGTTTTTTCGTTCGTACGGAATGAAGAATCCAAGACAACATTTACCCAGCTTTTTCATGTGGCTTGTCGTAGCGGCAGGCGCTGCTTCGTGTGTTTACGCAGGACTCAATCTCCCCGCCGGCAGAATTGATTTCTATTTCCTGCTGCTGACAATCATAACCGCCATCATCGGATCGCGAGTCGCAATCCGCATCCCCCAAATCAACGTCAACATCACCGTCGACGATACTTTCGTCTTCATCGCGCTGCTCATGTATGGGCTGCAGCCAGCGGTTCTTCTTGGTGCGCTGGCTGGTATCTGTTCAGGACTCAGAATCAGTAAGAGGGTCAGAACTGTTGCGTTTGGCGGCGGCGCATTGGCTATTGCAGTTCTGGCGTCGGGATCAGCGCTCAGCTTTGTCTGCAGCCCCGTTACCCAACTCTTCAGTAGAGAAACATCCATCGCGATCATCGGTCTATGCGTGATGGGTGTCGTCCAATACCTGGTTCACACAGGACTCGGCGCAACTGCGAGTGCACTCAAAGCCAACGTGTCACTCTGGCAAATGTGGACGCGGAACTTTCTCTGGATCTCAATTAGCTATTTCGCGGGCGCGGCTGGCGCCGGATTCATTGTTAGCAGTGTGGGCACCGGTCGCTTCTGGGCATTTCTCGTTTCGATCCCCGTCATCATCATTGTCTACTTCAGCTACGACCGCTACATGCGCGAGGTAAAGGCATCTGCGAGACAAGCGGAGGAAGCCGAACGAGCACGCGCCGAAATAGAGCGTGAACGCGCCGAACAGGCTGAACGACACGTTCGGGAACTAAACAACTACATCACTGAACAAGAACGGATCAGCTTGGTCCTGGAAGAAACCAAAGACCATTTCCGCCACGCCGCTTTCCATGATTCGTTAACGGGGCTGCCTAACCGAGCAATGTTTACGGAATTGCTAAAAGCCGAGATTGAATCCTCGAAGAGAAGCAAGGAACACTTGTTTGCGGTGCTCTTTCTTGATCTTGATCGTTTCAAGAACATCAACGACAGTTTGGGTCACACACACGGCGATCTACTCCTTGTCGCGTTCGCGGAACGACTCGAACGAACACTCCGACCAGTCGATACGCTGGCCCGGTTCGGTGGTGATGAGTTTGCCGTTTTGCTGACTGGAATTGTTGATACAACTGATGCAGTGCGCGTCGCCGAACGAATACATGCTGAACTTAGCGTTCCGTTTAATCTCGATCGAAACTCGGCGTTTGCAACGGCCAGCATTGGCATCGCACTCAGTTCGAGTGGCTACGATCGTCCCGAAGACATTCTTCGCGACGCCGACATCGCAATGTATCGCGCCAAGGAAAACGGCAAGGCACGCTATGAAATGTTTGACCAGGGAATGCACGCGCGAGCCGTGTCGCGTTTGCAGTTGGAGAGCGACCTTCGTCAGGCCGTGGAAAACAACGAGTTCACAATTCATTACCAACCGATCGTCGCCCTGAAAACTGGACGATTGGCAGGGTTTGAAGCACTCGTTCGCTGGAATCATCCACGACTAGGAATCGTATCGCCGGCTGACTTTGTTCCGGTAGCTGAAGAGACAGGACTAATAATTCCTATTGGCCAATGGGTTTTGGAAGAAGCGTGCAAGAAGGTGCGTGAGTGGCAGATCAATTCACCTGGACACCGAGCGCTGAGTCTGAGTGTCAACCTCTCGGCCCGCCAGGTTGCTCAACCTGATCTGCTGGAGAGAATTAAGGGCGCACTAACCGAGAGCACACTTCAACCCCACCATTTGAAATTGGAAATCACCGAAAGTGTTGTGATGGGAAATGCCGAGGCCGCAGCCCAGATGTTCAAACAACTGCGGTCACTAGGTGTTCAGTTAAGCATCGACGACTTCGGGACTGGCTACTCCTCTTTAAGCTATCTGCATCGCTTCCCCTTGAACTACTTGAAAATCGACCGTTCATTCGTCATGCGGATGACCACCGACAACGACAATGCGATTGTTAAGACAATTGCCACGCTGGCTCAGAACCTCGGCATGGAAGTAATCGCGGAAGGCATTGAAACGGAGGAGCAGTATCAACGACTCAAGGAATTAGGCTGTGAGTATGGTCAGGGGTTCCTGTTTTCCCGCCCGGTCGACGCCGACA
>Ga0207691_10000889_pt1 | contig 29629 bp, 28 predicted proteins | sample KBSM13metaG_FD_184327 | JGI IMG/M metagenome (GOLD analysis project Ga0207691, IMG submission 184327) | Miscanthus rhizosphere microbial communities from Kellogg Biological Station, Michigan, USA - KBS M1-3 metaG (SPAdes) (version 2) | ecosystem: Host-associated > Plants > Roots > Rhizosphere >...
CCTGCGCAATGCAGAACCCGCCGAACCTTCGACGACGAGGAGCGTGGAAGCCAGCACCAAACCGGCGATCGCCATTCTCCCGATCGTGAATCAAAGCGACGATTCCACTTACGAATATTTCGCCGACGGCGTGACACAAGATCTCATCGACGCGATGGGACGATTTTCCGAACTGACGGTGATGTCGTGGAACGCTGTCTCTCCCTACAAGGGAAAGCGCGCGAGTCCGGGAGAAATCGCGCGGGCGCTGGCGGTCCGCTACCAGGTCGAAGGAAGCGTCCGGCGAACCGGCGACGGTGTGCGGATCAGCGCGCGACTCGTCGACACCGATGGCCGGGTGCTCTGGTCCGGCAGCCAGGAGGGGGCGCTGACGGGCCTTTTCGGCTTGCAGGACAAGATCACCACCCAAGTCGCAGGGGCTCTGGCGATCCGGGTCACGCAGCTTGAACAGCGGCGTGCTTCCGCCAAGGCAATCGAGAATCTCGAAGCGTACGATTACGTCCTGCGCGCGCGGCCCGCATTGCAGCGTCCGGCGCGTCCGAACATGGCGGAGGCGCGCGTCCTGCTCAGACAGGCCATCGATCTCGATCCGAAATATGCTGCCGCATATGCGGGGCTGGCCGAGACCTATTTCACCGCAACAGCGATGGGCTGGGCCGAGTCACCGGTCGAATTCCTGGAGCGCGCGGAAGAACTCGCCAACAAGGCGCTCAGCCTGGATGATTCCGAAGTCCGTGCGCGCGTCATTCTCGGTCGAATCGATATCTTCTATCATCGTTACGACAAGGCGCGGGCAGAGATCGATCGTGCGATCGCGACCAACCCAAGCGATGCGCACGCCATCGCCGGCCGTGGCAACATCCTGATGTGGTCGGGACAGACGGATGCCGCGATCGAGGACCTGGAGCTTGCGCAACGGATCGATCCCGAGCTCAATGCCATGGACCGCTTCGCGCTGAGTCTCGCCTATTATCTGAAGCGACGCTACGACACGGCGATAGAGCAGGCCGAGTTCAACCTGTTGCGAACGCAAGGCGCCAACTTCAGCCGCGTCATTCTCGCAGCCGCATATGCCCAACTCGGTCGGGTCGAAGATGCGACGCGCGCGCGGACCATCATACACCGCCTCGACCCAACGTTCGACCCGCAGGAGTTCGGCACCAAATTCCTGAGTGCCGACGATCTCCGCCATGTGCGTGAGGGCTTGCAGAAGGCGGGCCTCGATGAGGCCCGGCCTCCCGCTTCGAGCAACGATCGCTAGTTTTTGGGAAGCATCAACCGGTTCTGATTGGCCTTGAGGACGTTTCCGGCCAGATCCTTCTGGAACAGCGCGGGCCCGGCCGGCGCCGGACTGCCGAAGACATAGAGCTTGCCGTCGGTGATCAGCCAGTTTTCGGGGTCCGCGACGACGATCATGCCCTTGGCGAGCGCCATCGCGCAGAAGTTTCCGAATTGCGGGGCGTAGCGGACCGGATCTGCCTGGAAGAGGTCGCGATTGCCGGCGTTCGCAAAGCGATAGCGACGCTCATCCCAAACGTGCTCGAACTCCGGCAGCCCGGAGGTCGGTTTTCCGACCGTGAAATACGCGACCGGGTCATAGCCCTTGATAGCCAGCGGGACGTTCTGCGAAAGGACGGGCGAAATCGGATTCGCCAGGGAGAACGCAGCGGCTGCTGCCAGCAGGTAAAGGGCCGTTCGACGCCTCAAAATGCTCTGCATGTCGTAGCTCCTCGGTTTGGTGTTACGCGGGCGACATGAGCAGAGCAAGCCGGCGGCCGTAACGAGAAACGCCAAAGGAAACCCGAAGCAAGTCCCGAAATTTCGTCGATGAGCGGCAAAATCTCGAGTCGAAGCGGGAGGAACATGACGCTCGCGGTGGGAAGCATCGCTGTTTTCCCCACCGTGAAGGGCCAGAGCTAATTGACCACGCGCACCGCCGTGTTCGGCTCGACCCGCACCGTCTTCTGCCGCGCCACGTATTTCTCCACCAGTTCCCACACCGGCGGGCCTTCGGTGCCCTCGTTCACGCTGGCCCAGCCGGCGACCGTGTAGTCGCGCGCGGGCTCGATCGGCTGGCCGGACTTGAGATGCGTCAGGCCTGAGATGCGGGCTCCCATCGGCTTTCCGATGTCGATGGTGTAGCCGAGCCCGCCGCAGCGGACCATGTCGCCGCCCTGCTGGTAGTACGGATCGGGGTTGAACAGGTTGTCGGCGACGTCTTCCAGAATCTCCTTCAGCCGCGCGCCGGTCATGCTCATGCGATAGACCTGCGGATAGGTGATCGCGGTCGCGTTATGAATGTCCTCCACCGTGATCGGCGCGTCCGGCAGCACGCTCGTCCCCCAGCGGAAGCCGGGCGAGAGCGCGATCTCGGCGTCGCGCTCCTCCAGAATCGCCGCGCAAATGAGATCGTCGAACGTGCCGGCGAAATTGCCGCGGCGGTAGAGGAGCGACTCGGAGCGCCCGACTTCGCGCGCAAGCTCGGCGGCGAACGGCGCACGCGCCTTGGCGATCGCGGCCGCCATCTCGGCATCGGGCGCGATCGCGTCGGCGAACAGCGGGATGAGCCTGTAATGCATGCCCATGACCCTGCCGTTCTGCACGTCGAGATCGAGGCGCGAGAGAAACTTTCCGTGGCTGCCTGACGCGATGAGATAGGTCTTGCCGACCTGTACCCATTCCGGCAACGCATCATGCGTGTGGCCGGTGAGGATCACGTCGATGCCGGCAACGCGGCTCGCGAGCTTGCGGTCGACGTCGAAGCCGTTATGCGAGAGCAGCACCACGAGCTGCGCGCCTTCGCGCCGCGCCTTCTCGACATTGGCGCGCAGGTCGTCCTCGCGGATGCCGAAGCTCCAAGTGGGGATCATCCAGCGCGGATTGGCGACCGGCGTGTAGGGGAACGCCTGCCCCAGCACGGCGATCTTCACGCCGCCCTTCTCGAACAGCTTGTAGGCAGGAAACACCGGTTCCTGCCACTCGGTGTCACGGATGTTCTGCGCGAGGAACGGGAAGCCGAGACTGTCGGCCAGTTCCTTCACTCGCTCGGTGCCGTAGGTGAACTCCCAATGGCCGGTCATCGCGTCGGGCTTCAACAGGGCGAAGCAGTCGGCCATGTCCTGGCCGCGGGTAGCGTTCGCACCGAGCGACCCCTGCCAGGTGTCGCCGCCATCGAGGAACAGCACCTTGTCGTCGCCGCGCTGCGCCCGCACGGCCTTCACCACCGTCGCCAGCCGGTCGAGTCCGCCGATGCGGCCGTAGCTGCGCGCCAGCGCCGAAAAGTCCTCCGAGGTGAGCGCATGGGCGTGGGCGGAGCGCGGCGCGATGTCGAAGTGCGTGAGGAAATCCTTGCCGGTGATGTGCGGCGGCTGTCCATGCGCCGCGCCGACACCGAGATTGGCCGACGGCTCGCGGAAGTGAACCGGCATCAGCTGCCCGTGCACGTCGGCGACGTGCAGCAGCGTGACATTGCCCATCGGCGCGAACCGAAGGAGCTGATCCTGGGTCAGCCGCTGCTGCGCGAGCGCGCGCGTCCAGCCATTTGGGATAATCGCTGCGGTGGCGGCGGCGACTTGAAGCAGTTCGCGGCGGGAAAGCACGCGACTGCGTTACGTGACGGTGATCGTTTCTTCGCCGACGATGGTCGAGCCGTCGTCGTCGGTCCAGGTCAGCACCACCGGGCCGGACTCGGCCGCCTTGAACTTGAACTGGATGTACGGGTTCGCCGACACAGCCGGCTCGAAGTCAGCCGCGAACACCTGCTTGCCGGCGACCGTGCAGGCGAATTTCTTCAGGATCTTGCGCGGAATCGTTGCGCCTTGCGCATCCTTGCGCTGGCCGGTCTCCATGATGTGCGCCACCAGCGCCTTCACCTCAACGATGTCGCCCTTCCTGGCTTCCTTCTTGTCGAGCTTGATGCGCGGCTTGACGGCGGTGGCCATGTGTCTCTCCCGTGTTCTTCCGGTGACGCCGATCAGCCGCCGCAGCCGCCGATCGTGACCTTCACCTGTTTGCTCGCCATCACGAACGAGCCGTCGTTCATTTTCGCGACCGCGATGATGTTCTGCGTCGCGGCGAGGCGGATGCGCGTATTGGCCTCGGCGACACCGCTCGCGGGCGAGAAGTGGAAGGTCGCGACACCGGCGTTCGGGTTGCCGTCGGCCAGCACCAGCACTTCGCTGACGTGCGAAGCCTCGGTCATCGGGCTCTCGACCGTGACGGTCATCGGTACGGTGTTGCCGTTCTCGGCGATCTCGGGAAGGTCGAGTTTCACCTTGGCCTCGGTCGCCGCCTTGCCGCCGGTGAACGCCTTGATCAGGTCCTGGGCATTGTTCGCCGCCTGCGCCGGCAGCACGCCGAAGCTCGCAGCAGCGAGAGCGCCAGCGCTTCGGGCCAGAACTTGCCGCCGGCTCAGTCCTATCATCGCAAATCTCCTGCCCCGAATTGCCGGAACAGAATGTCCTTGCCGCGTAAAGGCTTCGCGCAGGACAAACCTGTTTCCGACGTCCCTATTCATACCGCCACGTAGGCGTAATTTTCCAATTGTCTAGACGCTGGCGGCGGACAATGCAACAAACGCAAGGCCGCAGGGCGATGCGGCTCAAGAAGCAAGAACAGGCTGGGAGACGCAGGTGAGACTTCTGATTTTGCTCGTGGCAATGGCCGCTTTCGCGCTCGCTCCACGCGCGGTCGCGCAGGACGCCGAGACCGAGAAGGCGATCGAGAAATATCGCGCGATGCTGAGGGAAGACCCGTGGAGCAATCCGGGCTTTCTCGACGTCGATCGCGGCGAGGCGTTGTGGACGACCGCCGCCGGCCCGAAGAAGGCCACGATGGAGCAATGCGACCTCGGCAAGGGTCCGGGCAAGGTCGACGGCGCGTTCGCCGAACTGCCGCGCTATTTCGCCGACGCCGACCGGGTGATGGACGTCGAGACGCGCCTCCTGTGGTGCATGGAGAAGCTGCAGGGCATCAGCGCGGCCGATTACGTGAAGCGCCCCCATCCGGGCGGTGGCCAGCCGGTGAAAGATCTCGGCGCGATGGCGACGTATGTCGCCGCCAAGTCGGCGGGGCAGAAGTTTGCAGCGCCGCTCGGCCACGCCAAGGAACGCGAGACTGTCGCGCTCGGCGAGACGCTGTTCTATCGCCGCTCCGGTCCGTTCGATTTCGCCTGCGCGACCTGTCACGCCAATTCCGGCCTGCGCATCCGGCTGCAGGGCCTGCCCTATCTCGCCGAGAAGAAAGAGGCGAGCAAGGTGATCGGCGAGTGGCCGGCCTATCGCGTGTCGACCACGCATGTGATGACGATGCAGCACCGGATGTTCGACTGCTATTGGCAGATGCGCATGCCCGAGCTTCAGCTCGGATCGGACGCAAGCGTCGCGCTGATCGCGTTCCTCACCAAACAGGCGGACGGCGGCGAGATCGCCGCGCCCGGCCTCAAGCGCTGAGGAGCACCGCCATGCGCATCATTCCCGCAATATTCGCTCTCGCGCTCGGCGCCATTCCGGCGGCCGCACAGCAGCGGCCCGATCCGGCCGCTGCCGACCCCGCGATCAAGGCTGCGTTCCCGACCGCGCCGGCCGACTGGGCGCCGCGGCTGACCGGCGACGACACGATGCAGCAGTGCTCGGTCAGCCGGAACAGCCCTTCGAAAGAGGTCGCGGAGGCGATCCAGAAGCGCGAGCTCGCGAGCATCGCCTATCCGCCCGACAACAATTTCATGGGCGACTGGAAGAAGGGCGAGGCGCTGGCGCAATCCGGCTACGGCCTGCGCTTCACCGACTATCCGGCGCGGCAGGCAAACGGCGGCAACTGCTACGCCTGCCATCAACTGACGAAGAAGGAAGTCAGTTACGGCACGCTCGGGCCCTCGCTGTCGGAATATGGCAAGCTGCGCGACTTCAAGCCGGAGGCAGTGAAGGCCGCGTATGAGAAGATCTACAACTCGCACGCCGCGTTCCCCTGCTCCACCATGCCGCGTTTCGGCGCCAACAAGGTGCTCACCGTCGAGCAGATCAAGGATGCGGTCGCGCTGCTGATGAGCCCGGAAAGCCCGGTGAATACGGGGCAGTGACTCAGAACCTCATGGTGAGGAGCGTCGCGGCAGCGACGCGTCTCGAACCATGGCCCAAAGCGGAGCCGGTGCACATGGCCATCCTTCGAGACGGCTGCTTCGCAGCCTCCTCAGGATGAGGCCTGAGCGAGCTAGCTTCGTGCGCTTCTTAGATAATCGCGAAAGCTCTTCGTCTCATAGCCCTTCTCGCGCACAAAACGAAACAGCGCGAGGAAATCGTCCGGCTTGAGATAGCCCGGCGCGCGCGCGACCTCGCGCTTCTCCGGCGCGAGTTGCGCGAGACCTTCGGGCTTCTCGGGAAAGAACTGCACCGTCGGGGTGAAGCGCACGCCGTATTTCGCCGCCAGCGCCTTTTCGCCAATCTCGGTCCCGTCGAAATCCTTCACCTTGCGCGAGCCCACGATATTGAGCTGCACGATCTCGAAATTCGCCTTGATGTAGTCCTCGATCTCCGGCATGGCGAAATTGACCAGATGCGTTTCCTTGCAATAGGGACAGCCGCGCAGCTCCCACATCACGGCGAAGCGCTTGCCCGCTTTGGTCGCGCCGTCGAGATCGTCGCCAAGCTCGAGGAAGCTTTCGAGAAACCAGGGCTGCCGGTAGAGACCGTCGTCGGTCAGCACGGCTGCGGCGCGCGCACGCGGGCCGCCAAGCCCCGCCGTGAGTGCCGCTCCGCTCAGTACCAGACCTCGTCGCGTCAGCATCGATTCTCGCCCGTTAACGGCAAAACCTGTAGCGCCGAACGCGGTCGCCACGGAAGCCGCCCTTGCGCTATTGTCACACAGATGTGTTGCCGATTGCTCCCTCTCAAGCGCATCGCCGCCGCGATCCTGCTGGCGCTGGCATGCATTGCGCCCGTTCGCGCCGACGACCTCGACGATTTCAACCGCGCGGTCGAGGCCGCGATGAGCCATCACCGCGTCGCGTCCGGCTATCTGCGCACCGGCAATGTCGATCTTGCCGTGCTGGAAATCGAAGGCATGCGTGAATCCTGGGGCAAGGTCGCGTCGCTGCGCAAGCCGGCCGCGTTCCGGGACCAGGAGCACTATACGGGCACCATGCTCGACATCTCGACCAGACTGGTCGGTATCTTCCTGGTGCTGGATCTCGGCGCCGTCGATGTCGCGCGCAAATCGCTCGATACGATCCGCGCGTCGCTCTCGGAGTTGCGGCGGGCGAACGGCGTCACCGTGCTGGCCGACTGCGTGCTCGATTCCAACGCCGCGATGGACGCGCTGTTCGTGCACGACACGCAGCCCGACTGGCCGAAAGTCGCCGGCAGCGCCGAGACCTATCGCGCGACCCTGCAGCGCTGCGACGGCATGGCGCCGCGCATGATCGGCAATCACGCCGAATTCCGCCGCCTGATCGACGGTGCGCTCGCCAGCCTCGCGCAGTTTCCCAAGGCGATCGAGACGCGCGACGGCGACCTGCTGCACCGCCTGCTGATCGAGTTGCGCTCGTTCGATCACCTGCTGGCGTTCCGCTACGGCTGACGCTATGTGAGCCACATGCGCTTCGCCGTGATTTTTGTTCTCGCCTTGCTGTGCGCACCCGCTCAGGCGGCCGAGCTCATCGTGTTCGAGCAGAAGGGCTGCGTCTGGTGCCAGCGGTTCGACCGCGAGATCGCGCCCGCCTATGCCAAGACCACCGAAGGTAAGCGCGCGCCGCTGCGCCGCGTCGATATCGCAAAGCCCCTGCCCGATGACCTGAGCTTCGTCGTGCGCGAGCGTTTCACGCCGGTGTTCGTGCTGGTCGAGAACGGTTCTGAGTTTGGCCGTATTCGCGGCTATCCCGGCGAGACCTTCTTCTGGGGCCTGCTTGCCAACCTGCTCGAGCGGCTCGACCGTGGCGAGCCTGCGCCGGCCAAGGCAGACGCCGCGACGCCGCCCGGCGCGACCTTCGCGGAGTGACCAGCGAGACGTGACCTCCGTTTTCTGAATGGCAGCGTCGCGCGGCGGGCGTTGCGCCGTCCTCCATAAAAGCGCGATCATCGCGGCGAAGCGGCACAAAGCCGCGGTGGAGGAAACGCCATGATCCGCGCTGCAAGCGCTGCCCTCATCATTGCTGCATTGTCCGTTCCGGCTCACGCCGCGGACAAATGGGTGACCAGTTGGGCCGCCTCGGTGCAGGGCCCCTATCCGGTCGGCAACCCGTCGGCGCAGCCGGTGCAGAAATTCGCCTTCCCGGCGCCTGAAGCCGGCGCGCGCGACCAGACCTTCCGCCTGATCGTCATGCCCGAAGTGTGGGGCAAGCAGGCGCGGCTGCGCCTCTCCAACGCGCTCGGCACCAAGCCGGTGACCTTCGACGGCGTTTACGTCGGCCTGCAGTTCGGCAGCGCCACCGTCGCGCCGGGCACGAACAAACCTGTGACATTCGGCGGCAAGGCGAGCGTCATGGTGGAGCCCGGCAAGGATGCGTGGAGCGACAGCGTGGCGCTGCCGTTCGTGAAGGACGTCAAGGCGCTCTCGGGGCGCAAGCTCGCAGTCAGCTTCCACGTCGCAGGCGAGACCGGCCCGATGACGTGGCATGCCAAGGCGCTGCAAACCTCCTACGTCACCGCACCCGGCGCGGGCGCAAAGGGCCAGGCCGAGGACGAGTCTTCGTTTCCGTTCTCCACCGCCTCGTGGTTCTTCCTTGACGCGGTCGACATGATGGCGCCGGCCGATACGAAAGTGATCGTCGCGTTCGGCGACTCGATCACCGACGGCACCGCCTCGACGATGAACGGCGACGACCGCTGGCCGAACGTGCTGTCGCGCCGGCTTGCCGCCGCCGGTCACCGTGCCGCGGTGATCAACGCCGGCATCGGTGGCAATCAGGTGGTGGGTCCTGCGGAGTATTCGCCGCAGAAGCCGTTTCCGGGCGGGCCGTCATCCGCGACGCGGATCGATCGCGACATGCTGACGCTGTCGGGCGTCAGCGCGATGATCTGGCTCGAAGGCATCAACGACTTCAGCAAGAACGGCAACGCGACCGCGCAGGCGGTGCAGGACCGGATGAAGGAAGTCGTCGCAAAGGTGCGCGCGAAAATTCCCGGCATCCGCATCTATGGGGCAACGGCGCCGACCGCGCTCAACGCGACCAACGCGAACCACGGCTTCGCGGAGCAGAACGACAAGCGCAAGGCGCTGAACGAATTCATCCGCACCTCCGGCCTGTTCGACGGCGTGGTCGATTTCGACAAGGCGACGCTCGATTCGGCGACCGGCGAGCTCAAGGCTGAGTTCGTGCCGGAAAGCACCACCGGCGGCCCGGGCGACAAACTGCATCCGAACCGCGCCGGCTACTTGGCGATGGGCAATTCCATCGATCTCGACATGCTGATGGGGAAGAAGAAGGACGCGCGCGCGAGCCGTTGAACGCTGTCATCCCGGTCGAGCGCCGCAACGCGGCGCGCAAGCCGGGACCCACCATCCTTGGCCGCTCGCAGCATGCCGAAATATGGATCCCGGCTCTCCCCGGCTAAACAGCAGGGGTCGGCCGGGATGACAGCGGTGACTACCGCGCCACCGGCTCCACCGCCGCGACATCCATCAACCGGAACTGCACCCGCTCCTCGCCGTTCCAGCGGTCGATCACCAGGTTGCCGGCGGCGTGGACGTTGCGCCCGCGGTTTTCGATCAGCGCGTTGCCGAGCGGCTTGCCGGCGGCGCGGAACGCGATCGCGTTCAGCATCGCGCCGTCGCCCGAGCGCAGCCGCGCGCGCACATGCGCCTGGCCAACTTCTTCCGCGTAGGCGATCTGGTGCGAGGGCAGCGCGAACACCGGCTCGGGGTGCCCGGCGCCGAACGGCCCGGCGCGCGCAATGTCCGACAGCAGCGCGACATTGGCGCCACCGGCCGAGATGGCGCCGTCGACCAGCAGCACGTCTTCGAGCCGCGCCTTCTCGACGTCCTCGTGCAGCGCCTCCTCGAGATAGGCGCGGAACGGCGCCAGCTTGTCCGGCGCGATCGTCACGCCGGCCGCCATCGCGTGGCCGCCGCCCTTGAGCAGCAGCCCTGACGCGACCGCGTGGCGCACCGCGCCGCCAAGGTCGACGCCGGTGATCGAGCGGCCCGAACCGGTGCCGATGCCGCCCGGCTCGAGCGCGATCGCAAAGGCCGGCCGGCCGAAGCGTTCCTTCAGCCGTGCGGCGACCAGCCCGACCACGCCGGGGTGCCAGCCCTGTCCGGCCACCACCACGACCGCGCCTTTCTCCTCGATACCGAGCGCGGCCATTGCCTCGGCCTCGGCCTCGGCGACGGTCTGCTGCTCGATGACTTGTCGTTCGCGGTTCAGCCGGTCGAGTTCCGCCGCGATCCCGCCCGCCAGCGAGGCGTCCTCTTCGAGCAGCAGCCGCACGCCGAGATCGGCGCGGCCGATGCGCCCGCCCGCGTTGATGCGCGGCCCGAGCAGGAAGCCGAGATGCCAGCATTCCGGCGGACCGGTCAGGCGCGCCGCATCCATCAGCGCGGTGAGACCGACGTGCTCGCGCCGCCGCATCGCGATCAGCCCCTTCGACACGAAGGCGCGGTTGAGCCCCTTCAGCGGCACGACGTCCGCGACCGTGCCGAGCGCCACGAGGTCGAGCGAGTCGAGCAGGTCCGGCTCGGGCCGCAGCACATGCCAAAACGCGCGCTTGCGCAGCTCGCGATTGACCGCGACCACGGTCATGAACACAAGCCCGACGGCGGCGAGATGATTGAGCTGCGAAAGGTCGTCCTGCCGGTTCGGATTGACCAGCGCGTCGGCCGGCGGCAGCGTCTCGTCGGCCTGGTGGTGATCGATGATCACCACGTCGAGCCCGAGCGACTTCGCCACAACGAGCGGAGCGATGCTGGTGGTGCCGCAATCGACCGTGACCAGCAGCCGGGCGCCTTTTTCCGCCAACGTGCGAACCGCCTCGGTATTCGGGCCATAGCCCTCGAACAGGCGATCCGGAATGTGGATCAGCGGATCGCCTCCGGCATGGCGAAGAAATTTCGCCAGCACGGCGGCCGAGGTGGCTCCATCCACGTCGTAGTCGCCGAAGATCGCTATTCTCTCGTGGCGCTCGATCGCGTCGGCGATGCGCGCCGCGGCCTTGGGCATATCGGTCAGCACGTCCGGATCGGGCATCAGCCGCCGCACCGTCGGATCGAGGAATTCCTCGACCGCGTCGGCCTCGACATCGCGTCCGGCAAGCACGCGCGCGAGCAGCTCCGATACGCCGTGCCGCTGCGTGATCGCGAGCGCGCGCGCAGTCGCGCGCTCGTCGAGACGGTCGCGCCAGACGCGGCCGCACACCGACTGGCGCACGTCGAGGAAGAGCCTGCTCATCGCCCCAATGTAGGGAAGTTCAGTCCGTCCCGCGAATGACGGTTTTCAGCGGCTTCAGGCCCATCAGCTTTTCGCACGCCGCCATCGCTTCGGCATATTGCGGCTTGTCGTAGTCCGGCTTCGGATTGGCGACGTGCTTCTCCAGCACGTCGACCAGCAACTGCGCCGAACCCGCGCAGATCTTGCGGATCGGCCTGGTCGCGTTGCGGCAGCGCTCCAGCCCCTCTTCGTCCTTGAGCGCCGCCGGGTCCGCGATGATCGCGGTGGTTTTTTTCGCCGCGTCGCGCAGGAATTCGAATGGCCGGCTATCGAGCCCCTTGGTGCGGTCGGAGGCTTCGTGCTCCAGCCGTTGCAGCGCCGCGACGTGGGACTTGATCGCCTTTTGCGCGTCGCGGCCGAACCAGCGGCAATCGGCGGCATTCGCGTCGTTAATCAGGAAAATAAAGCAACTTATTGATATCAGATATGATTTCGCTAGCGCGCCCAGCGCTCGCGACGCCCTGCGGCACTCAATCAAGGTGGAATTTCTCGAGCTGACGATGCTCGGCGCGGATCCAGCGCACGGTGCCGGTGACCGACCGCATCACCACGGTCTCGGTCTCGATCACGTCATTGCGGAATCTCACGCCTTTCAGCATGGAGCCGGTGGTGACGCCGGTCGCGGCGAACAGGCAGTCGCCCTTCACCATGTCCTCGATCTCGTATTTCTTGCGCGGGTCCTTGATGCCCATCTTGAGCGAACGCTCGCGTTTCTCCTCGGTGTCGAGCACCAGCCGGCACTGCATCTGGCCGCCGATGCAGCGCAGCGCCGACGCGGCGAGCACCCCTTCGGGCGCCCCGCCGGTCCCGATATAGATATCGATCCCGGTATTCTCCGGGTCGGTCGTATGGATCACGCCGGCAACGTCGCCATCGGTGATGAGCGCAACCGAAGCGCCGGTCTTGCGCACCGCCGCGATCAGGTCGGCATGGCGCGGCCGGTCCATGATCAGCGCGGTGATGTCCGCGGGCTGTACGCCCTTGGCCTTGGCGAGATTGCGGATGTTCTGCTCGGCCGGGGCATCGAGGTCGACCACGCCCTTGGAGTAGCCCGGGCCGACCGCGATCTTGTCCATGTAGACGTCCGGCGCGTTGAGCAGGGTGCCGCCCTCTGCCATCGCCATCGTGGCGATCGCGCCCGGCATGTTCTTGGCGCACAAGGTCGTGCCTTCGAGCGGATCGACCGCGATATCGACTTTCGGCCCGGTCTTGCGTCCGACCTCCTCGCCGATGAACAGCATCGGGGCTTCATCGCGCTCGCCCTCGCCGATCACCACGGTGCCGTGGATCGGCAGCTTGTTGAGCTCGCGCCGCATCGCGTCCACCGCCGCCTGATCGGCCGCCTTCTCGTTGCCTCGGCCGCGCAGGCGGGCAGCCGATACGGCGGCGCGTTCGGTCACCCGCACGATCTCGAGCGAGAGAACGCGCTCGAGCATCTGGTGAGCCTGGACGGTAATCGTGGACATCTACTCTCCCCTCGGACGGCCAGGTTTCCGGCCGTCAATTCTTCTCGATCCGGATGACCTGCGGCGCGCCCATTATCACCCGATCGCGTTTCACTGCCGCAAGAGCCCGCCGCACCGCATCCTCGGTCGTCGCATAGGTAATCAGGATGACAGGAACCGGGCCAGCCGTCTTGTCCGGTCTGTCGCCCCCCTGTGGACGCGGGCCGGAATGGCGCTGCACGATCGATTCCAGCGATATGCCCTGCTGGGCGAGGCGATGCGCGATGGTCGCCGCGGTGCCCGGCTTGTCGCGCGCCAGCAGGCGGATGTAGTAGCCGCCTTCATGGCGCTGCATCGGCGCCTTCCGGCTGGTGACGAGCCGATCCGTGGCGCGGCCGAACGGCGGCGTGCGCACGCCGCGCGCGATGTCGCCGATGTCCGCGACCACAGCGGAGGCCGTCGCCATGCCGCCGGCGCCGGGACCGACCAGCGTGATCGCCGCGACCGCGTCGGCATCGACCGTCACCGCATTGGTCACGCCCATCACCTGCGCGATGGCGGAATCCTTGCGCACCATGGTCGGATGCACGCGCTGCTCGATGCCCTTGCCGGTATCGACCGCGACGCCGAGCAGCTTGACGCGGTAGCCGAGTTCGTCCGCCCAACTGAGATCCTCGGGCGCGATCGACGAGATGCCCTCCACATAGATCGCCGCCGGATCGACCTTGGTGCCGAAGGCGAGACTCGCCAGGATCGAGAGCTTCTGCGCGGTGTCATGGCCCTCGATATCGAAGGCCGGATCGGCCTCGGCGTAGCCGAGCCGCTGCGCATCGGCGAGGCAATCGGCGAACGACAATCCCTCCTGCTCCATGCGGGTCAGGATGTAATTGCAGGTGCCGTTGAGGATGCCGTAGATGCGCGCGAGCTTGTTGCCGACCAGGCCCTCGCGCAGCGTCTTGACGATCGGGATGCCGCCCGCGACCGCCGCCTCGAAGTTGAGCGCGACGTGATGGCGCTCGGCCAGTTTCGCGAGCGCGACGCCGTGCCTGGCGAGCAGCGCCTTGTTGGCGGTGACGACGGACTTGCCGTGCGCGAGCGCGGTCTCGACCGCGCGCTTGGCCGGATCGCCCGCGCCGCCCATCAGCTCCACGAAGACATCGATGCCGGGGTCGCGCGCGAGCGTGATCGGATCCTTCACCCAGCGGACGCGCTTGAGATCGACACCGCGGTTCTTCGCCTTGGACCGCGCCGTGACGGCGACGATCTCGACCGGCCGGCCGCAACTCAGCGCAAGCGCTGAACGCTGGCGATCAATCAGCCGCACGACCGATACGCCGACTGTGCCGAGACCGGCAAGCCCCACTTTCAAAGGCGTGGCCATGAGTCGCCTCGATTGAACTTGAAACCGCCTCGTCAGCGCCGCGTCGCGAGCGGGACGACGTTGTGCAACTTTTCGAGTCCCGTATCAAGGAACCGGCGGATATTGCGCCCGGCCTGGCGAATGCGCTGCTCGTTCTCGACCAGCGCGATGCGCACATAGCCTTCGCCGTGCTCGCCGAAGGCAACGCCGGGCGACACCGCGACGTCGGCCTTCTCGACCAGCAGCTTGGAAAATTCGAGGCTGCCCATCTCGCGGAATGCCTCGGGGACCGGCACCCAGGCGAACATCGAGGCGGCGGGCGGCGGTACCGTCCAGCCGGCGCGACCGAACGAATCGACCAGCGCGTCGCGGCGCTTCTTGTAGGTCGCGCGCATCTCGATGATGCAGTCTTCCGGCCCGTTCAGCGCAGCGACCGCCGCGGCCTGGATCGGCGTGAATGCGCCGTAGTCGAGGTATGACTTTACGCGCGCCAGCGCCGCGATGATGCGCTCGTTGCCGACCGCGAAACCCATGCGCCAGCCGGGCATCGAGAAGGTCTTCGACATCGAGGTGAACTCGACGGCCACGTCCATCGCCCCGTTGACTTCGAGCACGGACGGCGGCGGCGCCTTGTCGTCGAAATAGACCTCCGCGTAGGCGAGGTCCGACAGGATGAAGAGCCCGTGCTTCTTCGCGAAGGCGACGAGGTCCTTGTAGAAATCGAGCGTCGCGACGTGCGCGGTCGGGTTCGACGGATAGCAGACCACGACCGCGAGCGGCTTCGGGATGGAGTGAATGACCGCACGTTCGAGCGCGTGGAAATAATCGTCGTTGGCATCGGCCGGCACCGAGCGGATCACGCCGCCGGCCATCAGGAAGCCGAAGGCATGGATCGGGTAGCTCGGGTTGGGGCAGAGCACGATGTCGCCCGGCGCCGAGATCGCCTGCGCGACGTTGGCGAAGCCTTCCTTGGAGCCGAGCGTCGCGACCACCTGCGTGTCGGGATTGAGCTTCACCCCGAAGCGCCGCCCGTAATAAGACGCTTGCGCTTTGCGAAGCCCGGGAATCCCGCGCGAAGACGAATAGCGGTCGGTGCGCGGCTTGCCGACGACCTCTCTCAGCTTGTCGAGCACATGCTGCGGCGCCGGAAGGTCGGGATTGCCCATGCCGAGGTCGATGATGTCGGCGCCCGCATTGCGCGCCGCCGCCTTCGCGCGGTTGACCTGCTCAAAGACGTAAGGCGGCAGACGGCGAATGCGGTGAAACTCTTCCATGATCCTCTAGGCTCCCAAAAAGACACGCGAACCGGCCCCTCCAGATGGCCCGCGACGCGGGCCTTTTATCACGGGTTTGCCTGGATGCGAGGGCTCAGTTGATCAGCTTCGGCGGCGCGACCGGCCCCTTCTGCTCGGGCACCACCGCATCGTTTTGCTTCTTTTTCGCGGGCGCCGGCGCGGTCTCCTTCGCGGCCGCCTTTTTGGCAGGCACCGGGTCCTTTTTTACCGGCACGGCAGTCTTCTTCGGAGGCTCGGGAGGCGGAGGCGGCGGGTTCGCGCGCTGGTTCTGCTCGTCGCGCAGCCTGGTCAGTTCCGACTCCAGCTTCTTTTGCTCGTCATCATTCAGCGGTGTCGCCTGCCGCTTCGGGCGCGGTTCATAGACGTTGGGGAATGGCATGGTCTCTGCAGGGCGTTGCGGCGCGCCCTCAGGCAGGCCGCCGAGCTTTTCGGGCATGCTGCCGATGGTCGCCCCGCAGGCAGCGAGCACGCACGCGAAAACAAGCGCGCAGGCCGCGCGGGGAGCCAAACATATGTGTCGTGCGTTCGACATCATTCCGAGCCACGTTCGCACCGCAATGCACAACGAAATCAGTATCTAAGAAAGTGGCTTCGAACAGGTTTATGCCGCTAATATGACTGAACCAAGGACCATAGTCCTGAAAAAGAAGCTGGCGACGGGCAGGAAGCGCGTGCAGAAGACCCTCACCGAGGACAGGTTGCCGGCGGCTACGCCGGCCGCGGGGCCCCTTGCGTCGCCTGCCGCTCCTGCAGTCGATATCGAGCAGTTCTCGAAGAACATCGCCCGAATGGTCGAGGAAGGCGGCAAGGCGCTCGCCGCCTACCTCAAGCCGCGCGAGGTCGGCGAGGTCAAGATCGAGCCGGCCGACGAGATCGCCGACGTGGTCAAGACGCTCGGTCAGGTCGCCGAGTACTGGCTCTCCGATCCGCAACGCGCGGTCGAGGTCCAGACCGGTCTCGGCCACGCCTATCTCGAATTGTGGATGGCGGCGTCCAAGCGGCTCGCCGGCGAGACGATTGCACCGGTGGCTGCGCCCGCGCCGGGCGACAAACGATTCGCCGACCCCGAATGGTCGTCGAACCAGTTCTACGATTTCATGAAGCAGGCCTATCTGCTCACCACGCAGTGGAGCGAGCGGCTGGTGAAGAACGCGGACCTCGACGAGCACACCCGCCACAAAGCCGAGTTCTACGTGAAGCAGATCGGCAACGCGATCGCGCCCTCGAACTTCGTGCTGACCAACCCTGAAGTGATGCGCGAGACGCTGTCGTCGAACGCCGAGAACCTCGTGCGCGGCATGAGCATGCTGGCCGAGGACATCGAGGCCGGCCACGGCAATCTGAAGATCCGCCAGTCCGACGCGTCGAAATTCGCGGTCGGCAAGAACCTCGCCATGACTCCCGGCAAGGTGATCTTCCAGAACGAGTTGATGCAGCTCATCCAGTACACGCCTGTAACCGAGAACGTGCTGAAGCGGCCGCTGCTGATCATCCCGCCCTGGATCAACAAGTTCTACATCCTCGATCTCAATCCGGAGAAATCCTTCATCAAGTGGTGCGTCGATCAGGGCCTGACCGTGTTCGTCATCTCCTGGGTCAACCCGGACGCGCATCTCGCGGCGAAAAGCTTCGAGGACTACATGCGCGCGGGCCCTCTCGCGGCGCTGGATGCGATCAAGCAGGCGACCGGCGAGGATGACGTCAACGCGATCGGCTACTGCGTCGGCGGCACCTTGATGGCGGTGACGCTCGCCTGGATGGCGGCGAAGGGCGACAAGCGCATCGCCAGCGCGACCTTCTTCGCCGCGCAGGTCGACTTCACCCATGCGGGCGACCTGATGGTGTTCGTCGACGAGGAGCAGCTCAAGTCGCTCGAGCACAAGATGGCCGAGCGCGGCTATCTCGAAGGCTCGAACATGGCGAATGCCTTCAACATGCTGCGCTCGAACGATCTGATCTGGCCTTACGTGATCTCGAACTACCTCAAGGGCAAGCAGCCCTACCCGTTCGACCTCTTGTACTGGAATTCAGATTCCACACGCATGCCAGCCGCCAACCACATGTTCTATCTGCGTAATTGCTATCTGGACAACAAGCTCTCCAAGGGCCAGATGGTGATCGACAATGTGCAGCTCGATCTCGGCGAGGTGACGATCCCGGTCTACAATCTGGCGACGCGCGAGGATCACATTGCGCCGGCGAAGTCCGCGTTCCTCGGCTCGAAATTCTTCGGCGGGCCGGTCAAGTACGTGCTTGCCGGCTCCGGCCACATCGCCGGCGTGGTCAATCCGCCGGCCAAGCCGAAGTACCAGTACTGGACCGGCGATGCGCCGGTCGGAAATCTCGAGCGCTGGCTGACCACCGCGACCGAGCATACGGGCTCATGGTGGCCCGACTGGGTCGAATGGATCAAGGCGCAGAAAGGCGAGACCGTTCCGGCGCGCGAGCCGGGCGGCGGCGTACTGACGCCGATCGAGGATGCGCCGGGAAGCTACGTGAAGGTGCGGGTCTAGAACGAGATGACTTTTCTTCGAATCGTCATCTCGCCCTAGGTTGTTCGTGGAGCATGATCTTTTCCGAAAACCGGTGTCCACTTTTCGGGATCATGCTCTGGCTCTCGCCTGGTATCGGGGGAAACATGACGAAGTGCATCATCGCGGCCGTGCTGGTCGCGTTGCTCGGCACCGCGGCACTCGCCGACGACGTGCCGCGGTTCGAGGTCGAAGCCTCCTGGCCGAAGCCGCTGCCGAACAACTGGATCCTCGGACAGGTCGCCGGCATCGCGACCGACAAATACGATCGCATCTGGGTGGTGCAGCGGCCGCTCTCGCTCACGCCGCGCGAGCGCGCCGCCGAGCTCACTCCGCCGGAAGCAAAGTGCTGCAAGGCCGCGCCGCCGGTGCTGCTGTTCGATGCGTCGGGCAACCTGCTGCGCCACTGGGGCGGGCCTGGAGCGGACTACGAGTGGCCGGAGAATGAGCACGGCATTTTCGTCGATGACAACGATTTCGTCTGGCTCGCCGGCAACGGCAAGAAGGACGGGCAATTGCTCAAGTTCTCGATGGACGGCAAGTTCGTGCTGCAGATCGGCAAGCAGGGCCAGGGCAATGACAGCAACGCGACCGACCGGCTCGGCTCGCCCGCCGACGTCGCGGTCGATGTCGCGGCGAAAGAGGTGTTCGCGGCCGACGGCTACGCCAATCGCCGCGTCGCCGTGTTCGATTCAGAAACCGGCGCCTACAAGCGCCACTGGGGCGCCTACGGCAACAGACCGAGCGATGCGAAGACGCCGCGCTACGATCCGGCGCAGCCGCCGTCACAGCACTTCGGCAACCCGGTGCATTGCATCCGGCTCGGCAAGGACGGGGTGATCTACGTGTGCGACCGCACCAACAACCGGATCCAGGTCTTTCGCAAGGACGGCACCTTCGTCTCCGAGCACATCTTCGAGAAGGCGACGCTCGGCAACGGCACGGTCTACGATCTGGTGTTCTCGCCTGACGCCGCGCAGAAGCACATCTACATGATCGACGGCATGAACGGGGAAGTGCGTATCGTCGAGCGCGCCTCGAAGGATGTGCTCGCGCGTTTCGGCCGCCCGGGCCGGCAGGCCGGGCAGTTCACCGCGCTGCACAACATCGCGGTCGACCGCCAAGGCAACATCTACACCGCCGAGGTGAATACCGGGCAGCGGGTGCAGAAGTTCAAGCGGTTGGACGCGCAGGACTAAAGCGCGATGACTTTTCTTCGAATCGTCATCTCGCTTTAGGTTATTGGTGGAGCATGATTTTCTCCGAAAACCGATGTCCACTTTTCGGGATCATGCTCTGAGGCGCCGCGGATTGCATGCAATATGCAAGCCGGTCGAAAACACAGAGTCCGGACAGAGTTCGCTCAAGTCAGCTCGCCAGCCGGAACGGCTCGGTTATACCGTGGCGGATCGGCTCGGTGGTTTCGGTCACGACTTTCTGCGTGAGCGCCGAAAGCTCCTTGATCTGCGTCGCCGCAAGTTCGAACTGCTTGCGCTGATGCGCGAGCGTCAGCTCGAGCACTTCGGCCGGCGACTTCGCCTCGAATATGCCGTGCGCAAGATCGAACGCCGTATTGGCGTTCTGCCGCGCGATCTCCATCAGCTTGACGCGGCATTCGGCCGAGCCGCGCGTCGCGCAGGACATCGCCTCCTCGAACGCCTCGGTCGAGTGCTCGAACACGGCGGTCATCTTGTGGTGCATGTCCTTGGTGCGTGCGAGGGACTTTTCGAACAGGTCCACGAACGACGACGGCATTTCGCTGCGCAGCGTGTCCGCCGCGGCTTCCATGTTTTCCTCGACGGCTGCTGCCGCAGCGCGCCCCATTTTCGCTGCGCGAGGCGTATTCGTTTCGGTCATCTCTCTCTCCTCTGCTGCTGAATCACGCCGCCTCGGCGACGTTCGAATGCGGCTCCTCGACCCAGGCTTCGCGCGCGAACCAGCGGTGCAACGCGTCGCACGCCGGACAATATGCATCGGCGAAAAATACCGGCGAGCACGCGAACTTCACGCGGTCGGCTTCGATGCCGGTTGAAATCTTCCCGCCCGTGGTGGGGCAGCGGATCATGACGGTTCCCATCGAGGCACCTCTCGTTCTTGCGCTTGAGTTGCACGCAGAGATGCCGCCACCTCGTGAACTTGTCGCGACGAGACCATGACCATTTGCGGGCAATGCGCACGAACGCGAATGGAAACGATCCAGAATGCCGGAAGTGTTGTGGTTCTGTGAGAAATGTTCGCTGGACTTGAAATGACGTTGAGTCACGACGGCGCACAAAAACGCGGCGCCGAACCAGCGGCGCCGCGTTAACAGTTGAGGCGTGCGACAGGCCGCGACTGCCTATTCCAATCCGAGCATCAGCCGCATGTTCTGCACCGCTGCGCCCGACGCACCCTTGCCGAGATTGTCGAGCCGCGCGACCAGGACCGCCTGCTGATGCTCGCTGCTCGCGAACACGTAGAGCTCCAGCATGTTGGTCTCGTTGAGCGCCTCGGGCTCCAGCCGCCCGTTCTTCGCCGCGTCGTTCTCGAGCGGCATCACCGCGACATATTTGCTGCCGGCGTATCGCTGCGCCAGCGCCGCGTGCAGATCGGAACCGCTCGGCTTGCCCGGCAGCGTGTCGAGATGCAGCGGCACTGACACGAGCATGCCCTGCCGGTAGTTGCCGACCGAGGGGACGAAGATCGGCCGCCGCGTCAGCCTGGCGTAGACTTGCGTCTCGGGGAGATGCTTGTGCGCGAAGCCGAGGCCGTAAAGCTCGAAGGCCGGCGCGGTGCCGTCGTCGAAGCTCGCGATCATCGACTTGCCGCCGCCGGTATAGCCGCTGACCGCGTTGATGGTGACCGGATAGTCGGCCGGCATCACGCCTGTGTCGACCAGCGGCCGGATCAGCGCCACCGCGCCGGTCGGATAGCAGCCGGGATTTGAGACCTTCTTCGCGGTGCGGATCTTGTCGGCCTGGCCGGGCTCCAGTTCTGCGAAACCGTAGACCCAGCCGGGCGCGACGCGATGCGCGGTCGAGGCATCGAGCACCTTCGGCCCCTGCCCGCCCATGCTGTCGATCAGAGCAACGGTTTCCGTCGCCGCTTGATCCGGCAGGCAGAGGATGACGAGGTCCACCTCTTCCATCAGCGCGCGCTTGGCGGCGGCATCCTTGCGTTTGTCGGGCGCGATGCTTTTCACCGTCACGTCGTTCTGCTGATCGAGGCGCGTGCGGATGCCGAGCCCGGTCGTGCCGGCCTCGCCGTCAACGAATACGGCGGGCTTTACCCGGTTGGCGATCGCCTGGCCTTGCGGCGGCTTGGTGTCGACGAGGGTCATGGCGTGCTCCTTCAACCCGCGAGCCTGGTGAGAGGCGTGGATGATAAGTAATCCAAGTGAGGTCGCAGCGCGACCATCCGCTTGCCGATTTCGCGTGCCGAGGCATCGCTTTGTTTCACCAGCGCATTCGCGACCGCGACATGGTCCTCGTCGGACTTATGCTGGTTGAGCTTGAAGTTGCCCTCGATGCTCTCGACCGTCATCTCGACCGCGACGATCCCCTTCAACAGCATCTCGCGCCGCTTGTCCGCCACCTTGTCGAGCTTCCACTCGGGCGTGGGCGCGACCCATTTCTCGAATGTGTGGCTCAGCCGCTCGGTATGGCCCCGCGTGTGATCGCCCGGAATGACCCGCACCGGACCGGACAGATGCACGGCTTCGTAAAGCCAGGTCGGCACCTGCTCGGCACTTGCGTACCAGTCCGGCGAGACATACGCGTCGTGCCCCTGCACCGCGACGAGCCAGGTCCCGCCCTTCTCGGCGATTTGCCCAAGCTGGTTGGCGCGCGCGACGTGGAATTCGAGCTTCGGCACCTTGCCGTCCTGCTCGATCAGCCGGAACGGCAGCGGCGAGGCGACCGGACGGCCGCCGTCGCTGGCAATCACCAGACCGAATCCGCGGCTCCCCGCGAACGCAAGGCTCGTCGCGGGGTGCACCTTGAAGTGAGAATTGACGTACATGGCACGGTCTCCGGTTCGGGTCTCGGAGACTTAAGCCTGCGCGGGTTTTCGAGAGGGTCGCCGCGGAGCTTGTCTCCGGCGGCTGGCTGACGATCAGGATGCGATCGAAATGCCTACACCGCCCGGAAGGGGCGACGGCGGCGGATCGATATGGTCGCAACGTTCGTCATGGTGGCGCGGTTTATCCTTGGCGGGAACTTCCCGTCAAGACCTTTGGTCGCCGTTCACGCGCTTGTGGTTCAAGCCGAACCCTCCGGCGGCATGTCGATCGCGCTGCCAAGACGCATCAGCGTCGCGTCCTCAGGCCCGCCGATGGCATGCATGCGCAGATAATCGGCCATCGCGGCGGCGGTGTTGAGCTTCTGGCCGCGATAGCGGTTCTCCATGTCGGAGAACACCGTGTCGATCGCCTCGGCGTCGATCACGCCCCGCATTGCCAGCACCTTCATGATCAGGATCAGCGCGTCGGCCAGAGCAAGCTCTGCCCCGGTAAAGACCGGCACCGGAGAATCGTCTTCGGTCACGCGCTGTCCGGAATGATTTTTCAAATCAGGTGAGGCAGATGCCGTAACTTCCTACCGTTCACAATTGTGATTGACCATACGTAATTCTGCGGAGCAGCGTTGCCGTGCACGCCGTTTCGGTACATGGAACTCATGGCAGGCTGACGATCTCGACCCAATTCGGGGTCTTGCCCATCCCATACTGCTTCAACTTCTCGAGCTTTCCGGTCGTCGCGTCGATCGCATAAGCCGTCATCTTGTCGGACTTCTCGCCGACCACGTAGAGGAACTTGCTGGTCGGATCGATCGCGAAGGCGCGCGGCTGTTCTTCGGTGGAGATGGTGGCCACCGGTGTCAGCACGCCGCTCGCGCCGTCGACCTTGTAGGCCGACAATGTGCTCGAGGTGCGCTCGGAGGCGTAGAGGTATTTTCCGTCCGGCGTGAGTTGCAGCTCGGCTGCCCAGGGCTTCACCTGCACGCCCGGCGGCATCGCGCTGACCAACTGCACGCGCCTGCCCAAGGTGCCTTTCTTGGCATCATAATCGAAAACATAAATCGTCGCGTCCAGCTCATTGAGCAGATAAACGAATTTCTCATTGCTGCTGAAGCGGAAATGGCGCGGCCCCGCCTTCTCGCCGGTCTTCGTACCGGCCGGCTCGTTCGCCGACAGCGTGCCGCTTGCCGGATCGAACTTGAACTGATTGACGACGTCGCCGCCGAGGCTCGGCACCAGAACATGGCGGTTCGATTTGTCGGTCAGGATCGCATGCGCGTTGGGCGGGGTCGCCAGGATTTGCTTCGGCTCCTGCACCACGCCGTCCGCTCCGATCGGATTCACCGTGACCTTGTGCCCCGGATAGGACGCGGCGAGCAGGAATTTGCCGCTGCGGTCGGTGTGGATGTACGGCATCGAGTCGGCGAGCTTGCCGTTGCCGAGATGCTTGAGCTTGCCGCTCTTGCCATCGATTGCGAACGCGGCCGCGACCTGCGGCTCGCCGCGGAAACCGACATAAAGGAATTTCTTGTTCGGGCTGACCGCCATCGGCATCGAGCCGCCGGCCTTGGTGATGCCCGGCACGGTCAGCTTCTCCATCTCGGTGAGTTCGCCGTTCTTCGGGTTGAGCGAGAACACGATGATCTCGTTCGTTCCGGCATTGCCGACATACATGTAGGTTGCGGCGCTGGCTGCCGTCGCGCTCATCAACAGTGCTCCAATGAAAGAGCCGCGCACGAGCGCGGCAAGGCCAATCCGTATGGAGTCCTCCCGAGGCGGCGATCTTTTCGTCGCCGCTGCGGGAGTTGAACGCGTTCGCGCGAGCGCTTAAGGGACCGAAAACGGAAAGGCCGCCCGGACGGCGGCCTCCCCGAACCTTGATGTGTGTCGAAGCTAAAGCACCGGCTGCCAATAGGCCGGGTGGAATTCGTAACCGCTGCCCTGCTTCGAGATGAAGCCGGTCGACGGGAACGGCAGGTGATACGCGGCGATCTGCATGCGGTCGGCCGCCGCCATGTCGAGCAGGCGCTTGCGCGCCGACGCAGCCATCGCAGGATCCATGTCGGCCCACAGCGCCCAGTCCGGATTGCGCACCAGGATCTGGTGATTGACCGTGTCGGAGGTCACCAGCAGCTTGCCGTTGCCCGATGCGACGACGAACGCCGTGTGGCCGGGGCTGTGGCCGCGCGCGTCCACGGAGCTGATGCCAGGCACCAGTTCCTTGCCGTGCTCGAACTGTTTCACGTCCTTGGCGATCGGATCGAACACGCGCTTGACGTTGGCGAACCCGCCCTTCCAGACCTGCGGCGCCTTCGACTCCTCGCCGGGGTCGTTCCAGTGCTTCCATTCAACCGCCGGCACCATGATCTCGGCATTGGGGAAGTTCGCCGCGCCCGCCTTGGCGCGGATGCCGGAAATGTGGTCGCCGTGGAAATGGCTGACGAGGATCGTGTCGACGGTCTTCGGATCGATGCCGGCGGCGGTCAGATTGGTGGCAAGATTGCCGACGGTCGGCGCGCCATTGTCGCCGAAGCCTGAATCGATCAGGACGAGGTTCTTGCCGGTATTCACCACGAGGATGGTGAACTGGTTCGTCACCGCGTCGGTCGGCAGGAACGCCGCGCCGAGCGCCTTCTCGATGTCCGGAAGCTCCTTGTTCACCGCCATGTTCTTCACATTGGCGTTGCGCACCGAGCCCTCGCTCAGCGCGGTGACTTCGAAGTCGCCGATCTTGTAGCGATAGAAGCTCGGGCCTTGCTTGCCGAGCATGGGCGCTGCGGCGCGGGCCTCGGTTGTGGGAAAAGTATTCGCAGCGGCGATCGCCGCGGCGCCGCCAAGCATGGCGCGGCGTGTCAGCACGTTCATGGGTCGCTCCCTGATGAAAAATGACCCGGCCTCTTCGGGCCGTCGCGCGGATCGTAGGCGATCGGACGCTGTCGCGGGCTGCGGCCGGTTATCCGCCGCGATCACGTTCCGTTGAAGTTCGTGACGAAAGGACGACGCAAGGCGCAAAAAAGGCCGCCCGGAGGCGGCCTTTTAATTGCGAACAGTTCGCGAAATCAGATGGCCGCATTCCACGGCACCATGACCTCGCGATAGCCATTGCCCGCCTTTTCGATATAGGCGTGCGCCGGGAACGGATAATGGAAGCCCTGCACCATCATCTTGTCCGCCACCAGCATGTCGTAAACCTTGCGGCGTGTGGCTTCCGCCATTGCGGCGTCCTGATCGTAGAAGGCGTGCCAGCCCGGATTGCGGGCAAACAGATACGGCACATGGGTCACGTCGCCCTGCACGTACACTTTCGATGCGCCCGACGAAACGAGGAGCGAGGTGTGACCGGGCGAATGACCCGGCGTCCCGAACGCGGTCACGCCCGGAACCACTTCCTTGTCCCATTCGTAAGTCCGCAGGCGCTTGAGCACATCGCCTGAGAAAACGCGGCGACTGTTCTTGAACAGTCCTTCGATCCGGCCTTTGGGGGCGCGGCTCATCTCGCCGTCATCCATCCAGTAATTGTGTTCCTTGGCCGGAACGAGAATTTCCGCATTCGGGAACGCGAGCGAGTTATCGGCCTTTAGCAGGCCGTTCATGTGATCGCCGTGATAGTGCGAGATGATGACGGTGTCGATCGCGGCGGCGCTCAGCCCCGCGGCGGTGAGGTTGTTGGTGAACTGTCCCGCCGTGCCCTTCGAGGCGGCGAAGTTCGCCTCGCCGGTTCCGGTGTCGATGAGAACAAGTTTACCGCCCGTGTTGAGCACAACCGGCGTGAAGGTGTTGTCGAAGATCTCCCGGTCCTTGTGGGCCGCCGCAAGAGCGTCCTTGACCTCTTCTTCCTTCACGTTGGTGACGAAATTCTGCATTAGCTTGCCCCGCGCGACACCATCCGTCACCACTGTCACTTCGATGTCGCCGATCTTGTAACGATAGAAGCCGGGCGCCTGCTTGCCGGCAGCCGGGGCTGCGGCGCGCACCGATGTCGTCGCCAGAGCCGGGATGACGGCGGTGGCGGTCGCACCGAACAGCGCGGCGCGGCGGGTCAGATTCATCATTGCGTTTCCCCTTATCTTGTTTGCACAGATCAGATCGACGGCTGCCACGCGACCGGGACGAGCCGATAGCCCTTGCCGTCCTTCTCGACATGACCGACCGACGGGAACGAGAAGTGATAGCCGGCAACCGGCGCCTTCTCGGCCGCCGCCATGTCGTAGAACTTGTGGCGTGTCGCCTGCGCTACGACGGGATCGTTGTCGAACGCGACGTGCCAGTCGGGATTGCGCACGAACAGCGCGGGGATGTTGGTCACGTCGGATTGCACCAGCAGTTTGCCCGAGCCCGACTGGACGGCGAACGCGGTGTGGCCCGGCGTGTGACCGGGTGCGCCGATCGCCGTGATGCCGGGCGCGACTTCCTTGTCCCACTCGAACTTGGTCACCTTGTCGGCGAGGCCGTCGAACGCCTTCTTCACGTTCGGGAAGTTCGGCTTGTTGAAGCCGTTCGCCTTGCTGGCATTCGCTTCATCCGCCCAGAACGCCCATTCGACGGCCGGCACCTTGATTTCGGCGTTCGGATAAACCTGCGAGCCGTCGGCGCGCTTCAGTCCGTTCATGTGGTCGCCGTGGAAGTGCGAGATGAGCACGATGTCGACTGCTTTCGGATCGATGCCGGCGGCGGTCATGTTGGCGTTCATCTGCCCGACCACGCCCTTGCTCTGCTCGAAGGCGCCGAGGCCGTTGCCGGTGTCGATCACCACCAGCTTCGAACCTGTGTTGATCACCATCGGGTTGAACGGGATCGTGACCTGGCCCTTCGGCATATAGGCGGCTTCCGCTGCGGCCAGCGCATCGTCTTTCTTCTGGTTGATCACGAACGTATCGGGCATCGGGAAGGTGCGCGCGCCGTCCGCGATCTGCGTCACCTCGAAGTCGCCGACCTTGTAGCGGTAGAAGCCGGGCGCCTGCTTGCCGGCGAGCGGCGTCGCGGCGCGCAATTCCGACGGCGTCAGCCCCATCGACAGCGCGGCGGTGGTCGCGGCAGTGCCGACGAGCAGGTCGCGGCGCGTGAGCTGGATCATGTGACGTCCTCCCGAATACTGAAATCGCCCTCTGCGGGGCAGATGATGGCGACATTTTAGCCCGTTGTGGGCTGCTGCGGAATGGGGTTTGGCCCCGTCCGGATCAACACCGCAGCCGCGCCGCCATTCCGCATGCCGCGGCCGTATTATTTCCAGATCGCCTGCAACGCCTGCGACACCACATCGCCGAGCAGCAGCAGCGTCGCGGCCCAGACGAACGCGGAGACGAAGTTGGCGAACTGGAAACGCCAATACGGCATCTCGAAAATGCCTGCGACCAGCGGCACCGCGGCGCGCAGCGGCCCGGAAAAGCGGGCGATGAAGATGCCGAGCACACCCCACTTCTTGATGAACGCCTCGCCTTTCGGGATCAGCTCCGGATGCCTGGACAGGGGCCAGATGTGCTGAACCCGGTGTTCCAGCTTCTGCCCGATCCAGTACGAAAGCCAATCGCCCAGCGCGGCGCCGATCGATCCGGCAATCCAGATCGGCCAGAAATTCAATCCACCCGCCTGGATCATCCCGCCGATCAGGACCAGGGCACCCCAGGCCGGAACCAGCAGCGAAATGAAGGCAAGCGACTCCGCAAAGGCGAGCGCGAACACGATCGGCGCGGCCCAGGCCTGGTGCTCGCGCACGAAATCGACGACCGGCCTGGCATATTCTTCGAACATTGGGGAGAAGTCCTTGATCCGCTTTGAGCTTTACCGCCTTGAAGAAGCGGACGCCAGCGACCAGATGTCACCATCCCGCCCCTGAGCGTGGCATAGTCGAAGGCAGCTGATTCGTTCCCAACACCCGAAGCGAGCAATGGCAAAAACCGCCAAAAAGACCGCCAATTCGCCTGACCTGTTTGCCGCCTCCCCGGCGCGCCGCCTGGCGCCGAAGGAACCCCGCAAGACCGCCCCCGCGCCGGGAGATGCCGCCTACACGGCGCGCGACATCGAGGTGCTCGAAGGGCTCGAGCCGGTGCGACGCCGCCCCGGCATGTATATCGGCGGCACGGACGAGAAGGCGCTGCATCATCTGTTCGCCGAAGTGATCGACAACGCCATGGACGAGGCGCTCGCCGGCCATGCCGACTGGATCGACGTGAAGCTCACTGGCGACGGCTTCGTGACCGTGACCGACAACGGGCGCGGCATCCCGGTCGATCCGCATCCGAAGTTTCCGAAAAAATCCGCGCTCGAAGTCATCATGTGCACGCTGCACGCGGGCGGCAAGTTCGACTCCAAGGTCTACGAGACGTCGGGCGGCCTGCACGGCGTCGGCGTATCGGTGGCGAACGCGCTGTCCGAGCGCATGGAGGTCGAAGTCGCGCGCGGCGGCAAGCTGTACGCGATGGCGTTCGAGCAGGGCATCCCGCAGGGCAAGCTGAAGGAAATGGGCCGCACGCCGAACCGGCGCGGCACCTCGGTGCGCTTCAAGCCGGATGCGAAGATCTTCGGCGCCAAGGCCGCGTTCAAGCCCGCGCGCCTGTTCAAGATGTCGCGCTCCAAGGCCTATCTGTTCGGCGGCGTCGAGATCCGCTGGTCGTGCGACAAGGCGCTGCTCGCGGGCCTCGACGATGTGCCGGAGCAGGAGACGTTTCACTTCGAGCGCGGCTTGACCGACTTCCTCACCGCCGCGCTGCACGGCACGACGCTCATCCACCCCGACATTTTCGGCGGCAAGGTCGGCAAGACCGGCGCGCACGGCGCGGTCGAATGGGCGGTCGCGTGGGTGGCGGACGCGGACGGGTTCGTGTCGTCCTACTGCAACACGATCCCGACGCATGACGGCGGCACGCACGAAGCCGGCCTGCGCGCCGCACTGACGCGCGGCATTCGCGATCACGCCGAGCGCGCCGGACAGGGCAAGCGCGCCGCCAACGTCACGCAGGACGACGTGATGATCGGCGCCGGCGCGATGCTGTCGGTGTTCATCCGCGAGCCGGAATTCCAGGGACAGACCAAGGATCGTCTCGCCACCGTCGAGGCGCAGCGCATCACGGAAGCTGCGATCAAGGACAATGTCGATCACTGGCTCGCCGGCAATCCGGCACAGGCGAACAGGCTGCTCGACTGGGTGGTGGAGCGCGCCGACGAGCGGCTGCGCCGCCGGGCGGAAAAGGAAACCCAACGCAAGAGCGCGACGCGCAAACTGCGCCTGCCCGGCAAGCTCGCCGACTGCACCAACACCGCGGCGCAAGGCTCCGAACTGTTCATCGTGGAAGGCGACTCGGCAGGCGGCTCGGCCAAGCAGGCGCGCGACCGCGCCAGCCAGGCGGTGCTGCCGCTCCGCGGCAAGATCCTCAACGTCGCCTCGGCCGGCAAGGACAAGCTCGCCGGCAACCAGCAGCTGGCCGACCTGGTGCAGGCGCTCGGCTGCGGCACCACCGTGCACTACCGCGACGACGATTTGCGCTACGACAAGGTGATCGTGATGACCGACGCCGACGTCGACGGCGCGCACATCGCCTCGCTGCTGATCACGTTCTTCTACCGCCAGATGCCGCAGCTGATCGAGCATG
>Ga0207691_10000890_pt1 | contig 29610 bp, 26 predicted proteins | sample KBSM13metaG_FD_184327 | JGI IMG/M metagenome (GOLD analysis project Ga0207691, IMG submission 184327) | Miscanthus rhizosphere microbial communities from Kellogg Biological Station, Michigan, USA - KBS M1-3 metaG (SPAdes) (version 2) | ecosystem: Host-associated > Plants > Roots > Rhizosphere >...
GCCATCAACAACGTACACCTGATGCTGCTCTCAGGCATTGGCCAGCCCTACGATCCGGTCGCGCAGACCGGAGTCATCGGCAAGAACTACTGCTACCAGACCGGCGCCGGCGCGACGCTGTTCTTCGAAAACCGGCACTTCAACCCCTTCATGAACGCTGGCGGCTCGAACGCCACCATCGATGACTTCAACATCAACTGGGCCTTCGATCGCGGACCGCACGGCTTCGTCGGCGGCTACAACATGGCCGGCGGGTTCAACACGGTGCTGCCCATAGGCTATCGCCCGGTGCCGCGCGGTACGCCACAGTGGGGCAAGGAATGGAAGGCCGCGACCGCGAAATGGTACCAGACCGCGATGAATATCGGCGCCAGCGGCAGCGTCATGGCCAACCGCTACAATTACTATGATCTAGATCCCACCTATCGCAACGCGTTCGGCCAGCCGCTGATGCGCATGACGTTTGACTACAAGGAGAACGAGCACAAGATGGGGCGGCACGCGGCGGCGGCGATCAATGCCATCGCCAAGTCGATGAACCCGACCCGGCTGAACGAGGCGACCGCCCGCACCGACCCGTGGACGGTCGTGCCGTATCAGAGCACGCACAACACCGGCGGCACCATCATGGGCACCAGCCCGCGCGACAGCGCCGTGAACAAGTACCTGCAGAACTGGGATTGCCACAATCTCTTCGTCGTCGGCGCCAACGTGTTTCCGCACAACGCGTCGTACAATCCGACCGGCCCGGTGGGCGCGCTCGCCTACTGGATGGCGGACGCGATCAAGAGCCGCTACGTCAGAAATCCCGGGCCGCTGGTGCCGGCATGAGCGGTCGTTCGAGACCGGTTGTCCAGCTGTTGTGGCTGGCGGCACTGATCGCCGCCACGACCACTGCGCGGGCTGACGGCGATGCCGCTCGCGGCGAACAACGCTTCGCGGACTGCATCGCCTGCCATTCGACCGAGCGCAACGTGAACAATGTGGGGCCGAGCCTCCACGGAGTATTCGAGCGCAAAGCCGGCGAACTTCCCGACTTCCGCTATTCGCCGGCGATCAAGCGCAGCGGCATCAGTTGGACGCCGCAAACCCTCGACGTCTTCATCGCCGACCCGCAGAAGATGGTGCCCGCCAACCGCATGCCCTATGCCGGGATGCCGGACGCGGACGCCCGCGCCGATCTGATCGCCTATCTGCTGAAAGCATCGAAGTAGTCCGCGTCGTGGCGGCACGCTCGCTCCGGACGCTGCTGGCATGGTTCGGGCTGCCCGGGCTTGTTCTGGCGGGCTGCCTGACATCTTCCGCGACATCCCTCGCCCAGGCGCCGACCTATCCCGACCGGCCGGTCCGGCTCCTGGTCCCGCTGGCGGCGGCCAGCGCCGTCGATGTCGTCGCGCGGCTCGTGAGCGAGAAGATGAGCGACAGCCTCGGCCAGCGCTTCTATGTGGAGAACCAGCCGGGAGCCGCGGGCCTCCTCGGGATGCGCGCGGGAGCCCGCGCGGCTCCGGACGGCTACACCGTCGTGGTCGCCAATGACAGCGTAATCACGATGCTGCCGAACATGAAGGCCGATGCCGGTTACGATCCGATCAAGGACTTCCTGCCGGTCACGCAGCTGGTCGGAATTCCGCTGGGGCTGATCGCGCACCCGACGCTGCCGGCTGCGAACGTGAACGAGCTCATCACGCTTGCACGTCAGAAGCCGGGCGGCATCAACTATACGTCCGGGGGCATCGGCAGTCCGCAGCACGTCGCCACGGAGCTGTTCGTGCGCGCCGCCGGGATCGAGATGACCCATGTGCCCTACCGCGGGGCGACGGCGGCGGTGAACGAGATCGTCGCCGGACATGTGCCCGTCGGATTCACCGGCATGTCCTCGGTGGTCCCGTTGCTGGCCGACAAGCGCGTGCGCCTCTTGGCGACCAGCACGTCTTCGCGTGCGAGCCAGTTGCCGGACGTTCCGACCGTGGCCGAAACGGTTCCCGGTTTCAGCTTCGTGCCCTGGTGCGCGCTGCTGGTGCCCGCGCACACGCCGCCGGAGATTGTCGCCCGGCTCAACGCCGCCGCCGTCACAGCCCTGAAGGATCCAGCCGTACGGGCACGGCTGGCCGAACTCGGCTTCGAGGTCGTTGGCGGCACGCCGGAGCAACTGGCCGTGGCCATGCGCGCGGAATTCGCCCGCATGGGCGAACTGATCCGCGCTGCCAATATCCGGGAGTAACCGCACGATTATTGCAGGCGGCGTTTCCACGGCCGCTTCCCGCCCGCACAAGCGGCTATACTTCCCATCCATCGTCAATCGAAAGCCAGCCCAACCGATGAAGATCGTCATTCCCGATGACTATCAAGATATGGTCGATCAGCTCGTGTGTTTCTCGCTGATCCGCCATCACGACGTCGTTCGCTACCGGGAGCCGGCACGTGACCTAACTGCGCTGGTCGAGCGCCTGCACGATGCCGACGTGGTCGTGTCGATCAGGGAGCGGGTTGAATTTTCGCGCGCGCTGCTGGAACAACTTCCGAAGCTCAAATTGATCGCGCTGGTCGGACGCAATTCGCAGGCGATCGACTTTGCCGCCTGCACTGCGCTCGGCATCCCGGTTACGACCGGCAAGAGCAATTCGCCCGACGCGCCGGCCGAGCTGGCGCTGGCCTTGATCGTGGCGTCACGCCGTAACGTGGCGCTCGAAGCCGAGCGCATGAAACGCGGCGAGTGGCCGTGCACGCTGTCGCATCGCCTGCGCGGGTCGACGCTCGGCATTTTCGGGCTTGGCGCCATCGGACAGTTGGTGGCCGAGGGCGGGCGCGGATTGGGCATGGACATCCTGGTCTGGGGCCAGGAGAACTCGCTCAAGCAGGCCGCCGCCAAGGGATATGCGAGCGCCGCCAGCAAGAGTGAATTGTTCGAACGCTCGGACGTGCTGTCCCTGCATGTACGGCTCACACGGGAGACCCGCGGGATCGTAGCTGCTGACGACCTCGCGCGGATGAAACCCACCGCGCTGATCGTGAACACCGCGCGCGCAGAGATCATCGCACCGGAGGCGCTCCTTGAGGCGTTGCGCAAGGGGCGGCCCGGCTACGCCGCCGTCGACGTCTACGAGCAGGAGCCGATCGTGAACGGCGATCATCCATTCCTGTCGATGCCCAACGTCCTGTGCACGCCGCACCTCGGCTGGGCGGAATGGGACAATTTCGAACTCTATTTCCGCGAGGCGTTCGAGCAGATCGTGGCGTATGAGCGGGGTCTGCCGCTGTGGCTGCGAAATCCAGACGTGCGGATGCGGACCTCGCCCTAACGCATGTACGCACAACCGTGCTCTGCCGACATGGCGTCTAGGCCCGACCGCGGCTAGACTGTCGTCTACTGGGCCGCGGGGGTGCAGACCGGGAGACTTCGATGACACCCACTCGCCTCCTTGCCGCCCTGCTCTTCGCCAGCCCCCTCGTTGCAAGCGTGCCGCATTCGGCCGAGGCCGAGAGCTATCGACCATGGTGCGCGCAGTACTACGGCTTTGGCGGCGGCGGCACCAATTGCGGCTTCATCTCGTATGAGCAGTGCATGATGACGGCGTTCGGCGCCGGGGCCTGGTGCGTACAGAATCCCTGGTATCTGGCGTACGGCGACGGCAGCCAAAAGACTGCCGCCACGGCACCGCGCGCGCGCAGCCGGCAGCGGTAGCCCCCCGCTGCGACCGGCCGGACCGGCGCCGCAAAAGCCGCCTTGACATCGCTTTTCCGCCAAAATCCAGGTGCAGGCTACCTCCTTGAGTCGCGTGCAGAGGTAGCACGCTGGGGGGCGAATTGTCGCCGGGGCTCGGGGGAACAGCTTTGACACGATATCGGTCAGCACTTGTTGCTGCGCTCGCTTGCGCGAGCCTGCTTGCGATCACCCAATATGCAGAGGCCAAGGCCCGTCACGGCGGGGCCAAGAGTTCGTCCTCCGCGACGGCAAAAGCGAGCAAGGCAAAGTCCGCCGCAAAAAAGCCCACTGCCGGAAAGTCCAAGGACGCCAACAAGGGCGGTAAGTCCACCTCGGGCAACGCGACGGCGGTCGCGACACCGACCACCAGCCCCGGCCCGTCGAGCGCTTCCACGACCGTCAAGGTGTGGGCTCCCGGCACCGGCGAGACCGGCACCGGCGAGGCCCAGCCTCCGTCATCGCCGCTGGCACAGGCGCCGGCGCTGCATGCGTCCGAGGCGGATGTCGCGCTGGTCAAGAATGCGATCGAAACCCTCCGCAAGGGCGGCGCCAGCAAGGCGACCGCGGTTGCGGCCGGCATCTCTGATCCGGTAGCGCGCAAGCTGGTCGAATGGATCATCCTGCGCAGCGACCACAACGGCGCCGACAGCGCGCGCTACACCGCCTTCATGACCGCCAATCCGAGTTGGCCCAGCCTGGGCGCGTTCCGTCGCCGTGCCGAGGCGATGCTCTGGGTCGAGAATGCCAAGCCGGCGCGCGTCATGAGCTTCTTCGAGGGCTCGCCGCCGCAATCGGCGATGGGCCGGCTAGTCCTCGCGCGCGCGATGTCTGCGCAGGGCGACGCCGAAGGCGCCAAGGCGCTGGTGCGGGATACATGGCGCAACGATCCGATTCCCGCCGATGTCGAGAAGCAGGTGCTCGAGCGCTACCCCGACCTCTTGAGTCGGGCCGATCACAAGGCTCGCATGGAGAAGAGGCTTGTCGCCGCCGACAAAGACTCCGCGATGCGCGCGGCGAAACGGCTGGGGGGCGCCGATCTCGCCATCGCCCAGTTGCGTCTCGCGCTCGCCAGCAAGGGCGGCGGCAACGCCAAGAAGCTGCTCGGCTCCGTACCGGAGGAGGCGCGCCGGGATCCCGGTTATCTCCTCGCCCGCGTGTACCTCTTGCGCCACGACGAGAAGATCGCCGAAGCCGCGCAGGTGATGCTGTCGGCTCCCACCGATCTCGCACAGGTCCACGACGGCGAGGATTGGTGGGTCGAGCGACGGATAATGGCGCGCAAGCTGCTGGATATCGGGGATGCGCGCTCGGCCTATCGCGCCGTGGCGGAAGCCGCGGAGCCGACCAAGGAAAACTCCCGGGTCGAGCGCCTCTTCATGGCTGGGTGGATCGCGCTGCGGTTCCTCGATGACCCGGCGGCGGCGACGACGCATTTCACCCGCATCCAGGAAGTGAGCTCGCATCCCACGTCGCAGGCGCGCTCCCACTACTGGCTCGGACGCACCGCGGAAGTGCTCAATCGGCGCGATCAGGCGCGCGCCGAGTATCAGGCGGCGGCGAGTTCTTCGGCCGCCTATTACGGACAGCTCGCGCGCGCGCGCCTTGGCCTCGCCGCGCTCGCGCTCGCTCCGCCGCCGGCAAGGCCGGACAAGCGCGCCGAGATCGAACGCCTCGAGCTCGTTCGCGCAGTGGAAATCCTCTACGCGCTCAAGGAGACGGCACTGGTCATCCCGCTGATGGCCGACCTCGGCGGCAAGTTCGACGATGTCGGTGCACTCTCCGCCCTCGGCGAGCTGGCCGAGCAACAGCAGGATGCGCGCGGGATGCTGCACCTGGGCAAGGCGGCGCTGGCCCGTGGCCTGCCGCTCGACTACTACGCGTTTCCGGCGGTCGGGGTGCCGCGCTACTCGCCGATCGGTCCCGGCATCGACAACGCCATGCTGTTCGCGATCATCCGCCAGGAGAGCGCGTTCGATCCGGCCGACTGGTCGCACGCTCAGGCAATGGGCCTGATGCAGGTGACGCCGATCGCCGCCAAGGATACCTGCAAGCGCTTCAGCTGCAGCTACGACGTCAAGCGCCTCAAGAACGATATGCCCTACAATCTCCAGGTCGGCGCCGCCGAGCTCGGCGGCCTCATGCAGGACTATCGCGGCAACTACATCCTGTCGTACGCAGGTTACAATGCCGGGCGCGGCCGGGTGCAGGAATGGATCGCGAAGTTCGGCGATCCGCGCGACCCGAAGGTCGATCCGGTCGACTGGGTCGAGCGCATTCCGTTCATGGAAACCCGCAACTACGTGCAGCGTGTGATGGAGAACACGCAGGTCTATCGGACGCGCTTCGGCGCCGCGCCACTCACGATCGAGACGGACCTGCGTCGGGGAGCCTCATCCGCGGCAGCGCGCTGAACAGTCGGCGAACGTGGAGTCGGCGAGGTGGCAACGGGCCGCCCCGCTGATCTCACCGGCGGCTTTAGGTCGGGGACTTCCGATGACGGTGGGTTTCGCCGCGCTCCGACCCACGCTTCGGGTCGGCGCCTAAAACAGCTCGAAATATTCCCGCTGCTCCCATTCCGTGACCTCGGCGTTGTAGCGCGCGATCTCGGCCTCCTTGATGCGCAGATAATAGTCGATGAAATTCTTGCCGAAGCCTTCGGCGAGGCAGGCGTCGGCGCGCAGCGCGGCGAGCGCCTCCTCAAGGGTCCTCGGCAACAGCGGAGCCGGCGCCTCGTAGGGCGTATCCGCCGACGGGCCGGGATCGAGCATGCGCTGCATGCCGTCGAGGCCGGTCACGATCTGCGAGGCCATGTAGAGGTAGGGATTGGCCGCCGGTTCGCCGACTCGGTTTTCGAGGCGCGTCGCCGGATCGCCGGGACCACCCAGCACGCGGATCATCACCCCACGATTGTCGCGGGCCCAAATGGCGCGGTCCGGCGCCAGCGAGTAGCTGCGATAGCGCTTGTAACCGTTGATGGTCGGCGTGGTGAAGGCCGCCGCGGCGCGCGCATGGGATACGAGGCCGGCGAGGAAGCCGCACCCCGTTCCCGACAGCAGTTCCTTGTCATGGGACATGAACGCGTTGCTGTCGGAGCGCCGATCGCGTAGCGACTGGTGAAGGTGCCAGCCGCTCGACAGCACGTTCGCCACCTTCGGACGCGCCATGAAGCTGGCGTGATAGCCATGCCGCCGGCAGATCTGCTTCACGGCGCTGCGGAACAGCATCATGGTATCGGCCGGTGAAAGTCCGACCTGCGGATGGAAGGTGAATTCGCATTGGCTGGGCCCGAGCTCGATCTCGACCGAGCGTAGCGGCAGGCCGAGCGCGATGATATCGCGGCGCACCGTTTCGAGGATCGGCTCCATCTGGTCGAGCCGTGTCTCGGTCAGATACTGGTAGCCCTGGGAGACTAGGCTGACCTCGGGCGGCTCGCCCGGCCAGGTGGCGTCCGACGGCTTGAGCCGGGCGTCGTCGAGCTTGAACACATGAAACTCGACTTCGAGCCCGGCCATATAGATGAACCCGGCCTCGGCGAGCTGGTGCAGCGCGCGACGGTAAAGGTGGCGGGTCGAGAACGGCACCGGCTTTCCGTTGGGGAAATAGATGTCGCACAACACCCACCCGGTGTGCGGCGCCCACGGCAGCACGCGGAACGTGGTGGGATCGGCGATCATGAGGAAGTCGCCACCGCCCTCCATCTCGGCCATGCCAAAACCGCCCCCGGGCGTGAAGACCGGGAATGCCGTCTTGTGCGCGGTATCCTTGGCCAGGAGCGTGGTCGTCATCGAGCAACCGTTGCGCATCGCTGCAGCGGCGTCGCCCGCCATGATAGACTTTCCGCGTAGAATGCCGTGCTGGTCGGGAAACGAGAGGCGCACGACCTCGAGCCCGTATTCCTCGATCCACTTGTCGGCCTTGACCGCGGCTTCGTACTGTTCGTCGTTCCACAATCCGTGGCGCTCGACGAAGTTGTGCGCAGTTCTCTCTTGCGATGAGGACACTGGACTCACTTGCCCCGCTGAAACGCCGGAGGTTAGTCGATTTATTTTCGGCGTTCGAGCCCCGCCATCCTTCAATGCAGGCTTGCGGCTACTGCCTGCAGGCTGGCGAGGAGATCGCTCGAACCCTGGACCGCCAAGCGCTGGTGGTAGAAGCGCAGACCATACAGACCGCCCAGCTCCTCGCCCGCCCCTGCGCGGCCCGGACCGCCGTGATTGCATTGCGGCATGACGATGCCGTGCCCGGTATGGGCGCTCGCGACCGACGGGTCGACCATGAGCAGCCGTCCATGGCTTGGCCCGATTGCGCTCACCATGCGGGCGAGAAATGCCTGGTCTTCGCCGTAGACCGAAGCGACCAGGGAGCCGCCGCCGCGCGCGATCAGACCGGCGGCGTCCTGTTCATCACGATAGGGCACGATGGTTGCGGCGGGACCGAAGACCTCGACCTCGTGCACAGCGCCGGCAGCGCCGGCATCGGCGACCTTCAGCAGGGTGGGCGCCACGAACGCCGATCTGTCCTTGTCGATGCCCTGGAGCTCGGGCGCGTCGGCGCCGCCGCACACGATCGCCGCCTCGGCGGCCAAGCGCCGGATGCCCTCGAAGGCGGCGGCCTGCTGGCCGCGCGTCACCACCGGTCCCATGCGGGTGTCGTCCTGGCGCGGATCACCCAGCTTGATGACTTTGAGCTTTGCCGCAAGCGCTTCGGCGACCGCGTCGGCCTGATCCGCCGCCACGAAGATGCGGCGGATCGCGGTGCATTTCTGGCCGGCCTTCACCGTCATCTCGCGCACGACCTCGCGCACGAAGGCATCGAAGGCCACGCTGGCGGCGGACGAGCCCGGCGCAAGCAGCGCCGCGTTGATGCTGTCGGCCTCGATATTCACCGGCACGCTTCGCGCCACCACGTTGGCATGGCCGCGCACACGCCGCGCGGTGTCGGCCGAGCCGGTGAACGCGATCACATCGTCGGAGCCGAGCGCGTCGAGGAGATCGCCGGCGCCGCCGCAGAGCAGATTCAGCGCGCCGTCCGGCAGCACCTTGGCGGCGATCACGTCCTTCACCATGGCGTGTGCCAGGAGCGCGGTCGACGACGCCGGCTTGGCAAACACCGGGACGCCCGCGAGCAGCGACACCGCGGCCTTCTCCCACAGTCCCCAGCTCGGAAAATTGAAGGCGTTGATGTGGATGGCGACGCCGCGGCGCGGCATCATCAGGTGAATGGCCTGATAGTTCTCGGCCTTGGCGAGCCGTACCGGCTTTTCATCGAGCAGCATGCGCGTGTCGCCGAGCCCGGCGCCAAGCCGGGCATAATACTTCAGCGTGCCGATGCCACCATCGATGTCGATGGCGGCATCGATCTTGGTGTTGCCGGAATTGGCGATGGCGATGTCTTCGTAGCGCACGCGGTTGGCGATAAGCACATCGGCCACCGCGCCGATGAGCTTGCCCCGCTCGGCGTAGCTCATCGTTCGCAGACCGCCCTGCCCTTGCGTGCGGGCGAATTCGAGCGCGGCCGTGAGATCGACGCCCTTGCTCGACGCCATCGCCAGCTCATCCCCGTTGACCGGGTCGACCAGCCGGGTCGCGACGCCTTCCCCGCGCACCCAACGGCCCGACAGATAGCTCTCAAGATGTTCTGAACTCATGGCTGTCTCCCTCGATGCGCTGGCGTCGCGGCTTTATCCGCATTCTAGCGCTGCGGCTACCCTCAAAGGAGGGTGCGGCGCCGTTCCGGTCCGGGATGCGATTCTCGACACCAGCCGGGACACGGGCACCCGCCATTTTACCGCTACCCTTTGTCGCGTAGGATGCCGACCTTGCGCCCGCTATGCGGCCCATGATCGGAGACGGAATGCCGGAGATGAACGTTCGCTCGATGAAAGCTCTTTCGCTTCTCTGGACGATCTGCTGTGCATCGCTCGCGGCTGCGCCATGCGCGAATTCCGCGGAGCCGATCAAGATCGGCGCGGTGCTGCCGTTCTCGGGCGGCGTCGAGTTGTACGGCCGGCAGGCCAAGCTCGGGCTTGATCTTGCCGCCAAGGACATCAACGCGGCCGGCGGCATTCTCGGCCGGCCGGTCGAAGTGGTCTATGCCGACGACAAGACCGATCCGGCGGTCGCGACCGACGTGACGCGCAGGTTGATCGAGCGCGACGGCGTGGTTGCGCTGGTCGGCCCGATCACCTCGAGGAACCTGGATGCGATTGTTCCCGTGGTCGAGAGCCTGAAGACACCGCTCCTGTACGCCACCAATTATGAAGGCGGCAAATGCAGCCGGTACGTGTTCTCCTTTAGCACGGTTCCCAACCAGGAGCTCGCGCGGCTGCTGCCGTACATGAACCAGACCTTCGGCAACTCCTATTTCCTGCTGGGCGCCGACCGGACCTGGCCGCACAAGATGTTCGACGCGGCGGAGCCGATCATCGCAAAGCTCGGCGGCAAGGTCGTCGGCAAGGAGTTCACCAAGGGTGATGAGACGGACTTCGCCCCGCTGATCGCGCGGATCGCGGCCACGAAGGCGAAGGTCCTGCTGTTCGCACTGAAGGGCGACGGCCTGGACTTCATCCGGCAGGCGGATGACCGCGGCCTGCTGAAGGACACGACCGTCGCGTTTCTCGGATTGTCGGAGGTCGATCTCGGCGTGTTCAAGGGCAAGGGCCAGAACATGTTCGCGGTGGTGCCTTCGGTTGCGACCAGCGACGATCCCGCGTTCAAGGCGTTTGTCGCCAAGGTGCACTCCGACGCCGGCGGCAACGCCACGGTGTCGAACTACGTGATGACGCACTACAACGCGCTGGTTGCGCTCAAGGCGGCGATCGAGAAGGCCGGCAAGGTCGACAAGGAGGCGATCGTCGACTCCATGGCGGGGCTTGCGATCAAGTCACCCACGGGACCGGTCACGATCGGCAGCGATCATCACGCCACCATGAGCATGTTCCTCGCGAGGACCCAGGGACGCGACCTCGTCCCCGTGCGCGCGCTCGGAGAGATCACGCCGGAACCCGGATGCAAGATGGACGCACGCTGAGATGCGCGCCGGCAGGACGCAGAGCCCTATCCCACCTGACCAAAAGGGAACGCCATGACCAATCCCACCCGCCGCGCGCTCATCGGCGGCGTCGCCGCAGGCGCGCTCGCCCCGCTGTTGCGGCCATCGGCGGCGGGCGCCGCCGCTCCCGCCATCGGAAAGCAGGCGCCCGGTTTCTACCGCTACAAGGTCGGCAGCTTCGAATGCACGTCAGTGAACGATGGCGCTCTCACCTACCCGATCTCGAACGAATACGTGACCAATGTCAGCAAGGATCAGGTCATCGCCGCCGCCGAGACCGCGTACTTTCCCCAGAACATGGTGGTGTGCCCTTACAATCCGCAGGTGATCAACACCGGCTCGAAGCTGGTCCTGATCGACACCGGCTGGGGGCCCGGCGTCGATCCGGCGGTCGGCCAGGTCCTGCGCAACATGGCGGCGGCGGGGATCGACCCGGAAGCGGTCGATACCGTGATCGTCTCCCATTTTCACCGCGACCATATCAACGGACTGCGGAAAGCCGACGGCGCGCTCGCCTTTCCGAAGGCGGAGATCAAGGTCCCGGCACCCGAATGGGCGTTCTGGATGAACGACGACAACATGTCGAAGGCCGCCGGCGATATGATGCAGGGCAACTTCGCCAATGCTCGCAAAATGTTCGCCGGGCTCGCGGACCGGGTGACGAAATACGAATGGGGCCAGGAAGTCCTCCCTGGCGTAACCGCGATCGAGACCCCCGGCCACACGCCCGGACATACTTCGTTCGTGGTGCAATCAGGCTCTGGGCGCGTCCTCATCCAGTCCGACGTGACCAACATCCCGGCACTGTTCTTGCGCCATCCGGATTGGCACGTGATGTATGACGTCGAGCCGGATCTCGCGGCGCGCACACGTCACAAATTCTACGACATGGCCTCAGCCGAGAAGACGCAGGTCGTCGGGTTCCATTTCCCGTTCCCGTGTCTGGGTCAGGTCGAGAAGGACGGGGCCGGCTACCGCCTGGTGCCGACCGCCTGGAGCCCCGTGCTTTAGAGCGTTTTCCACCAGTGCGTAGAGATTGTCGTGCGCGGGCTCGACCCGGGCATCCATCTCCTTGGCAAATGAGCCGTAGCCAACGACGCAATTGGTTATGGCGCAAGATGGATGGACCTGCGGGTCAAGCCCGCGGGTGACACCCATAGACCGGCCGCACCGCCACGCTCAGGACTTCTTGTGCTCGTGGCCATGGTCTGGCTTGGTCAGCATATGGGCACAGCCGGCCTTGGTCGCCCAGAACTCCCAGGCGCGCCAGGTCTCAGTGGAATAAGGGCTGTAGCCGCGGTTGCGTGCGTCGATCTCGCCCTGCCGGAGATACTTGATCTCCCCGCCTAGTTGCTTGGCGTGCAGCAGCGCCCGCGCGTTGCGCGGCAGATAGACCGACATGCGCACGACCTCGATCAGCGAACGCCCGGCCGAAGCGAAACCGTGGCCCCGCATCAGGGCGACGTTGTTGCTGGCCATGCATTTCGCCAGATCACGTCCCTGGTCCATGTTGGTGACGAGCAGATTGGTGTCGCCGAACTTGTCGGCGATGTCCCAGACCGGCACGTTGGCGCCGATGAAGCTGCCGGAATGGATGACCGGACGCAGAGGCGTCGCCTGCGCGATGCCGAACGGCAGGATGTCTTCGGCGTGCGCATGGACGACAGAATGGATGTCCGGCCGCGCTTCGTAGATGGCGGCATGGATGAAACGCTCAAGATACAGCGCGCGCTTCTCGTCGCGCACCGGCTGGCCGTCGAGCCCGAGTTCGACGATATCGTCACGCTCGACCAGTTCTGGCGACACCGAGCGCGACAGAAAGAAATGCTTCGGGTTGTCGGGGTTGCGGATGCTGACATGACCGTAGGCATCCACCACCTCCTCGCGCGCGAGGATGCGGTTGGCGATGACGAGATCCTTGATGACGGTGTCGAGATTGCTCATGGTTCAATGGCCCGGGCTTGAGGTGTTCTTGATGGACGACGGCGCTGGATCGCTCGGCGTCAGTGGGTCGGAACGAAGAGATCGTCCACCGGAACCGGTGCGGCGATCAACGACTGGTCAGTGAGGTAGGTCACGAAGGCTTCCAGAGTCGGCCGGTTGGGCTCGACCCCATACGGCCATGGATCGCCGTCGAAGAACTCGTAGATTTCATCGATGTCCCGCATCAGAAACGGCGTCATGTAGCGTAGCGCGCGGAGATTGAACATTTTCTCCAGCGCGATTTTCTTGGATTCGCAAAAAGCATTGTAGAGACTGGTCGCGACGAAGGGATACTTCTCGTAGACCTGCTTGCGGATCGCGACCAGGTGCATGATCGGATAGATTTTGGTGCGTTTGTAGAACTCCTTCTCCAGCTCCACATAGTTGGGAAACAGCCGGGTAATATTGGGGTTGGTGCGGATCGCCTCGGGCAGGCTCGTGCCCAGCGTGGCATCAACAACGCGTTCCTCGATCAGGTCACTCATCGATTTTTTCGACGTGTTCTGCTCGATCGGGATGGGATTGAGCAGCGGCAGCACGGTCGGGCTACCGTGCGCGCCACCGGTGTTCATCGCGCCCTGCACCCAGCGGATCTTCCTGAGATCGACGCCGTATTCGTGTTGCAGCAGCCCGTTGATGTAGATGGCCGCGGTCATGGTCAGCAACGGCACGCCCACCCGCTTACCCTCGAGATCCTTCGGCGACTTGATGCCTGCCTTGCGATGGATGGCGATGAAGCCGTGGCGAAACGCCCGCGAAGGAAAGACCGGAATCGCGACGAACGGACATTGCTTGTTGGCGAAACGCTGGACGAATTCCGAGCTCGAAAACTCGGCGACATCGAACTCTTCGCCGGCCGCCATCCGATCGAAGATCGGCCGCGGCTGATCGATGGCGATGAAATTCAGATCGATGCCGTCGACCTTGACATCGCCGGTGTAGAGCGGCTGCATCCGGTCATAAAGTCCGCACGCGAACGAAAGCTGCAACTTGGCCATTTGTTGTTTTTCCCCGTCCTCTTGAGCGATGCTACAGCCTTAGCACGCGCGCTCGGCGCCCGAAAACCCCGTTGGCTGTTTCCCGGCCGGGGGCGTATGACACGGCCGGCGGGAAACGATGCGGCGTGCGGGATATGACGAGAAGCGGAGCCTCACGCATGGACAAACCAGGGGTCGTCGAGCAGCTCGCGGGCTGGGTGCTCGCGGCTCGCGCCGAAGACCTGGCACCGCCCGTCGTCGATCAGGCCAAGCTCCTGCTGCTCGATACCATCGGCTGCGGATTTGCCGCGCTCCATGAGCCATCCGCGTGTGCCCTGCTCGCGGTTCTGGAAGGGTGCGGCGGCGCACCTCAATGCACGGTGATCGGGGGCGTTCGCCGCACCAGCGCCTCCAATGCCACCCTCGCCAACGGCGCCCTCGTCCGCATTCTCGATTTCAATGACTACGTGAACGCCAAGGCCGGCGACCTCGGCGGACATCCCAGCGATAACATTCCGGTCGCGCTCGCGGCCGGTGAACTCTCCCGCGCGACCGGGCGCGAGGTCATCGCGGCGATCGTGCTGGGCTATGAGATCTTCGGCCGCTGCAAGGAACTGATGGAGCGGGATTCGGCGTGGGACGGCGTCACGGTATCGGGCCTGGTCGCGCCGGCGATGGCGGGGCGACTGATGGGGCTCGATCGGCACCGCCTGGCGCACGCGATCGCCCTGAGCGGGTCACGCGCCGCGACCTCGACGGCGGTTCGTTTCGGCGACATTTCCGCCGCCAAGTCCATCGCCAACGCCCTCGTCGCCCAGAACGGCGTGCAGGCCACTCTGTTGGCCGAGCGCGGCATCACCGGACCGCTGGACCTATTCGAGAACCCGCGCGGGATTCGCGAAGTTTTCAGCAAGGGCGACGCCGCGGCGGACCTCACCGCCCCGCTGGCGGCGGAGAGCGCCATCATGGCGGCCAACATCAAGGCATTTCCCTGCTTGGCGACGGGGCAGAGCGTCGCCGCGGCCGGGATTGAGATGCATCACCGGCTGCGCGGCATGGTGGACGGGCTGCGCGCCTTCCGGCTCATCATTCCCGACACGCCGGGGCTGCGCCGGCAGAAGGTCGATCCCGGTCGCATCAAGCCGCTCTCGCGCGAAGCCGCCGACCACAGCTTCAACTTTCTCGCCGCCGTTTCGCTGATCGATGGCGCGTTCGGGTTGGCCCAATTCGAAGATGAGCGCTGGACCGACCCCAAGGTCTGCGCCTTGATGGCACAACTGGAGATCGTCAATGACAGCGCCTGGAACACGCGCGCACCCGACAGCTATCCTTGTTCGCTGGAGGTGCGGACGCAGGACGGACGCGACGAGCTGGTTGAGGTCCCCTACCCGCCCGGCTTTTCCCGCGGCCGGCTCGACACCGAGACTGTGGTGAAGAAGTTTCACGGGTTGACGGCATCGATCCTCGCGCAAGACGCACGCGATCGCATCATCGAACGCGTGATGGCGTTGGACGAGAGCCCCTCCTGCACCGACCTGATGGAGTCGGTAGCGGCCTCTGTGGCCTGATCGGTGCCCGTATTGGCGCAAAGGCGCACGACGGCACTTGAGCACGCGCGAGATCACGCACGCCTTTGCCCAGCTACGGTCTCAGTTCCACGTGCACCTCATTGGCGTCCGTCACGAACCTGGTGCCGAACGGGGCGCTGCGCGTGACGATGTCGCTCAGTTCCTCGGCCTCCTTGGCCATGTCGCACGGGACGGTCTCATTACGGTCGTTGTGCCGCACGAACTGGAAGGTGACCCGCTCGATCCCCGCTCTGCCCGCGGCCACGCGTACCAGCGTGCCGACCCAGTCGCCGTGCTTGCGTCCGCCGTGACCGGTGTGGAACGAGAAGTTTCCAAGCCCGTAGAAGACCGGCTTTTCCTTGTACACCTCGATCGGCAGGGAATAGTGCGGTCCGTGGCCGACCACGATGTCGGCGCCGGCATCGATGGCCGCGTGAGCGATGTCTGTCATGTATTGCAGGACGTCCTTGCCCAATCCCCAGTGACACGACGCCACGAGCACGTCGACGCGTGGGCGAAGCGCGGCGATGTCCTCCTTGAACCATCCCAGATAGGCCGCATCGGCCCAGGTGATGATGTCAGGCGGAATGCCGGGACGGTTGGGCGGCGGCACCTCGACCCGCGTCTTGAACATCGGAACGTGGTAGGCGGTATGGCCGCGGATGACGGCGATGCCGGTCGCGTCCTTGCGCGCCTCGTGGTTGGTCGGCCAATAGACCGAGCTGCGCTGCAGAAACCCGAAGCGAACGCCGTTCCGCTCCAGAATGACCGGCGCGCGGGCGGCGGCAAGGTCGGCGCCCGCGCCCGCGTGCTGAATTCCGAGCTGGTCCAGGCGGGCGATCGACGCTTGGATGTTCGTATCGCCATAGTGCACGTTGTTGGCGATGCCGACGGCATGAATGCCTGCAAGCTTCAGCGCTTCGCCCCCGACCGCTGGGTCCGCGAAGAAACCTTCATTGCTGACCGAATGCCCCGCCGGTGTTTCGACCAGACAGCATTCGAGATTGCTGAACACCACGTCGGCTTGGCGCAGCTCATCGATGAGCAGGGCAAACGGCGCTCTGGGATCGTTGACATTCATGAGGTTCACGTCACCGGTGAGGATCATCCGCAACGACATCGCACTCCCCTCACGACGCGGACGAGCAGCGGACGCGTCCTGTCACCACGCATGGGCATGCTCACCCATTGACGCACCGAACCGCGGCCCAAGGACACGCATCGCCCACTCGCTCACGGCCAGCGCCTCGATGTCCCTTCCCCTGCCGCCGATGATCTGAATGCCCACTGGTAACCCGTTTGGCCCCTGCGCCGCAGGGATGGTTATGGCGGGCACGCCGAACAAGGTCCAGATCCGGTTGAAGATGGCGTTGCCGGTGCTTGTCAGTCCTTTTGGCGCCTCTCCGATCGCGCTGGGCGCTAGCAGCGCATCGCAGCGATCAAAGACGTGGGAGAGCGCCCGGCGACATTCGCCCGCCACCGCGAGCCCATCGTCATAGCGTTCAGGCGCGCATTGGGTGCCTTGCGCCAGTCTCCCCTTCAGCACTGCGCTGAGTTGATCCGCATGTTCGCGCGCTTCGAACGCCAGCGCGCGCGCCATTTCGAAATGCTCGATGTCGTGATGCGCCGCATCCGCTTGCGCAAAGATGGGAGCGACGCTCACGTCCTCGACCCGCGCTCCGTGTTCCTCGAACTTACGGATCGCACTCTCCAATGCTGCAATGGTTTCCGGCGCCGCCTGCCCCCACGTCGGGGTTCGCCATACCCCGATCCGTGGCGCTTCCACTTGCGGTGGTCTCGCCCAAGCTTGCCGACCCGTCATCACGGACACGAGCAAAGCGGCATCGGCAACGCTGCGCGCCATGACGCCGACGGTATCGAGAGATTCGGAGAGCGGCTTGACGCCATGGCGATTGATCGCTGCAAAGCTCGGTTTGTAGCCCACCACTCCGCAGAAACTGGCTGGGCGGATGACGGAACCGCCGGTCTGGGTGCCCAGTGCAAGTGGGACCATGAAATCGGCTACCGCCGCAGCGGAGCCGCTCGACGAGCCACCCGGCGTTCGCGTGGGATCGTGCGGGTTTACTGTTTTGCCGGCATAGCTCGTAGCGAACTCGGTGGTCACCGTCTTGCCGAAGATGATCGCGCCTGCCGCGCGCAACGCCGTGACGCAAGCGGCGTCCCAAGCCGGCCGGTGATGTCGATAGATCGGCGAGCCGTATTCGGTCGGCATGTCCGCGGTCGCAATGATGTCTTTGATCGCGATCGGCACGCCGTGCAACGGTCCGCGTACCGCACCTTGATCAAGCGCCCGCGCCTGGCTCAGGACGTGGTCCGGGTCGAGATGCACCCACGCACCGACCGACGGCTCGCGCTCGGCAATGCGCTCGAGATGCTCCCGCGCCACCCGCTCGGCCGACAGCGCGCGCTTGGCCACGACGGCCGCAAGCTCGACCGCAGTCAGACGAGCAAGCGATTCCGGCACCTTCATCTCTTCGCGTTCCAAAGGCTGCTCGACGCATCGTGACGCCACGACCTGCCGATCAAAAGGTCGCGCCGCTCGCAAGATAGTGCCGGACGATCTCCTCCCCGGTGGCGAACCAGACGCGATCATGCGAGCGAATATATTGCAAGGCGCGGTCGAGCGAGTCGATTCGGTGTGGGACGCCGATCATGAACGGGTGCAGGCAGATGGCCATCACCCGGCCAGATTGCGCGCCTTCGCGGTAGAGAACGTCGAACTGCCGCTTGATCATACTTTCGAACTCGTCCGGACTACCGAAGCGATAATAGACGTGCGGGGAGTCGTTGATCTCGTATGAATAAGGGATCGAGACGATGCGGCGCCCATTGACGTCCATCAGATAGGGCTGATCGTCGTTAACCCAGTCAGCGACGTAGAGACAACCCTCGTCGATCAGATGATCGAGCGTATTCCAGCTCTCGGCCAGGGCCGAGCCAAGCCAGCCGACCGGCCGTTTCCCGCTCGCCTGCTGCAGGCGATCGAGCGCATTGTGAATGAGCTCGCGCTCCTGTTCGGGGGGGATCGCGTTCAGGCGCTGGCTATTGGTCTTGTTGTGGCCAACGAGTTCCCAGCCAAGCTTGACCGCCTCCGCGATGATCTCCGGATGAAATTCGCAAATGTCGCTGTTGACGGTCGGAGATGCACGAATGCCGTGCTTCGTCAGCACATCCATGATGCGCCAGATGCCGACGCGATTGCCGTAGTCGCGCTGGGCCCAGGCGCGCACTGACGGGACCGGCCCTTTTCCTTCGAACGGATGGCCGGACAGCGCGTCCTTCAGTGAAAAGAACTCGATGTTCGGAATCACCCAGACGGCAAGTTGAGCCTCACCCGGCCAGACGATCTTCGGGCGACGCGTGATCGGAACGTATCGAAAAGGTCCGTAATCCGTCGGTTCCACGCTCAGTTCACCTTGATGTCCGCGGCCGTTACGACGGCGCGCCACTTGGCCATTTCCGACCGGATATATGCGCCGAACTCGTCGGGCGTGCCGGTCACAGGCTCGATCCCCAACGACGCGAACTTTTCCTTCATGGCCGGGTTCTGCACGATCTTGATCAATTCACGATTGAGCTTCGCAACGATGTCAGGCGGCAGACCGGCGGGCCCGAGAAATCCGTACCACGAGGTCGCCTCGTAACCCGGCACGCCGGCCTCCGCGAGCGTCGGCAGATCCGGAAGATCGGAAAAGCGCTGTGCGCTGGTCACCCCAAGCGCACGCAATTGGCCCGATTGCACAAACGGGAGCAGACCGGCCATGTCGGAGAAGATGATATGGATGCGTCCGGTGACGAGATCGGCCAAGGCCGGTCCGAGGCCCTTGTAGGGCACGTGCACGATGTCGATGTTCGCCATCGACTTGAACAGCTCGGCCGTGAGCTGAAGGGACGAGCCAACTCCGGAAGAGCCGAAATTGATCTCGCCGGGCTTGTTCTTGGCGAGCGCGATCAACTCTTTGACCGTCCGGACAGGCAGGGACGCGGGAACCGCGAGCACGAAAGGTCCGCTGGCGACCTGCGTGATCGGCGTCAAATCCTTGGGCGGGTCCAAGTTCATCTTGGTGTAGAGGCTGGGATTGGCGGCCATTGTACTGGTCGCGCCGATCATCAGCGTGTAGCCGTCGGGCGCGGATTTCACGACCGAGTCGGTCCCGATCACGCCCCCGGCGCCGGCCCGATTGTCCACGACCACCGTCTGACCCAGGGCGTCAGTCATCTTCTCCGCGATCAGCCTTGCGACGATGTCGTTGCTGCCGCCGGGCGCAAACGGAACCACCAGCCGGATGATTCTGTTTGGGTAACCCTGAGCGGATACTCCATTCGGCCAAAGCGCCACGCCGAGGGCCGCGACAAAGGCGCAAACGAAACCGCGTCGATGCATGATCCTCGTCTCTCCGTTCACTCAGGAACTCTAGGCTGACGGTGAAATGTTTGTCCACGCATCGGTACGCGCGTCGACCTACTTTCAGTAGCATTTGCATGCCGCTGCACAGCGGCTCCTCACCTGCGGCGTGCGCGTGCGGCCGCCCGGGCACCGTCCGTGTGCATTGGCCCGAATAGGCAAGCCGCCTATAGTGGTCGCGAACGGCCCGCCACGAAAAGAGGGCCGACGACGGAGGAAACCCGATGCGGACATTCATTCGGGTGATCGGCGCGCTCGCGGTGCTGAGCGGCGGAGTTTGCCACGCCCAGAACGCACCCGCGGCGCGAGAGCCCTACCCCGTTCGGCCGGTGCGCATCGTCGTACCATTCGCGGCCGGCGGTCCCGGCGACCTGATCTCGCGGCTGATTGCGCAAAAACTCTCCGAAGGCCTGGGCAAGCAGTTCTACGTGGAGAACCAGGGTGGCGCGGGCGGCAATATCGGCATGGGGATGGTTGCTCGTGCGCCGGCGGACGGCTACACGATCATGATCGCGAGTTCGACGTTCATGATCAATCCGAGCCTCTACGGCAAGGTCCCCTACGATCCGATCAAGGACTTCGACCCCGTGACGATCGCGGCGACGACCCCGAACCTGCTGGTCGCGCATACATCGGTGCCGGCGACCAGCGTGAACGAGCTCATCGCGCTCATCCGCGCCGGCAAGTACAGGAACTTTGCGACGCCGGGCGCGGGCACGCCGTCGCACCTCTCGGGCGAACTGTTCAGGTCCGCGTTGAAGCTTGACCTGACTGCGGTCCCGTTCCACGGCGGCGGTCCGATGATTCAATCCGTGCTCGGCGGCCACACACCGATCGCCTTCTCATCGCTGCCGCCCGCGGCGCCCATGATCCGCGACGGCGCGGTCCGTGCGCTCGCCGTGACAACGGCCAGACGGGTCAGCCTGCTGCCCGAGGTGCCTACGCTGGAGGAGGTCGGCTATCCCGGACAGGAAGGTGACACGCCGCAATGCGTTCTCGTTCCTGCCGGCACCCCAAGGGCGATCGTCGATCTTCTGCACCGCGAGATAGTGCGGATCATTGCGCTCCCAGACGTCAAGGAGAAGTTCGCGGCGATCGGCTTCGAGCCGATCGGCACCACACCGGAGGAATTTGCCGCGCGCATCAAGGTGGATGTTCCGCGATGGGCGAAGATCATCCGCGAGGCCAATATCAAGGTGGATTGACGCCTTTACTTGGCGGTGCGTGCGCGCTGGCGCGGGAGAGATTTGCGAGTTTGGGGGCCCGCTCCGTTAAGTAGCCGCGAGAGTTCGCGCGTCGATGGGATGCGCCGGCGCGACGTCAGCGATGCCATTTCGTCGACGGCCAGGTTTTCGATGAACGCAAGCAGGGTCCGGCGTGTCGCGGCGATGTCCGCACTCTCAACGTCCCGCAACGCGACCTCGTTCACCTCCTCGGCGAGAGGAACGAGCTTGTTCTTCAATGCCCGCCCCTTGCGCGTCAGATAGACGTGGACCTCCTTGCGGCTCGTCGGGCTGGGCTTGCGCACGACGTAGCCCAATCGTTCCATGGCATTGAGCGCCGAAAACGTGGTCGGCTCCATCACCCCGGCCTGGCCGCTGAGCTGCCGCTGCGTGAGGCCTTCGCTCTCCCACAGGATACGCAGGAAACTCCAATGACCGTACGACACCGAATGCACGGCGAGCCGCATCTGCAGGGCGCGGGCGAAGCTTCGGGCCGCGTGCTTGACGAGGTGGGCCAGCCGGTCATTGGGGACCGCCTCCTGCCAATGGCGCAGGATTTCGCGGGTCGCCGGCTCGCTCGCAGCGCGCAACGCTTTCACTGCCATTGTCCCTGATCGGCGCATCCCGCAACTCGACAGGATGCGACAAAATTGCTAAAAGATATGCTTAGAGGGCTAAGTATGGCACGCCTGCCGAGCGACTGTCGAGGTGACCTATGAATAAGCCGATGACCGACATGCAGCATCCCAAAATGCTGCTCGACCCCTATGCCACCTGGGCGGCGAGCGAAGGCGTACCGATCACCGAGGATTTCGGCGTCGACCTGCTCGCGGTCCCGACCGCGCCGTGGGCGCGCTTCGGCGTGGATGGCGGCCTCGTGCACCTCAAGGGCCGCGGAGACTTCGTCTCGATCTTCGTACTCGATCTCGCACCGGGCGCGAAGTCGTCGCCGCAGAAGCATCTGTTCGAAGAGGTCGTCTACGTGCTGTCCGGTCACGGCAACACCACGATCGAGACCAGCGACGGCCGCAAGCACAGCTTCGAATGGGGACCCAAGAGCCTGTTCGCCCTGCCGCTCAACTCCCGCTATCAGCACTTCAATTCGAGCGGGCGTGAGCGCGCGCGCCTTGCCTCCACCAACAATCTCGCGCTCATGCTCAACCTGTTTCACAACGAAGCCTTCGTATTCGACAACGGCTACGCCTTTCCCGAGCGCCAAGGCGCGGCCAAATATTTCAGCGGAGAAGGCGAGTTCATCCCGGTACGGCCGGGCCGCAATATGTGGGAGACCAATTTCATTCCCGATCTCGCGGGATTCGAGCTTAAGGCTTGGGACCAGCGCGGTGCCGGCGGATCGAACATGATGTTCATCCTCGCCGACGGCACCATGCACGCCCACACCTCGCAGATGCCGGTCGGCACCTACAAGAAGGCGCACCGCCACGGCGCCGACTTCCACGTATTCGCGGTGACCGGGCACGGCTTCTCGCTGCTCTGGTACGAAGGCGCCAAGGATTTTGTGCGCATCGATTGGAAGCACGGCTGGGTGTTCGCCCCGCCCGACCAGATGTTTCATCAGCACTTCAACACGGCCACCGATCCGGCGCGCTATCTCGCGGTGGCGTTCGGCAGCCTGCGTTACCCCTTCACCACCGACAAGCGTCACGTGTTCCTCGGCATGGACGTGAGCGTGAAGGACGGTGGTTGCCAGATCGAATACGAGCACCAAGACGCTCGCATCCACGGGATCTATCTCGAGGAGCTCGGCAAGCATGGTGTGGCGTCCGGGATGGCCAGGTTCATCGACGAACGGGTTTACGCCAAGACTTCGGCCTGACGTCGTGTAGCGCCGCGATGCACGACCTCGAATTCGAGCATCTTCATGTCAGCGCCGAGGACGCTGCGATCAACGAGGTCGCCTGGGCCGCCGACAATGTCGAGCTGACCACGGTCGGGATCGATATCGGGTCGTCGACTTCGCACCTGATGTTCGCCCGCGTGCACCTGCAGCGGCTATCGGCGGCGCTGTCCAGCCGTTTCGTTGTGGTCGGGCGCAAGATCCTCTGGCAGTCGCCGATCCTGCTGACGCCCTATCGGCCCGACTACACCATCGACGTCGACGAGCTCGGCGGTTTCATCGGCGGCTGCTATGCCTATGCCGGCCTCGAGCCCGAGGAGATCGACAGCGGCGCCGTGATTCTGACCGGCGAGGCGCTCAAGCGCCGAAACGCGCGCGCGATCGCCGAGCTGTTTTCGGACGAAGCCGGAAAGTTCGTCTGTGCCTCGGCCGGGCACCATATGGAATGCCAGATGGCGGCCCACGGCTCCGGCGCTATTGCGCTCTCGCGCGGTCACAATGCGACCGTGCTCAATGTCGATATCGGCGGCGGCACGACCAAGTGCGCGCTGATCGAGAACGGCCGCATCCTCGCCACCTGCGCCATCGCGGTCGGCGGCCGCCTCCTGGTCGAAGACGGCGATAACGGCCTCACCCGCATCGAGCCGCCGGTCGAAGTGGTCGCCAAGGCTCTCGGCATCGGGCTCGCGCTCGGCAAGCCGCTGGCTCCCCAGGATCGCCGCCGCATCGCCGCCCGCATGGCGCGCATCGTCATGGGCATGATCGATCTGCGCCAGCCGGGCGAGCTGGCCCGCTCGCTGCTCGTGACCGAGAGCTGGCCGGCCGGGCTCGCCAACAAGGGCGTCGACGCCATGACCTTTTCCGGCGGGGTGGCGGAGTATCTCTACAAGCGCGAGACGCGAGGCTTCGGCGATCTGGGCTCGGACCTTGCCGAGGAGTTGCGCCATGCGCTGGCGCACCGCCGCGACCTGCCACCCGTCTGGGATCCGGGCCAGGGCATCCGCGCGACCGTCATCGGGGCCGCGCAATTCTCGGTGCAGATCAGTGGCAACACCATCCTGATCGCCGACCCCGACAAGCTGCCGCTGCAGAACCTGCCGGTGCTGTCATGCAGTTTCGCATTGGATGATGTGATCGCGCCCGATGCCGTCGCCACCGCCGTGCGCGGAGCGCTCGCCCGCGCCGACTTCGAGGAAGGCGAGAGCCCGGTCGCGCTGTCGTTCCCGTGGCGTGGCGATCCTTCCCATGCGCGCTTGCACGCGGTCGCTGCCGGCATCTGCACCGCCCTGCCCCGCACCCTACAGGAAGGGATGCCGCTGGTGTTGCTGATCGACGGTGATGTCGGCAAGAGCCTCGGCCGGGTCATCCGCCACGAGATCGCGCCTGATGCCGACGTGATCGCGATCGACGGCGTGCAGCTCAAGGAATTCGACTACGTTGACATTGGCAGCGTCATCGCGCTTACCAATGTGGTGCCGATCATCATCAAGTCATTGCTGTTCAAGTAGCCGAGCCCCCTGAGAGCGACAGCGCTGACGAATGATGGAATTCATGCTGCATCGGCGAAGGGACTGCGTTTGGGTTTGCAAGCCTTAGCCGGTCGCGTCAAATCATCACCGGGCGTACCGTTAGCGTTCAGCCTCCCCAGACATCGCCATGAGGAAACCCATGCCCGCCAAAAAGCTCGCTAAAAAGCCGGTCAGGAAGCCCGCCAAGAAGGCGGCCGCCAAGATGCCAACCCCCCGCGTCGACGTTCTCGCGGAAGACAAGCTCACAGCGGTCCAGCGCACGCTCCTCGATTCGATCCGTTCGGGCCCGCGCGGCGGCAGCATCAGCATCCGCGGGCCATTCGCGGTCTTTCTGCATGCGCCGGAATTCGGCGAACTCGCGCAGAAGCTAGGGGGCTTTCTCCGCTATCAGACGGCGGTGCCACCGCGGCTCTCGGAGTTCGCGATCCTGGTCACGGCAAAGCTGTGGCGCGCCCAGTACGAGTGGTTCGCGCATGTGCCGCAGGCGGAGCGCGCCGGAGTCACAAAAGAGACGATCAGCGACCTGCACAAGGGACGCGCGCCGAAGTCGCTCCCCAAGGACGAGCGCGCGATCTACGACTTCATTCAGGAACTCTACAAGACGCGGCGCGTGAGCGACAAAACCTACAAACTTGTCGTTGATGTTCTCGGCGAGCCGGCGACCGTGGAATTCGTGGGCATCCTCGGCTACTACGTGTTGATCTCGATGATCCTTAACGTCTTCCGCATGTCTCCGCCGGAAGGTCAGCCGCTTCCGTTCGCGGACTAGGCAAGACCTCGCTCCCCTTGCGCGGCGGATGCGCTCGCATTCGCCGACTGTCGTGGTATCAATATACCTGCATCGCCCGTCGCATAAACTTTGCCCATATTCCCGATTGCGGAAAAAATAATCATCTCCCGTGCAACCGACGATGGCATGTGGTTTGCTGCAGGTCCCCCACTACCGGGATGCACCCCTACACGTGGAGGTTACAAATGCGAGGTCGCAAATTCAGCGGGCTTTCTCCGTCGACGCAGGCGGAAAAGAAGAAAGAGGGAGCCGTCATAGAGCGCCGGAATGTCCTCGCCGCCGGGCTTGCATTGGCTGCGGGCAGCACCCTCGCAGCGCCAGCCATCGCGCAGACGCAGCCGTCGATCCGCTGGCGCCTGACCTCCAGCTTCCCCAAAAGCCTTGAAACGATTTACGGCGGCGGCGAGTTCTTCGCCGAACGGGTGAACAAGCTCACCGACGGCAAATTCAACATCCGCGTCTTCGCCGCGGGCGACATCGTGCCTGCTTTTCAGGCACTCGATGCCGTCCAACAAGGCACGGTCGAACTCTGCCACACGGCGACCTACTATTACGTCGGCAAAGACTTCACCATGGGTTTCGGAACGGCGCTGCCATTCGGTCTCACCACGCGTCAGCAGAACGCGTGGATGTATCACGGCGGCGGCCTCGATACCCTGAATGCATTCTTCAAGGAGTATGGCGTCATCGGCTTCCCGGCCGGCAATACCGGGGCGCAGATGGGCGGCTGGTTTCGCAACGAAGTGAACACGCTTGCCGACTTCAAGGGGCTGAAGATGCGCATTCCCGGCCTCGGCGGCCAAGTCATGGCGCGGATCGGCGCCGTGCCGCAGGCTTTGCCCGGCGGCGACATTTATCCGGCGCTTGAGCGCGGCGCGATCGACGCCACCGAATGGGTCGGACCCTACGACGACGAGAAGCTCGGCTTCTACAAGATCGCCAAGCACTACTACTATCCGGGTTGGTGGGAGCCCTGCTCGATGTACCACGTCATGATCAATCTGCAGAAATGGGAGTCCCTGCCCAAGCCCTACCAGGAGGCGATCATCAGTGCGGCGCGCGAGACCAACCTCGACATGGTGGCGGAGTACGACGCCAAGAACCGCCTGGCCTTGATGCGGCTCAAGGCCAACGGCGTTCAGTTGCACAAATTTTCCGACGACATCATGAACGGCTCCTACAAGGCCGCGACCTCACTCTACGACGAAGAGGCCGCGAAGAACGCCAAGTTCAAAACGATCTATGAAGGGTGGAAGAAATTCCGCGCCGAGGAGGCTCAGTGGTTCGCGCTGAGCGAGTTGTCCATGGATCAGTTCTTCGCGGCGCAGCCGTCCTAGCCAACCGCATCGCGAGCATACCGCTACGTCCATGCGTCCATTCCTGAAGTTCGCGGACGCGGTCGATTGGCTCGACGAGCAGGTCGGACAAACGCTCAAATGGCTCGTGCTGTTCGCGAGCCTCATCAGCGCCGGCAACGCGCTGATGCGCTACACCATCCACTACAGCTCGAACGCCTGGCTCGAAATCCAGTGGTACATGTTCGGCGCCATGTTCCTGTTGGCGGCCGGCTACGCGCTCAAGCACGGCGAGCACGTTCGCGTCGACGTCTTCTACAGCAAGATGTCGCCGCGAACGCAGGCCTGGGTCGATGTCGTCGGGACCGTCCTGTTCCTGATGCCGATGGCCGTCATTATCGCCTGGCTGTCGATCCCGATGGTCGTGAACTCGTATCACATCCAGGAGCATTCGTCGGACGCCGGCGGGCTGCTGCGTTGGCCGATCAAGATCATGATCCCGCTCGGCTTCGCGCTGCTCGCCCTGCAGGGCGTTGCGGAAATCATCAAGAAGGCGGCCGTTGCCGGCGGCATCCGCGAGGCGGGTAAAGTCTACGAGCGGCCGGTGCAATGACGCCGTCATTCGAGTTGATGGCGCCGCTGATGTTCGCGGGGCTGATCGTCGTCCTGCTCATCGGCTATCCGGTCGCGTTCTCGCTCTCGGCGGTGGGCCTGGGCTTCGGTTTTCTTGCCATCCAGCTCGGTTATTTCGACTTCGTGCTGCTGCAAGCGCTGCCCGAGCGTATCTTTGGCATCGCCTCCAACCAGTTGCTGCTGTCAATTCCGTTCTTCACCTTCATGGGCGCGATATTGGAGCGCTGCGGGCTGGCCGAGGATCTCCTCGACACGATGGGCCAATTGTTCGGCCCGATACGCGGAGGCCTCGCGTATTCGGTCATCCTCGTCGGCGCGCTGCTCGGGGCGATTACCGGGACCGTGGCGGCCTCGGTGATCGCGATGGGGCTGATCTCGCTGCCGGTGATGACGCGCTACGGCTACGATCCGAAAGTGGCAACCGGCGTCATCGCCGCGTCCGGCACCATCACCCAGATCATTCCGCCCTCGCTGGTGCTGGTGGTTCTGGCCGATGCGATGGGCCGCTCGGTCGGCGACATGTATGCCGGCGCATTCATCCCGAGCTTCATTCTCGTCGGCCTGTTCTGCCTCTGGATCTTCATCGTCGGCATCGTCTGGCCGGAGAAGGTGCCGCCGCTGCCGAAGGAGGTTCGCACCGCCAGCCTCGGCGTGCTGTTCGTCCGCTGCATGGTGTCGATGGTGCCGTCGCTGGTGCTGATCTTCATGGTCCTAGGCACGATCCTTGTGGGACTTGCCACGCCGACCGAGGGCGGCGCGATGGGAGCGGTCGGCGCCCTGGCGCTCGCGATCATTCACCGGCGCCTGACCTGGAAGCTGCTCAAGGAGGCAATGGACACCACGCTCAAGCTGACGACCATGGTGATGTTCATCCTTGTCGGCTCGACGGTGTTCAGCCTCACCTTTCGCGGCGTGGACGGCGATCTCTGGATCGAGGGGATGCTGTCGAACCTGCCGGGCGGCGTTTTCGGCTTCCTGGTGTTCGTCAACGTGTTCATATTCTTCCTGGCGTTTTTCCTCGACTATTTCGAGATCGCCTTCATCATCATTCCGCTGCTCGCGCCGGTGGCGGAGAAGATGGGCATCGATCTGATCTGGTTCGGCGTCCTCATCGGCGTGAACATGCAGACATCGTTCATGCACCCGCCGTTCGGCTTTGCGCTGTTCTATCTGCGCTCGATCGCACCGCCCTCGATCAAGAGCGAAGATATCCTATGGGGCTCGATCCCCTGGGTCGTCATCATGTTGATCATGGTGGCGCTGGTGATCCTGTTTCCAGGAATGGTGGCGCTCAGCATCCAGATCTTCGGCAGATTCTAGGGACCGCTCCAGTCTTTAGCGGTCCCGGGCGCCGTCAGTGGTTATGGCCGCTCATCGGCGCAGAGGGCGCACCCGCGGCCTCGACCGAGTATTCGACGTCGACCTTGCCGGCTTTCTCGAATTGCAGCGTGGCTTTGACCTTCTGGCCCTTTTCGAGCGGCTGCGTCAGTCCCGTGAGCATCACGTGAAACGATCCAGGCTTTAGCTCGACCGTCTCGCCGGGCTTGATTTCGAGCCCGCCTTCCACCGGCCGCATCTTTGCGACGCCCTGCTCCATCACCATGCTGTGGACCTCGAATCCGCTGGCGGCCGAAGTCGAGCCGCCCACCAGGCGATCAGGAGCCGTGCCTTTGTTGGTGATGGTCATGTAGGCGCCGGCGACCTTTGCCCCCTTGGGGGTCGCGCGGCTCCACGGCTTGCCCACCTCGATCGAGCCGATGCTGTAGTTCTGGGCCATGGCGGCGCTCGCCCAGAGCGAGAGCGCGACGCCAAAAGCAAGAGCGATACGTGTCATTGATTCCTCGTAAAGGAGCTGCGCGCACGACAATGCGGCGGCAGAGCCGGCAGGACATGGGGTCAATGTAGGATCGAAGCGGCAGCGCGTCCACCGCCCGCCGCCCAGCCTGCAGCGCGATGCTCAGGCCGAGGCCGGAGTGCGACGGCTCGGCTGGTTCTCGCGAATTAATGATTTGACCACATCGGCGCACGCCGCCGGCTTGAAGCCACGGGCGCGATTCTTGTCGCCGATCAGAAACATGATGCGTTGCTGGTCCACCGCACGACGGTAGACTTCGGCCCACGGCAACGCCGCCTCGCAGCGGCGATCGGCGGCACCGTCGACACCGCTGATGTCGATGATGGTGAAATTTTCTCCACGCATGAGTTCACCGACGGTGGCGAAGCGCAAGGCGAGGCGGCCATAATGAAATTCGCGCATGCTGCGCGCGACCGCGTCGAGCCGCGCTTCCAGTTCGCGCGTAATGTGCTGACGCGCGTCGTGGTCGATCCCGTCGGTACGCAAAGTCAAAGAGAGAATGCGCCCGCTCGACGCTCCCGGCAGTCGCGCATAGAGCACAGAGGCCACACCGGCATGGGACACCAGGCGTTGCAGGATCAGTTTCTCGCCGGGCGGGACATGGCGGAGATATTCGCGCAGCGCCGAAACGTCGTCGATCCGCCGCGCGCACCGCCGCCCGCTGTCAGGCTTGGCAATCAGCGGAAACACCAGTCCGGCGGCGGACAGGAATTGCCGAAC
>Ga0207691_10000891_pt1 | contig 29595 bp, 22 predicted proteins | sample KBSM13metaG_FD_184327 | JGI IMG/M metagenome (GOLD analysis project Ga0207691, IMG submission 184327) | Miscanthus rhizosphere microbial communities from Kellogg Biological Station, Michigan, USA - KBS M1-3 metaG (SPAdes) (version 2) | ecosystem: Host-associated > Plants > Roots > Rhizosphere >...
GTCGGAGAAGCCCTTGGCCCGCAGCGTCGCATGATTGATGCCGGGGGCCTGGCCGAGCGAGCCATGGCCGACGGCATAGGCCTCGATCTCGGCGATTTCCGCGACCGAGTAGCCGAGCACGCGCAGCGCCTCCGGCACCGCGCGGTTGATGATCTTGAAGTAGCCGCCGCCGGCGAGCTTCTTGAACTTGACCAGTGCGAAGTCGGGCTCGATGCCGGTGGTGTCGCAATCCATGACCAGGCCGATGGTGCCGGTCGGCGCGATCACCGAGACCTGCGCGTTGCGGTAGCCGTGCTGCTCGCCGAGCGTGAGCGCGCGGTCCCAGGCGCGACGGGCATGCTCAACCATCCGCGGATCGGGACAGGCCTTGTGATCGAGCGGCACCGGAGGCGACGCCACCTTCTCATAGCCGGTGCGCTCGCCATGGGCGGCGCGGCGGTGGTTGCGGATGACGCGCAGCATGTGCTCGCGGTTCTTCTTGTAGCCGGGGAAGGCGCCAAGCAGCCCCGCCATCTCGGCCGAGGTGGCGTAGCTGATGCCGGTCATGATGGCGGTGAGCGAGCCCGCGATCTGGCGGCCGGCATCCGAATCATAGGACAGGCCCGACGACATCAGCAGGCCGCCCAGATTGGCGTAGCCGAGACCAAGCGTGCGGAACTCGTAGGAGAGGGTCGCGATCTCGCGCGAGGGGAACTGCGCCATCAGCACCGAGATTTCGAGCACGACGGTCCACAGCCGCACCGCATGCTCGTAGCCGTCGAGGTCGAACTGCCCCCAGGTCAATCCTTCCCCGCTTGATGTCGATGGGGAGGAGTGGGTGCGGAACGCGAGCAGGTTCATCGAGGCGAGATTGCACGCGGTGTCGTCGAGGAACATGTATTCCGAGCACGGATTGCTGGCGCGGATCGGCCCCGAGGCCGGGCAGGTGTGCCAGTCGTTCACGGTGGTGTGGTACTGCAGGCCGGGGTCGGCGCAGGCCCAGGCGGCGTGGCCGATCTTCTCCCAAAGATCTCTCGCTTTGATCGTCTTGGCGATCTTGCCGGGCTTGGTGCGCCAGAACAGATCCCAGTCGGCATCGGACTCGACCGCCTTGAGGAACTCGTCGGTGACGCGCACCGAGTTGTTGGAGTTCTGGCCCGAGACCGTGAGATAGGCGTCCGAATCCCAGTCGGTGTCGTAGACCGGGAAGTGGATGTCGCTATAGCCCTGCTTGGCGAACTGGATCACGCGCTTGATCAGGTTGTCCGGCACATGGGTTCGGCGTGCGGCCTTGATCTCGCGCCGCAGGACCGGGTTCTTCTCCGGATCGAAGCAGTCGTCGCCCGAGCCCTCGCAGTTCACGCAGGCTTTGAGGATCAGCTTGAGGTGCTTCTGGTTAATCTTGGAGCCGGTGACGAGGGCGGCGACCTTCTGCTCCTCGAGCACCTTCCAGTCGATGAACTGCTCGATGTCGGGATGATCGGTGTCGACGATCACCATCTTGGCGGCGCGCCGCGTGGTGCCGCCCGATTTGATGGCGCCGGCGGCGCGGTCGCCGATCTTGAGGAAGCTCATCAGGCCGGAGGACTTGCCGCCGCCGGCGAGACGCTCGCCTTCGCCGCGCAGGCGCGAGAAGTTCGAGCCGGTGCCCGAGCCGTATTTGAACAGGCGCGCCTCGCGCACCCACAGATCCATGATCCCGCCTTCGTTGACGAGATCGTCCTTGATCGACTGGATGAAGCAGGCGTGCGGTTGCGGATGCTCGTAGGCCGATTTCGACTTGACCAGCTTGCCGGTCTGGAAGTCGACGTAGAAATGGCCCTGGCTCGGGCCGTCGATGCCGTAGGCCCAATGCAGCCCGGTGTTGAACCATTGCGGCGAGTTCGGTGCCGCCATCTGCATCGCCAGCATGTAGACGTGCTCGTCGAAGAACGTGCGGGCGTCCTCCTCGCTGTCGAAATAGCCGCCCTTCCAGCCCCAATAGGTCCAGGTGCCGGCGAGCCGCTCGAACACCTGCTTCGACGACTGCTCGCCGATGCTGCGCTCCTTCTCCGGCAGCGCCGCCAGCGCCGCCTCGTCGGGAACCGAGCGCCACAGCCAGGAGGGGACGGTCTCTTCCTCGACCTTCTTGAGCCGCGCGGGCACGCCCGCCTTGCGGAAGTACTTCTGCGCCAGCACGTCGGCGGCGACCTGCGACCAGTCCTTGGGAACTTCGACGTTGTCGGCGTGGAACACCACTGAGCCGTCGGGATTGCGGATCTCGCTTGCGGTGAGCCTAAACGCGATGTCCGCGTAGGGGGACTGTCCTGCCTTGGTGTAACGCCGCTCGATCCGCATTCTTTGCCCCTTTTGTCGTTGACGCGGCAGCCTGCGGGGGGAAGCCCCACTTATATAAGCCGCCGACACGTTTCCCGCGACGCGCCCTGGCCTCAGGCCGCGCTCGGACTGCTCGCTCAAGTCTTCTCTGTTTTAACGCCTCATCCCGTGGCCTTTGGCGGCCTCGGATTTTGTTGCAGTACGTCCGCGGCGCGCTCGTCCGGAGGCAACACAAAGCCTCTCTCCGGCGCCGGTGGGCGAACGGAGCGGTTACGCAGACCCCTTTCAGGAGAGCGCCCGGCGGGACTTCGAACCACTCGCGCCGAACCCATTCAAGCTATGACGGCCCCTTTCGCTCGTCAAGGCTTAGTATGGCCCCCGTAAAGAAACTCCTAAATGTGGTGGGAACCTGTGAAATTCGGGGGCGACTCAGGTGCAATGCGGGAAGTATCGGATATCGAAACCGGATTCGGAAGGCTCTCGTCCACAGCCGGGTCACGCTGGTGTCATGGAATCGGTGTCAAGGGATAAATCTGCGACTACGACCCTCGCGGGCGGCGGTTCCGAGCGCCTTGGCTGGGGTGGCGGCGGCGTCTAGGCACCACCGACGCGCAGGGCAGGGGCGCGATCAGATTCGCGTCCGCTGATTCTTAGTGAGCCCGCCACGTGGCAGACGCTCGTGTCCCGGGCGAGCGTAGCGAGGCCCGGGACCCAGGAGTTTCAGAAAGATTCGCGCGGAAAATTCTGGCCGTGGGACTCTAGGTCCCGGCTCGCGCTCGCGCGTGCCACCGACAGCATCTCGGTACAGCTTGGGCGCTCGCTTGGCCGGGACACGCGAGCGGCGCGCCCCGGAATGTCAACTGTGTCGACTCAACGACGACCCGCTTGCCGCTACTTCAACACCAGATCGACCTGCAGGATCTCGTTGAAGGGCACGGCGGAGTGCTCGATGCCGTTGCCGGCCGATTGGCCGTCGCCGCTCACGGTATAGAGACGATTGCCGATGGCGCCGACCGCGAGCCCATGGCGCGGGCGCGGCATCGACGGCAGGATCTGCCAGCGGTTGAGCGCGGGATCGTAGGCTTCCACCGCTTTGAACGCCGCCAGGAAGCGCTGGTCCTGGCCTTCGCCGCCGGCCACCAGGATCTGGTTGTTGTAGACGCCGGCGCCGATGGCACTGCGCGCGGTCGGCATGCGGGCCCGCGGCATCCATAGATCGGTGGCGGGATCGTACATTTCGACCAGGTCGACATTGTTGCTGGTGCCGGAGATGAACGCCGAGCCGACGCGGCCGCCGATGACATAGAGCTTGTCGGCCACGCCGACGGCCACGTGGTGATTGCGTGCGAGCAGCAGCGGGCGGACGGTCTTCCAGGTGTTCGCCGCCGGGTCGTATTCCTCGACCGTCGCCATCACGTTGTGCGGGCGCGCGGGGTGGATGCCGTTTTCGGTGACGCCGGACAGCGAGTTGGCCCCGCCGGTGACGTAGATCTTGCCGTTGGCGACACCGGCCGCCGCGGCGCCGCGCCTGGTCGGCATGGGCGCGAGCTCTTTCCACTCGTCTGTCGCCGGGTCGTACTCCCACGCGTTGTTCACCGGGTTCCAGGCCGGGGCACCTGAGTCCGGATAGGTAAAGCCGCCGAAGGCGTAGATCTTGTTGTTCAAGGTCGCGAACGCGACGTGGTGGGAGGGAAGCCGCATCGGGCGTTTCTTCGCCCATTGATTGGATGCCGGATCGTATTCGTAGACCATCGCCTTGGGCTTCCAGACCGGTGCGAGACCGGCAAAGACGTAGAGCTTGCCGCCCGCGGTCGCGCCCAGCACTTCCTCCGACGCTTCCGGGAATGGCGCGCCCTGGAACCAGGGATTGGCCGCGGTCGGAGCGGCGGGCGCGGGAGCCTGCGCAAAGGCGGTGGCCGCAGCACATGCGGCCAGCATGACGCCGCCCCAGGCGGCGCACCACAGGCGCGATGACGTCATCTCTTTGACCTCCCTGTCGTGTTCTGATGTCGAAGCCGGTGGTCGGCCTCTTGCGGCGCGCCAGCGCCGGGCAGGCATCGTAGGCGGCCGGTCCGGTCCGGCGCAACGTGGCGCGCGAGAGGGCCCGCGGAGTGGACCGCGGGCGTCGGATCAAGGGCTGCGCGCAAAGCGCTGATCGTTCCTCATCCTCAGATTTTGCTTGAGACTGAAGCTCAGATTTCGCTTCAACTTGCGATCACGGCGTTGTGTCGGAGCTGAAGTGTATTATAAATATTACTAATATAAGTATTTGTTATATCTATATATTTATAGCACAATAGTTTCCGCCAATAGGCCGGCAGTCGCGAAGATACCGCTGCCAGTGTGATGCGCATCACATCGGCCCGGAGGTGGCGGTGGCATTTCACGGTCAGCAGGCGCTGGCCACCCGGCCTCACGCTTATGCACCCAGACTGATGGACCAACATCCGCAAAGGAGACGCAACATGAAGACCCTGATCGCCACCGTGGCCCTCGCCACCGCTCTCGTCGCCCCGATCTTCACCCAGGCCGCGACCGCTGCCCCCAACGACGTGGTCGTGGGCGGCAAGAGCATCGGGCAGGACCCGGATGCGAACGTTCGCCTGCAGATGCGCCGCGATGCCGGCAGCGAAGGCTTCTGATCTGGATTCCAATCGAACCATTCCAAAGCGGCCGGCGTTCGCGTCGGCCGCCTTTTCCAGAGCGAGGGACGACGATGAAAACGGCAGCGAAGCAATATGCGGTTACGTTCGGACTGGCATGCGCGCTCGCCCTGATGGCGACGCCCTCACCGCTGGTGCAAACCCGAGCCGGCGTGCAAGGCGCGGGCACATTGGCGCAATACTGCGCCCCGCAATACGATCCTGCGGACCTGCAGCGCGTCTATTGCCGCGATCGCGGCTGAGCGCCACGGGCTGCACCCTTACGTCCGGCGCCAGGAGCGAAATCGCTTCAAACTGGATCGCGATTTCGCTCCAAGGATCTGTTTGGCCGCATGATCCTGATCTTATCCGAAGAGCCTGCAGCTTTTCAGGATCATGCGCCTGACCGGTGCGATCATTCGACCGGCTTGACCCCGACCCGCTGCATCAGCTGGGCGGTGGCGAGCACGTCCTCGCGAAAGTATTTCCCGAATTCATCGACGCTCATCGGCATCGGCTCGCTGCCGACCTTGGCGAGCCGCTCCTGCACGACCGGGAGCTGCATGGCCTTGACCGATTCCGCGTGGATGCGGTCGACGATCTCGCGCGGAGTTTTCGCGGGCACGAAAATCCCGGTCCAGAACAGATAGGCCGAATCCTTCAGGCCGAGCTCCATCGTGGTCGGCACATCGGGCAGGGCGGTGGCCCGCGTGTCCGTGCTCACGGCCAAAGCCACGAGCTGGCCTTCCTTGACCAGCGGCAGCGCGGGCGCGAGCGGGAGGAAATAGAAATCGATCCGTCCGGCCATCACTTCGGTGAACGCTTCGTTCGGCCCACGGAACGGGATGTGCTGGGCGTCGATCCCGGCGCTCAGGCGAAAGCGCTCGGCGGCGAGGTGGGATACCGAGCCGATACCGGCGGAGGCGAAGTTCATCGCCCCGGGCTTGGCCTTGGCGGCGGTGATCAGGTCGGCCGCGGTCTTGAAGCCCTTGGTCGGCGAGGTCACCAGGACGGTCGGCGTTTTCCCGAGCGCCACCACCGCCGTGAAATCGTTGAGCGTGTCATAGGGCAGGCTCTTGTAGAGCGAATAGGCGGCGCTGAACGAGGAGGAGTGCACCAGCAGGGTGTGCCCGTTGGGCTGTGCCTTGCCGACCGCTGTGACGCCGATGGTGCCGCCCGCGCCCGGACGGTTCTCGACCACGATCGGCTGGTTCACCTGTTTCGATACCTGCTCCAGCACGATCCGCCCGACGATGTCGTTGGCGGCGCCGGCGGCGAAGGGAACGATCGCCTGAATCGTCCGCTCCGGCCAAGGCGGCGACGCCTGCGCCACCGCAACCTGCGGCAGCGCCAACAACACCGCGCCGGCCAGATGCCAGGTCCGCAATGAGATTGGCAATGCAATCATCGATTTCTCCCGCGCGCTCTTTTTCTTGCCTGTGTCGCCGGCGGCAACATAGGCGGCCGAACCCCGAGGGAGCAATGGCGGCAGGGTGGGTCAAGGGGCCGCTGTTCGCGCCCGGCGCTCGCGGTCCCGCTGCGTGTCCTCGCGCATGCCGGGCGCAGCGTCCTGCCGCGCCTCGGTGGTATCGGCTCGCAAGCTCTCCGCACGCGCACGGGGCAGCGCGGTCGGATGCTCCTGCTGCAGGAACGCGATCAGCTGCTCGCGGATGTCGCAGTGCAGGTCGAATGCGTCCGCGGCCGAGCGCGCACTCGTCAGCGCGCGCAACTACCGCGCCTTCGGTGAGCGCCATCCGTTCCTGCGCACGCTCGTCCGACAGAGCAAGGGGCCGCTCGCCCTGGCGCTGGTGGCGGTCAAATCGTGGCGCTCCGCCGCGTCACGCCGCCAAGACCGTCAGGATAGGCGCGCGAGCCCGGCATGCAACCGGCCCCGCCGCCTGGACTTCATGCATCGATGGTGGCATGAACGCGCCTCCCTCTGGACTTCCATTGGCGAGCTGATGAAAACGTTTTTCCTGCGCTTCTTCACCTGGTGGAACGGGGCGACCTTCGGCACGCTGCTGACGACCTCCCTTTACGGCGAGTTCGTTGGCGAGGACGAGTTCGGCAACCGCTACTACCGCACCAAGGGTGGCAAGATCGATCCGGCGCTCGGGTTCGAGCGGCGCTGGGTGATCTACAACGGCGCGGTCGAAGCCTCGAGCATTCCGCCATCGTGGCACGGCTGGATGCATCACACCGTCGATGTGCCGCCGACGCAGGAAACGGTCGTGCCGCGTCCGTGGTGGAAACCGCACCGGCCCAACCTCACCGGCACGCCGGCGGCGCACCGTCCCACCGGCTCGACTTTGGCGCAGGGCCGCAGGCCGAAAGCCACGGGCGACTACAAGGCCTGGATCCCGGGCCGCTGACGCGTTGCGGCGGGTTCTCCGCCGAACGATGGAAGCCATTGTGGTTGTTTAACTTTCAACGGTGTTGCCGTATCAAACAGGTTCGCGTCGCAGGTCGTCCCACCTCTGATTCGCCTTATTCCGCGTGTTAACCGGCGGGGCTGAACCAGGGGATTCCCGCAAGTCCTTGAGCACCATCTCGCCGATGGCACGATCGTTCCGTACCGCTTGCCTGCTTGCCGCGCCGCTCACGGCCGCGCTTGGCGTGCTTCCAGCGACGGCGCAGTTCGTCAATCCCTTTGAGGCCCTGTTCGGTCAGCCGCCGCGTCCGCCCTCGGGTGTCCCCGGCGGGCGGCCACCGCCGCCTCAGCAGGCGCCCCAGCAGCAGGGCTATCCGCAGGACCCGCAGTATCAGCAGCAGCCCTATCCGGGGCAGGCGCGGCAGGCACCACCCGCAGGCGGCGTTCAGAACCAGCCCTTGCCGCCGCCCGATGGAACCACGGCGGCGGCCGATCCGCGCGCGCCCGGCGGACCTATGGCGCTGCCTGGTAACCCGCCCGGCCAGCGCCAGCCGCGCGGCACGCCGCAACCTGCCGACACCTCGCCGCAACCCGGCGATGAGGTCATTCCCGAGCCGCCGTCGCAGAAGATCACCAACAAGGGTGCGCTGTTCTCCGGGCTCGACAAGATCACCGGCCGCATCATCACCTTCGATGCCGCCATCGGCGAGACGGTACAGTTCGGCGCGCTGCAGGTGACGCCGCGCATCTGCTACACCCGCCCGCCGACCGAGACCTCCAATACCGATGCGTTCATCGAGGTCGACGAGGTCACGCTGCAGGGCGAGGTCAAGCGCATCTTCACGGGATGGGTGTTCGCGGCCAGCCCTGGCCTGCACGCGGTCGAGCATCCGATCTATGACGTCTGGCTCACGGACTGCAAAAATCCGGTGGTCGCGGCCACCGCGCCGCCGCCCGAGGCGGCTCCGCCGCCCGTGACGCCGGCGAAGCCGCCGGCCGCGCCACGGCGCGCCATCCCGCCGCCGCCGCAACCCGGCGCGCCGCGGCGCTGATCGTCTCCAAGGCGCAGGCGACAATCTGAGGCATGCGCTCCATGCTGCGCACGCCCGCCATCCGCGTCTTCAAATTGCGCCGTGGATAGACACTTGCGACGCTCCGCGCGTTACGCCGAGCGATCGCCGGCAAGCACCGCAAGCGCCTGCGCTCCGGTCACCGGCTGCCTGGTGCCCAGCGCGCCGAAGTCGCCATCGCCGCTGAGCGCTGTCTCCAGGAGCTTGTGATACTGCCGGCGCGGCACCTCGATCGCGCCGAAAATCCTGAGGTGATCGGTCACGAATTGCGTGTCCAGCAGTTTGAACCCGCCGGCCTTGAGCCGGGCCATGAGATGCACGAGCGCAACCTTGGACGCGTCGCGTGCGCGGTGGAACATGCTCTCGCCGAAGAAGGCGCCGCCGAGTGTCACGCCGTAAAGACCGCCGACGAGGGTGTCGCCCTCGTAGACTTCCAGACTGTGGCAATGGCGGCGATCGTACAGCTTGCGATAGAGGACGCGGATGCGCGTATTGATCCAGGTGCGCGGGCGGTCGGGTTGCGGCTCCGAGCAGCCCTCGAGCACGGCGTCGAAGTCCCGGTTCATGGTGACGGTGAAGCGGTCGGAGCGCACCGTGCGGACGAGCCGCGACGGCATGTGAAAACGATCGAGCGGAATGATGCCGCGCATCTCCGGCTCGATCCAATAGAGCGCCGGGTCGTCGGCGCTGTCCGCCATGGGAAAGATGCCGCAAGCATAGGCCTTGAGCAGCACTTCCGGCGTGATCTCGATGAAGGCGGTTTCGCGGTTGGCCATCTGGGCGCTTTGGGGTCCGGCGAGACGGATGATTCAGCAAGATAAGGTGTGCTAGCGTGCCATGCGAGAGGTTCGCATGCCAACCGGATTTGCCGCGCATTGGTCCCGCCGCGCGATCGTTTCGATCGCGGCGTGGCTCGTGGTGCTGCAGGCGTTTTTCGCCGGTGTCGCGATCGCCCAGACGGGAGCGACACTCAGCTTCGATCCATTCGCGGCCGCTGCCATCTGCCACGGCTCGGGCGGGGCTGGTTCCGACGACACGACCGCGCCGGAGACCGGCAAGGTCAGGCACCTGTGCTGCGCCTATTGCATGTCGGCGGCGCCCGCGGTGCCGCCGCCCGCCGTGCCGAATGTCCTGCAGCCCCGGCCAATTTCGCGGCTGGTCGCGTATTCGGGCTTCACCTTGGTCTTCGCGCATCAGGCGGTGCGCGCGGGCCGGTCGCAGGCACCTCCAGCGCTGACATGAACGCCTAGCCGCGCGGGCGAATGCTTCGCCCGCCGTTCATGTCTTTTGACTCTGGAGATCCAAGATGTTTCGCGAGCTTTTTCTCGGCGCCGTCGGCGTCGTTGCCGCCGTCTGTGCTGCCTCCGCCCATGTCACCCTCGAAACCAAGGAAGCGACGGTCGGCGCACCCTACAAGGCAGTGCTGCGCGTCCCGCATGGCTGCGAGGGCGCGGCCACGATCGCGCTGCGCGTGCGCGTTCCCGACGGAATGATAGCCGTCAAGCCGATGCCGAAGCCGGGTTGGAAGATCGAGACCGTCAGCGTCAAGTACCCGCAGGCCTACAGTCACTTTCGCAACGCGAAGCTCACCGAGGGCGTGACCGAGATCAGTTTCACCGGCGGCAACCTGCCCGACGCCTTTTACGACGAGTTCGTATTCACCGGCTTTCTCGCCGGCGATCTCGAAGCCGGCAAGCTGCTGTATTTCCCGGTCGTGCAGGAATGCGAAAAGGGCGTCCATCGCTGGATCGAGATTCCCGCCGCCGGCAAACCAGCGAGCGAATATCCCGAGCCGGCGCCGGCTTTGAAGCTGCTGCCGAAAATGTAGTCGGCGGGTATGACGAGGCGCGGCAGGGCCGTTGTCGCCGGCTTCATCGCGTTGTTGATCGCGCTGGCGCTCGCCGGCGAGGCGTACGCTCATGCCTCGCTGGTGAAGGCGTCGCCTGCGGATGGAGCGGTGGTGCCGGTCGCGCCGGCAGTGCTGAGCTTGACGTTCAATGAGCCGGTCTCCCCGCTGGTGATCCGTCTCATCGGACCGGATGGAGCATCGATCGAGCCGGGCGCCGTCGTCGCTGAAAACAACGCGGTCACGGTCACCGCGGCGGCGCCCCTGCAACGCGGCACGCACGTGCTGAGCTGGCGCGTGATCTCGTCCGATGGACATCCGGTCGGCGGCTCCCTGCTGTTCTCGATCGGCGCACCGAGCGCGCAGCCCGCGGCGGAAGCCGATCGTGGCGCCGAACGCGGCGTGCTCCCTGCCGTGTGGGCGGCCAAGGTCGTGCTCTATGCCGCGCTGTTCGTGGGTATCGGCGGCGCTTTCTTCTCTGCCTGGATCGCCGATCCGGTCTCGCGGCGGCGGTCGCAGCCGTGGCTGCTCATGCTTCTCGCCGCCGGGCTGATGGCAGCTCCCGCGTCGGTCGCCCTCCAGGGCGTCGATGCGCAAGAACTCCCGCTCTCCGGCTTGGCGCAAAAGGTAAGCTGGCAAACAGGTCTCGAGACGTCCTATGGCCCGACCGCGATCACAGCCGCGTTCGCGCTGTTCGCGGGTTTCTTCGCGTGCGTCGCGGAGTCCGCGCGCACCGCCCGAGGCTTGGCGCTCCTCGGCCTCTTTGGCGTGGGGCTCGCGCTTTCGCTCAGCGGGCACGCCAGCACGGCCGCGCCGCAGTTCGTCAGCCGACCGGCCCTGTTCCTGCACGCGGTATGCGTGGCGTTCTGGATCGGGGCATTGTTGCCGCTCGCTCTGGGCGTGCGTGATGCCGGCACACGTGCCACGCCTTCCGGCGGCGGCGAACTCAAGCGCTTCTCCAACACAATCGTCCCGGTGATCGCATTGCTGCTGCTCACCGGCCTATGGCTTGCCTTCGTTCAGATCGATCGCATCGATGCCCTTTGGACGACGAGCTATGGCCGGGTGCTCGCGTGCAAGCTTGCCGCGGTCGTCGCGTTGTTCGCGCTCGCCGCCGCCAACCGCTGCTGGCTGGTGCCGAAGTTCGAAACCTCAGGCCGCGCGGCCGCGCGGCCGCTCGTGATCTCGATAGCGTTCGAGCTTGTCATCGCATTGGTGATTCTGGGACTGGTGGCGCTGTGGCGCTTTACGCCGCCGCCGCGCGCGCTCGTCGTCGACGCGCCGGTCTCCGTACATGTCCACGGCGAGAAAGCCATGGCTCAGATCGAGATCGAGCGCGCCAAGCAGCAAAGCCCGCATGCAAGCGTGCTGGTGCTCGATGGGGCGTTCCAGCCGCTCGCCGCCAAGGAAGTCACGCTCGTGCTCGCCAACCCCGCCGCCGGGATCGAGCCCATCCGCATGATGGCGACGCGCGCGGGCGTGAGTGGGGGAGCGGATGCCGCGAGCACGGCACCGAGCGCGGCGACGAGTGCGGCCACGAGTACTTGGCGGATCGACGATCTGCGCATTCCGGTCGCCGGACGCTGGAGCCTGCGGGTCGAAATCCTGGTCAGCGATTTCGAGAAGCGGATCATCGAGGACACTGTCACGCTGCCGCGCGTGCCGTAGTCCGAGCGCATTAGCGCGTTCGTAACGTTAATTCTTTCGCAACACCTGCGGCGGGATTAACCCGACTTTAGCCACGATCTGAGCGAATTTTCGCGACACTCAAACCATCGGCACACCGCTGCGTTACACTCGCAAAGGGGACGCGCCATCATGGCGCGCAAGAGCGGCGAGGGGTGTCATGGGCAACGTAGTCGAGATCCGAAGGCGGACCAGAGTGCTGCTGGTCGAAGACGAGCCGTTGATCAGCGAGCTCGCGGTGGAGGCGTTGGAGGAGCAGGGGTTCGTGGTGGAGGTGGTGTCGAATGCGTTCGATGCGCTGCGCCGGCTGGCGAGCGGACGCACGATCGACATCCTGTTCACCGATATCAATCTGGCTGGCGGCGTCGACGGCGCCGCGCTGGCGCGCCGGGCGCGCCAATTGCTTCCCGATCTGCCGGTGATCTACACATCCGGGCGCTGCACCATGGATCGGCTGGAACGGGTCGAGGGCGCGATGTTCGTGCCCAAGCCGTATGATGCGTTCAGTATCGGCCGCCTGCTGAATCAATTGATCGCAGCCAAGCACGCGCGGGTCCAAACGTTTGCATGAGCGGCTTTGCGGGGTGGGTAACGGCGATTTTGCCGTTGCCGCTCAGTGTTTGCCGGCCGGCACGATTTGAACCGAAAGCCTGGGGCCTTGCGATAGTGCGCCGCGCAAGCGGTCACTCGTCCATGCCGCCGCGCGCGAGGAATTCCTCGAGCCAGCGGATGTGGTAGTCGCCGTCGATGATGTCCTTTTCGCGCACGAGCGCGCGGAACAGCGGCAACGTGGTCTCGATGCCGTCGATCACGAATTCGTCCAGCGCACGCTTGAGCCGCATCAGACATTCGCCGCGCGTCTTGCCGTGAACGATGAGCTTGCCGACGAGAGAGTCGTAATACGGAGGGATCGTGTAGCCGTGATAGACGGCGGAATCGACACGCACGCCCAATCCCCCAGGCGGATGATAATGCACGATCTTGCCGGGCGAAGGACGGAAGGAGACCGGGTTTTCCGCGTTGATGCGGCATTCGATGGCGTGACCGTGAAACTTGATGTCCTGCTGTGTCAGCTCCAGCGCGTTGCCGGCGGCGACACGGATCTGCTCGATCACGAGGTCGATGTCGGTGATCATCTCGGTGACGGGATGCTCGACCTGAATGCGGGTATTCATCTCGATGAAGTTGAACTTGCCGTCCTCGTAGAGAAACTCGACGGTGCCGACGCCGAGATACTGGAATTCACGCATCGCCTTCGCCACCGTTTCGCCGATGGCGCTGCGGGCGGCTTCATTGAGCGCGGGGCAGGGGCCTTCCTCCCACACTTTCTGGTAGCGGCGCTGCAGCGAGCAGTCGCGTTCGCCGAGATGAATGGCGTGACCGCGACCGTCGCCGAGCACCTGGATTTCGATGTGGCGGGGGCGCGCGAGATGCTTCTCCAGATAGATAGCGTCGTCGTTGAAGGCAGCCTTGGACTCGGCGCGCGCGGTCGCGATTGCCACGGCGAGGTCTTCCGGCACATGCGCAACCTTCATGCCGCGTCCGCCGCCGCCGGCCGCGGCCTTCACCAGGATCGGAAAGCCGATCGCATGCGCGATCGATATCGCTTCCTGGTCGGAGGAGACGGCGCCGTCCGATCCCGGCACCACCGGAATGCCGAGGCGCTTGGCGGTGCGTTTGGCCTCGATCTTGTCGCCCATCAGGCGGATATGCTCGGGCTTGGGACCGATGAAATGGACGTCGTGCTCAGCCAGGATTTCGGCAAAGCGCGCGTTCTCCGAGAGAAAGCCGTAGCCCGGGTGCACGGCGTCGGCGCCGGTGATCTCGCAGGCGGCGAGCAGCGCCGGAATGTTGAGATAGCTGTCGCGCGCGGCGGGCGGGCCGATGCAGACGCTTTCGTCGGCGAGCCGCACATGCATGGCGTCCTCGTCGGCGGTCGAATGCACGGCGACCGACGGGATGCCCAGCTCCTTGCACGCGCGCAGGACACGCAGTGCGACTTCACCGCGGTTCGCGATCAGGATCTTGTCGAACATTTCGGCCGGCCAACCTCACCGCTCGGCCTCGGGATGAGGGCGGAGCAAATCACTCGATGATCATCAACGGTTCGCCGAACTCGACGGGCTGGCCGTCTTCGATCAGAACCTGGATCACTGTACCGCTGCGCGGGGAGGGGATCTGGTTCATGGTCTTCATGGCCTCGACGATAAGGAGCGTGTCGCCCGTCTCCACCCGGCTGCCGACCTCGACGAAGGGCCGCGCTCCCGGCTCGGCCCCGACATAGGCGGTACCGACCATGGGCGAAGTCACCACGCCCGGATGCTTGGCGGGATCGAGCGGCGCGGCGACGGGAACGGGCAGGGGGCCGTCCACCGGAGCACGCAGCGGCGCGGCGACGACCGCCTGCGCCTGGCGGGCAACCCGCACGCGCTGGCCATCGCGTTCGAATTCGATCTCGGTCAGACCGGTCTCATCCAGAAGCTGCGCCAGTTCGCGGATGAGCGCGTGATCGACCACGGGATTGTCCTTGGGGGTGTCCTTGCTCTTGCGCTCGCCGGCCATGCCTTCAGCCCTTTTGCCGCGCGTCGATCATCGCGGCCAGCCCCTCGATTGCAAGCGCATAGCCTTCGATCCCGAAGCCGCACAGGCTGGCCTTGGCCACCGGCGCGATGTGGGAATGATGACGAAAACTCTCGCGCGCGAAGACGTTGCTGATGTGGACCTCGATCACCGGCACTGCGATCGCCGCAATGGCGTCGCGGATTGCCACCGAGGTGTGGGTATAGGCGCCGGCGTTGATGACGATTCCCGCGGCTTTCTTGGCGCCGGCCTCATGGATCGAATCCACGATTTCGCCCTCGTGGTTGGACTGGCGAAATTCGATCGCGAGCTTGCGCCGCCCCGCAGCCTCGCGACAAAGCGTTTCGACATCGCCGAGCGTCGCGTGGCCATAGGTCTTAGGCTCGCGTGTGCCGAGGAGATTGAGATTGGGGCCGTTGAGGACGTAAACGGTTTTCGCCATGGACGGTCCGGCGCCGTGACCAGGAAGGGTCCCGCTTTATAGGGACCTCGCGCGCAAAGGGGAAGCCAAGCCCGCGCAACGAGATAGCACCGGTATCCGGGGTTGACCGGCGTCGCCCCTGCGCCGGCGCACCGCTGCCTCGTTCAGCCGGCATGCAGGGTCGGCCAGGAGCTGCCGTCGGTGGGAGGCGCGCCAGGCCGTCAGCGCGTCGCCGTCAGCACGTCGCCTTGCCGCAGCGTGCCGAGTTGATCTTTTCCTTGAGCGTATTGGCGCCGACGGCGCCGATGACGACATCGGTGCCCACCACGTAGCTCGGCGTGCCGTTGAGGCCGAGCGCCTCGGCCAGCTTGAAGCTCTCCTCGATCGTGGCCTTCACCTCGTCGCCCGCCATGTCCTTCTCGATCTTGGCTACGTCGAGGCCGATTTCCTTGGCGACGGCGAGGGCGCGCGTCTTGTCCGCCTGTCCGCGGCCGCTGAGCAGCTTCTGATGGAATTCGAGATATTTCTTGCCGGTCTTGTCCTGCATTCGCACGGCCGCCGCGACCTGCGCCGCCTGCACCGAACCTTCACCCAATACCGGGAACTCCTTGAGCACGAATTTGAGCTTCCCGTCGTTCTTCATCAGTTCGAGCATGTCGCCCATGGCACGCTTGCAGTAGCTGCAATTGTAGTCGAAGAACTCGACCACGGTGACATCCCCTTGCGGATTGCCCAGCGTCACCTGGCGGGGTGAGGCGAAAATCGCGGCGCTGTTTTCCTTCACCGTGGCTCGATGTTTCTCCGCCTCGGCCGTCGCCTGCTTCTTCTCGAGCTCGTTCATTACGTCCTGCATCAGCTCGGGATGCGTTAGCAGATATTCCTTGATGATCTTCTCGATCTCGCCGCGCTGATCGGCGCTGAAGGTTTGCGCGCGCGCGGGAGCCGCGGCCGGCAGGGCCAGAACGACCGCGAACAGCGCGGCAGCGAGTGGGCGCGAAGCAAGGCTCATGGTCGTTCGTCCTTTTCTGATCAATTGCGCCAGGCGCTCTGCGGCGGCTTGTAGCTGGCCAGGTCATCGGCCTTCACCCAGCCGGGTGAGCCGACCGGAAAGCGTGTCTTGGCGCGGGTGGCGATTTCGCGCGCAGTCTTAACGTCGCCACGAACGAAGGCCGCCTGCGCGGAGGCGAGGTCGGCGCGCGCCAAGTCGTTCTTCTGGCCGTAGGCCATTGCCAACTGGCTGTAGCCTTCGGGCGATTCCGGTTCGCGGTTTACAGCGGCCTGCAGGATCGACACCGCTTCGTCGAGGCGCCCGCGATCGCGCGTCGCGACCAGCGCCTGTCCCAGCATGATCTGGATCAGCGCGGGATTGGGAGCGATCTGGGCGGCGTGCCGCAGGGGCGCCACCGCATCGGCCGGCCGTCCGGCTTCCAGCAAGGCCTGGCCCTTGAGCTCATAGAAATATGGATTTTGTGGTTGCGCCTGGATGAGCGCGTCGATCTGCGCGAGAGCGCCGCGCGCCTCGGAGAAGCGATAGGACGCGATGGCGCGCGCGTAGCGCGCGGGAAGCGAAGTGTCGCTCGGCGGATAGCGGCGCGCGACCTGGTCCGCCCGCTCGAGAAACCCGTAGAGCTTGGCGCGCACCAAGTCATGGCGCAGCTGCAGCGCCGGCGGATCCTTGTGGTCCCAGTACGGGCTTGCCTTCGCCATCCCCTCGAGCGCCGCCACGCGCTCACTCGGCATCGGGTGCGACTGCATGTAAGGATTTATGTAACGCGTCTGATAGAGGAGTTGGTCGGCGAGCCGCTTGAACGTCTCGTGCATGCCCTTGGCGGACTGGCCGGTGGCGGTCAGAAACTTGACGGCGGCCCGATCGGCCTGGTCCTCCTGGGCGCGCATGTAGCTGAACATCGAGTTCTGGATCGCCGAGGTCGGGCCGGCGATGGCGGCGGCGCCAGCTTGGCCCATGCCCGAGGAGCCGCCGCGACCGGCGGCGACCATGGCGCCCACGCCCAGGATCATTGCGATGATCGACGACGTGGTCGCAGCCGCCAACGCTTCACGCAGGCGCGCCAAATGGCCGCCGGCAATGTGCCCGGTCTCGTGCGCGAGCACGCCGATGATCTGATTCGGCGTTTCCGAGTCCATCAGCGCGCCGCCATTGACGAAGATGCGGCGGCCGTCGGCGACGAAAGCGTTGAACGAGCGGTCGTTGATGATGACGACCTGAACATTCTGCTGGGCGAGGCCCGCGCTACGCAGGATCGGCTGCGTGTATTCCCGCAGCAATTGTTCCGTCTCGGCGTCGCGGATGACCGGTGGCCCTTTGCCTTGCGCCTGCGCGGGAACGCTGGCGCAAACGAGCGCGGTCGTGGTTACCATGGCCACAAGGCGCGCCGCTGGCGTCGTTCGGCGCGCCCTGATAGGTCTCTGAGTTCCGATCATGTCCGCTTGGCTTCGCACCATTTTCCCGCGCAACCTAGTGGTGCGCCCGAGGACGGTCAACGCGGTACGATCACGTCTGATTGCGGGGCCTCTGTGACCGATTTGCCCGCAGAAATGCGGCGACAGCGGGGCGGAGTCTGCGCGTGACATCAAGGGCCTGAACACGATGTTGGATGCGGCAAGACGGGTAATGACGCCATCGGCGCGCAGCGATGTTCCCGCATTCATGGTGATGGACGTAATGGCGGCCGCGGCCCGCATCGAGGCTGCGGGCGGTCGCGTCATCCACATGGAAGTCGGACAGCCGGCCGCGCCGGCGCCGGCAACCGCCATCGCGGCGGCGCGGGCCGCGCTCGCGTCCGGGCGGCTCGGCTATACCGAGACGATGGGTATCCCGACATTGCGTGCACGCATCGCGCGGCACTATCGGGACGCCTACGGCATCACGATCGATCCGGGACGCGTCGTCGTCACCACCGGCTCGTCGGCGGGCTTCATCCTGGCATTCCTCGCGCTGTTCGAACCCGGCGACCACGTGGCGATCGCGCTACCCGGCTACCCACCTTATCGGCACATCCTCACGGCGCTGGGCTGCGAGCCGGTGGTGATCGAGACGACGCAGGCGACGCGCTGGGCGATCACCCCCGAGATGCTGCTGGCGGCGCATCGCAAGGCACCGCTCAAGGGCGTGCTGATCGCAAGCCCGGCCAACCCGACCGGCACCATGATGACGGGCCAGGCGTTGCGCTATCTCATCGCCGCCGCCAACGGTGCCGGGATCAGGTTCATATCCGACGAGATCTATCACGGCCTCGATTATGCGTTCCCGGCCGAGACCGCCGCGCGGGTGTCCGACGACGTCGTGATCATCAACTCGTTCTCCAAATATTTCTGCATGACCGGTTGGCGCATCGGCTGGATGGTGTTGCCGGAGTCGCTGGTGCGGACGGTCGATCGCCTGCAAGGCAATCTCGCGATTTCAGTGCCGACCCTGTCCCAGATCGCCGCCGAGGCGGCGTTCGACGGCCGCGCCGAGATGGAAATGGTGAAGCACGGCTACGAGGAGAACCGTCGCATCCTGCTCGACGGCTTGCCGAAGGCGGGGTTCGAGCAAATTCTCCCCGTCGACGGCGCATTCTACCTTTATGCCGACGTGGCGCGCTTCTGCGACGACAGCTTCGCGTTCGCCCAGCGCATGCTCCAGGAGACGCACGTGGCGGCCACGCCCGGCGTCGACTTCGATCCGCTGCAGGGCCGGCATTTCATCCGGCTGTGCTACGCGGGAGCGGCAGCGGAGATGCGCGAGGCCGTGGAGCGAATTGGAACGTGGCTCAAGGCTTGACCGCCGAGCCCGGGGGAGATCATGAGCGAGGTTCTTGCGTCACGGCCCCGGCCGGTTCCGCCCGCGCTCCCGCCGCTGCTGAGCTTCGCCGCCGGTTTCATCGACAGCTTCACGGTTCTGGCCCTGTTCGGGATGTTCGTGGCGCAGGTCACGGGCAGCTTCGTGCTGGCGGCGGCGGCGTTTGTCACCAAGGAGCAAGGCGCCGTGACCAAGGTGCTCGCGATCCCGGTCTTCCTGCTGGCGGCAGTCGTGACGACTTCGCTCGCGATCATGGTCGAACGCCGCGGCCGTGCGGCGGTCGCCTGGGCGTTGGGACTGGAATGCGTGGTGCTGACCGGTTTCCTGTTCGTGGTGTTTGTCGGCGCGCCGCTGGCCGATCCCAACGCGGTTGCTGTGGTGATCGCGAGCCTGCTCGGCCTTTTCGCCATGGGCATGCAGAGCGCGACGGTGCGGTTGCTGATGAAGAACGTCGCATCGACCAACGTGATGACCACGAACACGACACAAATCGCTATCGACGCGACCGAACTTGGTTTCGCGTGGCACGCCCGCCGCCGCGCTCCGGCCAATGCCGCCGCCGCTGCCGCCTACGACGCGGCCTGCATGCGTCTCGCGGGCCTGTTTCCGGTCATGCTCGCGTTTCTGCTCGGGACCGCGGCCGGCACCATCGCCTATGTCAGCATCGGAAGTTGGGGCCTGCTGGTGCCGGTTGCGCTCATGTACGGCGCATTCGGCTGGGCGAGCACGGGACGTGGCGCCGACTAGCGCATCGCCGCCGCGATATTGCCGCCGTCGACCGTGGTCACGTCGCCCGTGGTTTTCAATTCCAGCGCCTGATGCAGGAATGCCTGCGCCACGTCGTCGGCGGTGACCTCGCGGCCGAGCAGGTTGCCGCGCAGATAGTCGGTCTCGCTGACGCCGCGCGCCTTCGCGCGCTCGGCGATGAAACCGTCGGTCAGCAGTCCGGAGCGGATGCGATCCGCATTGACCGCGTTGGCGCGGATGCCGTCGGCGCCGTAGTCCACCGCGTATTGCCGCACCAGGAACAGCGTCGCCGCCTTGGGCAGGCCGTACGGCCCGAAATTCGGTCCCGGGTTCACGGCCTGCTTCGACACGTTGAACAGCAGACAACCACCGGTGCCCTGCGCGAGCATGATCTTCACCGCCGCCTGCGCCACCCGCTGGTGGCCGTAGAAGTTCAACTCAAAGCTCTGTCGCAGAACCGACTCGGGGACCTCGCCGATCCGGCCTTGCCAGGCCGCGCCCGCGTTCGACACCACGATATCGACGCCGCCGAATGCCTCCACCACCCGCTCGAACGCCGCGGACACGGAGTTGGCGTCGGTCACATCGCACTTCACCGGCAGCGCCGCGCCGCCGAGCTCTTTTGCTCTCGCCGCCGCCGCGCCTTCGTCGAGATCGAGCAAAGCGACCTCCGCTCCCGCCCTCGCGAATGCCTTGGCGGTGGCCGCGCCGATGGTGCCGCCGGCGCCGGTGATGACGGCGATCTGGCCGGCGAGCGGCTTTTCCGCCGCAGCGCTGAGCTTCGCCTGTTCGAGCGACCAATATTCCATGTCGAACATCTCGGCTTCCGAGATCGACTCGAAGCGGCCGATCGCCTCGGCGTCCGCGATCACCTCAATCGCGCATTGCGCCAGGTCGGCTGCGATCCGTGCGTCCTTCTTCGATCGCCCGAGGCCGAACAGCCCGAGGCCGGGGACGAGCGCGACGCGCGGCAGCGGATCGAGCGCCTTCTTGGTGCCGCCAGCGCGCGCATTCTGGCGCGCGAAATAGGTTTCGTAATGCTCGATGAACGCCTTCACCGCCGCGTGCGCGGCGCCCTTGAAGTCATCGATCTTGCCGTTCTCGGGCCCGGCGACCACCAGTGGCCAGTTCTTGGTGCGGATGGTGTGATCGGGCGTGACGACGCCCGCCTGGCTGTAGCGGGCGAGGTCGGCGCCGCCGACAAAATTCATGATCCCGGGACCGGTGCGGAAGTCGAGGATCAGGCGGCGCCACGCACCCTCGTTGTTCGCGTCCTTGCGGCTGCACGCGCCGCGCAGGACCGGCGCCACCGCGCCGACCGGCGCCACCGCCTGCGGCAATTGCGCTGTCACGAACACAGCCTTGCGATTGCGCGCCAGCCGCTCCTCGGCGAGCGTGACGAGGGCGATCATGCGCTCGTAGGCGTCGCGCGCGCTGTCCCCGAACGTGAAGATGCCGTGCTTATGCAGGATCAGCCCCTCGACGTCGGGCTTGGCGTCGAAGACATCGGCCGCCATCTTCGCCAGCGCGAAGCCCGGCATCACGTAGGGAACGACGCTCATCCGTCCGTCATAGAGTTCGGCGCAGATGGCTTCGCCGTCCGGCTGGTCGACCAGGCTCAGGATGGCGTTGGCATGCGTGTGATCGACAAATCTGTGCGGCAGAAACGCGTGCAGCAAGGTTTCGACCGACGGGTTCGGCGCCGCCGGCTCGAGCAGGTTTTCGCGTTGAACGCGCACCATGTCCTCGTCGCTGAGTTCTGCGCGGGCGCGCAGCTTGTGCAAGCGCTCGAGGCGCACGGCCGGCAGTCCCGCCGGCTCGATCACCGCCATGTCGGCGCCTGAGCCCTTGACGCAAAGCACCGCGACCTCCTCGCCAAGAAGATCGCGCATCGTCGTCTTGACCGAGGTGTTGCCGCCGCCGTGCAGCACGAGTCGGGGATCGCCCCCGAGCAGGCGGGTAGTGTAGACGCGTGCCGCAAGGTCGCGGCCGACGCCTTGCGCCGCATAGCGGTCGATCGCCGCCTGCGCCTCGCTGTCCACCCAGCCGCTTTTCATCGCGGGTCTCTGTCACGTAACGGGGTGGCGCGCCGACCGGCGCGCGCCCGCGGTGGGGCGACGGCAGGTCCAGACAAGGACGCGTCAGCTCCTGCCGAGCACACGCTTGCTCCACCAGCCGGAACGGCGCGGGCTCTCGCTCTCCTCCGCCGTGCTCGACACCACCGGTTCTGCTGTCGGAGTTGGCGGCGCGGGGGGCGGCTCGGACGCCGGTCCATCTTCGCGCAGGACCTGTTCGCGCAGAACCTGGGCGGCCGGCTCACGCACGGTCGATCGCCGCCGCGACCGTTCCGTCGCGGCGGTCTCGGGACCGGCTGACGCTGCGATCTGCGCAGCCGGCATGTGGGTTGGTTCGGGTGGCGTTTCGGGAGCCGATGCGCTCTGCGAATGCAGATCGCTCTGCGGACCCAGGTCGTGGTGAGGTTCGGCGACCGGCACGTGCATGGCCGGCGCTTCCGGCTCGGCGGCGATGCCATCGTCGGCATCCCGGGCCGCCTGCTCGAATTCCGGCTGCTCTCCGTTGCCGCCTTCCGCCGCCGCACCCTCGCCCTCGCGGCCACGACGATTGCGCCGTCCGCCCCGCCGTCCGCGGCGCCGTCGCCGTCGCTCGGCCTCGCCGCCGGACTCTCCCGGGGTTTCCGGACCGCCCGCGCCGTTTCCGGCCTCGTGCCCTTCGCCGGCATGGCTCAGGTCGTTCTCGCCGGGTTGCGGGGCGAAGTCCGCGTCGTGTTCCGGCGCAAATGCTCCGTTGTCGCGCTCTGCGTGGGCGACCTCGCGGCCCTCGCCGCCACGGCGGCCGCGCCGCCGGCGTCGCCGCTTGCGGCCCTGGCCGCCATCGGGGCCCTGGTCCTGAGCCTGATCCTGGTCGGTTTCGCCCTCGGACTCCCCGTCCGCCTCCGGCGCGGCCGCGACGCTCTCCTCGGACTCGGTCACGTCGTCCGCCTCGAAGTCGTCTTCGTCCTCCTCATCGTCGACAGGGGCGGGAACGGCGGTCGCCGGCTGCAGCGCCAGCGCCTTTGCCTGCTCCAGGCTGTGGACCTGCTCGCCCTTCTCGATGACGAAGGATACCTGGCCTTCGACCGTGGCATCGGCATTGACCATGATGACGATGCGGAAGCGCTCTTCGAGCACGCGCAGATGAGCGCGCTTGTGGTTGAGGAGGTAGAGCGCGATCTCGGAGCGCGTGCGCACCGTGAGATTGTGCGTTGCGCCCTTGAGCAGCATCTCATCGAGCGAACGCAGGAGCTGCAGCGCGACCGACGACACCGAACGCACATGGCCGGTGCCGCCGCAATGCGGGCATTTCTCGGTCGAGCTCTCCAGCACGCTCGAGCGGATGCGCTGGCGGGACATTTCGAGCAGCCCGAAATGCGAGATGTGCCCGACCTGGATGCGCGCGCGGTCGTGCCGCAGGCATTCCTTCAACCGGCGCTCGACCGCGCGATTGTTGCGCTTCTCGTCCATGTCGATGAAATCGATGACGATCAGGCCGGCGAGATCGCGCAAGCGCAGCTGCCGGGCCACCTCCTCGGCGGCCTCGAGGTTGGTCTTGAGCGCGGTGTCCTCGATGTGATGCTCGCGGGTGGCGCGGCCGGAATTGACGTCGATGGCGACCAGCGCCTCCGCCTGATTAAGCACGATATAGCCGCCGGAGCGCAGCTGCATCACCGGCGTGAACATGGCGTCGAGCTGGCTCTCGATGCCGTGACGCGTGAAGATCGGCAGGTTGTCGCGGTAGGATTTCACGTTCTTGGCATGGCTCGGCATGAGCATGCGCATGAAATCTTTTGCTTCCTTGTAGGCGTCGTCGCCGGAGACCAGGATTTCCTCGATGTCCTTGTTGTAGAGGTCGCGGATCGAGCGCTTGACCAGCGATCCTTCCTCGTAGACGAGCATGGGCGCGGTCGACTTGAGCGTGAGGTCGCGCACCGTCTCCCACATCCGAAGCAGGTATTCGAAGTCGCGCTTGACCTCGGTCTTGGTGCGGGCGGCGCCGGCGGTGCGCAGGATCACACCCATGCCTTCCGGCACTTCCAGCTCCTGGGCGATTTCCTTCAAGCGCCTGCGATCGTCCGCGCTGGTGATCTTGCGGCTGATGCCGCCGCCGCGCGCGGTGTTCGGCATCAGCACCGAATAGCGGCCGGCGAGCGAAAGATAGGTGGTGAGCGCCGCGCCCTTGGTGCCGCGCTCCTCCTTGACCACCTGCACCAGCATCACCTGCCGGCGCTTGATGACCTCTTGAATCTTGTATTGCCGACGCAGCCGCGGCATGCGCTCGGGCACTTCCTCCATCGCGTCGGCGCCGCCGACCGATTCCACGATCTCCTCTTCGCCCTCGGCGCCGTGGCCATTGACCTCGGTGATGTTGTGGCCGACGTCGATGTCGTGCGAGTCGCCGTCGTTTTTCTCCGGCGCGGAGGTGTCGGCCGTTTCGGCGTCGTGGGTCTCGTCCGAATTGAATTCTTCGCCGACGGCCGGGACCGGCTCGGATGCGCTGCTCGTCTCGAGCGCGGCGAGCTCGATCGGTGCTTCCGCGCCGATGGTCGTGGGCGGCGCATCCGCCGGCTGCTCGGCCGGATTCGATTCGGTGGCGATCTCGACCGGCAGGCCCGCGTCCGGCATCGGCTCCCCGACCGAACCGGCCGGTGGCGCCATCTGCTCGGACGCCGCCGTCATGGCCTCGACGTCGCTCTCGGACTGTGCGCCCTCGGTCTGGGTGCTCTCGGGCTGTGCGCTCTCGACCGGTTCGCTCTTCACCTCGTCGCGGACGCGGTCGCTTGCGCGCTCCCGGCGCGCGTGCCGGCGCCCGGCGCGATGGTCGGCCTCGGCCTCGGCCGCGCGTTGCGCGCGCTCGTCCTCGGCGATCAGCGCCTGCCGGTCGGCGACCGGAATCTGATAGTAGTCGGGATGGATTTCGCTGAAGGCCAGAAAGCCGTGGCGATTGCCGCCGTAGTCGACGAAGGCGGCTTGCAGTGACGGTTCGACCCGCGTCACCTTCGCCAGATAGATGTTCCCGCGAAGCTGTTTACGGGAGGCTGACTCGAAGTCGAATTCCTCGACTCGGTGGCCACGGAGAACAACCACCCGGGTCTCTTCCGGATGGGTCGCATCGATGAGCATTTTGTTGGGCATTGAACAATCTCTTGATGGCCGGTCGGCACGCGGCCGCCGTGCAACGCCACATGGGCGGCGCAAGGCGGCGCGACCGGAAGCCGGCCTGATGGTGGGTGAAAGGATGGGCCGTATGCGCGCGCGAGGTCGGCGCGAGGCAAGCGGTCAAGCTTGCATGGGCTGCTGAAAGGGCAACAGCGTCGTTCCCCGACGCCATGTTGCGTTGGCAGCGATCAGTTAAGTTCTCGGTGCGCGGTCGTAGCATTGACCTTTGGGCCCGTGACGGGGCGGCAGCGCATCGCGCGCGCGGCCGCGAGTTCTTTTGGCTGACGATCTTCGACTCGAAGCGGCTTCGAAAGCATAAGCCGGCGCGCCGTCGCGGGAGGCATGTGCCGCACGCAATACCGGTTATCGTCCACAAGAACATCGGCCTGAGGCTCGTGAGCGCCGCACGATGGGAGGCGCCCCGGAACCGGCTCCGCGCGTGAAACCCCTCCCATCGCGGTCGGGAAGCAGTCCTTGCGGCGGACCTGCCGGATGTCCGAACGTGGCACAACCGGAACTGTAAAACCGTCAGCACTCCCTTATTAGGGCGGGCGGCAGGGGATAGCAAGGAGGGCAGGGACGGGATCCGTCCCGCCACCAGCCGGGCACATTGCGGGTTAAGTTTGGGTTAACCGCGCCCCCGTATTGGAGTAAAACGAGCTCGCAGGGCTGGTAAACCATGTCTGTTCGCGCGACGAGCTTGGCGTATCTGTTCGGCGCGATGGTGCTCGGCGGCGCGTCCGCGGCCGAGCGTCCCCCCGCACCCGCCGCTCCGGTTCCGGGATCGAATGACGCTCCGGTGGCGAGCGAGGTGCGGCTCGCCGGCGACGATAGCCAGACCCGCCTGGTGCTCGACCTGAGCCAGAAAATCGACGTGCGCGCCTTCACCCTCGCCAACCCCTACCGGGTGGTCATGGACATGCCGCAGGTCACGTTCCGGCTGCCGTCCAAGACCGGAGAGGCGGGCCGCGGCCTGATCAAGGCGTTCCGGTTCGGCCTGGTCATGCAGGGCGGCTCCCGTATCGTCATCGATCTGGCGCGGCCGGCGCGGGTCGACAAAGCGTTCGTGGTCGAGGCCGCCAACGACCAGCCGGCGCGCCTCGTGGTCGACCTCGCGGCCGTCGACCGCGAGGCCTTCCTGCGCACCATCGCGGTCGAGGGCCGCCCGCCGGAGCGCAAGCCTCCGCCGCCCGCGGACACCAAGGCCGGCGGCGATACGCGCCCGGTCGTGGTGATCGATCCCGGCCATGGCGGCATCGACAACGGGACCAGGGCGGCGAGCGGGGAAATGGAGAAGACCATCGTCCTCGAGTTCTCGCTGATGCTGCGGGACAAGATCGAGAAGACCGGCAAGTACCGCGTGTTCATGACCCGCACCGAGGATGCATTCGTGGCGCTGGGCGATCGCGTCCAGTTCGCCCGCGGCCACCAGGCTTCGCTGTTCATCTCGATTCATGCCGACGCGCTGCGGCGGCGCGAGGGTGACGCCCAGGGCGCCACCGTCTACACGCTGTCGGAGCGCGCGTCGGATGCCCGCGCGGCGCGCCTGGCCGCGGCCGAGAACCAGGCCGACGTGATCGCTGGCCTCGACCTGGCCGCGCAGGAGAAGGACGTGGCCGGCATCCTCATCGATCTCGCCCGGCGCGAAACCAAGACCTTCTCGCAGCAGTTCGCCCAAGGGATGGTCACCCAGCTCAAGAGCACCGCCAGGCTCCATCAGCATCCGCTGAAGTCGGCCGCCTTCGTGGTGCTCAAGGCGCCCGATGTGCCATCGGTCCTGGTCGAGCTCGGCTATGTCACCAACAAGGCCGACCTGAAATCGCTGATATCGGCGGAATGGCGCGACCGCACCGCGGATTCTATCGTCCAAGCGGTGGACACGTTTTTCACGACCCGGCTGGCGGGCGCGCGCCAGAATTGAAGGGGCAAAATTGAAAGGGAATGTGGCTAAATAGCCTCAGTTTCAACATAAAACAGGGCGACTTAGCGTACCGACTGACCGGTGCGGGAGTGGGTGTCCGGGGAAATCTGCCGCGATCGGACGTTTGGCTGACTGCCTCGAGGCTGCGGTAGAGATATATCGCGCCCGGAGCGGCCGGCGCAGGGGGGACTTCAGCATGAGATTGATGCTGCGCTTCTTGGGTTTGTTGTTCGCAGCAGGGACGATCTTGTTCGTTGTCGGGGTGGCGGCCGCGGCCGGATTGCTCTGGCACTATTCCCAATCGCTTCCCGACTATTCCCAGCTCCAGGACTACGAGCCCGCGGTCATGACCCGGGTGCACGCCTCGGACGGATCGCTGCTCGCCGAATACGCGCGCGAGCGCCGCCTCTACATTCCGATCCAGGCCGTGCCCAAGCTGGTCACCAGCGCCTTCATCGCGGCGGAAGACAAGAACTTCTACGAGCACGGCGGGATCGACTTCTCCGGCATCGCGCGCGCCGCGGTGCTGTTCGTGCAACAATACGGCAGCGGCCGGCGCCCGCAGGGCGCCTCGACCATCACCCAGCAGGTCGCCAAGAACTTCCTGCTCACCAACGAGGTGTCGTTCTCGCGCAAGATCAAGGAAGCGCTGCTGGCGATGAAGATCGAGCGGACGTTCTCCAAGGAACGAATCCTCGAGCTTTATCTCAACGAGATCTATCTCGGCATGGGCGCCTACGGCGTCGCCGCCGCGTCGCTGCTCTATTTCGACAAGTCGGTGCACGAGCTGTCCGCGGCGGAAGCGGCCTATCTCGCGGCGCTGCCCAAGGCACCGAACAATTATCATCCCTTCCGCCAGCGCGATCGCGCGGTCGAGCGGCGCAACTACGTTCTCGATCGCATGGCCGAGGACCACTACATCACCGCGCAGGATGCGGAGAAGTCGAAGAAAGAGCCGCTCAAGGTTACGCCGCGGCCGACCGGCGCCCACATCTTCGCCGCCGAATATTTCGCCGAGGAAGTGCGACGCTACGTCAACGAGAATTACACCGAGAAAAAGCTCTACGAGGGCGGCCTCTCGGTGCGCACCACGCTCGACCCCAAGATGCAGGTGCTGGCGCGCAAGGTGCTGGTCGACGGCTTTGTGAATTTCGACGAGCAGCAGGGCTATCGCGGGCCCGTGAACAAGCTCGACATGACGGCCGAGTGGGGCGGCAAGCTCGCTGACATCAAGGCGCTTTCCGACATCGGGCCGTGGCGGCTCGCGGTGGTGCTGGAGGTCGAAGACGGCTCCGCCCGCATCGGCCTGCAGCCCGGACGCGACCCCGGCGGCGCGGTCTCCAAGGAGCGTGAGACCGGCGTGCTTCCGCTCGAAGGCATGAAGTGGGCGAAGCCGACCAGCGGCCCGACCAAGGGCAAGACGCCGACCAAGGTCTCGCAGGTGCTGAACGTCGGCGACATCATTTATGTCGAGCCGCTCGCCGGCAAGGAGGGCCAGTTCCGCCTGCACCAGGTGCCCGAGGTGTCCGGCGCCATCGTGGCGATGGATCCGCAGACCGGGCGCGTGCTCGCGATGGTCGGCGGCTTCTCCTACGACCAGAGCCAGTTCAACCGCGCGACCCAGGCGCTGCGTCAGCCCGGCTCGTCGTTCAAGCCGTTGGTCTACGCCGCCGCGCTCGACAACGGCTATACGCCCTCGACCGTGGTCATGGACGCGCCGCTCGAGATCGACACCGGCACCGGCATCTGGGCGCCGGAAAACTATTCAAAGAAATTCTACGGGCCTTCGACGCTGCGATTCGGCATCGAGCAGTCGCGCAACGTGATGACGGTACGGCTGGCGCAGGACGTCGGCATGCCGCTGATCGCCGAATACTCCAAACGCTTCGGCGTCTACGACAGCCTGCCGCCGTATCTCTCGTTTGCGCTCGGCGCGGGCGAAACCACGCTGCTTCGCATGGTCGGCGCCTATGCGATGTTCGACAACGGCGGCAGGAAGATCCAGCCGACCCTGATCGACCGCATCCAGGACCGTTACGGTCGCACCATCTACAAGCATGACTCGCGCGAATGCCGCGGTTGCGACGCCGACAAGTGGGCGAACCAGAACGAGCCGACCTTGGTCGACAAGCGCGAGCGCGTGCTCGACCCGATGACGGCCTACCAGATCACGTCGATGATGGAAGGCGTCGTGCAGCGCGGCACCGCGACCGTGGTCAAGGAGGTCGGCAAGCCGATCGCCGGCAAGACCGGCACCACCAATGACGAGAAGGACGCCTGGTTCATCGGCTTCTCGCCCGACCTCGTGGTCGGCGTCTATCTCGGCTACGACAAGCCCCGCCACCTCGGCCGCGGCGCCACCGGCGGCGTGCTGGCGGCGCCGATCGTGCGCGATTTCATGAAGGTCGCGCTCGCGGACAAGCCCGCGGTTCCGTTCCGGGTGCCGGCCGGCATCAAGCTCATCCGCATCGACGCCAAGAGCGGCATGCGGGCGGGGCCAGGCGACTCGCGTGTGATCCTGGAGGCGTTCAAGCCCGGCACCGCGCCGCCCGACAACTACTCCGTGATCGGCGTGACCGACGCCGACGGCCGTCCGCTCGGGGTGTCGCCCGAGGCGGATCGCGGCGTGCGCACCGGCAGCGGGTTGTACTGAGCGCACGTTCTTTTTTGCTCCTCCACGCCTGAGGCGCAGCGCAGGCGAATGCGCAAAGTCGCGGCTCGCGCATGAGCCGTTGGCCGTCACTCAACTCACGATGTCAAACAGCGCAGTGTTGTTCGTTCCCGCGGCGCGTTGCTGCGCCCGGGTTGTCCGTCTCTTCGCATGTGCCTTCGCTTTCGCGTCCGCCGGCGAGCCCACGGGGCTTTGACACCAGCGGCCGTCGCGACAGCAGCAATTCCGTCCCCCCGATGAGGGGTGGATGGAGCGCCGACAGGCGCACTCATTCTTTCGGTCGCGCCTGCGACGCGCGACCACCCTGTCCCGGGGCGACCGGGACCTCTC